>JABLTK010142344.1_pt1 | contig 65085 bp, 67 predicted proteins | sample 7160131 | NCBI WGS metagenome assembly JABLTK01 (sample SAMN14651221, study PRJNA627086) | human gut metagenome | isolation source: feces | host: Homo sapiens | reverse complement strand
GTTAAGTATGGTGTTAAGTCTACTACAGAACCTAATTTATCCCATCCTTCTCCAGTCCATGCAACATTCATTCCTGTGTCTTCTAGGTTGTAAACGTCACCAGCTACTTGACCTTCAGTAGGTAATGCACTTTCGTTAGCCACACTACCTTTGTATTTATAAACTGATGATACTTTTGCATCTACTTCAGTTTTTGTGTAAGCATCTGTGATACCATATCCTGAAATAGTTGTTGCTTTGTTAGCCTTGCCATTAACAGTTGTTGTTAATGTTTCAACTGTAGTTTTGTCAGCCTTCTTACCTAATTCAGTATTTACTTCTTCTTTTGTATAAACATTATCTGCTTCTGCTTTTGTTGCAATAGAAGCTTTGATATCTGTGTCATCATAGTTAGATAATCCTGCTAATTTTTCTTTTTCTGCTGTTGTGTAATCATTACTTGACAATACTTTTCCTTCAACTTTATCAACTTTTCCTTCTAAAGCTGTGCTCATTGCAGTTGCATCAGCTTTCTTAGCTATGTCTTCTTTAATTGCAGTATCATCATAGTTTTCAACAGAAGCTAATCTTGTAATTTCTGTATCATCAATTAAAGATTTTCCTGCTACTTTATCTACTTTTTTGTTTAATTCAGTAGTTAAGTCTGTAGTTTTTACATATCCACTTAATTCTTCTTTTGTTGCTAATCCAGCTAAAGTTGTTGATAAATCTCCAATATCCTCAACAGTAATATTAGAACCAGCTGTTACTCTACCTTTTGCATCAACAGTTACTTTTGAATAAGTACCAGCAGTTACTCCGCTAGTTGCTAATTCTAATGCCATCTCAACATTTTGAGATCCATCAAATGAAGTAGAACCAGTCGCATCTCCTGTTGCTGTAATTGTTCTTGCTACTGTTAATTTATTAGCGCTTTCAACTGCACCCGATGCTCCACCTTTAACTATTTTTACATTTCCTTCATTGTCACCAACATATAACTCTTGAGTATCTAATGCTACTGCTAACTCTCCAGCTACTAATGTTAGTTTACTAATGTCGGCTTTTAAACCTCTTTTAATTTTTAATGTATTAGCCATTTTTCTCCCTCCTTATTTATTTAACATCCCAACCTTTATTAGTTGCGATTGCTATTTCTTCTGTGGTTAATTTTGCTTTATTTGTATTTCCTAATTGAAGTGTTTGCGGTTTAACTCCTTTAGATTTTATATCATATAAATTATTTATTACATTCATTAAACTATCATGTGTTAATAATGGACTATCAGATAAGTTTAGAGTTAGACTTAAATCGTTTGCATTCCATCCAGTGCCATAACCCATGCCAAGATTTTTTAATCCACCTAGTGTCACCAACGACGAACAACCTCTAAATATACCTTCACTCATCATCAGTTTACTTGCATCGAGCATAGGCACTGTATCAAGAGATGTGCATTCATTAAACATCTCACCCATAATAGTACAGTTTTTTGTATTTAACAAAGGAATTTGTTTTAGAGATGAACACCTTTCAAACATAGCAACCATATTAGTAACATTGCTTGTATCTAATGTTGGAATTTCAACGAGAGAATGACAACTTTCGAACATAAAACTCATATTGGTTACATTAAAAGTATCTAATACTGGTACAGAAGAAAGCTTCGCACATCCGTTAAACATCATATACATATTAGTTACATTTTGCGTATTCATCGCTGGAATAGATTCCAAAGAACTGCATCCAGAGAATAAACTGCTCATATTAGTGACATTACTAGTATTAGGATTCAATTCCAACAAAGGAATTCTTTCTCCTTCATAGCGTTCAAAGCAATTAGACATATCTTTTGGATATGTGAAATCTATCCCATACTTTTTAATAAAGTCATTCAGTCTTTGTACGCCTTTCAACGTTCCAGTAGTACCAAGCAACCCTTCTTGTTCTCCATTATTGTAATACTTTTTTGAAACCTCAACGTTATACTCATCTAAAGGATAATTTAAACTTAATGTTTTCCAGCCATTTTTGTATTTATACAGACCTTCAAAAACTTGATCGGTGCCAATCAAAAATGCCCCAATATATTCATTTGTATTTTGAATATTAATGTTTATCTTAAAATCTATTGTTCTTTCATCAACTAACTCAAAACTTCCTTCTACATCTAGAGATGGCTCTAATATATATGTAATTCCATCTTCTGAGCTATAAAAAACATTAGCTCTACTTTTGTCATCCATCTTATCTACTCGAAAATTAAAATCATTAGGTGACAAATCAATCATTCCCCAAAGGTCAACACTACTATCTGCTGTTCTTATTTCAGCATTATAATATTCAGTAATAGCATTTTCAAATACAACTTTTTTTGGAAAGGTTATTACATCAACTGCACGATCTTCAGTAATATTGGAGCTATTATAATGACAACACAAACAAGTATCTCCATTCTTTGCGTCTGTTATTGCATTCATTTCTTCTATAGAATTTCTTTGATATGAGTTTTTCGAGCTTGGTGTAGCTACTGCTTGAACTTCTTTAGAAAAACTTTCAGCACTTATTGTATCAGTTTCTCCTGTAATACTTCTGAAAGTGTCTGCAATGTCAGTAAGATAATTTACTAATATCCTTTTACCTTCTGTCTCCATTAGTACCTGCCTCCTAATGCTTCATTCACGGTATCTGTAACTATTTTATCAACTTGTTTTTCTGTATAATAAGTAGGATCTGTATAGCTGTCTCCAAATATGCCACCGTCTAATGATGAATCCCACTCAAAGATTCCATTATTTGACTGTAGTATTAAATGAGATGCTGAACCATCGTAGCCAGACATTTTTTCTAATGTTGGTGACAGAAAGGCCTCAATCATTTCTTGAGCTGTATAAGTTTGCGTACCTAGTCCATCTACTACTATCTTACCGCCTTCATTTAAACGAGCGACAAAAAAGTAATAAACATAATATTTTAAATCATTTAGTAGATATTCCAGTTCGTAATACTCTTCTGTTGTAGTTAAGTTTTGTAAATTTCCACCTTGTCTTAATGCATAATGATTTCCATTTAAAGTACATAACTCGAAGTTAGAGTATCCTTTATCTTTTACTGTCTGTAATATGTTTGCTACGTTTTCTTCAGTAAACCAATCGTCATCTGAATATGGAGTATAATATGTATAAACACCATTACCATCTGTTCCTCCAGATACATTAGCACTAATAACATTATCTTCAGATATTGTAATATTTTCTCCAGCAGTGTATGTTTTTACATTATCGTCTACATATTTTTTAGTTGCTGGGTTGTAATCACCTGTTGGGGTAAATGATGTTGTATTAGTTTTAGTTAAAAAGGCTTCATTAACCATATCTTTCGTATAATAATTTTCTAAATCAGGTATATTAATACCCAAATCTTCTAATGTTTTGTTTCCGGTTAATTCTACATTGTTAATTTTAGGTTTATTGGCTAATTCTAAATAATTTGTAGTACCGCCTGTACTACCTCCACCGTTCTTGCTCAAAGCGGCAAGAGCGATTATTCTTGCTACTCCGTCTGTCTTAGCCATATTAATCACCTAATTCCTTCCAATGTATAACACCACTACCAGAAATCTCTAATTCCATTTCATCTATGCCTTCTACGATAGCAAGATAAAGACCTGGAGTTGTTGTCTCAGTTACTTTATCAAGAGTCGTCATGTTTATTAAGGCAATAGCATAGGAGTTGTTTGATTCAAAGTTAGCATGAGAACCTTTCATAGAAAGTTTTGCATCGCCATCAATTTGAATACTTATAGTATTTCCGGTAATATTTTTAATAATTTTATCTTGTGGCTTTACATTGCCAGTATTGATAGTCTTATCTCTTAATATTTCCATGATTTCCCCTCCCTTCGTCTATTATATTAGGACTATTTTGTGTCCTTTTCTTCGTCTTCTTCTGGGATTTCAACTTTCCAAGTTATAACTTCAGTGTCTGCACTAATATTAGCCAATTTAGTAACACCTTCAATTGCCTTTTTACCTTGAACTATAATAGTTCCAATTACAACACCAAGAACACCAATACTTGACATAGCATTTAATAAATCATTAGATAATAATATTACGCCAAATGTATTGACAATCATTTCGTTTATAAAAGGTAATATTGTAAAAGCAACTGATAATAGAGCAGCGCTTACATAAAATATAGCAGACTTGCCAATTCCTTTAAATAGTTTCTTCCAGCTAAAAGTTTCTTTTTTTGTAGCAACGTTATACAATGTTCCACAAATAGTATTAACGATAACCAAAAGACCTAAAATTATACCAAGCCATCCCATTGTTTTTAAAGTAAGTAAAATTGCATTTAACATTTTTATCCCCTCCTTACAAGGATGAGCGACTCCTTTTTAGGTAGTCGCTTATCTTTTTTTTATATCTTTTTTAAAGCTTCTTTCTTATAGAATCCGGTAGTTCCAGTATTATTTCCTACTTGGTATGGATAAGGTTTTCCATTCCAAATCTTTAATATTTGTCTTTTCCAACCAATTCCATAAGCAGTATTACTTCCACCATAAGCACTACCATTTCCTGTTCCAATAATTTCAACAGCATCTCCTACATTTAATTCTGTAGATGGTGCTGGAGTAGGTGCTGGTGTTGGTTCTTCATATTTTTTGATAGAACTTTCATCCATCCAACCTAGATCTCCTGTAGTGTTATATGGATGTGCTGAACCAGGATTCTTTCTTGTTATATTAGTCACCTTATTACTAACATGACCTGCTGGTGATGAAGCAGTAGAACTTACATATAAAGGTCCATTAACAACTACTTTATCTCCAATATTAAATTTATCGCTTGGAGTTGGTTGTGGTGTAGGAGTCGGATCTTCTGCATCTATCGCTTTTTGCACATCATCTGGTAAATAGATAAAGCATCTGAAATAATATCCTGCTCCAATTCCCCATCTACCGTTATTATTACTTCTTGTACTGTTCCAGAATATAGCACTTGAACCCCATCCAGATTCTGAAGTATATACTGAATTACTATTATTTACTCTTTCGACAATAGCAACGTGTCCAGCGCCGCCTTCTTTACCCCAACACATAATAGCACCACGTCTTGGAGTAGAACCTGTTTTTAATCCAGCAGCTTCTGCTCTTTCTTTAAATCCTACTGCGTTACAATTTAATGTTGTATAAGTACAGCCTGTTGTTTCTCTAGCAATATTTATAATTTCATTAAATCTACCGCTAGCATAACCAACACAGTTTGCTAAAGCATCTGCATATTGATATCTAGGATTTCCTTTTATACAAGTACTCCAACCACCAGAACCTCTAGTAATAAAATTCTTATTATTTGCAGGTCTTGTAGTTCTCATTGTAAAACCTGTAGCTCCTATCCCCTCAGGATCATCTGCATTTAAATTTTCAATTTCTCCGTCTTCGTTTAATTGCTCAGGACTATCTGTATTAAATTCGTATTGAACGTTTTCGTCTGGTATATCGTCTCTTATGTAAGCCTTTGCAATCATCAATCTTGCTTCTTCAGGTGCGCTCTCAATGTTTTGTATTTTTTGCTCCCAAGTAAGTACTTCTTTGCACTCTTCCATTTTTTACACCTCCATTAAAAAATTCCTAAGAATTTCTTCTTTTTTCTTTTTTTATTATTTTCTACTATTTCATTAACTTTATCTTCTAAGAAACCAGCTAATCTTTCTATTTGAAGCACATCAATATCATCTGGTCTTTCTGATGCCCATTCTACAGCAACAAATCCAATAATATTATTATTTTTATCTCTAATCGCTACATCATAATAAGAGTATACATCTATAGATTTTTTAAATTCATAAGTGTTCCCCTTATCTTCTTTTATCTCCTCTATTGTCTTACACTCTGAATACCCATTGTGTGTAATTTCGTATATCAATTTAGGCATAATAGATATCGGAAGATTTGTACATTCTGCCATTTTGCTTTTTTGTCCCGCTTTGAATACCTCATAGGATGGAGACATTCTCAATGCAGATCTATAATTAGAATAATGTTGGCCATTGTGAAATTCAAATAATAATACTCTGTCCGCATTTAGCAATTCCTTATAATAATCCATTTTTTCAATTATTTGTAAATCAAGATTACTTTGTTCTTTAACACCTTTGCTTATATCTTCTTTTCTCAAAGCTGCATTTATATACTTAACACAGAAATAGATAACTAAAATAATCTCTGCCAAAGTAATGCCTATTGTTTTCGCTGTTTCTATAACTGCGTCCATAGTCTTACCCCCTTCTCTTTCTTACTTTTTCCCTCTGTTACTTAGTAGATAGATTTAGTATAAATTAAGGTTTAATTACTTCTTTCTTCTTACAAGTCTTTTTTGTCCGCTGAAATCTATAAACTCAGGTTCTATTGTCATTATACCACCTTGTTTATCTGTTGTCAAATCTGCAATCCAAGCTCCTTTTTCATTATTCAATCCAAGACTTCTTGCATAAGGAGTTTGATCTATTGTAGATGGAACTTGGAAACAATGTACATCTGCATACTTCATATAAAATGAATTATGATAATGCCCCATTAACAATATGTCCGGTTTTTCTTCTGTAGGAATTTGCTCTACGTATTTTTGCATCCTATAACTTCTCGCATAACTCTGTCCTTTAGAACCGTGAAATAATCTCAACCTTGTTTTCCCATAATCAACATCTGCAACATCTTGTCCTAAATATATCATATCAGGACGCTCCTTTGCGACTGCTTTCCCTATATCAAAACCAGCATTCCTTACATGAGAATAATCATGATTTCCCCCAATAAACATTGTCTTAATTCCGGTCTTAGAGGGATATTTCTCAACAATATATTCAAGTTGCTCTTCTGCTCCGTGTGCCCTTAATTCATAAGTATGATTTGGTCTATTAGGATACGCGCCATCACATAAGTCTCCTACGTGGAATACTGTATTTATTTCTTCATCCTCTGCTAAATCATATAAATATCTTAAAATATCTAATCTATCATATTTGCTTCCCAAATGCGTGTCACTAATAAACAATAACTTATGCTTCTCACCAGCTGCCATTTTATAAACGTCCCTATCCTTAATAAGTTGTTCCTTTTGATAAACGAAGAAGCCGTCTTTATATTCTGCTTGCCACCCATTTTGTTTCAACATTTCTACAAAACCGAACACTTCATACTCTTTTAATCCAGTTTCTAAAAGAATATCTTCCAAAGGTCTTTTCTTTTTTATTAGGTATTTTATTTTGTTCATCATTTCTTTTTCGTCCATAATTAAACCTCCATAAAAAAAGGCGCAAAAACACCAGTGGTTTTTACGCTATATTACTTCTCCATTTATCTCATCTAATAGAGATGCTAAAGTAGTTTCCATTTCTTTAATTTCATTGATCGCTTCAACAAGGCTACCTTTATTACCTGTATATAATTCAGTTAAATCTCCTTGTTGTTCTTTTAATACTCTACCTTGATTCGCAGATAATCCGTCTTTAGTTGAAGTAGAAGTTAAATTATCAATTATATTAGGAACATAAATTGCCATATCAACACCTCCATTATTTTATTGTTACCATTTTACCCACAGAATTACTTTCGACTCCAGTGGTATATTTTATTTTTACTCTTATCCAGTAAGTCCCCGTTGATGGTTTTAATTTTTGAAAATATCTACCCAATTGCCAATTTGACCAAGTTTTCCCATCATCATAACTAATCGCATATCTTCTTGGAACAGCATTCGTCTCTGTATCGTCTCTTACTTCTGTAATGAGCACACCAGAATCTGCATGTAATATTGTTATAGCTGGGCGAGGAGAGTAAGGGGTATATGTGACGACTTCGGAAGTAAAAATTTTTGACTTTCTGCCGTATGAATCCGCTATATAATATTCGGCTTGACCTGGATTAATTAAAGTTCTTTTATTATTTGTAAAACCTCCATTTTCTTGCCAAGCTGTTTGTCCTTTGGTTTTCATATAAAGTCTAGGATCGTCAAAATCCCCTAAAATAGTAATAACCATCTTGCCAGTACTTCTAGCGACAACTATACCATCATAATATTCAATAGGATTGTCATTGAAATCAATAAAATCAATAAACTCTATTTTAAACGGTATCTCCTTATCTTCGACAACATTGGTTTCTTCATAAACTCTCTTTGCCGTCTGACCATAGTTGTCTCTTATCATTAAATCATAAGTACCATTTTCCCAAACACGACAATGGTCGTAAGGAGACCAATATTTACCATCAGAAAACGAATACTCAAATTTTACATCTGGATGTTTCTCTGTCATATTAATCTCCCTCCTAACCGCATAATATAGATTCTAATACGAAATCTAATACTGTGAATTCTTCTTCTGTTTTATTTATACCATTCCAAATCTCATTAATAGCATCTACTAAATTTGATTTTTCTGTAGTTGTCAACGCTGTTAAATCACCAACATCATTCTTTAATAATCTACCACTATTTGCTGCTATTATAGCATCTACTCTATGTGTTGTCAAGTCTGCTATTACAGGAGGAATAGACATATTCCAATCTGCATTTATTGTTATTTTATCTGCAAAAGGAGGACTGTCCAATTCATTAAGCAATGATGTTATATAAATGTTATGTTTTGTTTTAGCTTTTCTTGATCTAGCAGTATATCCTTCAGAAGTTTCTTTATAAACTCCTTCACTCTTATATGACTGAAATTTCCAAGTTATTTGTTTGTTTGCATCTAATCCCAATAATCTACTTTCTTGATATAAACAATCAACATCTCGCCACAATACAACTCTATCTATTTGGTCATAAGAATATTCTTGACCTAAATCAACTCTCACTGTAGTTCCTGCGCTGTTCTCATTTAAAGTACAATAAGAAGAACCATCATGATTACCATCAGTAATTTTTTTAAGATTACTTCCACTACCTCTTTCCATTGTAACGTTTTTATTAAAAGCAATATTATTACCTAGTTTATCATAAACATCAAGTTCTATAATTTTTCCGTCAGAACCCGTTGTTGTTCCTTTTATATATCCATTTTGCGATATATCTATATATCTTATCTTATTATTTAATGTAACTATTGATTCTTTATCCAATGGAACTTTCTTTATAGACCTATAAATACTAAAACGAACATATTTTGCTGTTTCTTTACTTAAATCTGTTCCTGTACAAGTCATATATAAACGAGTACTGCTACCAGTGTTTATAGATCCGGATTGTCCTGGTGTTACTTTTACAACTTTCTGAATAATATCTGAAACATTCGTTAATATAAGAGTTATACCAGATGAGGTTGTGAATTGCTCGACAGGAAATTCATACGTATAAGTATCATTAGGCATTATCTCGATATATTTTACTTTTGAAACGCCCGCTCCCTCTCCATTAAAAGATATAGGAGAATTGACCGTCTCTGAATAGTTCCCATTCTTCCATTCTGAGCTATATCCATTATAAATGTCACTTTTTCCGAGAGCATATCCTTTATAATGTTTAATTACACCATTAGAATCTATTTTCACAAAAGGAGTACTTGCCAATGTTTCAAAATCTTGTGAAGCCCATTGAGAATAATATACCGTTCCACTCTGTCCTTTAATGCCAACTCTAGTTTTGCAAGTATATTTAGAACCTGGCTCTAAATTATCATATACTTTGGTATAAGGGGGAATTATATTGTTTGCTTGATAATTTTGACTAGTTCCATCTTCTCTCTCAAGAACAGTTTCTATAACATAAAACTGTTCAACATTCGATGGATTATTGAAAGTATAATCTACTTTTGCTGTCGTTTCCGTGATTTCAGATATACCTAAAGCACTTATTGTAACAGTAGCAGGATCTGTCTTAAAAGAACCTGTAGCAGTAGAACTTCTTCCCTGAATACCCGTAACAGTCAACTTATAATAATAAGTAGTATTTGCACTCAATCCGCTTATTGTATTTGTTCCAGTAACCGAACTTCCATAACTTGTGGAAGTGCCATACTCCCACTTGTATGAAGATAATGAATCATTAGTATCATAAGAAGCCGAATACTGCATCTCCGTAGAAGTCTGAGCATAAGTCTTCACTCCATGTGAATTAATTGTCGGATTATTTCCAGTTGTCTTAAAGCTACCAGTCTTAGCTATCGATGTTCTTCCCCAATTATCCGTTACGGTCATACTGTAATAATAAGTAGTATTTGGAGTTAATCCACTTATTGTAGTACTTGTAGAAGTTGACCCATAACTTGTCGACGTTCCATATCTAATTGAATAACTACTGAAACTAGCATTTGTATCATAAGACACATTTGGATTAAGGATTACAGAAGTTCTTGATGGAGAAGCCGTTACACTATTTATAGTGGGAGCATTTCCCGTTGTCGTCACTGTTTCTGAAGATGTTGCTGTTAAACCAGCACTATTTGTAGCTGTTGCTCTTAATATATAAGAAGTATTCGGTGTTAATCCGCTCCATGATGGAGAAGTACCAGTTTTAGCACTTCCGTTATCCAATGTCGTTGAAACACTAACGTTACCACCATTTGTTCCAGCTGATGCAGATATAGAAGCGGAAATGTTATTTCTATCACGAGATACCGATGAAAAAGAAACTGACGGATTTCCGATAGTAGGAGCAACGATACTTAATGTACCACTACCACTTACACAATATTGATTATTATTCCATCTTGCTGAAGTATATCCGCCATCAAACATAGCTTTAACTGACAAACTTACTGATGTTTTTGTCGTTGTGAATGTCCCACTCGCTACTGTTGAACCGTTAGACCACTGATTATAAAACCAATAAGTAGTATAATTATCAGCACCATGCGTAAAATTAACTTCTGAGCCGTCTATCCACGCAGCTGCTGCAGCAAAATTGTATCTTCCATTCCCATTATCACCAAGTTTTAATGACCAACTAATTGTATATCTGCCGTTTGTTGTTTCATAAGATACACCAGTTATATCTAAATAACCCCTACTAGAGCTATCATACCAACTTGTATATACTGGTTCTCCGGAGTAATTACAATTCACCGCTGCCATACTATCTCACCTCTCTAACTATTTGTATCTATCCAAATTATGTATCCGCTTTCTGGAATCTCAGGCTGTTGAGTTCCGACAACTAAATTGGTTGTATTCCAAGCGGTTGTTTTGTCTTGTTTTTTCGTAAATTCATTCTGAAGATCCTGTTGGTCTGCAATATCTCCACTTATTTGTCCCCATTTGTTATTTTTTGTAAATGTCTCATCAACATACTTTTTAGTAGCTGGATGATAATCACTTGTAGGAGTATACATAAGTGTATTATCTCTTGTTAATACTTGATTTTTTGTTGGTCTGTCATTTATTAACATCATTAGGTCTTCTTGGTCTTCTATATTATTATATATATTACCCCATGAAGCTCCACCAGCAATCATATCAACATATTTTTTAGTTGCAGGATGATAATCTTTGGTTGGCTCATAGGCATTAATATTATCTAACTCTAATACGTTATCTTTATCAGCCTTCTTATTAATATTTACATTTGCATTATCTAAGCCTGCTTTTAACTCATTTATTGCACCTGTAATATTAGTTTTATCAGTTGTTGTCAAATTACTTAACGTTCCAATGTCATCTCTAACTTCATTTATAGCATTTACAAAATTGTCTTTTTTTGTTGTATGTAAATTTGATAAAGTTCCGTGTTCTGCATCTAATTCATTAATTGCATCCACAGTGTTATCTTTTTTTGTTGTTGTTAACAATGTAATATTTCCCAAATGAGCTGAACGAGCATAGTAATCTGATGTTTGATTGTTTAACTTAGTTGCGTTAGCAGCATGTAAAACAGTCATATTTCCATCTGTTATAGAAATGTCACCACTAGCATTTCCACGAACTGTTCCTAATGTTCCATTTTGTGCTGGATAAATATTAGGTTGTTCTAAATCTTGCCAGTTGCTTCCATTCCAAATCCATTCGTGTTGTTCTTTGTCAACTAACTGCCAACCAGCTTGAACTGTTGTTCCACCCATTATTTCTAATGCTCTAGCTGTTAGTTTTTCAGGAGTTACATCTTTGGTATTCAAGTCAATTTTACCAATTAAAATTGTTGCCCCTCTTAATGTATCTGTAATTGACTTTAATTCATTTATTGCACTAACTGCATCAGTTTTATTATTAGTTGTTAAATTTCCAACATTACCAATATCTTTATCGACCTCATTAATGGCTTTTACTACTGTTTCTTTGTTTGTAGTAGTCAATGTATTAAGAGGACCGATCTCTTTATCTAATTCATTAATGGCATTTACAGTATTATCTTTTGCAGTAGTCGTTAGTGTACTTACATTACCAATATCTTTATCTAACTCATTTATAGCAGATACTAAATTAGTTTTACTAGTAGTTGTTAAATCAACCAATTCTCCAGCACGACCATCTAATTCATTAATTGCCGCAACAGCAGTTTCTTTTGTAGTAGTCTCAAGCTTACTAATATCACCAAGCCCATTAATAGCATTAATAACACTTGACTTATCTGCTGTTTTTAATTCTGGAAGTTTACCCACTCTCTTATCTAATTCATTTATACCTGCTACAGCAGTACTTTTATCATCTGTTGTTAATTCCTCTATAGTTCCCAAATCATCATGAACTTCATTTAAAGCATTAACCATGTTGTCTTTTGCTTCAGTATGTAACTTAGATAAGTCTCCCATCTCACTATCTAGCTCATTAATTGCGTAAGTTACGATTTTATTTGTAGTTGTTAATTCCTCTACAGGTCCAACATTTGTATCTACTTCATTAATTGCTCCAACGATAGTACTTTTTTCAGCAGTAGTAAGATTCTCTAAATCTCCCATCTCTTTGTCAAGCTCATTAATTGCTGCAACTGCAGTACTCTTATCTTTTGTTGTTAATTCTTCTATCGTGCCTAAATCATCGTGAATTTCATTAATTGCATTAACAATTCTGCTCTTATCTTCCGTGTGTAAATTTTCTAGCTTACCAATTAAGTTGTTTTCTAATATTGAAGTAACATTCATTATTGGTATCCATTTTGATATCTTTCTCCAATGACCTTCTTCAGCATAATCTTCTTTTACATAAATAGCCCAATCACTATCTTCATAAGTATCTCCAGTTGTTGTAGAAGTATATTTCCAATTGTTATCTCTTCCATCTGCTTTACAGATATATTTGGCATTTAATAATACTCCTGAAGTTGGATCTCCATCCACAACATAAGGTATGTTTGGTAAATCACCATCATTGATTCCAAAATATCTTTCCTCGGTCGATGCCGTAACTAAATCATTTCTTTTATTATATTCGTATACAACACCATTTTCACTAACGGCACACCAGAATCCTTGAGTTAGTCGATCAGAAGGAATATTATTTCTGTCTGCGATAGTTTCTACTTGAGAATACTCTTTATCAAAAATAACTCCTTCTACGGCTAATTGTAAATCTTCCGCCATTCTATTAAAATTATAATTAAGGTCGGTAGAATTGATTATTCCACCAATTTCTCTTAGTTTTTGAGTTATTGCCATAATTCTACCTCCTATAAGTACCTTGGCACTATTTGCCATTCTACGTTTATTGATTGTCCTTCTGGAATATTTAGTTCGCAAGATAATTTATCTAATTTCGTTATAATGACTGTGGCATTTGGATTAGAATATAGTCCAACACTCTTATCAAGTATAAATCGATTTGTTATTTTATCTATTCCTATAATTCTTCCACCTGCGCCATCTTTTGAGTTTACATTCATTTCATCTTTGAACATGACTGTCTTTCCAATATCATCTGTTCTTACTTGTCTAACTTTTTCATCGAAACTTACCATCGTATTAGGTCCATCATTCGATATAGATGCATTCTCCTGTCTTTCAACATAATTCCTTGGTTGCAAATACATTAAATCGCCCTCAACTTTATCTGAGCAATCTACTCCGTTTAGAGTATATATATTTTCGCCCCAATCAAGAATCATTTTACTATCAGTTGTCAATCCATTTAAAGTAATAACACTAACATCTCCAACAGTTTCATTGCGCAATATCATTGCCCCAGAATCTATCGCAGTATCAGTACTTATAATAGCTCTTATTTTTGAATTATATGTTCCTGGATTATATATCTGAACTTCATTTTCTCCACTTGCCATTGTTACTGACATTGGTAAACTTTCTTCTCTATATAATAATCCCTCATCATAATAGTAGTCTTGCGCACCATCAAAGATGTCTCTGTACTCATAATATTTTAAATCATCTTGGTAGTATAACATTCCATAACCACAAGTTTGTCCAACTGTCGTAAAAGTTATACTAAAGTTTCCAGTATAACTAACTCCGCCTGTATCCGGATGTGTTAAAGGAATATTTCCTAAATTATCTACAGAACTTACTTTTACCCAATAATATCTATAAGGCTCCTCTGGTCTTATTAATTTCCCAATCTTTTTTGGCCTTATCCAAGATTTTAATTGATCAAATTCAAAAGCTGATAGATTATCAATAAAACAATTATAGGTAAAACTTTTTTGAGACAATCTAGTATTAAAATAATACTTGCCATCATATCCATCAACCTCTAAACTATTATCACTAAATTCAGGAAGAATAGGAGTGTCATAAGTGCTTCCGTCTGAGACACTCGCTACTCCTATCTGACTTGAATCTATTCCGTCAAAGACGAAGGTAAGATATATTTCTCCCTTGTCTATGACATCCATTATATTTGCTCTTCCGCATACTGGTTCATGTGCAGCCATATAATCTTACCTCCTTTTTATTTCATATTTATATTTAACTTAGTTCCAATACCTTTCTTTGCCATCATATCATTTGCTCCTTGTACAAATACATCTAGAGCTTTCTTGCCGTCAGCGGCACTTGACATTGAAGCAACATTGAAATTAATAGAACCGAATGTAACATTAGAATTTGTTGTAGCATTATTAACAGTAGAAGGATCTAGTGATTTTGCTAATGCTCCGATTTGCTCAGTTTGGTATGCGCTTAAGAATGCCTCTGGATGTGTTTTGTTACCATCTACCCAAGCTGGTCCAGTATAATCTACGTAACCGCCAGATGCATAGGCACATCCAACTAAATTACTCGGCAACATCCATACGTCTTTACCAGCAGTATTTCTTACTTTTACATATTCTTTTCCATTAAACTTCTTCTTATCTTTAATAGTAACAGTTTTTGGTAATTGACTTCCTCTATTTGTGTATCCCTTAAATTCAGTTAATTGTCCACGTTTTTCTTCATATGTTTTAGCAAGTATATCTCCAACAATATATCTTCTGCCGACATCTGACGGACCCCAAACTTCTTTTGAAGCATTAGGCTTAGTAACCTTATCTTTTTCATCATATTTTGGCTTCGGATCTTCTTTTGTATTCTTTAAATTATTGTAATAATTTCCCGCGCTCCAAGCTGCACTTGCTGCTCGAGCATAACTATTAGCTGCTTCTGTTGCCTTTTGCCAAGAACCAGGAAGCGCTTGGATTTTAATATCCATAGCTTCAACAGTTTGAGTAACAGAAACAATATCAGAAGTCATTTTTCCTAACTCTGCTCCCATGTCTGTCGCGGCTTTCATTGCATCCATTGTCTCTTTCCACTTTCTTTCCATTTCGCCCTGTTGATATTCACTTGTTTGAGCATACTCAATATTCCAATGAATCAAAGTTTCCATCATAGCTTCTGTTCCAGCTTCTTGGATAGCTTGTACTTGTTCCCAATACCAGGTCATCTTTTCTAGGCGATATTCATATGTTTCGGTTTCAGCGTCTTTTGTATCTTGTAGCCACTGTTTGCGATCGTCCATGTCATCTTCAAAACGCTTTTCTGCTATTTCCAATTGTTTGTCCTCTAAATCTTGTTGTAATTGTAATAATTGAGCATTATTTTTACCGGAAGAATCCAATGTCGCTCTACGTAAAGCTTCTTGAGCTTTGTATAATTCTTTGTTACTATTATCATCTTCTTGGACTTTCTTTCTAGCTTCAACGGCTTTCTCAATCATATCTATCTCATCGTCAAGAGCTTTAACTCTAGCGTCATGCAATATTTTTTCTCTATTTTTGATAGCATCTACAAGTTCATTTTCTATTTCTATCTGCATTTGGACTAATTCTTCACGAACTTTCTTGACTTCTTGTGCATATTTAGACATGTCATTTTCGGTATCTCTAAGGGCATCTCGTTGCTTTTGGAACGCCTCTACTAAATTGTCTATATCTTCTTTCATATCAGCAGGCATACTCTTGTATTTATCATACATTGTTAAATCTGCCCATCCAATATCTCCATTTTCTTGAATCTTAAACATTTGACCATAAGGAGAATCTAGTAAATCACCAGCAGCCTGATTTGTCATTTCTTGTTGCATCTTAAATAAATCCTTATAAACATCATACTGTTGTTGAGCTAGATCAAGATTAGTCATCATTAAACGACCATAATCTTCTCCGCTATAATCTTTATACAAATCTTTAAAAGTCTCATTCTCATCTATCTTATGTTGAAGTCCTTCGATTTTTTCTAATAGAGTTAATGTTCGTTCTAGTTTCTCATTATAATCCTTCTGAGAATCTGATGCCTTTTTCATACCCTCTACTTGAGCATTGTTTCCAAAAGCGTGAGGATCTTTTAGATAATCTGATACTTTTTTCTTCAAATCAATTGTAGTTTTTATTCTGTCGTTATTTTTGTTTATTTGATCATCCAACGAATTAAGACGATTTTGTAATCTTTGGATACTACCATCAACATCCTTCATATCAACGTCTGATAAAACACTATCCTTTATACTTTGAGAAAGTTGATCTCGAAGATTTTTCAAGTCTACTTCAACTTTACTTGTGCCACCCTCATAGGTTCCGTTTTCGGCTTCTCTCATTATTTTTGCATATTGAGCAGCAAATTGGGAAGCTGCACTTAATCGTGCATTTAATTTCGCTTCTTCAGTTTTAACAGATGCTTCAGCTAAATTCTTCTCTAACTTAAGTTCTACATCATTTAAAGTTCCTGCTACATCAACATTTTCTTTTTTACTTTGCAATTCTTCTAGGGCAGCATTTATAGCAGTTTTTTCTGCTTCAAGAATTACATTTTGATATTCTAATTCTTGTTCTGTCTGTTCTAATTGAATAGCAAACTCTTCTGCTTTTGCAACAGCAGACGCTATCGCTAACTGATACAATCCTTCCTCGAGTCCTTCTTGAGCAACTAATTGTCCATTCTGATATTGTACTGCATTATTTATCTTCCCAAGAGCGTCATAATAATTTTGTGCGCTTAACGATGCTGAATTAGTAAGATCAACGGTTTTTTCAAAAGTATCTAATATAGAGAATAAATCCCCAACATCTCCAAAGCTAAAAAGATTGTTACTATCATGAAGAGAATCCATAAGAGACACTATATTTTCAAAAGTGCTTTGAATTTCTGATATAGCTGAAGACATTTCTCCAAATGTTGGTTCCTTAGCTGTTTCAATCAATGGAATCAATTTATTCAATGTATCAGAATAACTTTTTGTTTCCGTTTCAAGTTCCTTTATCTTATCTTTATTTTGTTGTACAGTACTATTGTATTCCGCAAAAGCTTTACGAGCTTCTTCTATTTTCCCTTTCTCTTCAAGAGTTAAAGGATAAGTATTTCGTTTTCTATTGAATCTATTAAGGTTTGTTGGATCTTCCTCTGCCATTGATTTATAATATTGATATCTCTCTTCTTCGTATTCTGACCTTTCGTCTTCGCTATTGAAAGACATCTTATTAACATCTTGTTTAGCCAGTTTTCTTAACTTGTCGTTATAGGCTTGTTGAGCATTAGTGTCTTTACCATTTAAACTGTTTATCTTTTCTAATAGCTCAGCTTTTTCTCCTAATAAGTCATTAATTGTACCAACAATAGCTTTATTTTTATTCAATTCACCATTTTCTTCTTTATATTTTTCAAGTATCTTATCTATTCCACCAGCTGAGCTAAATAATGAAGAAAACTCTGTTTTTAACAAGCCACTTGATGATAATAATTCTAATTCTGATTGAGTTAAATTATCGATGCCAGCTTTCATATCTTCGAGTTGCTTTTTCTTTACAGCCTCTTCGTCTGTTAAACCATCTTTTTCTAAATCCTTTATTTGAGCATCTATTTGTTTTTTTATCGATTCTGCTTGTGCAGCTCCTTTATAAGATATATTTAAAACAGCAGTAATAATTGTATCTATCTCAATATCTTCTAACCCAGAGTCTTTTAATTCCTGTCTTATCTCTTTATCTATTTGTTCTCTAGCGGCTCCAAAAGTTTTTTCATCATACTGTAAAGAAGTCTCTAAATGCGTTTTTGCACTGTCTATTTCATTCCAATCTATCTTTTTGAACTGTTCTATTAAATTATTTATTTCTTTTGTAGCATCGGATACATATCCACTTCTTCCGGCTTCCATTAATCCAGAGATCATAGTATCTGCAACTTGAGATGCGGTATCTTTATTCACATCTTGAACTTCTTGGATAAAATCATCTCTCTTAATCTGATATGCCTTAAGAATTTCAGAATAATTTTCATCCCATACCTTTTTATTTTCTTCTATTTGTTCCTTAGAGATTTTTTTACTCCATAAAACATCTGTACCAATCATGGCAGCAACCGAAGCTCCATAGGTTGGGATAGCCGTCACCGCTGCAACTGTCCATCCGATAACATCCACTATCGTCTTAAAAATCCTTTCGCCTTTTTGAGCGCCCTTCTGTAAATTATTAAATTGATCCAACTGTTTATCTGCATTAGCTGACATTTCACGTTGTTTTTTATCTAATTCTTCATAAGCAGCTGCTGTATTTAAAACAGCCTCTCCATATTGATTATATCCTATAACTGCCCCTGGAACAAGTTTAACTAATTCCTCTGTTGAATCTTTAAGTTTTTGTGTTTCTTCGTCTGTTTTATCTAATTTAGTACTTAATTCTTCATAAACTGCTAAATTACTTTCTATGCTATTCTTCTTTTGAGAAAATTCATCCATCTCTTGTTGCAACTCTGTCAATTTCTTTTGAGTAGTTTCTACACTTGGCCATAGCTTATCAAAAACAAATTTTACAGCACCTATTGATGCTCCAATAATTGCACCCCATGGAGGAGCAAATTTGCTAAAAGTAGTGGCTAAACCGATACCGGTGCTTAACGCAGATGACATATCTTCATCAAGCCCAAGGAATGATGCTCCCATTTGCGTTAATGAACCAGCAACTAAACCAGAGCTTATGTTTATCTTGTTAAACAAAGCAGAAATTTTGTCGAAATTTCCTATATTTTTATCTTCTCTAAATAATTTCCCTACATCCCCCAAAGAAAACGTTTCTTTTTCTTTGAAAGTATCAAAAAACTTGGTCGAATTCTTTTTTTGAGGCAAGTCTTCTTTATTATAAGAATATCCACTATCTTTTCTTATCTGCGCTAACTCTTTTCTAATTTCATCTGTCCTTTTTTTAGCGTCTTCTGCTTCTTCTACTAATCTCATAGCATCGGCTTGAGCTTGTTCTGCTAACTCCGATATCTCTTTATTAGTTTTTTTCCTTAGCCATTTTTTTGCATCTTCGTAGTTATCATCAAACATTTGTTGAGAAACCCTTAAGCCCTTAGTGTCCATTCCTGTTGATTCTAAATATTGTTTAATTAAAGAATTACCATGTTTGGATGAAGTAGCTAAAGATTTCTCCTCATCGAGTTTCCTCATTTTATTAAGTCTAAAATTTTCCTGAACATCATTAATTTGTTTTTTTATCTGATTCTCGTTTGCAGTTGCCCAAGATAAATTAGACTTAGCCGCTTTATATGCATCATTTTGCTCCAACAGCATCTCATCGTCATTTGATTGTAAGGCTTCTTCGTTTCTTTTAATACTTTCCGTCAAAAGATTGTAAGAATTTGTTAAAGCATTTTCTGTTGAAGATAGTAATGTTGAGCTTTTTTGCTCAGAAATTTTAGAACTCTCTGATTCAAGACGTTTTAATCTATTAGCATCTGTTGCTTCGGAATTCTCCTCTATAGCTTGATTCATATCTTTTACATATTTAGTATTACCCAATCCGTCGATAAACTTTTTCACTGAGCCCAAAGCAGAATTAGCCTTTTTACCAACCTCTTGAAAACTATTTCCAAGTAAACCTATATCATTAGATATGCCCTTTATTCCAAGTTTTTCTATACTCCATGTTTTAAAACCTTTAAATAAATTACCAGCTTTACTTAACGTTGTGAAAACTTTTGTTAAGGCAAGTAACGGAACAACCGTACTTGTAATTCCTTTTGGAATTTTATTCAACAATTCGATAAGAGAGGAAAACATATCAATTATTCTTTTTATCATAGAAGAATCTGCTATATTTGTAGCAAATTGTTGCCATGCATTATTTAATCTAATAAAACTTGCTTCAAGTCCCTGATTATATGCCCTTAGTTGTTTTGCCGTATTTCCGTTCGCATTTTGAGAAACATTTACAAGCTCCATTGCCCTATCATAGTTATCCATTAATGCAATAAAACGAGATTGTTGTCTATTTCCTGCTAATACTGTAGCTATATAAGCTTTATGGTTACGATCTAACGTATCCCACATTGGACCAAGATCATCCATGATGTCTTGTAATGTTCTTAATTGCCCAGAACTATCTGTGGCAGCTATTCCAATACTATTTAACGCTTTCGCCACATTACTGAATGTCGTTCCATCCTCTTCTATCTTTCCGATATCTTTTATTTCCTGTAAACGAGAAGTTATAGACTTCATCGCAGTACCAATGTTTTCTGGTGCTTCACGAGTTACTTCTTGCATTGTTGATAGATAAGCCATGTAATAATCTAAATCTAATCCAGCCATACGAGCTTGAGATGCAGATTTTTGCATAGCAATGGTCAATTCATCTACGCTTGAAGCGGCTGAGGCATCTAATGCAGACATCTTATCTGCAATGTCTATTGCCTCATTAGCGCTTAATTGATATCCTCTTACGGCAGCAGTTAATCTATTTGCAGCTTCTGCAGATTCAATTCCTCCCGTTTTAGAAATTGCTATTGAAGCTTCTGTCATTTTTAATGCTTCAGAAGTTCCTAAACCTTGTTGATAAAAAACTAACTGAGCAGCAGCGACATCTTTAGTCGTAGAGCTTAATTGATTTGCTAATCTATTATATGAAGATGTCAAATTATTAACTTCTTCTCTAGTTTGGCCAGTAACCATCATTGTACGGGTTAATATTTCATCATAATCTTTAAAAAACTCAATTCCCCTACTTAGTCCTGTTTGAAATAAATTACTTAAAGAAGTTCCCAAAAAGGTTCCAGAAATAATATCACCAAATTTAACGACTTCTTTCTTTGCTGCTTTAACTTGATTAACCTGTTCGTCAAGCGATGAACTAAACTTCTTGCTTTCTCCAGTTACACCATTTAAATTTATCCCTACTCGAGATAGTATATCATTGTATTGTCCCAATATACGATTAGCTTCTGTACTGCTGATCATAGGATCATACTTAGAATCTGACATTTGATTCTTAATGTCTTTTTGAGCATTTCTAATTTCTTCTTGTGTTTTTAACTTAGCCAATTCTTCTTCTTTTGCGATAATTTGTTTAGCTATTTCTAAACGTTCTTGATCTTGTTTAGTAAGTTTTTCGCCCGATGCCACCAAAGCTTCTGCTTTAGAGATTTCTTTTCTAGCTTGAGGCGTGCTCATATTATTTTGACTCTTAAAAGAAGAAAGCTCTGCAGATTTCTTACGACGTTTTTGAGATTCGGCGTCTAATTTCTTTAATTGCTTTTCTAAGTTCTGATAATCTTTTATTAAAGATTGATTACTTGGACTTTGAAAAGCCTGATTCATAGCCTCCTTCATGCTATTGATTTGCGTTCTTACTTTTTGGGTCTCTTCTCCAACTGTCTTAAATGCTTTTGTAATGGCAGAAGCATCAGTGCCTTTTGATAGTTCTCTATTAAGATCTCTAATAGCATTATTATATGAATCAAAAACACCTTTCCCCGCATCTTTGCCACCAACTTTTATTTCTGGCATCTTTATTTCTTTGATGTTTTTCAAAGCACTTGTATCAGGTATATATTTGACTTTAATATTTACAGTATCATTACCTGCTGCCATTTAACTCACCCCTCTCTAAATTTATTCATTAACTTTTTCTACTTCTTCCATTTTACTTTCTAATAATTCCTTAATTTTATTTATATTTTCTTCTGTAAAAGATTGCCCTAAATCTTCAAGAACTGACATTAAGGTCAATGAATATTTAGCCTTAGCTTTTGCCCCTTCTTCAATCTCTCTAAAAATTTCTTCATATTCTTTAGAATATTCTCCCTTTTCTAATTCTTCAATTAAACTATAATTATCATTTATAAAATCTATCCAATTAATGTCTTCTGCTTCCATTGCTTTGTGCATTTCAGTATTACCTAATAAATTGAATAAAGTTAATGCTAATGATATTTTTAGTTCATATTTATTATGGTAATATTTTTTTTCTATATTGTTTAAAGTTTGTCTAACTATAACATCTTTTGTACTTATTTTTTTTAATTCTTCTAATCTCTCTAATTTCATTTTTTATCTATCCTCCCAACATTAGCATAATTAAATTCCATGCTAAGTTTTATTTTATTCACTGCGTGCAACATTGTATCTGCTGTTGCATCATACCATTCTTTTCTTGTTTCTAATGGTTCTTCTTCATATAATTTAAGTATATTTCCAGGAACTGAAGTTAAACTATCTCCAGTTTGTTTAATAGGCCAAGGATTGGAAGTGATTTTATTTTTTGTTCCAAGAGTCGCCTCTAACATATCAGAAACTCTTAATACCGCATCTCTTGTGTGTCCTTTTGTTTTTGTTCCTGTTTTAGAAATAACATATATAAGAGCTTCTTTTCCTTCTACAATACCTGCGATTGTTTTCACAGCTATTGCATACCTTAACACATTAATTACATTAATAAACCTATTATCTAATAAACCAGATGGATTTGCATTTAATTTTTCAATCGCACTTGGGTTAGAGCCTGTTGTATACATATCAGTAGGAGTAATCCCTCTTGCTTTTCTATCTTCATTAACGCTATCAACCAAAGATATATAATTTGGATCTGAGAAAGCGTGTTGATGTATTATTGCAAATCTTATGATATCTTTTGTACTACTATCTATTGTTTCATCCATTAATAGATCTAAATTAGTTGCAGGTAATGACAAAATTCTTTTACCTGATGTACTACCAGCTTTCATCTGAATAGGTAAGGGATTTTTACCTTCAGCAGTAACTTCTATGTCATAAGTACTTTTCTTTTCTCCATATTTAGAATCTCCCGTTTGAGCGATTAATGATTCTGAACCCTTAAATCCAGCTATTGTATTCTGAACTGCAATTTCTTTTGTCCATTTTTTTAGTTCTGGCTGTTCCTTAATAATTTTTGTCATATAAGTAGCATTAATTAGGGTTGAAAAATAACGCTCAAACCAATTTCCCAATGTAGCGCTTTTACCAGATACCATCATTCCTTCACTAACACCCAATAGCCTATTCATATTTCTTGTTATTGTTGATTTAATCTGTGAAATTACCTCTTGATTGTTATCTGTTTTTCCTTTTTCTATAGTTTCATGTAGTGCTTTTTTACTTATCTCTTTTACAGAATCTAATACCGTTCTATTTAACTTGTCTCTGGAAGAAAGTTCTTTCCATATTTCATCGAATACTTTATTCGTATCAGTTAATAAATTATTTAAAATTTCAATACCCTTCTCTGGTGTTACTTCTTCAGATGTAAATAAACTACAAAAATCTATCAAAGCTGCGTTTTCTTTCTCCTTAAAACTCTCTATTGCAGCTCTTATTTTGTCTTCTTGTGGATTAACGGAGATAGACTGAGCCTTTTTCCAATAAGGACTACAAAATAAATAATATCTATGTAAATAACCCGGTCTACCGTAATATCCTCCATCTCTCACTTCTGCTGCCATATTACATCACTTCAATCGTAAATATCTCTTTATTTACTCCATTTTGATTATCATCTGCTAAACCTTGTACATATACCGTAGAACCATACGCTTTTTCTGAATTATTAAATCCTATATAAAAATTAGTACCAACAGACACTTTATTAAATCTAATAATTATATTCATTTTCTCTTCTGTTAGAATATCCATTGCTTGGCATTGCATTTCTAGTGACATTATTACTTCTGCTCCAAGCTGTTTTATACTTGTTAAGGATTTTGCCTCATTCTCTTCTTCATAGAGATATGTAAATAAATGACTTACTTTTTTAATTAAATGTATTTCATCTTCAACAACCTCAAATTGATCTTTAGCAACTTTCGTTAAATTGCCATAATCATCTGTTAAATATAATAATACTTCTCCCATTGGTTTAGAAGGTAATTTAATTATATCTTGGTCATTCATCAAAACAGTATCTGTTATTGTTGCTTTCGTTTTTTGATTCGTTTTTGTCTCTCCAAATATACTGTTAAACAAATTTAACATCATACTTCCATTCATTAAACTAAAACTAACATGTTTAATCGTTGATGTACCCGCTTCAGTGCTTCTACCGACAATATTCTTATCTCTTTCTCCAACAACGAAACTCGAAATAGACGCATTGTCTATTACCATAAAAGGTTCTCCCCTTTTTAGACATTTGTCTCCATATCGTCCGTCTTCTCTTACTCTGAAAATGGCTTTTTCAACCTCTTGAAATCTTAATCGATCAAGCATCTTATCTCACCTCTTTCAATATCCTCTCTGTCTATTAGTAGGCTTTGTATTCCTTTACTTCATTCATTGTACCATAGATTAAATTTTGTGTCAAATAAAAAGAACCTTGCGGTTCTTTATATTATATAGTAGCAGCTTCGATACATTCAGTAGCTTCACCAGTACCATTTTCTCCGTAAATTCTATAAACGATTAGACGTTTATCGTCGTCTGCTAAAGCAGTTCCGTTCATATCAAATACAGCAGCAGTACCGTCAGCATTTAATTCAAATGTATAGTTGTTATCTAAAGCAAATCTTGGAACTTCGATTTGTAATGCATCATTACGTCCTGTAAATGTATTATATAATTCAGTATCTCCTACAAATCTATAAGTTTTAGCGAACATATCACTAAATACAGTAAGTTCTCTTGCTTGTTCTGGTTCAGTTATATCATAACTATAGAATACTTGATATTCTTTGTCTTTTACAATTGTGTAATCAGTTGGTCTCCAAGCTTCTGCATCTAAAGCAATGTCTTGAACAGCTGTTTTACTATCGTAACGAGCTTTTCTTTCGCTTATGATACCATCTTTTACTTCTGCTAACCAAAGAGTAGTTCCAGCAGCCATACTATGAGTTAATTTTAAACCTGTGTCAGTAGCTTTAATTTTTTCATTATATGCAATTCTTATAGCGCTTTGATCTCCAGACTTAACAACTTCTCCACCAGTAACTACTGCTAAATAAGTCATACTCATAACAGCATCTTGGATAGTTAAGTTAACAGCCTTGTTTGAAGCGATACGAGCTAATATTGGATTACCCTTACCACCTTGTACGTCGTTTGTATCAGCAGTTTGTTCAATTGTAGATAATTTTAAAGTATCAAATTTAGCAACTGGATTTCCACAAACTAAATCGTATAATACAACATCAGCACAAGTAACAGAAGCATATTTACGTCCCATAATTTCAAACATAATTTTTACCTCCATTGAATTATTCTAGCCAATGCTTAGTCTTTGATTTATGCTTTTTATCAGCATAAGGTGACAATAAGCAAGCTATTTGATAGTTTTCAATTTGTACTATTTTTTCTAGCACAGCTCTAAACTGTAATAACGTCATGTTATATACCGTTTCATAAGAATGTCCGTGAGCAACAACAGCAACAATTTGAGAAGCAAGGTCATCTTCGCCCTTCTCCTTTTTTATCTCAGCTAAACGTTGTTGGCCTTTAACAATCTTATCATGAACTTCTTGAGCACGTTTAGATCGCGGTGCATTTTGTATATTAGTATCTTCTTCTTTTTGCGATGTTATCTGTTTGATAACACTTTGAATCTCTGAAAAAAGTTCTTCAGTGAGCTCTATCCCAGACTCTAGTTCCCCTATAAATATAGAATTCTGCATCTTTAAAAACTCAACTTTTTTATGCATGAAGAATAAAACAGAGTCTTTAAATATTTTTTGTAAGTTTAAATCATATATTATAAACTTTTTATATACGTCCCAGTCCTCAAGATTCCACGTTTCATCTGTCTCTTCTGGAACTAAATCTTTTCTTGATAAATTCCATATCGCATAAAGATTCCCAAATCTTTCGTTTCCTAAAATAACAATATCCTTGACCGTCGGTTGGAAAATAGTAATCTTAGAATTTAATTCTATTCCTTCTCCAGTTAGTATTCTACTTATATTAATTTTCAAGGATTGTTTCATAAACCATCCTAAAACCGATTAGTCTATCTGATAACTTAGCATTTATAACTTGATCTAATCTATATTTTACGCCAGAAGTTTGAACAAATTTAGTTCTCATTACCTTATCTATATAATTACATATGATAAGAGGTCTCAATCCATCGTTAATTATCCATTGTTCTGGTGGAGTCCATACATCAATTGCTATTGTAGTTATAGCGTTATTCCTTTCATTACCAATATCTTCCATTAACAAATTGATAGAAATATAACTTGCATCAACATCTGTCTCATTATGTAATGGAATTAAGGGAGTTCTCCAAATTGTCTTATCAACAAGAGACATTTTTACTTCTGGTTGTTCTAACGCATTTTTATCTATATAATATAATAATTTTCTTATCTCTGGAGTAGAATCTAAAACAGCAGCCAATCTTGTGATATCATTATTAAGAGAGAGAAACAAAGACGCTTCTTGATTTTTACTAGAAAAAGCACTCATATTACACCCCCTCTACACTTACGATTCTTATTTCTTTTATATAAATTTTAGTTCCAGTCATAACAAGTAGTTTTATTGTACCAGAATACTTATCTTTTATAGAAATTGTTATAGAATTATTAGTAGTTTTATATGTTCCTTTTACTTTCGATGGGAAAGTAGGAACAAATTCTGCATCTTCTTTATTGTTAAGATAATATTCTGCACTTCCATTCCATACAATTGTATCTGGTCCTATTATGTAAATATTATCCTTAATCCACTCTTCACCAGAATGTATAACAAATTCTTTATATATCAACTCATTATTCTTAAGACTAACTTTCACAACAATGTCTTTAGCGACAAGAGGAGTTATAACATTTCCTATTATAGAAACATCGTTTGGATCTTCTACAGTTAATACAATGTCTTTTTTATCTGTAATCTCTCCATTTTTAAAGACTTCATAATTAACTTCAAATTGTTTACCAACTTCTAATATTACATCAGAATCAAAATTCAATCTAAGTTCATATCTTCTGTTGTAGTTTGCTATATTATTTTCGACATCATCACCATCTTGCAATATATCGTCATACATACCCAATATTGTTGTTCCATCTGTAGATAGATTATCAACGAATGTAACTCTATATGGTTGTCCATTAAATAAGAAGCGCATATCTTGTTCTAAACTTGTATTTCTTTGTGTTATTACTGTTATAGGAGTATCTACTTCTCTAGCCATAACAGGAGGATCGGTATATTTATTTTCAACTAATATTGAACTCATACCTCTTCCCTTAGCATATGCTTTTTGAGTTCTAAGATTTCCTTTTTTATCTACCCATTTTAAGTCTACATTACATCTATAAGCAGTTCCATAAAAAGATTCTTTTATTACACGAGCTTCTCTTTTTACAACAACCCAATACTCATTATCCCATTTAAATAGAGTTCCCATTTTAAGTACATCTATTTTAGACAAAACTAACACTTCATCTCTAATATCTGTCATTGCGCCAGTCATAATACCAATACGATTTGGATTCCAATCTTCAGAGTCTATATCATAAATAGATACGTCCATACCATATTGAGATTTTTCTAAAAAAGTATCAAGATTAGTTCTTACTTGATTTTTAACATATTCTTTTAAACTAGAGCCAACAGTGCCAGTAACTCTGGCTTTATAATTTTCTAATACGCCCATATCTGGCACCCCCTTCTTATTGAGGTTTAGCTATACCGTTTAAATAATTTATAACATCAAAAACTCTTCTCTTATACCAATCTCCATCTAAATATTTTAATGGAGCAACCTTAAAAGCAATTGTACTTGCTGTAAGACTGTCTAAGAGTCCGTTATTCATTGTTAATTCCATCATTAATTCATCGTATAGTCTTTCCCATTCTTTGCCTTCTTCTCTCCAACAAAGCATCTTATATACCATAGATATTATATGTTCTCTAATATACTTATCTTGCATTATTCATTACCTCCAAATGTAGAGATATCGATAGTTTTATAGCCATATTCAGTAAGTCTATTTTTTAAGCGTTTATAATATCCATCATGTAATTCAAGCAAATTCTTCATCGTTTCATTTGGTGAATAAGTTTTAATACCTGCATCATAATATTGTTGTTCTATTAATCTTGTTGAATTTAATTGTTGCTCTGTCCAAGAAACAACCATACCCCAAGCCAAACATTCTATTTCATGATCTGATAAAGATTGTTCAAAATATCCTTCTTCATCGTTTCTTGCATGAAGATCATATCCTGGCAATACTCTATATTCTGTTTCTTTTGCTATTCTACATAAATAATATATTGATCTCTTTAGAAGAGGTAATAAATCTGTCATTAATTCTTCTTCTGACATTACCGCAAATCTATCATCTGTTACGGCACTAAGAAAGGATTCGTATATCTCTATATACTTTGTTCCCATTTTATCCCTCCTTATTCTGATAATATTTTTTTAACTAAATCTGTGTTATATCTATCATTCTTTGCAACAATTTCTTTGATTGTATCATAGTTTACTGGATTTTTTAAAGCTTCTCTTATTTTATCTTCTTTATCATTTTTAATCCAATTATAGAAAGTAATAGCTTTTACAATAGGAACTTCTGCAGTTTCTTCTTCTACATGAATTTGATGAATTCCTGCATCTTCTTCAACTTCGCAAACACGATCTCCTAAAATGTAATCTCTTTCTTCATCACTAAGAATACTTCCATATAACATTTCTTCTGTGATTCCTTCTACTTTTATTAATCCTTGGCAAATCATTTTTTTGCTAACTGGATAATCTAAGATATTTTTAAAACTATCTAAAGATATTCTTAATTGACTGTTCATAGGAATATTATAAAATCTTCCTTGAGTATCTCTTAATCCAACTCCGCAATCGCCAACATTTAATAATCTAATTTCAATAAATTTATTGTCCATTTTTTCAACCTCCATCATCTCTTTTACGGATTTTTTCTTTTCCTACAGTATAGTAGGCACTCTCCGTGTTAATAATAATTTAACATATTTTATTCTTTTTGTCAAATATTTTTATAATAAATAAAAAAGAACCTTTCGGCTCTTTTTATATAACTACGCTTCTAAGCTTGTGTCTTTGTAGATTGCCCAATAATTGTGAGATAATACAGCAACATCGAACATTTGTTCAAGACTAATTTCTTGAGATAAAACTGCGTCAGTGAAGTTTCTTACGAATGTAGGACCTTCAAATGCAATTTTAACTGGTTTTTCAGCTCCAACTGGCATAATGTATGCATAAGCATCATTTACGATTGTTTCAGTGTTAGTATCATCAGTGAATGATTGGTTAAGGATTATAACGTTGCATCCTTTGTAAGTTCCAACGTATCCTTGGTTTCTTATGTCTTCAACGTCTCTGTCGCTTATTTTAGGATTTGTAACAGTAGTCCATCCTGGGTTATTGTATAATTTACTTGCGAAAGCAAATGTACAATAAATATTAACGCTGTCTCCATAAGCTCTTACAGTGTTGATTAACTTATCGAATTGATCCATAATTAATCCAGCACCTTCATATTTGTTTGCAGCAGGTCTATCTGGAGCATTGAATGAAGCGATTAAAGCTTTTTGAATTTCAATATATAATTTTTCTTCTAAAGCTTCTGTTAATACATCTAATAGTTCAGACATTGAAATTCTTCCTAATAAGAAGTCTTCAATTTCTAATCTTGTAGCACCAGCATATACTCTTGGTTGCATTACTAATTCTTTGTTATCTAAAGTAAATGTTTTATAAATACCTTGATCTCCTGCTTTAGTAACGAATTTTTTACCTCTGTATTTACCAGTTCTTATAGTGAAGCTAATTTTTTCTCCATATCCTTTTCTTCTGATTTCAGCGAAACCACCGAATTGTTCTAATACCTTTCTTGGTATAACGATATTAGCTACTTCTTCGATTATTTCATATAAATCAGCTGCATGTTTTCTAAGATATTTGTAATCTTGGAAAGCACTTAATTGTTCACGAAGTGAATTTTCAAGGTCAGCAGCAGTGAATTCAGAAGGGATATTTTCTTTAGTAATTGTAGCAACTGCTAAGTCAACGATATCTTTCATGTTATCCATATCTTTCTACCTCCCTTACGCTTTATTAACAACAACGTAGAATCCTACTTCGTCATTTTGCATTGTACTTTTCTTAACGATGAATTCGCATTTAGCATCGTTATTTTTTGTATCTGTAACTTTTATCATTCCGTTACCATCTGGATATCCATATAAACTTCCTTCTCTTTCGAAAGCTTCATCGAAAGCTTTATTGTCAGCATAGTCTCCAGAAATTAAATTAGTGTGGAAACTGTCTCCTTCAGATAATTTCCATAATCTTGGTAATTCTTCTTCATTGTTTACGTTGAAAACAAAATGATTAAGTCCTCTTTCTCCTGCTCTGTAATATCTTACAGTTGAATGCATTAAATAAGGACAAGAAACTTCTTCTTTAACGATTTCGTTGTTCTTACGATCAATGAAAAGGATCATACCATTCTCTAATGTTTCAATTCCATCTTTTACAGGTGTTTGAGCTTCAATTTGTCTTGTAGCTTCAGAAGCTAAGAAATTGTGTTCAACAACACCATGACCAGAAATCTTATATTGAGCCATGTTTAATTACCTCCATTTAATTTTTCTTATTAGCAGCTTTTGTAGCTCTAACTAATTCTTGCCATCCTTTTTTAGTTTCTTTTTTAGCAATGCCATTAAATGAATATATCATACCATTTACTTTATTTTCATCGCTTTCTTCTTCAACCAATACTTGTTCAGCAAGTTTTGCACCTAAAGTTGATTTTAAATCTTCTATGCTATAATTACCAATATTTTCTTTTATGTCAGACATAAAATCACTATCGTTTATTTTAGCAGAGAATTTATTAATTAATTCTTCTTTAGCTGCATTTTCATATACTTCTAATTTTTCTGTTAATTCTTCGACTTTAGCTTTTAATGCTTCTGTTTCATCTTCAACAGTAGATTCAGCTTCTGTTTCTTCTTCTACTTCTGGTTCTTCTTCAGACTCAGCAGTTTCTTCTTCAGCTTCTTCTTCAGTTTCTTCTACTTCTTCAGCAGTTTCATCTTCAGAATTTTCAGAATCTTCGTCTTCATACTTTTCTTTTTTCTTTTTGCAAGCATATTCGTCTTCAGATTCTTCTTCGGCTTCAGTTTCTTCTTCTGTTCCTTCTTCAACACCGTCTTCAGTAGGAGTAGCTTCAGCCGCTTCGTCTTCTGTTACTTCAACAGCTTCAGTTTCTTCAACTTCAGGAGTTTCAGTTTCAACAGTAGCCTCTTCATTAACTATAGTAGAATCTGTTTCATTAACTTCAACAACATCTACTTTTTTTTCTGTGTTTGGCATATTTGTACCTCCTATATTCGATTCTTGTTCTAACGCTTCATAAGCGCTAAGCATACTCGCATATGCTTGAAAGAACTTGGCATCCTTGAAGCAAGGAGTGTGTGCATCACCAAGAACAGTAATTCCGAAGAATTCGGCATTAGTAATTCTTAAATAATGCTTGTCATCATAAATCTCAAATTCACCGTCCATAGTTTCAGGATTAAGTTCCATTGATAGAGATTTCTCCTCTTCCAAAATTTTTTGGGCTTCAGGAAATCTTCCGTCCCATATTACAGCATCTACTTCATAGTATTTCCTTTTTACAGGTAAACCATAAACTTCTTCTGTAACTTCTACCCTCATGGGATGAGGATCTAATGGGACAAAGCCGTAAGCTATTTGACCCTCGCCGTGTCCTTCAAAATCTCCTTCCTCAGAATTATATCTTCCAACAATAGGAGTACCAGGAATGGTTTGTATCAACTTTTCAGCTACGTCTGCATCAATAATAGTACGATTGACATTTGGTCCTTCATAGAATACTCTTGCTCTTCCCAATGAAAATTGACTATTAACTTTAGAAAACTTAGTTATCTTGATGTTTAGGGCAGCATATTTTGTTAAGTCCATATCACTTGCCTCCTTTATTGACTATCCTCTTTTTTAAGAGTTCCGTCTGTCTTTTCATCTGTTGATGATTGTGGTCTTCCTCCCTCAACATTATTAGCTGCATCTGCAGTTTGTTGAGCAGCGGTTCCACCCTTTCCACTCATTGTATGAGAACTCATTAGGGGAACGAGTCTTTTGTCGAGCTTCAATAAATCATTTTCCAAATATAAAAGAGACTCAAAGTGTCTTTGCTTAACACCAACAGCTATTTGAGGAATGATTTTGCTGTATCCATACTGCGCATTCTTCAAATAAGTGTCCATCATTTTCTCCCTATTACGATAGGAAATCGGTAAATATGAAACTACAAAATTGTAAGTTCTTTTTCCTCTTGCACCTATCTCGGCATTACAAATAAAAGATAACCATGTACTTATTTTTTCCATAATGTTCCAAATAAATGATTCATCTTTTCTTGCTGAGAATTCTAACACTCCAGCAGTGTCCCCATTGAAAATAGCTTGAGGAACACCAGCTTCATTGTACATCTTTTCTTCAAATTTGTCAATAAAGTCCAAATCATTTTCTCTTGAAGTATCAGATAAGTCTAATACACTTACATCTGCTAAAGATGTTAAAGCATTTACTCTTTCCATCTTCTTTGTGATTTTCTTTAAGTTGTCATGAAATTCAGCAGCAAGCGCTAAATCGATTTCAGGATCTCCATTACTATCGATTTTAACATGTTGGAACAAGATTTTTTGAAGACTATCTTCAATATAATTATCTCGTACATCTTCGAATTTTCTCATTCTAACAATTTGTCTTAATATGCCGGCAAAAGGAGGCATTCCATTATAACTTGTAAAGCCAATACCATGTACTGGAGTTATTAATATTTTTCTTTCTCCATTATTTTTCCAACGGTAATAGGCAGTTCGCAATCCTTTAGGATATTGCTTTAATACATCCTCCTTTGTTATATTAGGATCAATTGACACTAAAGATGCCATAACTTGGTCAATAAAACTCATATCTAATTCAAAAATTGGCATTTGTCCATTTTTTGCGTTTCCAATTATTTCACAATAATCTGATGGCAATTTGCATAATTGAAAATATGGTTTTCCATCCATGTTAATAAAATCATAATAATAGAAAACCCTACCATCTACAAGAATATCGATTAAAGTACGTACAGTAAAGTCTTCTACTTTTATCTCATCGTCTAAAAATGCTAAAACATCATTATACTCTTTTTCTAATTTTTTCTTATTTATAGTTCTTCCTGTACTTGATAAATCAACAGGAGACACATAATAATAATTTAAAAATAATGTTGCATAATAAAGTATAATTCTTTGATATTGTGGTTCATTATAATAAACCCTTGATAAAGTAATCCATAGTGGATCTTCTGGAGATAATTCCATTAACTTCTCATAAGTTATACTCTTTGGATTGTATCCCCTAACACGGTCTAGGTCTAAAACTTTATCATAACTAGGATCATATTTATTTATTGCTTTAGCCAATTTTTGGAAACGAGCTATTAATTTGTCTTTGTCTTCAAAAGTATTGGTTTTTTTCTCTTTCTCCATTTTCTACACCTCCTAATTATAAAAAGAATATTGTCCTAACGTACCCTTTCCGGCGCGTTTTTTTAATTCTTTTTCTTCTTCTAGACTTATAAACCACAAACCATAAATAAATGAGGAAACTAAGTCTTTTCCGATTGTTGTCTTAATCTTTTGAACATTTATATTACTTGTCGCAGTTTCAATATTAGCCTTCAGATTCGCCAACTGATCCTGCAATTTAGTTGTAGATATATAAGGAATTAACTGAGTGGCTTTTTTGTCTACTTTCATTTTTCTCCAATAATCAAACTGAGCAAAATAAGTTCTTGCTTGTCGTTCATTAATAAGGAGACGAACTCTGTCTAAACTAAGCATCAAATGTGCATTCTTATAATAATCTGAGTTAGCACCTGGACTTGCCTCGACGCCATATAATTTTCTTATACATCCTGGCATTTCAGTCTTTTTATATTTTGGCTTATTACTAAAGCCATATGCAGGATAATAATCGCCATCTTTTTCTTGCTCAATTATTAAGAAATCAGCAATACCAGCTCCTGGTCCATTTATATCGACAACTATTCCTCTAAAGTTAAATATAGAATCAAGCTGTTTAATTTTAATAGATTGGTCTTGGAAATGTCTACCTATTCCGGACATTATTATTATATTAACCAGGTGGGTGACAAATCTTTCTCCAGATGTATATGTTTTGAATATCTCTAAAACAGTTTCATCACTAAAACGACCAACATCGACACCAAGCGTATAAAAAACATCGCTTCTATGCTCCGGTTCAAACTCGGGTCTTAATATTTTCCTACGCTTATCTATTAAATCATAAGAATAATAACTCTCTTCACTACCACCAGCCCATCTTGACATATATTCTCTTAAAAATGTTTCCAATTTATAAGTACCAGTAGATTTAATTTTATCTAAAATTTTTCGTTTATCTAATAGTCCGTGCATAACTGGAATTCGATAATCCCCACCAAAAACAAATACTTTATCTGGTTCAAATACCATATCAACTAACATCTCAACTGTTAAATTATAAGCATAGGTATTTTTATATCCAGCAGAACCAATCATTATTTGTGAAGCATGCGGTTCTGTCGGATTATTCTTACCACACATTGTTTTTCTGTTAACATTTAATAACGGAATAACAACATTTTCAATTTCATCTTGATTTGCTAATGAAAACTCTTCGATTGTACCTCCATGTCTACGTCCTCCACGGGCACTATCTGTTGTAGAAACGATATCTATTGCGGAACCATTTCTGAATTTTAACTTAGCTTGATCTTCTCCACCTGTTGAATAATGTTGTTTTTGTTTATCAAAATCAGCTATATCAAGCTCATTAACAAAAAATGGAATTAAGTAATAAACTTCATTCATTTTTTCCTTTGTGATCATTGCCGCTTGTTTTTTAGTATCTGCACATAAGAATAATTTGCTCATCGGCTGCCACATTGCTTTCATATTTATTGATATGAAATTTAAGAACGATTTTGAATAAGCACGAACAAAAATTCCGCTAACTTTTTGATATCTCGCCATAACTCTTAAAAAAACTCTTTGATAAAAGAATACTTGCTGTAAATATGTATTTTTCCTTTTTACGATATCTATAAAATAATCTGGATAAAGATACAATATTCGCATTGCATAAGTTATATTATCCCAATTATTCATTACATAATCTGGCGTAACAACAATTCTTTTTATATCATTACGCTCAGAATACATATGATGATAAGCATCTATGAATTCATCTAAACTATTTTTCATATTCTTTACTTATCTCCTTAAACATATCTATTAGTTCTTCTTCATTTAGAGTTTCATCTTCAAATCTTTCTTCTTGAGCTTCTTGTGTCTCAAACATGCTCTCTATATCTTCTTCATTGACGTTTGTTCCTGAGTTTTGTTCCATTAATTTAGTATTATACATCTGAGTAATTTCTTCTCCAGAACCCGCAACTATTGCAGCAACATATTGTTGAAAATTTCTTATTGTTGCATCTACAATATCTCTGCTTTCTGTAACTTTATAATCCATTAACCATCCATGCTCTTCTAGAAAAGCTATTAACTCACTTAAGGATTCAATAGTCTCAGTATCATTTTGTACTGCATTTTGAATACCAGATTCTTTCATTAAAGATTGATAAGAACTTATTAATGTTGATACTTCACGAGTGTCTCCAGAAGCTAACTTTTTATCTATTAAAACAGATACCAAAGCAAGCTTACGAATCATGTCTCTCCTTGCCTCGTCCCTAAAATTATAATAATTTAAGGTGTTCTTTTCATAGCTTTCCATTTTCAAATAATCTTCTACACCAAAATCGTCATATGAGCCCCACTTCTTTCTTAAATAAATAAATAAATCAGCAGATAATGTAGGTAATTTGCTCAATACAGCGTCAGTTTCTCTCGCTTTTTCCCATAATAAGTCATATTGTTTCCAAGATGATTTGCTATATTCGCTGCTTTTAACAGTTTTAATATATGTTTCTAAAATATATCTTTCATTATCAGATGTTTTCGATATTTTTATCCATTCTTCAGCCATAAATGCTATATCTAAAAACTGACATAGCTTATCGACCATAGTTAAATCTTTTGTATTTATACTCTCTAAAGCACAGTCATAACAAATTGTGCTTACTCCATCAGTTCCAAATAAACAATTTTCACCACAAGGAACCAAATCTTGGATTAATTTTATTTGAGAACATTTGCCGCATCGTCTTGTCCCATAATCCATTTATATCACCCCTTTAAGTGAATTTTTCTACCAGTTCCATTTAATTTATGTAAACAATATCCACAACTTTTTGCAAATGAGAAAAATTCATCATCCCATCTTTCTTCTTTACATCTTATACATTTTCTTTTTCCAGTTTTATGAAAATCTCTTCTTGCATTAATCACAGCAGCTTTGGCTATTTTCTTACTAATTGATTTTGTAAATAGAGTGCTAATATAATTATCATTATAATTTACATTATATTTATCTCTTACATATGCTCCTATGATATCATTTCTTTCTCCGTTAATCTTCATTTCCAATATATCCCATATACAATCACTAAATCGTACTCTTGCAATAGCTCTATCTAATAAATCATATATTTCATTCCAATCATCAATAACTCTGTTCGCATGCTCATATCTTATGGTTTTATAATTTTTCATTAGTAGATAAACATGAAGAGGATTTGATAAATCTATCATTTTGTCTTCATCGGATTCGCATATGACAAATTCTCCAACTCTTAGTCCAAAATACATGTCATCATCAGGTCTAATATTAATATAACCTTGTTGTTGTGATTGCATAACTGGACGATATGCATCTTTTAAAGTATATTGTTGTAAACATAAATCTATATACCAATTCTTGTAATAATGATGATTTACATAATTAATTTCTAATGGATTCGTAAAATCTCTTTCCCTTCTCCCTTTTAGACAATCATCTAAATAATCATATATAACCTTAATTTTTTCCATTTCTTTCCATAAATCTTGCATTCCTGGAATGTCCTTATCTTTTTCTTTATTTATAAAAGGTCTATAAGTTTTATATATATTCTTATATTTTGCATTATGAAATGCCATGTCAGCAACTCCATTTTCAACCATTTCCTCATAAGAAACACTTTTTTTCGAAGGTTGCTTCAACTCAACATCACAATCTACATCTGCAGAATAAAGTAAATAATTAGAAACTTCGTTCAATTGTGTCGGACTCAAGTCATTCAATAGTCCTTCACTCTCTAAATTCTTTACACAAGCAAGTCTGTCTTCATAGGCTTGTGCTGTCCAATCTAATGAATATACAATTTTTTTCTTATTACCTTTAACTTTTATAGTATTAGGATCATCAACTTTCATGCCAATCCCTCCCTCTTACTTATATATTAACACTCTAGAAGATTTCTGTAAAGAGTTTTGTGTAATTTCATTTCTAGTTTATTTCAAAATCAAAAAACTTTACAAAATAAAAGTGCAATATTATAATTATATACAATGAATAATACGAGCGTAGCTTGCGAAGCGAGTATTATTCTCTATATATATAATATAATAAAAATATATTCTTTTTCTTTTTGCTTCTTTTTCTTTTTCTTACATTAAATAAATAAAAATTATTTACAAAACTGTCTAATGAATGATATAATATAAATGTAAAAAAAAGAAAGGAGTAATTCTCATGATTGTAAAAAAGAAAATACTAAAGTGGCTGCATAAAATTATAATGGAAATTGCCACATCTGATGATAAAACACTAGATGAAATGGGCAAACAATTGTTAGAAATAGAAAAAAGCTTAATTTCTTATCAATATTTTTCATATAATAAAAGATCTAGATAAATTTTACAAAAAGACTTGATTTATTATAGAAATATATTTTATAATATAATTGTAAAAAAGAAAAAGAGAAAAAATTAAAAAACTTTTTTACAAAAATTCTTTAAAAAGACTTGAATTTATATATCATTTTCGTTTATAATATATTTAGAAAATGAAAAAAAAGAAAAAATGTTAATTTAAAAATATTAACTTGACGGCTTGTCCCGTCCGTGCGATTAACAATTACACAAAAAGTCGCAATGATGGTAAACCATTTATCGTTGTTTAATGCAACGGTATTCACCCCTTTCTTACGCTCATTGTGCTTAGCCACGCAATGAGCACTTAATTGAACTATACAGGTTTTTCCTGTTTAGGATATAGATATGCAATAATTGGTGTTAGTCTTAACTAACAGGGAGTGAAGAAATGGAAAAAATAGAAAACTTAAAAGACTTAGCAAATTATCTTCGTGAAAACATTAGTGATAATGACTTATTTACAAAAGAAGATGTGGAAGCTAGTCCTTATGATAATTTCCAAAATGGATTTGAAAGCGGCTATGCTAATTCTTATGCAAATTTACTTTGCTTATTAGATCCCGTTTTTAAAGCCGAATTCGACTCTAAAAATGCCAAAGTAGAAAAGCCTGCAGAAGAATAAAAATTTGCAGGTTTTTTTCTTAAAAAGCTAAGGAGGTTTATGTTATGAAAGTAAGAGAAACTCTTAAAATAGAATTAGATGCCCTTATGCAAGACCTAATCGGTAAAATAGATACAGACAAACCCGAGCTTACGGTCAATGAAGTGTTTGACCTTGCCGAAAAATGTAAGGCATTTGACCAAAATACATATGTTTACTCAAATGACACAGAAACACTCTATGATTTGCTTGTATATAGTTTGGGCTTATGCAACATATGGGCTAATTATAAAAAAGATAAACCCGATGCCCAAATTACCGAGGTTAATTGGTGCATTATCGAGTTTATGAAGCACATGTGGGGACTAGACAAAATCCGCACAATGGCAGCCGGAAAGCAAGGTGATTAGTTTGGACTATCAAATCCGCAACGCCCTAATAGAATTGCAAAAATGGGCAGACGTATCAACACCAGAAGACATAGAAAAATTCTATCGTGAAGGATACCCTGTATTTAGTATTTTGGATGCCGACAACTTTTTGTTTATCACTAATGAAAATCCATGGCGTGCTTTGCTATAATAAAGACGAATGTCGTTTAGCCAGATGTATGAACAATATTTATAGAGCAGGTGGCCTTATAATGCGTACCTATAATGGTTTCGTCGTACGTGATTATATGGGCACAATTGATAATGTCCAAAACAGTGACGTCCTTTCAAGTCCTGTAATTAAAGTTGTTCCAAGAAAATCTATTGCCGCATGCGACCTAAAAGATGAACACCACATTTATGTGACAAATAACCTTATTCGGGCGAGCTTAGTATTACGCCAAATGGAATTGAATATATGGAAAAATATTCTGGGTGTTGGCACAAACGTGTAATTGCAACACCAACGCAAATGCTTAATGATTTTTGCCGAAAACTTTTTAATTTTATTACGAAAGAAACAAACGACCCAATCGAGCGTATGTGCCAAGAAAGGCTAAAAAAATTTTTTGAGGAGGACTTAAATGAATAATGGATTTAATACAATTTATACAAACTTCGACACTCATAATTGGCAAGCAATGGATTTTGCTACTACCAGTTACAAAGTTAATGTTAATGTTAAGATAGAGACTATTGGCGGCAGGGTTGAAGATTTTGCAATAGAGCCAAATGAGAAACTAACCATAGAAGCTGATGACAGGGCACTTTTTCTTGTTTCAAAAGAAAAACGAATTCCAATCGCACCGCTTAACGATATGACTGGCGACTATGGTAGATATTTTATGCAAAAAGACAAAATTGATGGAATGGTGCATAAGGCAAATGAATTAAAAAGCAGTCCCGACCCAATGCAACGTGCAATTGGACAGGAATTAGTAAAAATATTAAAAGATTATGGATTGGCATGATTATGAGAAAAATAAGTGATTTCGTATAGGTATAGAAAATTGAATATGTGATTTCGGACATGAGAAATTGAGTAAATGAGCTAGTAGAAATTGAGTAAATGATTTCGTATAGGACGCATGCACCCATAACAACGCACCCAGGCGTATCATTACTAAACCTATCCCCCCTTCAGCCGAACGCTTGTTCGTTCGTGTTTATGTTGGCACTCTCGGGGTTGGAATGCTAAGACTCAAACACTTGTTCGGTGTTTGGCAACTTGCAAGGAATAGCAAACAAAAGTTTGTAGCAAAAGACTTTTTAATTTCTAAAAGTCTTTTTTTTATTTTCTATCGATTCAACCCTATTTTTTTAATACACCACTAGACGCATTTTAAGGGCGTTTTTAGGCGTGTTTTATCTTTATAATATAATTGGTCTTTTTATTCCGTTTCGTTCGTATCGTGCTATGCTAGGTGGTACTGATAGTGTTTAAGTGTTTTGGTTTGACTTTGTCTTTGACTTTGTGTTGTTTGTGTTTGACTTTGTGTTTGCGTTTGTGTTATAGTTATTATAATAAAAAAGACTTTGTTATTAGTCTTTTGATTTATAATTTATAATACTATTGCACTGATGTTGTAGTTAAGATAGTTCTTTGTTGTGTTGTTGTATTCATTGATGTACTTTTTAGCAATTCCACCAAAGTTTTTCCACTCAATAAGGTTTTTTGTGTAATCATCAATTAGCATAAAATACTTGAAGTCATCTTTTGATAAGTGGTATTTATTGATAAACAATTCGGCTTTATTTTCCCCAAGTCTTGTAAACATAATGTTGCTTTTTGGTATTTCAGGCAAGTGTCTTTCAATCCATTGTAGTTTGTCTTTGTCGGCTTGTTCATTAGGTGAAGCACTAACAATAAAAATATCTTTTGCGTCAAGTTCGTTGCGTTCAACAAGTTGTTTGATAAACTTTGTCATTTTACTAGGTTTCAAAATATTAAAGAAGTTTTTTTCAGTAGCAAATCTTTCAAGTGCGTTTTTTTGTTCGTGAAAGTGTGCTAGTGTGTCGTCCATATCTAACACCCACTTAATAGGTAGGTTATCGGCTTTTCTCATTTTAATCAATTCCTTTCATTTTTTTTGTAAAGACTATTTGCAATAAATAGTCTTTACTTTTTCAGTTGATACTGGAAGTGGTTTTGCAAGTCTACTTCCAAATGGCAAGTCTATAAACTTAATTGACTTCTTGTCTTTCAAAAGTTCTTTTGCTTTTGACTTTGTCATTAAGTCTTTTCTTGCAAGTGTGATTATTGCACTTTCAACTTGACTTTCAGTTTGTTTAGTTGCTTTTGCAATATCTTTAATGTTAGTCATTATGTTTGCATACTTCATAATGTTTTTATGGTTTCTAGTAATCATTTTATCACTTTCCTTTCCTTGATTACATATATAGTATACCATACTATTGGTATAATGTCAACACTTTTTTAAAACTTTTTTAAGTTTTTTTTCTAGCACTTACAAGGTTATTTTTCAACCTTGCAAGTGTAGTATTTGTCGCCTTGTTGTGTGTAGTGTGTGTTTAGGTTTTCAACACTTCCACATCTTTCAATTGCTTTGTTGTATTCGTGTTGGTCTTGTAATTGTAATAACTTAAAACAACCAAATAAAGCAATACCACAAGCAATAAATAATAATGTTTCCTTAACCCAACTTTTTAACACTCTTTTCTTTTTCATTTTTAATCATTCCTTTCTTTATCTTACATATATATTATACCAAATAAATGGTATAAAGTCAATACTTTTTTTAAAGTTTTTTCATTTTTTTGTGATCCAAAAGTAGATCGTTTTTTTTTATATATTATTATTCTCCCCCATTATAAGTATACCACTCTTTGAGTATAAAGTCAATACTTTTTTGCAAATTTTTTTAATTTTTTTTGCACTAAAAAAAGATACCTTAATCGGTATCTTCATTTATTTCATAAGTTGTAACTTTGATAGGTTCGTTTTTTTTCAAAACTCCCTTTGTAGCATTTAATCTTGCAAGTGTAGCACAAGCACTTTTTTCACTAATGTTGCACTCTTTTGCAATTTCCTTATAACTTACTGGTCTTGCAAGTTCAACAACCTTATCAAAAACCATTTTTTCGTGTGCTGTCATTTCAACACCCTTTACATTAAATAATTCTTTTTTTGTAGCCATAATATCACTTTCCTTTCTTTGCTACTTGTAAATAAGTTCTTTTCTTATTTACATATTTATTATATCAAATATAATTGATATTGTCAATAGTTTTTTTAACTTTTTTTAATTTTTTTTATTAAGTTCCTTTCCTATTGACAATATTATTATATCAAATATCTTTTTAAAAGTCAATACTTTTTATGCAAATCTTTTATCAATTTTACTATTAAGATTAAAAGCATTTTCTAACTTATCTTTTATTATAAGTTTAGTTTCTCTTTTTTCAAGTTGTGTTTTCATATCTTTAAAGTTTCTTTTTAACTCTTTTACAACTTCAATTTTAATACTTTTGATATTGTTTTCATTTTCAGTTAAGAACTTATCAAAATATGTTCTTTTATCTCTTATGTGTTCTTTTGTTCTTTCGTCAAGTGGTCTTGTTGATATTCCAACATAAGTAGCAACTTTTCCATCTTTCATAGTTATCAACCATTTATAGATTAAGTTTGTTTTCTTTAAGTCCTTTTCTTCCATTTCAATTTTAAAGTTTCTATAATTCATTTTTTTTCATTCCTTTCTTGATTACATATTAAGTATATCACTTTATTAGGTTAAAGTCAATACTTTTTTAAAAGTTTTTTTAATTTTTTTTAACTTTCTTACAACTCACCCACGCGTGTCATCAGATCCACCCTTAGATCTTTTTTTATATTATTATTATTCTCTCCCATTATAATTATATCATTTTGTGAAACAAAAGTCAATACTTTTTTACAATTTTTTTTATTTTTTTGTACCTGATGCAATAATAAAAAAAGATGCACTAGTCGGCATCTTCAAATAGATTAGAGTATTTCATTAGCATTATGAAACTAAATAAGGCAAGTATTGTTAATATTCCAGTAATGATTAAATAACTTTTAATTTCATTGAATGGGTTGTCTATTGTGTCAATTGTAGTCATTATCCAAAAAAACCAAATAGCAACAATTGTACTGAATACCTTTTCAACACCTTTCTTTAATACCCTTTTTTTAGTTTTTTGATTATTCATTTGTATCACTTTCCTTTCTTAAATAATCATTTGTAAGATATGTCTTTCTTTATCTTACATATATATTATAGCATAATATTAAGTCATTGTCAATAGTTTTTTGAAACTTTTTAACTTTTTTATTCTAGGCTTTTATCTACAACTCATCCAGGTGTATCATTTGGGTTAACCCAAAGGGGGGCGTTTATGACACGCCAGGCGGCGTTGTTATATATATCATCATCATCCACCCCCATTATAATTATAGCATTATTTTGGTATAAAGTCAATACTTTTTTACAAAAAAAAGAAAGTTTTTTAACTTTCTAATTTTGCAAAATCTCTCCAAGTTGGTTGTGTATTGATAGGGAAAATTGCTTTTTTACCTTTGCAATACTTAAAGATTTCTAATTCAATTTTAATATCTTCAAGTCCTGTGTGATTTTCTTCAAAATCAATATTTTTATCTATAAATGCGAAGATACTTTCGGCAGTTTGTCTTACTCTATTACTATCAGTAATAAAACGACTAACAACTTTTTTATCTTGTAATTTCGTGATGTTTTTATTTTCTTTACAAAAGTTTTCATATTCTTTTGTAGTTGTAATAGTTTTATAACTTAACATCATTGTATCAATTATATCAAGATTTTCAAAAGGATTTTTAACTCCAACATCTTCAAATAATCTTTTAAGTGCTTGATAATCAAATTGTCCATTGTGTGCAAACATATATTTGATATCATACTTTTTAATTATTTTAGCAAATTCTTTTGCTATTTTTTCTACACTTTCAACTTTAACATCTTTTGTTTTAGTGTTTAAAAGTGGTTTATAATATCTTTCGTACTTGTTAGCACTCCAACTTGATAAAATAATGTATTTATTATTTACAAACTTTCTAACAAGATAAGTTCCTTGCTTTTCGATTTTATCTTCTTTGTTATTATAAACAACATAACCGATATCAAAAGGCATTGCATTTTGTAAGTCCATTATAGTTTCAGTATCAATTCCTAAAACATTTTTAACCTTTCTAACATTGATATTTTTTTGTTTTTGTGGATAACCTTTTGTTTCCATTTAATTCACTTTCCTTTCTTAATTACATATTTATTATAACATACTTTCTAATCGGTGTCAACACTTTTTTAATATTTTTTATTTTTTTTCTTTGGTGTCTTTCCTTGATTACATATTAAGTATATCATAGACCAAATCAAAAGTCAATACTTTTTTTATATTTTTTTTAATTTTTTTGGGTGCATCCCAACCCATACAACTGATCCAGGCGTATCATCAGATGATCTAAGGGGGGATCTTTTTTATAAGGGGTTCTCCTCCACCTCTAACATAATTATAGCAAAAATGCAAGTGAAAGTCAATAGTTTTTTGTAATTTTTTTAATTTTTTTTGGGGGGGCCAAAAGCGAACATTTGTTCGTATCAGAACATAAAAAAATATAGAGGTTTCTAGTCCTCTATATCTTCGGCGATTTCGTAAGTTGTAACCTTTACGGGTTCATTTTTCTTTAGAAGTCCGTGTGTCTTTTCAAGTCTAGCAAGTGTTGCTATTGCACTTTTAGGACTTACATTACAACTTGTAGCAATTTGATTATAGTCAACTTTTCCAAGTTCTACAACCTTTTCATAAACATTTTTTTCGTGTGCAGTTAGTTCTACACCTCTTACATTAAAAGTTTCTTTAGTTTTTGCCATTTTTATCACTTTCCTTTCTTTTTGAGAGTGGCTATCTCTCATTTACATATTAATTATAACATTTATTAGGTCAAATGTCAATACCTTTTTTAACTTTTTTTAATTTTTTTTGAGGGGGGAAGAAATTATTTTCTTCCCTTTTTCTTTGCTGTTTTTTTAGCAAGTCCAAGTCTTTCCTCTTTTCTTGCTTTTTGCATTGCCTCTTGCTTTGCTCTTATTTGATGTCTTTTTGCAGGTGTCATTGCCATTTTTATCACTTTCCTTTCTTTATTACATCTTAATTATACCATAGGTAGAAATTAAAGTCAAGTATTTTTTTTACTTTTCTTCAATTTCTTTTGTAATTGTTTCTAATAATTCTAAAAGTTTAGTATCTTCTATAAAGAAACAATCGTTATTAGGACAATACCTTAAAATATAATTATAGATTATTTGTCCTAGTCTTTGTTGTGGGTAAATTCTACATAATTCCCCTAACTTATTTAAAATCAATTCTTGTGTTTCAGTCATTTTTAACACCTTCCCTTTCTTTATTACATCTTAATTATACCAAATAAAGAAAAAGAAGTCAAGCATTTTTATAAAAGTTTTTCAAGTTTTTTTATATTATAATAATGAAAGACAACTCATCCGGGCGTATCGTGAGATCCTCTCCCGGATCAAAAAGATCTTACAACTCAACCGGGCGTATCAGATCTTGGGTTAACCCAACCCAGGGGCAACCACCTAGCCCCTTACCCCCTAACGGGGGGCAACAACGCACCCGGGTGTGTCGGAGCTGGGAGCTGAGCTGCTGCTGTGGCAGCTGCGAAGCTACTAAAAAAAAAAAAAATACTTCCCCTTTAATTATATCACACTTTCCCCCACAAAGTCAAGTATTTTTAATAAAAAAAATAAAAAAATTTTTTGTCAAGTATTTGGCAAACATTTGTTCGCTTTACAGTAAATAAAAAAAGAGGACTATTCGCCCTCTACATCAGCAACTTCGTAAGTAGTTACTTTTACTGGTTCATTTTTTCTTAATAAACCGTGAGTTTTTTCTAATCTTGCTAATGTTGCAATAGCAGACTTAGTAGATACATTACAAGCAGTTGCTACTTGGTTGTAATCAACAGTGCCTAATTCCTTTACTTTGTCGTAAACATTTTTTTCGTGAGCAGTTAAATTTACTCCTCTAACATTAAATAATTCTTTTGCTTTAGCCATTTTAATCACCATTACATTAACCGACTAATTTGTTAATGCCCTTTCTTTTTTTATTTACATATATATTATATCAAATTCAGATTTAAAAGTCAAGTGTTTTTTTTAATTTTTTTAATTTTTTTACTTTTCTTTTATTTCTTCATTTGATATATTAATTATACTACATCTTGTCCTTAAAGTCAAGTATTTTTTTATTTTTTTTGAGATTTTTTTTCTTGCCAATTAATTAGTTGTTTTTCTATTTCGGCAAGTTCAATTCCTATCTTGTCAAGTTCAGCATCATTACAAGTAATTATTTGTAGCATTAGATCGTGCAATTTTTTAATTAGTTTTTGTTTCATTTTTACCACTCTTCCTTTCTTTTTTATTTACAATATAATTATATCAAATTATGGAGTAAAATGCAAGTCTTTTTTAAAAATTTATTGCAAAAATTATCCCAAGGGCAAGAGATCCGGTCAAGGTGGAACAGATCAGGTGTTGCCACCTATAATTTGGTAGCAGGGAGCTGGCATTGCCACCTATTGGGAGCTGGGTGGGAGCTGCGCTTTACCTACCGGAGCTGCGCTATGGGAGCTGGAAGGTGGGGGCAATGGGAGCTGCTAAAATTTTTCAAAAAATACTTGACTATTGGGAGCTGAAAGATGTATAATTATATTATAAAGAAAGGAGGAAAAGAAAAATTAAATATGTGGGCAATAGTTAGACCCGAGCCGTGTAATGAGATCTAACTGCCAGAAGAAGGGGAGGGGGGAGTCTACCCATTTTTTGCTAGCAAATATTTCCCAGGAAATAATTCATTGCCACCTATCCCCTGGCAGCAACTTGGAGCTGCGCCCTCATAGCTAACCCCTTAGGTGGGAGCTGGGATTTGGAGCTGGATCAGGCTAAGGGAGCTGGGATCTATTTTTTTTTTTTTTTAATAATACTCCCCCATTATATATTAATTATACACCCTTTTGCAAGTAAAAGTCAAGTCTTTTTTGCAAAAAAAATAAAAAAGTTTTTTTATCATATGCAAGTACCGTTTGTCAAGTCTAAAATTAAAAAATAAAAAAAAGACAAGGCTCTTGCCTTGCCACTCGTATTATGCAACCAGTTCTGCTGTTCTTTATTTACCCTCGCAGCCCCTAACGAGCAAACTTACACCACTTGTGTCTTTGGTTGGGGCAACCCCTTTTATATTGTGAAGAATAAAAACCTATATTATAGGAGCTCGGCTAAGCCGATACTCCTATTACTATTCAGCTTCAGCTTCGTCAGCTTCAGCTTCTACTTCATAAGTTGTAGCAACTTTTGGAGCATTTTTCTTTAGTAGTGAATGAGTTGCTTCTAGTCTTGCTAGTGTGCTTGATGCACTCTTTGGACTGATGTTTAGTTTTTCAGCAACCATCTTGTAGTCAACTACTCCGTTGTCCCTTACGAATTCATATACTGCTTTTTCATTTGCAGTAAGTTCTTTTCCCATTACATTAAATCTTTCTTTAGCCATAATTCTCACCCTAATATCCAACCTTATAGCAGCCAATTGGATACCCTTTCTAAAATAAATATTTTTTGCTTCTAATAAACCAGAGCTATTATGCTAAATGGTGAAGGATTAGAAGTCTTTTTTATTTTTCCTTTTTCATTTTACATTTATATTATAAACTATGTTGCTACCTTGAATCAAGTCTTTTTCAAAACTTTTTTCAAATAATTGGTAGCAAATAATAGTTGTCCAATTCAGCACCAACTCTTAATGGTGAGGTGCCCACCAAACTATCCCTTGGTTGCAGGTGTGGGATTTGAACCCACGGTCTACTGGTTATGAGCCAGTTGAGATAACCACTTCTCCAACCTGCGATATTGTATTTTTTCTTCTCTTTCTTTCATTTATATATATATTATATAACACTTTGGAGGGAAAATGCAAGTATTTTTGATTATTTTATGTAGAAAAATTATATTTTGGCTATTGTCAAGCCCATTTCCTACTCTTTTTCTCTCCTTTTCTTATTTACAATATAATAATAAACCCAAAAGCTAGGAAAACGCAAGTGTTTTAAGCAAAAATTTGCTAAAAATGTTGACAAAAGGGGGCAAGAAGTTGCCCACCAACTCCTACCTCCTACCTCATCTTCTCTACTCTCCACTTTTCACCACTTTTTCCCACAACATAGAATTTCGCTACATATCTTATACTCCTCTTTATTTTTATCACTTCAATAGGACCTAGCCTTTTTTATTACTTTACAAAACAGCTACTTAAGAGTTACCAAACTCCACCAAGACTATCTCTCGACCTATAATATTGATCTTTCTTCATTTCTTTTTCTACCAGCTGCATCACACATTAATAAATTCCTCCTGCTATTTATTATATTATATATTTTATTATATTTATTTATTATATTATTGGTCGATAGCCAACCTTGGTAAGTTCAAATTTCAACCTTGGTAATGACACTTTTTCAACCTTGGTCATAACCTTGATGGGTTAGTTTAATTATTCTCATTTTACCCTTGCCTCCATCAGCACGCACGTTTGAGGTTTCTCTTTTGATAAGTCCATACACTTTTTCTAATCTATCTAGAGCCAATTTAACCTGATAAATACTAACGCCAAACATAAAGGCAAACTGTTCATTGGTTATAAAACAAGGACACTTATTTTTTTCATATTCTTCCACCTGTGCTAAAATTGCTTGTTCTAATATAGTAAGCCCTTTTCCAAATCGTTCTTTATTAAGTAATAGGTAGTGCGTTGCCATAAGCGTTTCCTCCTTAGTCCGTTCGGTTTTCCCGAATGATATAAATATTATATTGCTAGCATCTTAGGTCAAAATATTTTAATGATAAATTATATTAAAAGAATATTTAAAACAGCGTATGCTAGTTAATTTGGTCAAATTGGGGCATGGTTTTTATTTTTTTTAAAAAAACAAAAAAACGAGATGGCAGCACTTGCTTTCCTCCTCGTTCAAGTTATCTAAACAAATCAGATCAGCTGGTTCGCTTTGGGTAGCTTCGTTCAAGACTTGAGTTTCTGAGTTAGATAAGAACTTCTTGTTCTTTGAAAAAAGAATATTTAGTAAGTCCTCCTTATACACACCATATCCCAGCCAATATTCACACACAGGGGACTAACCGCCCTTGGTGCATGCCTGCACCTCCACGTTTAGCCAAAGCCTTAGGCTTCCGACTTGCCCTGACAACACCCTTCGTTGCACCTTTCACCTGCGATAGACATTTACACATTTCGTGTACAGTAAATTGCTTTTTTCGCACTAAACGCAATCATAATTGTTAATAGAAGCGTAAATTTAGGCTACTTGGACTGCCGTCTGTTCTTATACACATCTTGCGATGCTTCAATTACGCAAAGGCTTTAGCGATCTTCACTCATTGCCCTTACCACTGTCTCCAGTAGTGGGATATGTGGGTACGCCCATGTTGGTCTCCCGATTTGCCCCGAACAGTTTAGCATTGTTTTTGACACTGATATAGCTGCACCTATAACTCCCTTGCCACTGAGTAGCTCCGAGCGGGTTAGTTACCTAACTAGCTAAGGATTTCACCTGTTCGCATCTCTGCTGATCGGAATTCTATCCCTTGAGTTATATTCCAGCCAGTGTGGTCGACACACTGTTTTTCATCTGGTTCTAAATATTCCCTTTTCAAAGAACAACGCACTTTAAACCCTAACGAATGGAAAGTGCTAAACATCCGTCCCAGCCCCAGTGGGAGTGGCTCATATTTTTAGTAATATAAGCAACTGAACAGTCTACGATCAGTCAAACGGCTTGTGTTCTTAACAATAGTATTAGGAGGGAATCCACAGTTTGGAGCTGATATTTTCCCGCCACACCTAAGAGCTATTGTCCTACTACGAGTTGCTTCATCCTTAGGTAATATACAATTCGGACAACACATAACGTTTTGCTACGGTTCTTTATAGTGCCTTTTCCAAAATGGGTAGCTATTGTGTAAGATACATAAGTATCGGAGTTGCCACAACGGACACTTTAACTATTTTTTTACTTCCTTTGGGGCTTCCCCTCTTTAGGACTCCACCAGCGTAGAAGATTGCCTTTTATAAACTCCTTAGGACTGAAAAATCTATAGTGAAGGAAAGTGATAAATCCTTTTTTCAGTCCTAAGCAGTCTATAAAAGATAGACTACTAATTATGAAAGGAATGTGTCTGCAATTCGCTTTTACCAAATGTCTGTCTTAAACAGTGAATGATGGTTGCCTCGTCACCAAACTCGGTTGGTTTGCAGAATAACTATTTTTTTCATTCTTTATAAATATATTATACACTACTTGAGGACTAAAAGTCAACTCTTTTGTGAAATATTTTTGAGATAAGTTTTTGTAAGGCATATTTATCAAACTTATCAAAAATCTATGCCACATTCTTTTTAAACAGGAGAAAGAGTAAACTCATTTCGCAAACTGTTATGGCTCGTTTTCCACAGTGCTTAATTAGAAGGATCTTTCTCTTATGGCTTTGGCTTGTGAATAATCACTACCTACCAGCCTTACTAATTAAGTCTTATACATTTCCTTTTTATTCTTTTTTTATTTACAATATAATTATATAATAATTATCTCATAAAAGTCAAGTATTTTTTTAATTTTTTTATAGAAAATTTATGGCTAATATATTTTTCTCAACTCTAAGGAGAATGGTATATACTTAGTTCCTCTTACCAAACTGGAATACCAATAATTTTCAATTTTTGATAGCCTAACCCTTACTATCTTGGTTCATACTCCCTAATTGCCAACTTTATACTGCGTATCGCTTCACCCAAAGGATCATCTCAAGCACGTATAGAACCTTCCCAATCCTAACTTTCTGCTCATAATAAGTGTTGCTTACGCACTATTTAGTCCCGTGTCCTCTGTTGCTTTCTAAATAGCCACATCTTATGTCAGTTGAAAGATGGCTTTAAACTGACTGGTAAAACCACATCATTCTTATTTCTCTTTCATTTTATATTAAAATTATAAATCATTTTGCCACGAATGGTCAAGTCTTTTTTTATAATTTTAATTAAATATTTAGTAGTCCGCCCAAGGACTTTCACCAAGGGACGCCAACTCGAGGTTCAAAACAAATTATTGCTAGATGACCTGTTCGATTACCCTCTATATGAGCTGACCATTATTTTCTTTAGCGTGTCTATATTCCACCACGGACTAATTATTACCTTACTCTCAAAGTCCCTACTTGTGCAGTATTGTGATAAACCGAAGTTTAAAACTTATTACTGGTCAAGTTTTTGCCAATGAACCAAGCAATTTTGATTCACCCACCATCATCTGCAAGGTTTTCGCTCAAACCCCAACCCCCTGAAAGGTTATTAGACGAGCTATGATGGTGCCACCCTCTATCGTCCCGATAGATCCTATTTAAGAGGCACTGAAACGGCTGAGCCACACGTGTTGTTAGATACTCCCGATTGGAAGCAGTGCTATCTCAGATCGCAGACAGGCGTGCCATTCAGTTTCTTGACTTACCCTGCTGCTACATCGCCACAATATGTTAGAGAACTTAGATGCCTTCCGTCCTACAAGCCTTCAACTCGGACCGCCGAGGCTCTTCCCCATTGGCTTTGAGGCTCTTCCATACACCTTTGGGTTCTTCTCTCTAACACATTGTGCCGATGGTTTCAACATTCTCTTATATGAAAGAATGATACCCCCTGAGATTTCATTCTCTCATATAAAGGAAAGTTGTTATTGACATTTTCCTTGGTTTGTTATTGCTTATCAACAAAATCTTGCGTCAATTCGCAGTTATAATGTCAGCGTTGGGTCGCCTACCCTCTGTCAGCTTGCAGGTTTCTGACTCCATCTTCAAGTTTGTTTTAGATTTGTAGTAGGGATTACTTCATAACAGGTTCAGGCTTACTCTGGAACTCTTGTTCCTACCCCAAGAGGTTAAGTCAAGTTTAGTTATTTCAATCTCCAGTTCACATTTCAAACTTGGTAAATTGTTGAGAAAGGAATTATAGATACGGTTCCGATTTACACTATAACACTTCTTAATTTATTTCTCATTTCTTTATAAATAAATTATAAACTTTTTTGCTATAAGAAATCAAGTATTTTTGATAATTTTTTCTTAAAAAGTTTGGCAATTGAAACAAAATCTTCCGATTACTTGACCTTTTGCATTTAGGATTTGACCACTTGTTGCACCTTTTTTTTGCAATCCATTTTCTTCAAGAAATTTGTCAAGACTTGCTTTCATTTCTTTTAACAATGCTCCACCAGTTGCACCAAAATGTTTCGTACCTGTTGGACTTACATCTCTTGATAAGAATTCAATTTCATAACTATACTTTTTATTCATAACTATCACTTTCCTTTCTATAAATAAAAAATCTTTTTTTTTCTTTTTTACAATATAATTATATAATATATTCGTAGGACTTTGCAAGTCTTTTTTGAATATTTTTTTCAAAAATTAAGTAGACATTTTCTTTCTGGAAGAAAATGAATAAAACACCATCAAGATTTCTTTATACTTATTCTTGATTATAAGAAAAGCTGATGCCAAGACCACTCTCATCTTGTGCCTTAGGGTTTATATTCAGCTACAAATAACACAAACACGTGGTCGGCAAGCTATGCCACGCCTCTTCTGCCGGGCTATGTGTCATTATTTTTACAAAAGCACGAGTGAGAAATGACCGCTCTCATTCATTCCACTTTACTTCGCACCTAACTCACTATTGCACTTCAGAATCTAATAGATATCCTACTGGGCTCAGACGTTCTCGCATCAGCTTCGGGTAATCACTCTATTGAAAAATATAATCTTAATGAATGACCAGAGTTGCACTGGTCTCAACCCCTCTCAGTTCAATTATATTTTTCTCAACTTTTGTAATTAAATTATAAACGATTTTGCCATCTTCGGTCAAGTCTTTTTTTATTTTTTTTATGACGAAAATTACAAAATGTCTGTTAAAGGTCTTGATGCAGGATCAACCGTGCGACCTTAATAACCATAAGAAAAAATGATAAGGTGGTTTAATAACCTATGTTTCACCACACGTTTACCGATTGGCTACGGCTTAACGGAGAGGCTCGGTCCTCCCATCGCTATCTATATTTCAAATAGCACACATATCATTTTTAAATCTTTGAATCGAGCATAAATCCACGTCCTTTGTTCAGTCCCCCACAATTTCTTTCAGCTCGGAATCGGACTGGTTGCCAAAAAGCTGGAGCAGTAGAGATCACCAACTACTGTTGCAGCAAGTACACTTATACAGTGTGCTTAAGGACAAATCCCTAAATTAAAATCTTACTAATTCCCGCTGGCACCCTCCTGCTCCATTAATGCAGTGTATGCCCCCACACAACTCCAGATACTATCGCTTATGTCTATGAAGTAACACGCTCCATATCACGAACCCTACTAGGTGATGCCCTAAAGGACCTCCAACCTTTCGGTCAGTCTGGTGAGTTAGCTGTTTACAGCCCAGCCGCACGACCGCCGTACGCCAGTCAGGAATAATTTTTTTCTTAACTTTATAAATAAATTATAAATGATTTTACTATTTTAAATCAAGTATTTTTGATAATTTTGAGTATTAAAAAAACGCATTAGTTTTTATCATCTGGTGCGTCTTTTCCATTTGTATCTTTTTTATTATATTTAAAAACTTCTTTTCCATCTACAGAGATTTTAATATCTACTTTATCAGCAGTTATAATAACATATACAGTTAAACATAATATTATTAAAAATATGCACCCAAGTATATCCATATTTATCCTCTCCCTTATCTTTTTAATAATGGTGGAGCATCGGGGATTCAAACCCCGCTGATTTCCTGATTGCAAGTCAGGTGACCACATCAAGCAGTCCCATGCCCCATAAAATACTGGTGCTGGAGGTAGGATTTGCACCCACGAAGGTTTCCCGATTGATTACAAGTCAATTCCATTTGTCTACTTTGGTACTCCAGCGTTATAATAATAGTATTAGAATGCCCTCGACTCAAAACCCATAAAGATTTTAAGTCGAGCGACATTTATTCAAAGATAAGATTGGTGTTTTCTCTCCCTTTCTCACTTTGGAGGTTGGTCTTGAGTAAGATTGGTTCTATCTTTCTCTCCACTTCAACGCCATAAGTTATTGTCTGGGCTTGTGAGAATAGCTACTTCTCTACTAAATCTTATCTTTTTATAAATTGAATTTTTCCTTTTCAATTTACAATATAATTATATAATATTTTTCTATCTAAAGTCAAGTGTTTTTGATAATTTTAGGATTGCTTTATTTTTTCTTTTGAATGGACTTCTACTTATAGGCTATACTTCCACCTTTATAGACCGAGCCTAACATAAAATTATCTATTATTGTCTTGGGTTATTAGCCCAATAGTTTAAAATATATCTACATAGTTGTTCGAGATTTGGTAAAATTTGATCATATACGTCCCACTTTTCTAATTTATTGCAGTCAGTTTCAAACAAATCTCCAATCATTATTTCATATTCGGCTTTTGACCAGAAAGAATACATAGCTTCTTTTCTTACAGCTTCTTTGAAATCTTCAACTGAGTTCCATATTTTATTTCTTAATTTATCAATACCTTCACTGAACCTAACACTTTGAAAGATGTTAAAATTTTCAATCCTTTTTGCATTAAAATCATAATTAAGCACATACCATTTCATTTTTTCACTCTCCTTTTCTTTTTACAATATAATTATATTACATTTATCTACACTTATGCAAGTATTTTTGATAAAATTATAAAGATAATTGTTTCCGTAGTAATTCTTTGGCTTTAACATAAGAATTAAAGGTAAAACCATCATAAGTATCTGTTTTAATAAGATGGTCTGTATAAGGTTCCATATCGCTATCGTCGTCTAATATAACAAAAGCTGGACAGGGATGCTCTTTTAACCAAGCGTCAATTTCCGATCCTCGACATTGGTTAAGCCAAGGGGTAGCACCTATTATTCTTATATTTTTTGATAAACCAGAGTTATATAAACATCTACGAGCAAGATCATAGTCTTTACGCCAAGTTGAAGTTATAACAATATCTGCAGTAAACTCTTTACATAGCTTATCAAGCCATAAGACTGCTTGAACATTGGATACTCTTTCATCTTGAGGGTAGCATAAATCAAAATAGTATCCGTCTTTTTGTAATAGTCGCCTTGCTTTTACTGGTTCTTTATAAATCACAAGAGTATTGATCACTCCATCATAATCCAAAAATACGACAGGATTATTCATTTGGTAATTTCTCCTGTATATCGCAAACAGCTGCCATATAAAAATTATGTTGGTTGCCGTATGCTTGATTCATAACTTCTGCCCATCTACGCATAGAAAGCATTAAAAAGCCATCGTTAAAAATCGGAATTGCAAAATTTTGATGAGTATCTCCACATATTATGTAATTATTTTTTACTATCTCTTGTATTAAAACATCTTGGTGAAACTCATTAAAAGGAGCCTCATGAACTTCTGGAGTATAGCCATACATAGCATCTCCAATTTGTATTTCCTTTTGTATTTGTTCCAGATCTTCATATGTCATCCATCTAATAATTTTGGGTTTCAACATATTAATTACCTCCTTTAATGACTTTGGGCATTACCTATCAAAAGCTGTAGACGACACCATCTATTTATATTCATACGGTCTGAACAATAAGATAAATAAGCAACAAAAGAATTCCACTGTTCTTCTCTTGTCTGATCTCCCATTTCATTGTCTAAGCGTGTCCATATTGACTGAAGTGCCTCAATAATCTCTTCTTTAGTAGATGTTTCAAAAAATTTTGCCGTTAGCCTATCCCACTCTTTTTTTATTTCTCCAATCTCTTTATCTAAGTCTTTAACCTGCTCACATCGTGCTAGTAAATTATCATAATCTTCAAAAGTTACTCCCATAATATCAGTTCTCCTCATTAATACTCTTCATAATTTGTAAGTCCTTCTTTATATTCGTCCTCTTTCCAATATTCAAAAGCATATTCGTATCCATCCCAATTGTCTACTCCCATTGCTTCTAAAGCTGCCAACCTATATCTATCTTCCAACAATTCAAGTAATTCTGTTTCTGTTAGTAAATATCTTTTTTCTGTCATTTTTTATCACTCCCCTTTTTTTTATTTATTTTATATTATAATTATAAAAAAAAGACCTGGCATTCGTCAAGTCTTTTTACAAATAATATATAGATAAACGCATAAATGCGTAAAATTCTTGGTGGAGAATTCGGGTACCGCCCCCGAGTCTTACTATTCTATTTACCATAAGTTTCATTCTTACTTCACAAGTTTCGGTTGCACTCGTTCTATCCAAACCTCATACCCTTGCAACAAATCTCATAAGGCTGGTCATTATCTAAAATTAGTTTACATCAATTAGTCGACAATGAAAACTAACTGAGCATCTGTCTTTGACGTTAATACGACTATATTTTTTCTGACAGCTTACTGATACTCATATAGAAGGTTGTTTTAGACTACGCTAAGCAGTTAACTGCAAATAGTGATTTAACACTATTAACAACTTTTGAAAATAAGTTTCCATTTATTTTTGTTTGATTATTTGACGCATAATTGCGACTTGTATTATGATAATTTCAAATAGCAATCGAATACTATTTATTCCCCATTACAATAAAAAGAATCATACATTGGAGCAAACGTTTTGATTTTATCATGAGTTAAAATTCCTATCAACTTATTTCTCCTCTTTATCAAGTTCTTTTTGTATTTCTCTTATTTGTTTTATCTTAGCCTTAGTAGCAGCTTTAGAAAGTTTATATCCCCCAAAAGCAAGAGCTCCAAGTGTTATGACAAATACTAATAAAAATATTACCATTACTTTCCCTCCTTCTTTATTAAATTCACTTTTATTTTTGTTTTAATCTCTTTTTTATTTTATTGGCTCGAGGGGAAGGATTCGAACCTACGCATCTTGGAGCCAAAATCCAATGTCTTACCACTTGACTACCCTCGAATTTTTTACTCTTGCAAAAATTCCTCAAGAGTAATATTTTCTATTTATTTCCATTCCCATATATATCCGTTTGCTGTTTTTCTCTTACCGTTAGCACAACGACTAATATTGGGCATATAATTTTCGCCACCTATTTGACGAGCTGCTTCCATTGCAGAAGGATATTCCTTTATAAAATTACCCCTTTTATCATATTGGATTATTTTTTTAGAAGTTTTTTCTCTTGTAACTTCCCCCTTATTAAGAATTGGAATATCATTTGCTCGCATTATTTTATATACTGAATCTACACTACATCTAAATGTTTTAGCAACTTCTGTGGCATTGTGTTTCATTAGATACGCTTTTATGATCTCATCATAATCTAACAATATTTTTCCATCTCCGCCAAGCGTAGCATTATATCCATCTTCATAGGTATTGTAATATTGTATCCAATATTGTTCTTTGCTGTTCAGCTCATTTCCGTGTCCAGTATCTATTTTACATATGGAAAAATGTTCTGCTCCATATTTTCTAATGGCACGATACAATGGTCTTGTTTCACATTGTTCTTTTTTACTGTCTTTAATATGTTGTTTCCATCTTGCTTTAATTGAAAGTTCAGTTTTTCCAACATATTTTTTATTATTTATTTTATTTGTAATTAAATATATATATCCCATTTGTCACACCTCTATCTATTAGTAGAACTGGCAGGAATAATAATATAAAATGGCAGGGGCGGTAGAAATCGAATCCACCCATCGGGATTTGGAGTCCCAATCGCCAGCCTTGGACATTCGCCCCTATTGATAAACGGCATATTTAATAGTAATATTGCACCTTAGGTCAAGGAGATTTTCTCCGTGAATTACAGTCCGTTACCAGAGCTGCGCTTTCGCTTCAAAATTCAGTTATGGGGTTGCCCCTCATAAGCCTTGATTACCACTTAGTATGCACTTTAAACTATTAAATTTAACGCTCCGGACTATTTCAGTAGTTAGCTAAACTGAGCAAAGCTCACCGGAATGACGCGCCGTCAAAAATTTATAGTATAAGATAAGCATTTGATAAACTTCGTTGTCCAAAAACTAATCGTCCTCCCACTTGAAAACCTTGAGAAGCCCAATCAGTATTATTTAATAGTTCAACCAAATCCTCTAATGCATAATCTTTTGTTTTTGGTATAAGTGCCAATAAACTACCATCATACCACTGATATTTACCTATATAAAAAGGTTTCATATCTCTTGTTTTGCAATTCACAAAAATAGCAGGAGACGTTAATGGAGTTATTTTTCTTCCCCATTCCCACCAATTGCTCTCATTAAAATTTCTAATACCTCTTGAAAGTAATTGTTCCTTGTGTTCCAATAAATATTTATTTGGACTATCAACATACCAAGCTTTCTGTAATATACCATCAGCTTTTGTTGTTGATACGGCTATTTCAATATTGCCATCTTCTTGATAGAATATATCATTAGCACCGCTAACAGCACCAACTCTAACATCAAAAAGATTATCTAGTTTTACACCACGAATTTCTCCAAAGTATAAATATCCGTCACTAAAAGTAACCGGTATTGTATGCTGTTGGTTTTTTACCCATCTAAATATTACTACATTTGGATCTGCATCTGGAAATATCTTTTCATCTCCAAATTCTTCCCAATAGGTAAAACCTCCTTCTTCATATAGCCTACGATTTAATTCTCCTGATGAGGTTGTTTTTATAAAATCTCTCGGCACTATAAAGATTAATTCACCGTTATCTTTTAGTAAATCTATACATCTCCACATAAAGAATAAATATAGATTGGTTCTCTTATCCATAACTTGTGGTAATTTATTTAATGTATCATTAGATATATGCTGATATTTAACATACGGTGGATTACCAATTATTGTATCTACCTTTTCTGTCCAATCAAAGAAATCCATTACTAAGCTACCTTCACAAGCAACTTCAGGATCAATCTCTATACCAACAGTATCTAAATGCTTTAGTGAATTATAGAAAGCTCCATTACCACATGATGGTTCTAATACTTTTCCATTATTTTGTATAAGAGCTACCATTTTATCAACAATAGCATTAGGAGTAAAAAATTGTCCTAACAATTCTTTATTCATTTGTATCCCTCCATTGTATTAATAAATCTAATGCAGGAGTTCTTTTTACATATGAATTTATAAACATATCCATAATATACTTTCTTTGCTCTTCATCAGAACGGTCTGTAAGATTTCTATTATATCCCCAATTACATTGGAAGGGTAAGTTATTACCATTTGGTACTAATGTTTGTATATGTTTTAATGATGTGAATAATAATTCGCCTGAGTTTTTAAAACATACTATGAAATAATAATCAGCATCACTTTCAGTATAGTTAGTTGTTAGTTTTTGAATAAAGGTTTCCCATTTGTCTAATCCTTTTTCTACTTCTGGTCTAATACCTGTTAAAGCATAATACATACCTTTCTTAGAAGATATATTATCTGCTGTATTTCCATTAGTTATCTTTATATTTATTGGAAAAAATTTACCATCCTTTGTGATTGCTATGTCATACCAATAACGTGCAGGAGCAACATCTATTTCACAATCTGGTAAAATTGTTTTTAGATGATCTATTACAACTGTTTCAGATAATGCAGAATCCAATCTACCATCTCCTGTTCCCACTACTAAGTCATTACGCAATGGATTTGCTTGTAATAATTCCCTTATGTTATTGAAACTCATAAAAATCACTCTCTTTCTTTTATTTACAATAATATTATATAATATATCCCCACCAGAAATCAAGTATTTTTAAAAATAAATTAAAAATTCATAATTTACCTCTTTAAATCTAATTGGTCACGTTGGCGGGAATCGAACCCGCGAATGTCAGGATGAAAACCTGATGTGTTAACCTCTTCACCACAACGCGATGGAGCAGCGTACCCGAATTGAACGGGCATCTTTACCTTGGAAGGGTAAGGTCCTACCATTAAACGAACGCTGCAACTATACACAACTTAACGTACCTTATCAGTTGCCACGGCTCTACATCAAGCTCTGCGTTCCTTTTGAATGGCGAACCACTCTCCATAATATTCAAATGGCGGTGCGTAGGAGAGTTGAACTCCTATTGCTAGAGTGCTTTACCCCTACAATTTTCATTGCCATAATAAATATGTTTGGGGTCTGGACTTTATCTTTACCATATCCTATGAATGTTAGGTATTTCGTGTAAAGTCTCTACACATACACTATCAAAATCAAAATCACTAAAACAATTATATTTATGTTTATTGCCCGCTATACCATTCCCCGAACGAATAGAAATACATTTCTTTTCTTCAAAGAATACAGAAGTGAGTAGACAATATTCTCTTGTAATTATACTATAACAGAAAATTAAATCTACTTCTTCTTTCGTATATGGAGAAGTATTCTTTCTACCAGAGGAGTGATTTATGGGAAATGTAATGGCTCCATTCTCATAGGTTGAAGAACTTTTACATTCCACTCTTAGTGGCGTGTTATTATATATAATAATATAATCATATAAATAACTACCAAGTGGCTTAAAACAAGGAATATTCTTTGATGACATTAAGTATTCAAAGAACGTTTGTCCTATTTGTCCCTTTTGATTTGAAATAAGTGCTTGCTCGGTATTATCATATTCCACAGAATTACCTCCTGCAGCTTTTAGACTTCACCGATTTAGCGAAATCCACCTATATAGTTTCCCATATAGGGTGCCACTTTTGACAGTCTAGCGTCGTAACCGTTGGACCAACGCACCAATAAATGTAGAATGGACAGTATTAACCGACTGCCTGCGGAATGATACTCTTTTATGTGTCCCGAGTAGGGAAAGAAACCATCTACCTAGCCTCTCAAGAAAACTAAGGTCACATACTGCCATATTATAAACCATTGTATACCACAGTAAATAATACTAATACACAATATCCGTCCTATGCAAAAGACCATAATTCTTTTTCCTCATACTGTCAACGCCGTTTCTTTTATGTGAAACGATAATATCCGAAGCCATAAAGGAGCTTCTACCTACCTGTTGACCAAGGCTTGTCGACAATTGTCGTACCACGGATCGCATTTGATACAATCTCTTGCGTATATAACAACGGCTATCGTTGGAAGCCACGTCTCACCAAAGGTGCCATCTCCCAATATTAACGGGGTCTTTTGTTCAGCCGTTATTATTAAAAATCATTGCCTTTCTACACTCTCCCTACGGGCAACCTATATTAAGACACATCTTAACTTCGATCGGAACTATTATCAGCATAGCTATTGCCTAAGTTCTACCGAGCTTTCACTGTCAGTCCAAAGACTTCAGAGGGCATCTTATATAAATAGTATTTATCTTTTACTTTATATCTATTGCTTCATATTGGACTATTGGAGTAATTTTATATTCATTTAAAATTCTACCTTGATAAGATTTCTTTTCACTTTCTACTAACCCATTTTCACGAAGACGAAGCATATTCCAAGTAATTTGATTTATAGTAAGTTTTTTTAGCTCCTCGTCATCTGTTTCATCTAACATCTGAGGACCAAAAGCCCTACCTCTAAAATCACTTTTTAAAACTTTCAAAATAAGTTTTTGGTTATAGGAAAGCTTTATACTTGGAATATCATTAAATATTACTTTCATTAGTTTAAGAAAGTAATCTTATCTGCAATAAGTCTTAATCCATTTTTGCTTCCAATTAAATGACCTTTTACTCCAATTATACTGCCAACTCTGATAAATTGTTTAAGATTTTCATACATACTATTTGTTATTCGAAAAGAAATTTCGTTAGCATCATTATTAGTTAATCTAATCTTAGATACAAACATATCTTCTTTTTGAATAAAGTCTTTTACTAAACGACCTATTAATACTACTTGATTCATAATCTCACTTTCCTTTCTTTTTTATTTTACAATATAATTATATAATACTTTTCTATTTAAAGTCAAGTATTTTTTTAAAATTTTGGTAGGGGATGAGGGACTTGAACCCTCGGCACAAGGCGTATAAGACCCCCGCTCTAACCGAACTGAGCTATTCCCGCATAAAATAGGGAACAGGATTTTACCTGTATCTCCGTCTTAACAGGACGGTGTATTACGCATTTTTCACTACTAGTAAGCTACTTCATTTGTTATTAGTTGCCTCCTTGCTTGGTCATTAGCTTTACTATAGTATCTAGCTAAACTCTTCCTAATAACGCAAGGCAATCTCCTTTACGCACGCTATACTATCCCTATAAATAAACTTTATTATGGGGTGCCATGTAGGAATCAAACCTACGCATACCAGAGCCACAATCTGGCGTGTTAATCACTTCACCAATGACACCATAAATGGCGCTGAGTGTAGGATTTGAACCCACGGTACGCTCGCACGTACGCTTGATTTCAAGTCAAGTGCCATAAACCAGACTCGGCCAACTCAGCAATTATTCTACCCTAAATGTTCGGGCAGAGTTTTTGTTTTTAGATTTATATGTATCTAATTGACTATCACAATTAGGGCATATAAGTCGTAAGTTATTTTGGTGATTATTTGCTGCATTACCATCAATATGGTCTAATATAAAGTTAATACTCTTATTATTCCATACTCTTTCCATGCCACAAATAGCGCACCTATTTTCTTGCTGAGAGTAAATATAATCCCTAATACAATTACGCAATGTTGTTGCTACTCCACACCCGGTATCTCCGGTCTGAAGCCATTTATTTATAACCTCAGTATGTTGAGTATCTTTCCAACATTCATAACACATACCAGACTTAGTATTTCTACTTAGTTTTTTATTACATAAACTACAGTTCATACCTCACCTCAACAAAACATAATAAGTTCAGCCACTTTCTTTTATGTGATAGTGGGAAATATCCAGAGGATTGTGCGATTCCTCCTAATTTTCAAGAACTTCTTTGAACAGATGTCGGCAGAGAGAATTGAACTCTCTACAGTATACTTTAAAGCTTAGCATCCAGCTAACCGACATAATAATCTGGTGTCCTCTACAGGATTTGAACCTGTGACCCTTTGATTAAAAATCAAATGCTCTACCTACTGAGCTAAGAGGACATGGCGTTCACGGAAGGCTCTGCCCCTTCGCACCGATTACTCGATCTAACACATTAGCAGTGTGTCCCCTTCAACTGACTTGGGTACGTGAACATTTTTAATACCATAGATGAGAGAAATATTTAATAAACAATCTCATTCCATAGTTTATTTGTTTTTGTCTATTTTTGCTTCTTGCTTTTCTTTCTTGTTCAGAAATAATTATATCCCTATCTTCATTGATACAATATAACTTAAATGCTTTTATCATCTTACTCAAGATATCTTTCCATTGTTCTTCTGTCATATAACTTGGGTGTCCATATAAACAATTATCTTGAAAATATCTTAAACGTCCGTAGATATATACCGCTAAAGAGAAATCAAGACTGAAAAACTCGATTCCACTAAAACCTTCTTCATCGGGAATATTTCTATCACAAATATCTTCATATCCCTCAAATGGAAAATCTGTTGGTTCTAAACCTAATTCTTTATAATAATGTGTATATTTCATTTTTACACCCACTTTCTTAAAATGTATAGACTAGAAATATAAGAATCTTCGCCTGTAAGCCCCATTATTCTTATATGTGGTAATGCTTTGTACTCCATTTTAAACAAAACCCAATTCTAATCTAATAGATACGCTATTGCTTACAGACTTGGAGTTGCGTATCCAAATAATAATCTCAATGGTGGCTACGCAAGGATTTGCACCTCAGACACCAAGATTTTCAGTCTTGTGCTCTACTACCTGAGCTACATAGCCATACTGGTGGGCGAGGCGAGACTTGAACTCGCACGCTTTTTTACAAGCACGGGATTTTAAGTCCCGGGTGTCTACCGATTTCACCACTCGCCCATATTTTCTTTTCTTTCTTTTCTATAAAAATTATAAAACATTTTGCAACCTAAGTGCAAGTCTTTTAAAAAATTTTTTGGTGAATGAGGGGAGACTTGAACTCCTAAATCATTCAGACACAAAGGTTTGAGCTTTGCATGTTTACCAATTTCATCACTCATCCAAAATGGTGGAGGCCGAGGGTATTGATCCCACTCGGTGCAATGCAAAAGGTTTTACAGACCTCCCCGTCTCCTTAACGGACTATGCCTCCATAATATGGAGCACCCAGGTAGATTTGAACTACCGATCAAAGTGTTGCAGACTTCCGCCTTAACCAGCTTGGCTATGGGTGCATTATATGGTCGGATTGGCAGGATTTGAACCTGCGAGTTCTCCTGCTCCCAAAGCAGGCGGGGTAACCAAACTCCCCAACAATCCGATATGGTGTCCCTGATAAGATTTGAACTTATAACCTATCCCTTAGAAGGGGATTGCTCTATCCAATT
>JABLTK010000817.1_pt1 | contig 65263 bp, 92 predicted proteins | sample 7160131 | NCBI WGS metagenome assembly JABLTK01 (sample SAMN14651221, study PRJNA627086) | human gut metagenome | isolation source: feces | host: Homo sapiens | reverse complement strand
GCTGGAAAGCAGTTGGAGGACGGCCGCACTCTTTCTGATTACAATATTCAGAAGGAGTCAACTCTTCATCTGGTGCTTCGTCTGCGTGGAGGAGGTAAGAAGCATAAGAAGAAGCAGTACAAGACCCCCAAGAAGGTGAAGCATGTTCACAAGAAGGTGAAGCTTGCTATTCTGAAGTACTACAAGGTGGATGAGAGTGGAAAGGTGACTCGTCTGCGACGTGAGTGCCCTGTCTGTGGAGCTGGTGTCTTCATGGCTAAGCACCATGATCGTAACACTTGTGGTCGTTGCGGAAACTCCTTCAAGTGAGCCACTGGGTGATTGCTCTGTTGGATGTATTGTTTGTTGTCAGTCGTTATTTTTGATCCAAAGATTGAATAAGTTGGAGTAACACTAGTCTTCATCAGTTTATTCGTTGTTTCTTTTCCAGTCGCTGCATATGATTCCAGTAACAGGAATTGATTTCGGCACCTCTTACAGTTGCTTTTGTGTGAGAAATGAGACTGGAAATTCATTTCTGTCTCCAGATGATGATTCTCCATTAATTCCGTCATGTATATCCATGACAGATAGAGATATCCATCTTGGATGGGCTTCTGTGAAAGATGCTCTTCGAGACAACTTTCTTGCTTTTCGAGAGTTTAAACCATATATTGGACATACAATGAAGGAAATTCGTAGTTGGGAGGAGAAAGCATTACCGTATGACTTTAACGGTGAGCCTTATCCCTATTTATATGGCAAACAACGTAAGACTGGGAAAATAAAGGGATATGGATATCCGTCCTTCGTTCTCAGCTGTTACTTGAATGCTGTTGCTAGTATGGCATTGGATCAGGGCCGTTCCAAAATATCAGATGTAGTCCTTGCAGTTCCAGTGAATTCAAGTGCTTCCCAGTTACATTCGTATGTGGAGGCAGCAAGATTAGCTGGATTGAATGTCCTAAGAACTGTTCCAGAGCCATGTGCAGCTGTATATGCTTGTTGGGACCAAGTTTCGATGTATAGACAAGTTCTTGTCTGTGATTTGGGTGGAGGTCCTTTTAATCTTTCGTTGTTAAGTATTCAAAATAGTTCCATTCAGGTGGTAAATACTATCCGAGGAAATACCTTTGGTGGTAGAGACATTGATGAGATGATTGCCCAAGAATTTCGGAATATTTGTAGGATTAATGACATTTTTATCAATCCAACAAAACCAGAATATCGTAAGTTACTGATTGAAGCAGAAGAAATGAAGAAGAAATTGAGTACTGAGGAGTACAGTGCATTTGATGTGAGTGATTATGGTGATTCGTCTGTTTCTGCTTCTCTTACAAGAGCGTGGCTAACTGATTTGTTGAATGAAAGTGTGGAAGAAGTTGTCCAGTACATTGAAAAGCTTACAAGGAATCTGAAGGATCCGAGCATAGCTATATTACTGATAGGAGGTTGTTCTCATATTCCTCTCTTTGCTGATCGTATTCAAACGCGATTTACAAATATCCCTGTAATTAAATTGAAGAATGCGGATACAGTGATTGCTGAAGGAGCCGCTCAGATTGGTATGAATGAGTTTCGGCTCAATTCAAGACGTATTGTCGTTCAAAATTATTCACTTATGGATATTTATTATCAAATCGACTCTTCTTCAACTACATTACTATTACAGCGAGGGACTTCATGTGACGTACAAAAGTGTGTCCGTTTGGATCTAGGAAGTAATACCAAACGTATTACCCTATGGCAGAATGAGAATGATTTGTTGAAGGCATTCCTTTCTCTCGATGTGGAATCTCTTCCAAGAGGTACAGTTGAGATACTGGTTACGTTTGATCCATGTGGTGAATTGCATATGGAGTGCGAAGGAAGGCAGCTAACATGTCATTACTATTGTGCACTTCCTTCTTCTGAAAGAGAGAAGTTTATGGTAATTGAACCACTTTTATGTGATGTTACGAGAACCATGAAGAATCTGAAGGAGAAGCAATACTCGAGTGATATTGATTCTGTCATGAATTACCTGGAAAAGCTGAAGAAGATTGCATCAAATAGTTTGTTTCAGGGAGCTTCCGAAAACAGTCTAAATTACATTCGTTCTCTTCATGAGCAGCTACGACAATATTTAGGAAGTTCGTAAGTTTATCTTCTATTGTTTTTATTATGGCTTTGTTTGGATACACATACATTTCGTTATAAGGATGAATACTGAAGTGGATTATTGTGCTATCGATATTGGAACAGATAGGTGCAGAGTCTCTGTGTTTGTTGACGGAGAGCCAACCGTTGTTCCTTGTGATGCGGAACATTCTTATATTCCTTCCCTGTTATCCTATTCTTCAAATTCTTATTATGCAGGGACACAAGCTATTCAACAGGGATGCAAGAATCCACTAAGTAATGTGTATGAAGTGAAAACCTATATTGGAACGACTTTAAGGCCTGGATCCATGGATTTCAAGTATTCGGATTATTCTTATTATATCTATTCGGATAAACAAGGTAATCCGTTTTATTATCCCAAAACAGAGAATGGCAATCGTATCGTGACGATTGAGGAGACTCTTGTAGCGTTAATGTCGACATTAAGACACCGAATTGATGTGTTTCTAAAAGGGGTTACAATCCGTCGTGTTCTTTTAACGGTTCCTCCATATTTTTCCGATTCTCAGAGATCTGCACTCACGAGGGCTGCATCTGCGACTGGTTTTGAGGAAGTGAAGATGATATCGGAACCACTTGCTACATACTATGGGTTTCTAAAGGTAGATATGGTGATTCCAGAATATATGATGGTTTGTAATTGCGGAGGTGGCCAGTTTTATTCTTCCTTGTTGCATATCGTTCAAGAAGTTCCATCGGTTGTTAATACTGTAACCAATGAGAATGCAAATGGATCTGTCATAACTGAAAGTATTAGGTCTATGCTGATGAAAATGGAAGAAGTCAGTAAAGCTGTAAACAGGGATTCAATAAAGTATTGTCAGTTATATAATAGGATTGAAAAACTAAAAATCAGTTTGAGTGAGGTTCTGTCGACATCTCTTGATTTGAGTGTTTTTGGGGATTCTGATGAAGATGATTGTGAAATAACACGAGATATGTTTTCAGAAGCAATAAAGGCTGTTCGTTCAGGAGTAGTTCAAATGTGTAAAGATTGTATTAAGTCCTATCTTCCGAATGCTGATCATCTTCCGATTCTACTTGTTGGTGGTTGCTCGCATATCCCTGCTATTCGACAAGCCATTCAGACTTCGTTTGCAACTTCCTTGTTCCCAGTAGTTGACTGTGCTGATACTGTCACCGTTATTGGTGCATGTTCTCAAGCTCCCAAGCTACTATCTGTGCGGAAGATCTCTCTAAGTTCATTGACATCGACTATGGTTTTAGATCGGAGCCGGACTGGTGGAGCTCCCCATCCATCTATCACACAGTCCTCTCCACTAACTCTGTCTTCTTCATCACAACGTGTGCAAAAACAACCGATTCCCACAGTAACGATTGATGCTCGACAGAAGGCATTCATGACACTTCAGACACATATTTCCAGTTATCTCACCTTCTTACAGAGATATAAAGGAGTGGAATCGAGTGTTGATTGGCTGAAGAAGGCAAAATCTGCTGTTGATGCCACAACCTATGAGCAATGGACAGTGGCAAATCTAGAGAAGTATGACAACCAAATTGCCCAGTGGTTTCAAAGTGTGAAGCCAAAGTAGTATTTGTAAGGATGAACACGAAGCTGCAGTTCTAAAGTAATAGAAGTTACATCTGAGTTTGTTAATTTGTGTTCTATGTTTGTTGGGATCCCCTTTTACGCCAGCCTAATTGACTGAAGAATCCGTCAATCGTTCACCTGTCTTACGTCAATGATTGAGGAAGAAGGAGCACGGAGTCCCCTGGACCCTTGCCGTGTGATATTATTGGTAGTGTTGATGATTCTCCTTCTCAGTCCTGATCAGAATAGTGGTAAATCCTCCAACTTACGAGATGAAGACACGATACAAAAACAACGAAAGGAACGAAAGGCACTTGAGAGTCAGCTTGAAATGGATATCCGTGCTATGCAGAACTCTTCTGAACATTTTCCTTACAATATATCGGGTATCTATTTGGGCAAGTGGAATCGTCGGAAGAATGAGAACCCCTGGAAGCCAAAGAAAATGCTGTTAGGGCTAATTGAGCAACAAACCAGAGATCCTAATAATTCGACTCTACAAGGTGAAGAAGGATCATTGTCAATTCAGTTATATGACCGAGGATACTTACAATATGGTATTCATCAGATTTCAGGAGTTATGACGATGATTGAAGGGGATCAAGATTCGAAGGATGATGCTTTGTCATTATCTCTCTTAGGGGTTTATTTCATATATACAGGCCAGTTAAGCCTTTATGCAAATTCTCGTGGTGGTCGTTTTGCGTTGATTTGGGAGACAACTGATACCCAGAATATGTTCAATATAACGAATCAATTTCCTGAGAAGATTGGTTATACTTCAAATGGCATGAGCTGTTACTATCTAACTCCTCCTTCTTTACTACCTGAGAAATCAAATCGTTGTTTGTATCGAATGGATATGAATTTGTTGCATTTGGAGAATGGACTGGATCCCGAGATCTCTCACAACAAGCACAATCGTATGTTGCTCAATGCCACTGGAGTATTAGAATCTACAAACTGCAATATTGATGTATCTCTATCTTTCAGTGGATTTAATATGGATACAAACCATATTACCAAGAAGAGTCGTATCTATACAAGTATATTGATTCTCGTCACTCTTGGAGAGAGTTTTCTTTATGTGCAGCAGATGCGACACTTATTGATTGCTTCGGCTTCAGCTGCTTCTTTGATCCTTTTTATTTTCATCTCCGCGATCGATCTGCTAGTGGCCATGTTACATAGTATGGCGAGTGTGTTTTTCTTAGGACTCTTTTCAGAATTCTATTTGATTTCATTTAACAAATTGTTCGTGTTTTCGATGATTGAAATGCGTCTGATATTTGTCATTTGGAGATCGCGTTACCCTGATATCAATGCAGATAATTATATGTTATATCAACGAAAGTTGTCTGCAGTGTTCTTTGGTCTGTATTTGTTGATCATTGTTACATTGGTTTCTGTTTATACTCGTACGATTCTTGGTTATATTCTGATACTTGTTCTCTATTCATTTTGGGTACCTCAAGTAAGCTTATTCTTCAATTCGTTATTTAGATCATTCGATCTCTTCAATTAGGACAGCGTCCTCCTTTCAGTACCAAACACATTATTCTAACTTCTGTCTTCAAGCTCTTCCTTCCTCTTTACTATGTCGCATGTCCCTACAATCTCATTCGTCTCTTTACTGACATCGAGGTCCCAGTGAAGTTCGGATGGTTTTTAATCCTTTGGGTTGTAATTCAGGTGGGTATTTGGTAATACTGATTATATAGACGGGACTCGTCTTGGTACAGCAGAGGCTCAATCCATATTTGATTCTTCCTTCGTTCCTTCGACCCAAGAAGTATGATTATCATGTATTGCCGACAACGGTTTGATTGGAATGAGAAAGTGATTTGTAGGATTCTCAACTTGATCCAGATTGTGCTATTTGCATGAGTAGTATTGATTTTGACGATGAGGGATCCTTTATGGTTACACCATGCAATCATGCTTTTCATACTGAGTGTCTTCATAAGTGGATGGATGTCAAGCTCGAGTGTCCCACTTGTAGGACGATGCTGCCTGATGTTCGGTATCTTTAGCTGTACTATTTGGACTTTTGTTTGTTACGAAGAAAGGGCGGGATTAGGTATCAGGATCTATATTGGATTCAAAAACCAGTCTCGATTTTTCGAGAGATGAGCAGTTGTTTGAATGAAACGTAGTGAATGAAATTGGTATGTTCTGTGTAGATCTGTACTTGAGAATGATTTTTGTGAAAGTAAATCCCTTACTTCAACACCAACAATGCGTCGAAAGAAGTCATGTTCTTTGTTTTTGATTTTGTGATGATTCCTAGATGGATCCTTTCCAATGAGTCCAATTAGTCGAATGAGTACAGATTCTCGTATTAATATTGAGATGAGTGATGAAATAATAGCAGTAAAACGTGGAGTTCCCATATATGTAGGAGTATCAGAAAGCCCTATGAAAGAATTACGAATGGATCCTCTGCTATCGATACGAACCAACCAACCAGTAGCAAAAACACCTCCGAATCAGATCTCCGACTTGACAGGTGAAACATCTATAGTGGAGTCTTTGGAGCATTTGAATGAAACTGAAAGTGAAAGAATTGATAAAGCGTTGAAACTGGTGTCTGAAACTGTGACATCGTCACTATCTGAAGAAGGAGGAGAACCTCTGAAAGAGATCCAGGGTCCACTGTTACATCTTTTTCAGTTGCTTCAAGAGTGCTCCTTTGTGGTACATTTATTCTATTTGTTGATTGATCATAGTTATCATCGATCGATTCGTATGTTCATTTCTTGCCATCGCTCGATCGTCTTCTCCACTATCAATACCAATCAGATTATTCACTTGAAGATGTACAATTAACCGGTGTTCAGCTCCATTTCGCTGTTCTTGCTGCAAATCCAACTCATAAGATGTATGCATTGGATTGAGAGATGACAAGTAGTCTTCAACAGGAGGAAGTCTATCAATCAATAGCAGTGTTTCTCCGTTCTCTTCTTCACCATCAGCTTCAATCTGAGAAGCCATATCCCTCCCGACTAACAGCAGTTCTCTCCCAACTTAATACTCTCCTTCATTCATTTCCTCTTCCTCAGAGTATGTTGATTTGTATTGATGATGGGATCTGGGAGACACTTCGGCATCTTCCTCCTTCATCATCCTTTCTATACAAAGAATTATTTGATTATCGTGTTGTAGGGAATGAGTATTTGTTGTTTCGTAGGGACTGTATTTGGTGTCACCAGAACTACATAAAACCATACTTCTCTCCTTGTTTGATGAGATTGTGGATTCAATGAAACTTACCACTTCGCATGCATCTTCGATCCCTCGTTCTCTTGAAGAGGTTCAGCGATTAGTCAGTACAGGATCATTTGAACTTCATCTGATAACTCATCTCCTTCTCCAATGGACACAGTTAAGTGTTCATATTGATGTTCAAATAGCTGTGGGAGATCAGAACGTTATTCATTTGTAGAAGGAATTATTGAAGGATACGAATTCAACAACTTCTCCTCTTCTTTCGTTATTCCAAGAATTTAGCGTATTTTTGGAATATCTATTTTCACGATGTATTTCAGCTGATCTGGAGACAGTATAGGCAAGGAAACTGTATAATATCTAGTCACAAGATCATCAGTCAGTGCTTGAGGAACTGTACACAGATCTTCTGATAAGTGCTTTGTAAGGTTATCTCACTTGTTTCATTCTCAGAGATCCTCGATGGCCAGGAGCATTATTACTCTTGTTTATCATGAATCAGATGATTGCAAGTCAATTACGAGAGATTCCACATATGAAGCCAAGTGATATGACAAAGGGGAAGAGTCGTTTGGTGAAAACACTGACTGAAATCACTGCTTGCTATGTACAGTTGGCTCAGGTAGATATGGAGAATAATTTTACTGAAAGAGTGTACAACAGAGTCGATTTGATGAATCTAAAGAGGAAGAACAACCTGTGCATTTGATGATTCCAGGAATGGAAAAGGAAATCTGTGGTTGTATGTGTAGAAATGGTCATCCTCTTCCAAATAGTGATAAGTATTGGAATGCCTTAGATCTAGCCTTTTTTATATGTTGTGATTTGTGTAATAAATGGTACCATGGAAGCTGTATTGGTCTGTTGCAACGTCCTACAGACCTAAAGGCCTGGTTATGTCCTGCATGTAGTATGCAACAGCAAATAGAAGAAAAGAAAGAAGAGAAAGATGTATCAATGGAACAGAAACAGTTAGTATTGAATTATTACTGTGAATACTCCTTACACCATCCTGGTATATTGAATGAACAAATGAATGAAGGTCGTGGTGCTCATGATGTGATTCTTATTCTTCTATTCTTAGCAATAGTGTTTTGTATTCTTGTTACTTTGGTCTGCATCCTTTCATTCCACTCCATCTGAATGGTTGATTCAATCAGTACCAATTCCTTCTCCTATCATCATTCATCAAGTATCCTCTTTCTCTTCTGAGATCATGATTAGTCTCCATTACCAGATCTGAAATCTCTTGGTTCTCTCTACCTCTCAATCATTCGTCATTCACCTTCTCTATTACAATCATCACTCTTCTTTTCTCTCTTTCTCAATGGATTGGATACTCCTATCATTCGTATTCAAGGTTATTTCTCCACTGCATTAGAACTCCTTCTTCAAACCCAAGCTCATCTCTTCTTAAGTCAATCTGTACTGTCTGTGATGAATCGAGGTATGTCCTCTTCGTATATTTCTGTGCGAGAGAAGAATTTGAAACTGTTGTGGACAGCAGCAGATACGTATCCGCGTCTTCTAACACTGTACTTACCGGTTTTACTTCAAGGTTGTTCTGATCGAGGAATCTCTGTGCGTAAAATCAGTTATCGACTCACTCATCGTTTGATGTTATACTTGCTTCAACGAAATATTCAGAAGGAGAGTCGTGAGACGTCACTTGCAGTACGATTGTATCGAATGAATCTGAATGCACTCACTTCTTCGGAGGAAACAGCTGTACGGAAGTTATGTTTGGAATCTGTAGCTGATGCCTGGTTGTTTAGAGCTCCTTTGAGCTCTTCGTTCTTAGACTATCTAAGTATGATTGCAAAGAATACGACGGCACGTGTGAATGAAGTGAAAGCACAATCAGGATCTGCTATCACTCGTGTAGAGGAAGGATTAAAACAGATAGGAGAAGTCTTTAACAAACAGGACAAGTATTTATTTGATCTGAGTGCTTGGATCCTTCATACACTACGAGAAACATTACCAGAAGTGAATGATAAGGTGAGAGAATGTTTGGATATTCTATGTGTGCTTGCTGAGATCCATCCCAAATCATTCATTCATCAATTGCTTCATATTCAACGTTCTTTGGAGTCACTCTTAGAGAGTCCAATTTCAGAGAAGAATCAACGTCAGATTCGTACTTACCTTGCTGGAAAACTTCTTGATATTCTGCAGAATGTTCTTCGTGAATGTGAAATCTCCCCTGCTGTAAGTACACTACAGAAATGTCTTCTTCAAATCATTCAACAAGCGACTTCTGTGAGTCTTGTTGAGAAGGCTTCACAATGTGTGGTAGTTATTGTAAGTCCCAGTGTCATAATCTCACATTCAGGCTGATATCACTCTGGATTCTTCATCTGTATATTCTCTTCTCAATACAAGTTTACAAACACTGTCTCAATCAATCAAAACTATTGATAAGGCGAAAGAAGTTCCATTGATTCTGGCAATTGTAGTTCTGGGGGTTTTATCACGGGACTTTGACTTTACTCATATTCCTCCAGATGATGATGAGGAAGGATTGATCACAATAGAAACGCATTGTCGTTTCATTCCAATTGTACAGAATCTGTTAGAAACTGCTTTAGAAACGAAACTTCCAGGCCCCTTAAATCGAGAGTATTATTGTCATCTTCTCCACTGTTATCTTCGTGTGATGAGTCGCAGTGTGAATCTGATTTCTTCTTCATTTGTTCATCATTTAAATCAGGTTTGTTTTAATGAGTGATCTCACCCATCAGGCACTTCAAGATTCGTCTGAAGATGTTATACTAGTCTCTTTGCATGCTCTCCACGAGTTCCTTCAGAGAGTTGCAATAATAACAACCACTTCTTCATCAAATGAGAAGGTGAGTATGATCATTTGAGATCATTGTTAGTTGAGTGATATGCTATATTCAATCCCTACAACAAGTCATCTCCCTACAATGATGAAGGAACTCCACAAAGCCCTTCAAACTAACTTCATTCATCCTTCACCCAGAATACGAGCGATGAGCTTAAGTATTCTGTTCCTTCAAGTGAAACAGGGCCTTGAATATCCATTAGAGTGTATTCCTAAGGTAGTTGCTCTGTTAACAGATCCTACAACAGAAGTAGGGTTGTTTTTGGTATGTCAATAATAGATTCGAAATCTTGCATTAGCGTTTTTATCCTATATCAATGAGAACTATCATAGTGTCTTCCTTCCTCGTGTAGTTCCTGCTATGCTCTCTTCCATTCAAGAAGCAAACCAAAGGAATCAATTGTCCTCATACTCATATTCCTGTTTTTGTGGTCTGTATCGAATTATATCAGAAAAGTGTACATCCCAATCAATTCGAGAATGTCATCAAATCATCTCTCTTCTGTTGACACATGTATATCGTGATGTAAGTGGTGTGATGATGATGTGATGTAGATGGAGGTACCACTACAAGAAATTGTTTTCTTTACACAATTTCTGAGTGTTTGTCCATATAGTTCGCTAGAAGAGGTCATTAATGTAATTGTGTCTATCAACGGAATGGTATATTTGCTAATTAATCAGAGTGAAACATATGATATCCTTCAATAACAAAACTGATTGTTCCTTAATAATAGTGATTGACATAGTTGGTGGACAGGAAAAATATGAGCAGAAGGATTATTCGCTAATTCATAAAATGTAACATAATTCATTAGAGACATATATAGGGAAAAGGGCCTCATAGAAGATCTATCGTTCCAAAAGTCTTGTCTGAATATCCAGAAGTCAATTTTGATGCTTTTGCTCAAGAAGCATTTGAAGTCTTCATATCAGATTTCAAGTACAACAATCGCTCTAGCTAGTCTAATATCGGATAATCCAGGGGTCAACAAGAGAGACAACTTACTAAGTGGGGAAGAAGTTAATTGTGTTTCACTTCCAATATCTGTCCAAAACGTTCCTCAGAGTGCAAAAGACTTAATAGCGTTAATAAAATTGTTCCAAAGTCTGACTTTTGTGGATCCTGTTGAGAATCCTGTTATTAAGAAAGAAGCCAAAAAGGATATCAGGACGTAGTATTGTAGCGATTATGCTGTTATTTGTTACTAGTACAGAAGCATCTTTTCTAGAACTCTACATATTTAAATTTCAATTGGATGCATAAACGTACAACAGTATACTACCCTCTCAACACTAATTAGAAAGCAGATTACTTCAATGAACGTTACAGCCCCTATTCAACACAAACATGTGCATATTCTTATTCTCCATCTCTACGGCAGGAAAGGGAGCAGTGACGCAATCGAATAACTCAAAGCAAACAAGTTACTATTTCGGTAAGCATCACTCTAAAGTCTTCCATAATTGTCAGGGATAGAAGAAATGTAATATGTTGAGAAGAGAAACACGAAGCAATATCTTGTTCAGTACCAGTAGAAAAGTATGAGAGTGAACATAAGAAATAAAACTTAGGTAAATGAAGAGTATTGCTCTCCGCCACAACTAAGAAAGTGCCATTAAGAGGGTAGGAGGAACCCCATCGGCCAATCATATTGTTGTATTACTTGAATGCTATTTTACTGTTTTATTACACAAGCGAGATCAATTTTTAAATACAAGATCGTGTGATTTGATTTTCATCTAATTGTACTAGCACAATATTTTGCTGGTAAGCTTTGTTATTGAGTTAAACACAAATGAAATGATTAGACGATTTCGAGGAGAATAGAGTGAATACCAAAATAAGTCCAATTATCGATAATGTAACTTCCTTCGATAGAATATTCTTCGACTTGATGCTCACTCGAGGGTAGCATCTCGATGTTGTAAGGCTATCATTCATAATTGTTCTACAGCAAGATGAACTCTTTGGTTTTGCTTTCTTTTTTGATTGCAATTAGTAAGTTGCATGTCGTTCATCTTATTTCTAGTTTCTGCTGAGCCAGTGAATCTTCATGATTGGACTTGTGATAACTGGAATGTAGTTGGTACAGTGAACCAGCCTCTGCAGAAAGTTACATGTACTGTTACCGGTTATGGAAGAACTGATGCTCCTCGTTTCAATCCTCAGCTTCCTGTTGGTTTGACCTACAACATTATTTCAAGTGGTACTACACGAACTGTGGAAATCACCGGTACTCCTTCCATTCCTCAGCAAACCAAGACCTATTCGGTTGGTTTCAAGGAGTGGGTGAGTCAGCTGCGTATTGGTATTATTGGTGCTCCCACAACTCTGAGTTATGGATTTGATTCCATGACTCAGTATGTTGGTGTTCCTATTGAGCCTGTACCTGCTCGTTCGGATGCCTATCTGAATTCTTTCACGATTTCGCCTTCTCTTCCTGAGGGAGTGAATTTCAGTGCAACTGATGGTACCATCACTGGAGTGTTCCCTAGCACTGCTTCGAACAATCAGGTATATACTGTTGTTGGAAGCAATCAGATGGGTTCAGTTCAGACTACCATTAAGTTTGTAGTAAGAGAGGAGCGTGAAATGACTGAGAATGGTTATATTGGTTGCTATTGGTCGGGAACTACTGAGTGTCGTACTCCTGCTTTCGATTACTACTATCAGAATACTGCTCAGTTCTGTCAGAGAGAACAGAAGCTTGACTACACTGATTCCTATTCTGAGGGATCTGGTAACACTTGGCCTGGTTTGGATGAGCGTTTCCGTGATTACTACACTTCATACATGTATGGTTATATCCATGCTATGGTAGAGGCTGATTACACTTTCCAAATGGCTTCTGATGATGCTTCCTTCTTGTATATTGATTCTCTTGAAAATGAAGTGATTAACCGTGATGGTTGTCGTGGTTCTTCAGTCGATACGGCCACAAAGCATCTATCTGCTGGAAAACATTTGTTCGTTGTAAAGTTCCTGGAGATCAACGGAGCTGCTACTCTGTCTCTTTACTATGCTGCACCTGATGTGGGTCTTGAGCGAACTGTTTTGGATAGTACTCAGACCAAGATTGGTGGACGTGGACCTACTTTCATCACCTATCCTCTGATTACTGGATATGCTAATGCTGAATTGAAGGTATATACACCTGAAATGGTATCTGGAGGTGCTGATTCATGGACTGTTACCCCTGCTCTTCCTGCTGGTATGACTTTGGATCAGCATCGTGGTCAAATTCGTGGAAAGCCTTCTGCTGTGTACACTGGTTATCATACGATTACTGCTACTGGAGTGAATGGAGTTGCTTCTACTCAGATTCAAATTATCATTTCAGATGCTCCTATGTCTGGATTCCGTGGTCAGTACTACAAGGTACTCGATGCTGAATTGTGTATGTACACAAACTTGGCACCTTCTCAGATCGATCTAAAGGTTGTGAAGCTGGATGCTCAGTTGAACTGGGAGCAAACTTCTTCTGGAGTGTGGAGTGGATTGCCTACTGATTTCAATACCTATTTCTATGCTGAATGGGAAGGATATCTCCATTTTACTGAAATTGGTAACTGGAAGCTCCGTCTGAAGTGTGATGACTCTTGCCGTCTGTTCGGTATTGAAGAGACTTTGCTTATTGATCACTGGTCTTGCCATACCTGGAGTGAGAAGGAGGCAACGATTGCTGTTTCCTCGACTGGCTACTACTACTACAAGATCCGTTACCAACAGAAGGATAGTAGTAAGGGTTTGATTCTTGAATGGCAGCCTCCTACTGGAAATTATGTAGTGGTTCCTGCTGATCAGATTTTCCATCTGGCTCCTGGAATGCTTTCTTATGACTACGAACAGGCCCACTATTTCCAGGGTGTTGAGATTGTTGGTAACAATCCTCATTTGTTCTCTGTTGCTTCTTGTAACAATTACCAGGCTTCACCTGCTTTACCTAATGGTTTGAGTCTTAACCCTGCTTCTGGTGTAATTTCTGGTACTCCCGCTGCTGTTCAGGGTTTAACTCAATACACTATCTCTTGTACTGCTCCTAATGGTAGAATTGAGACAACCGTTCGTTTTGATGTGTACTTTGAGTTGGCTCCTAGTGGTTTGTATCTGGTTCAGGATGGAGCTGCTGTTGGTACCAATGTTATCACTGGTTATCCTGGACAAAGTCTTAGTGCAATTAGCGTGTCTGGAACTGCTAGTGGTGTTTCTTACTCTGTTAACCCAGAGCTTCCTCGTGGACTGAGCATTAATGGTGCTACTGGAACGATCAGCGGTACTCCATATCTTCCTACTGAAACTCGTGCTTATGTGATTACTGCTTCGAATCCTGGAGGTATTATGACTATGACACTGATGCTCGGAGTGGGAAGTTGTAAGGGATCTGGTTGGACTAATGACGTCTATCTGGTAACAATGGTCAGTGGTTCTGGTTCTCTCTCCATCAAGGAAGGTACAACGACTACTACTTGTTCAATGGGTACTTATGATGCTTCTGGAAATGCTGTTTTGAATAATTGTTACTATGGTTATTTCAGTACTGGAACAACCCTTACTATTTGTATGCCTCCTTCTTCCACTGCTAAGTTTACTCTCTCTTGTACAGATAATACTGGATGTTATACACAAGTCCAACGTGCTGATGGCAACAGATGGCCCGTTCGTTTTACCTATGAGGAGAGCCATCCTCAACCATATGATGATTCGTGGGATTTCCCTAGCTCTCTGACTCCTTTGACTGCTCTTGGTTTGTCTGTTAGTGAGGTGAGTGTGTATACCGGCTTCCCTATGGATACTGTGGAGATTATTCCTAATGGATGTTACAAGGAGATCACCATTGAGCCTTCTTTGGGAGTTGATTTTACTCTGAGCCTTGAGAATCCTCGTATCAATACTAATGTGAATGGTATTCTGAGGAGTGTTTACACCATTACTGCAAGGGGTGATGCTGGAGAGGCCAGTGCTACACTGACTGTTCACTTTGTAAAGTGTGGTGATGATGGAAAGAATAGTCCTATCAAGTTTGTAATGACAACAACAGCTTATGGAAGTGAGCAATCTTATGTCGTGATAAGAGAATCGGATCAAGTGGAGGTGCATTCTTCAGGTCGTGTTTTCGGTAATTATGTTGAAACTACAACTACTTTGTGTCTAAAAATTGGTGACTACAAGGTAGTATTGTCTGATTCTTATGGTGATGGTTGGTCCACTGGTTCTTTCTTGAGACTGTTCGATTCGAGTGACTCACAGATTCAGGAATTTACTATTCCTGCTACATCTAACCGTGATGCTTATAGTTACACTGGTTACTTCAGTGTTGCAGCCAGTACCGCTGAAGGTGTGATCTGGAAGGCTTTGTTCAGTGGTGAGCCTCCTAGAAACTGGAATGCTCGTGAGTTTGATGCTTCTTCATGGAGTGACACTAGCACTTCATATGAGTATGGAACTTGGTCTAGTAACTCCATCTACTTCCGTTATGAGTTCGAGGTGACTGATGCCATTAAGTATCCTCTGGTTCAGTATGGTGTCTGGTACAAGGATGGTATTATTATTTATTTGAATGGCGAGGAGGTGTATCGTCGTAATATGCCTTCTGGAAACATTCGTCCTACTACTCTTGCTTCTAGTAAGTATGAGGGTTACTACATGCGTGTGGGAAGTGCTCCTGGTTACATTCTTGTTGATGGAAAGAATACAATTGCTATTGAAATTCATAAGCATGCTTCAACTACTGGTACCATCCAGTTTGCTGGTTATGCTAATGCTCTTCAGGGAGATTGTATTTCACGTGTGGATGGAGGAACCATTACTGAATCTTCTTTCTTCAACCAGCCTACCAGTTCTGCCGCTCAGGCTTGGGATCGTAATACCGGCACTGAATGGATTGAGAATGGTTCTCCTGCTTGGACTATTTATTCTTACAACTTTGATCGTATGGAATGGGTGAACAGACTGTCTCTGGTGTCTGCTAGCATATCAGGACGTGATCCTATGGAGTTCCATCTCTATGGTTCTACTGATGGAGTGAATTGGGAGGATCTATTCAACATGAAGGCTAAGCAAATGTTCACAAGTCGTAGAGAGCGTAGAGAGTTCATGATGTTGAACCATCTAAGTTCTTTCTCGCAGTACAAGTTCGAGATGATGGATTCGGATTCTGGCTTTAATAAGCTGTCTATGGCTGTGATTGATATCATGTCTTGCCAGCTGAACTATTGTGTGAAGGATGGAGGTTTCCCTGGAGTGATGTCTGATGAGACGGCTGTTGCTGATTGTCCGGAGGGTTACTTCGGTGAGATGTTCCGTAAGTGTTCACTGGCTGCTTTGAGACCCCAATGGGAGGAGGCTGATATGTCTCAGTGCCGCTCGACTGAGCCTCCTAAGAAGCAGGTTTATATTGATGTCATTTATTACCTTACTCAAGTGACGAAGGAGCAAATGGAGTCTGGTATGGCTGAAACGATTCGTGTGGCTATTGCTGATGCTAGCAACATCGTATCAAAGAATGTTGATTTGTGGTATATGAAGGATATCAGTAGCGAATATGAGGATACTACTGCCGTTGCCCTTTATGTAAGAGTAACTCTGAGCGAGAGTGAAGCTTCTTCTGGTTTGAAGAGTGTTAGCAACTCATTGAATGCTATCAATGAGAGAATCAAAACGAATATTCCTGATATACCCGAAGGTTTCTCGTTTGGATTCTACAGAGAACCTATTCTCCAGCAGAGAAAGGGTTTGGGTGGCGTTTCAATTGCTCTTATTGTTATCCTTGTCATTTTGGTTGTGATTATTGTTGCTATTGCTGCCTTCTATATTTGGGTGCGTACAAAGTCGAAGAAGAGCAAGAATGGTGCTAAGCAATTGAGAGCTGGAAAGGTGCATGCTGAGCATCTTTCTGGAAGTAAGAACGTTCGCGTTTAATCTGCATGTATGTTAGATTTGTTTGTTCAAATCACTTGAGATGTTTCCATGATCTAATTTTCCATGTTTTTTGTCATCATTTTCTATTCTCGAAAGACGATGGAAAAGGAACTAACGCGTTATGCCCTAAAATCTGGATATTTGGAGAAGGTGGTAGGCTGTTTCAAAGTCTTATGTCCATCAGGGTCACATCCGTAAAACCTGGAAGACGAGACTCTTTGTGCTGACTTCCTCTGAAATTTCGTACATTGATGTGAGATTTAGGCAAATTGGAGTAACAATCAGGGAGAACAGGTGAAAGGCAAGATTCCTCTGGAAAAGATTACAGATCTTATCAAAACTGAGTTAACAGACAAGAGTAGGGATGTGTAACTGGGTTTGAAAGGCCAGAGTGTTGTTTGCTGATCAAAACCGCTGAGGATTTCAATAAGAACTACACACTTAGTTTTGAAAATGACGAGTCTAGAGATGATTGGATTACCGCTATTGCCGCTGCAAAGGAGAATAAGCCGATACCGGATTCTGTGAATCGTGCATTTGTCATGAAGAACGAGGATGATCTGGTGGAGGATTCTAAGACCTATTTCAATCGTATGCTCACTGCTTTCAATGAAACGTTTCGAGACGACTGCTTCCAGGATGTTATGCTTCGCCTCTCCTCCTTTTTTACAAGAGTCGCCTTTACGGTAAGACAAGAAAGAGAATGCAATGTAGGATCTTATGAGCCCCGGAGAGCTCCTGGAGTCGTGCGAGAAGGTCCGCAAAATGTCATCAGTAATTCGTCAGGACATGCAGCGTTCCAATCTCATGACACAAGAAATTGATCATCTTTTTAATGATCTTAACGCCTCAATTGATTATTGTATGAAGAATGCCCAACAGTACGTTCTAGAGAGAGAATTCATATCTAGAAAGCAGTTGCGTGTCACCCAGTACTCAGGTTCTGAGTCTGTGAGTAGTATTGCTACAGAGAGTTCAGAGCCCTCGAAAGCCACACCATTAGCCGAGGAAACACAGTCACGAGGTATTGTCCAACATGGATTCCAGCAGCGCTATGTAACGAAGAGAAAGTGGAATGATTCCTAGGAAGTGAAAGAGACATTGGGTTCTGGAGCCTATTCTGTGGTATACGCATGTGTGGACAAGACCGATGGCCAGCGCTATGCTGTGAAATGTCTAAAGAAGCGGGATCTGCAGCGTAGCGACGTTGACTCATTGAAGAATGAAGTGTTCATTATGGGTCGATTGAATCACAAGAATATTGTTCGATTGGAAGGTTTCTATGAGGATAAAGAATATTACTACATTGTAACAGAATTGGTTGGAGGTGAAGATAATGAATTGTGATTAGAACTAGGAGGAGAACTCTTTGATAAAATAGTTGAGAAGAAGTTTTACAATGAGAACGAAGCAAGATCTGTGTTCAAGACTCTGGTTGAAACTGTAGGATACTGTCATAAACTCAATATTGCACATCGTGATTTGAAACCTGAAAACATCTTAGTAGATTCACGTACAGGTGATATCAAAATCGGTACAATTATTGACAAGTTTTAAAATCTAGCTGATTTTGGTTTTGCTAAGAGTACTTCAAGTACAGATACGGGTCGTCTGGTAACTGATTGTGGTTCTCCATGGTATGTGGCTCCTGAGATTTTGAAAGGTCACATGTATGGTACAGAGGTAGATATGTGGTCTCTGGGTGTGATCATGTACATTCTGTTGTGTGGTTATCCTCCGTTCCATGATAGCAATCAAATGCGGTTGTTTAAGAAAATCCGATCAGGTCAATATCGATTTGATTCACCTTATTGGGACAATGTGAGTCCTCAGGCAAAAGACTTAATTCGTCATTTGTTGGTAAGAGTGGATCTGTCATTGTGAGTTGCAGGTAGTCGATCCTACACAACGATACGATGCAAAGCAGGCACTTGCTCATGAATGGTTCAAGGTGGAGGTTCCTGCAGGTCAGACACGTGAATTGGGTTCTGTGATTCATGAGTTGCGTACATTCAATAACCAACGCAAAGGTATCATCAAACAAGGATACCTGTCAAAGCAAGGCCATATTATCCGCAATTGGAAGAAGCGTAGTTTCGTGTTGATGCGAGATGAGTTACGTTACTATAAGTCGGAGACTGAGAAGAAACCTCAGGGGAAGATTCGCATGGAAGATATTGTAGAGTGGGGTTTATAGGGTGGGGTAAGAAATAGACTGGAAGATGATCCAGATGATCAGAATGGGTTTGTGATCAAAACGATCTCAGGAAAGGACTTTAAAATCAATGCTGTTAGTGGGAAGGAGAAGGAAGATTGGATGGTTCAGATCAATTGTGTGAAACGATGCTTCTTGATGCGCCAGCGAGCTTATAATCACATAGTTCATAAGAACTATCGAGCTGTATATATCTGTTGATGGATTCATAAGCTAGGCTTTAGAGTTGATCTGGGAAGCTCGTAATGACAAAAACATGATGAATGATCCTAACTTGCTCCAGTTGTGGGGACGGATTGCTGAGTTCTGTGAAGTTCAGTGTGGTGCCATGTATATGGTGGATTCGGTGGAGGATGCTATGGAAGATAATGTCAGTATTTTGGTTTGTTGCAATTCGATGAACCGCGGGGATATGCGATTAGTAGCGGGAGATTTCCAAGGGAATGTTGTGTTGTATGATAATGATTATGCGATTGTGGCTCAATTGAAGCCTCATAAGAACATGGTAACAGCTGTGAGCAACGTCAACAAGTTGTCTTCGACTGTGTATGTGGCCACAGGAGCTGCTGACGGCTCTGTGTGTCTGATTAATGTAGAAACGAATTCTATTGCATTTACAGTGAAAGTAAGTGATATGAAGTGATATGAAGAATAGGAATTGAAGCGCAGTGTGAGTGCTACGGATGTCTTTGTGAATAAGGAGACTGGAGTGAAACGCCTCATTGCCGCTGATCGTGAAGGACGTGTGGTTGTGTGGGATATTACGACGAAGAAGAAGTTAGCAGAAAACGAGACGGATTGTGGAAATATTCGTTGCATTTCTTATGCAGGCAATACAGAACGATTTGTGGTTGTTTGTGAGAGTGGAGCTGTGTTGACATTCAATGATAGTTTCCAACAACTCGATTACTTCCACGTGGATAGCCGAGTGTTGTATGCTAGACCAGTGGACAATAGGTGTGTGATGGTAGCGACGGAAGCGAAGGAGCTAGTGACATTCAATCTGGAGACACATGCAGCAGTGGCACGTGTGAAGGTGAATAGCACAGAAGATATTCGATGCTTTGATATCACAGCTGATGGCAAGTATGCAGTCATTGTGAGTAATGAAATCCAATTCTGGCACTTAGGAAGTATGCAGTGTCAGGCGAATTTAAGTCCAATTCTGCCTGTACGATGTATGTGTTTGACAAGTGACTTTGTATCATTCTTTATTTCACAGGATACTCATATTGAGAAGTGGGTGATTGATTGGAAGATCTCGTATGAAGGAAAGAAGTATTATCCTCCCCTATCTCAATATGTAATGCATAATGCAGTCCAAGAAGAGCCTCTTGAAGAGAAGGAGAGTTATAAGGGTACTATTGAGACAGTCAAGGAAGAAGATGAAGAAGAAGAGGATTAACTAGTGTTTGTTGAAAAACAAGTGAGGTATGTGTATTGATGATGTTTCGGACAGCTACATCCATTGTTACTTCCTTGAACAGATCCAAACTTCGTTGAGATAACCCTGCTTTCTTAGCTCTGATCTGTGGATACACGGTAGCAGTTGGACTCATTACACGTTCTACTGAATGAGGTATTCGTTCATCTGGATTGTAGAAAAGCTTGATAATACAGTCATCAAATTGAAGATTGATACTGCAGAAGGATTCGGAGGATGTTACCTCCACATCCTTTCCAAAGTCCTTTTCGACTGTCCGAACCTGCTCTCGACGCGCTATATAACTATTTAGATGAAGTGATACACACTGCGTGAAGGATTGAATGTCGATGGATAGGTATTGGCCTTCCCAGTCTTTAACGGGCATACAATTTGGAAGGGTATGAGCTGCAATCTTAGGTATCCGACTTTCTTCAACAGGAGGGAATTCCAGAAAAATGTAGTAGATCTCATAATAGCGACCATGATAACAAGTATCGAACCGTAAACAGGTTAAATCTTTCTCTTTCATCAGAAAAGAAGAGACACCAAACAAACGATAACTCTCATCCTAAGAATAACTCCAATAATCATTTCCGACAGCAATTGCATATTGATCTTCGGGTGATTTATCGATTAATTCTAGTTCCTAGAGATCAGCAATGAGAATCATATAAACTGTTGTCATAATATCCCGTAATTTGTCATTCAACACTTTTAGCCTGTGCTCCCCATATTTTGTTTCAATTGTTGTCATCTAATCATCAACTCGTTCAGTTGTTTATTACTTTCATCCTTTTATCTTCATGTTCATTAGCGCTATTATCCATTGTTATTGATTGCTTTCAAATGCATAACCAAAATCGACTTCTTTTGTGGAATTCTTAATCAGGGGAGAAATCCCATTCACAAAGTTGGTTTCTTCCTTATCGTATTTCCAAGAAACAAATGATACAATACTCCCTTTAATCAATTCTAAAATGTTCTTGATAAATGGATGACTTTCGCTAAGAGATGAGAACAACACAATATGACACTGATAATAGATATGCTAATGTTCAACACGAACCCCGAATTGTACATGATAGATTACAGGAATTACTTCGATTGGACATAGACACAACAAACCCAGATTACAGAGCACAGTTCGATTCTTTTCCTCACATAATTCTCCATTCCATGGAGAAGGATACGAATACTTCTTTAAGGAAGCATATTTGGAGAGAACACTTGACATATCTGCATATATTGTTGCATTCTCTGTTTTCAGCAGTTTCGTATCAAATTCAATCGAAATTGAACATTTATGGAAATTTTCCACCTTGTTTAGAGCAATCTTCAGAATCTGCTCATATTCCCATCCTTCTACCTGGCAATATCGTGGGATCTATTTAAAAACGAAAAATGAATAAATACAACCACAACCCATCTTCCATTAACCAAATCACGTACAATCTTGTAAAAGACCAGTTGTTCCGTTTCTAACTTGAATAGAGATGACGACAATTGGGATTTCTTTTGTTTCTCTTTTCCATTCGCCTGAACTCGTCGAAATGTATTGTATTGTGTATACAACGGTGCATTTTCATCCGAATCGATGTATATGTCAGCTGTAGGAATAACAGTTTCATGGAAATGATTAAGATACTCTCGAAGAAGTACCAACCCATGCTGTCTCTTAAGATTAAAAGGAATTCAAAGCAATACCGTACGACCTCGAGCACGAATGAGCGACAAAAGAACCCGAAGACTTCGTGGGATGATAACAAATTGCTTTGTTTTCGGTTGAATCTGGAGTAACTCGAATTTACAAATGACAGCTCATGCTTACAGTGGATACACGTTCACAGTAAGTGGTGAGCGTAACTCCATCATCCATTTCCGGTTGACAAATCATGTAGTCTTGAAGTAGTGGCGATGGAGAAACAGACAACTGATCAACATCGACGAAATCTTGAAGGTACATTGTGATTAACGAACATGCCTTTTCAATACGAGAAGGGCTGATACTATCGATACACAAAGACGAACCATAGAGATATTGACGAGATGTTGACATGTCATCCAATTCCGGTAGTCCAACGGAAGTAAGCACTTTCTTTTTATGACCCATCATATCTAACCCTACCTCTACATCTTCAACACGAATACACTTGCTCTCAGGAAGGTAGAACTCGTCTTTTCCTTGACCTGCCATTTCTAATACATATTTTGCAATTCCTTCCATTACCTATTCATTAATTTCCTCTTACAAACATACTGCAGAGAGATACACGGATGTTTTCTTTGACACCACATTTGTCTGTGTTTTTTCCTTGATTTGCTGTCCAAGAATCTTTTCAGGAAACTGATGTGTAACTAAATTCAAATCAATCACGTACCATAAGAGCTGCTGTTTCTGCAGAGGGAATGTCTTTCGATTCGGATATATCTTCTGACTTTCTCTTCTCTGATAACCGTGGACTATCTATTTGAAAGAGATAATCATCTAGATTCTCTGCATCTCCGATTCCAGGATCACGAAATAGAAAATCCAAATCCATATCGTGGAGAAAGTCGATCCCTCTTTTGGTCTAGAGAATGACTTCCAATCAAGGGAGTTTAATCTCGAAGAAAGATGCCGATATTAACGGGAATTATAAGATAATAACGGACACGCTTCCTTATTCATTTCTGTTCGTTTGTATATTCTTCTTATTCAATGTCAGCCCAAAGTGTTGTTCTTCAAGAGTCCACACCTCTTCGTGACTCTGTAATCTGGGATCTGCAAGATCAGTTTTATATCCGCAAAGGACCTTCTTGCTGGACCGATGCAATTGTTCCTCACTTTGTTACATCAAATAGCTACATTGCATACCAATATGCCAACTGTATTCTTGGGTATATTCGAGATTATTATAACAGGTATAATTGTTATTTCATATCCATTATAGTCCCAATGCCAATAATGAGGAACCGATATACATTGTAGAAGTGGGTGCAGGACACGGGAAACTTGGTTTTTTGATTCTGAATCATTTGGCTGATTTGAAAGAATTTATGCCAGAGGGTATGCTAAGTTATATCGATTGTAATAATCTAGGTGTGAAAAGGCCATTTGTTTACGTGATCACAGACTTTACTAGCAACATTGTAGAATTCTGTCAGAAGCATAAGCGTATGCAAGAGCACATCACTGAAGGCGTTGTCGATTTTGCCGTTTTCAGTACAAACACTGCATTTTCTCGATTGTAGATTGCGAGAAGGATAGCGAGATGACTCTGCTCATTTCTGGAAAGAAATTATCTGAAGAAACTATCAAGACACCAGTTATTGCAATCAGTAACTATCTATTCAATGGCCTTCGTGAAGATGCACTTTCAATTGCAAATGGGAAAGTGAGTGAAGCTTATATTTCGATTTCCACAGATCGTGAGTATGCATTCGTCCTTCGTGCTGATGCGTAGAGAACCTGACAAATTGGATCCTGAGATCATTAGTCGAATGAAAGTGGATTGGTCTTACAAGCCCATTGAAGAGTTGGATAAGCATTATTCTGAGGAGTATCTTCTTCCCATCATTCGTCAGTACGATTGGATCATTTCATATCATCTAGTTATGCAGATAACAATACCAATCTAAATGTCTTGCTTCCTGTGGGAGCCCTTCGGTTTGTTCGCTCACTCCAGAAAATGAGCCATAACAATTTCCTTCTTCTAAGTGCTGATAAGGCTCATTCACATGAGGAGGATATGAAACTAAGTAAGGAGAATCCTCATATGGCCATTCATGGTTCATTCTCCTTCATGACAAATTTCCATGCTATGCATCTATACTTTGTCAATAATAAGGGAGAGAGTTATCATACTCCTTATTACTCAGGGCTTCAAGTTGCTGCTTTTGTAATGGGTGAAACGCCCATTTCTGAATTTCAATTTGCTTGGGAGGTATTTCAATTTGTACAGATTGATTGTTAGAATGTTCTTCTTGCTTTTGATCCTGATAGTTTCTCGCAATTGCAGCGATGCATTCGTGATGAGACTCCTTCTCCTTCATTGAAGAACATTCTTGCTCTAGTTCGTCTGAGCCATTATGAGAGCGAAGTATTCTACAAGTTTAAGCAGGTTTTAGTTGATCATATTCCATATGCCAGTGACAAGATGCAAAGTGACTTTAAGAATGACATTCTTCATATTGCAAATAACTTCTATCCACTATCGACTTCGAAAGATGTTGATTTTGATCTTGGTCGTTTATCAATGGGACTTCGGGATTATGAGACCAGTATTGCTCTGTTTAAGAAGAGTATGGATTTGTGTGGAGAGCATTATGTGACATGGCACAATTTGGGAATCTGTTACTATTATATCGATAACATGACAGAGAGTATGAATAGCTTTGATAAATGCTTAAAAATTCAACCTGAGTATCAGGATGCGAAGTACAATTAGAAAGGTGGTGTTATAACTAGATCATGGAGAGCTAGAGTAGAAGAGAAGATCCATACGAATTAAGTTATGTTGTTTGTATTCCCTATGGTCGTTTGTTTGTTGTACATTAAAACGGCGTTCTGGCTCCTCTCAAGATCGTTCCTACTCAATGTCAAGTACTTTACAAAGGCGTAGAAGAGCTGTAATGAATGTTGTAGTGTCATTATAGATAGAAATTGAATCAAACAAGTGTTGCTTCGATGGAGGAAACATCCAGTGTTGGGGAGAGTTCTGGAACCATCAATACTCCAGAGGAAGATACTATTCTTACACCTGATAATATGGAATATCCTGATCCAGAGAGTCAGGAGGAAGAAGAGATTATTGAGGAAATTGACACAAGTGCGATCCAGAAAGAAAGTGTTCAAAAAAAGGAAGAGGATAATCTGTTTGCATCCTTTATGTTGTTAACCTTTAGAAATCCGAGTGAAGGAAGTGCAGAAGAATTCCAAAAAGTGCTTCTCAACATGCTTTCTGGCATTATGGGAACTGATGCCAATGGAAATCCGAATCCCGAGTTTGAGGCGTTTGCAAGGGATTTCAAGGAAGGGTTTTCAACAGGAGCTTCGGCTTCTCAACAATACTCTCAATATGTTCAAGCTGCTTCAGAAACTGGGAATAGCTCTGTAGGACCGGCTATTCAACTTCTTTTTGGTGCATCCAGTGGACTTAGTTGGATCATTACCTGTACAGATATGAAATTCTTTCAATTCTAGTTATCTTCTTCATCTTTGGATTTCAGACTACTCCTACAATCTACTACGTCATTCTTTCCCTCTGTGTTCTTCGTCTGACATTCTTCTTCTTCCTTGCAAAGCCTGAGCAAACAGCATCACTTACCAATATCCTTTGCACTCTAGTTTGAAATTCCTTCATCTTACGTATACCAAGCATTCTTGGTTGGCTACTGACATTGTTGAATATCGTTAGTAGTTCATCCCTTGGTGATATTCTGGCCGTTGTTATTGATAGCTTCTTGTACTCGATCAAACTCTATGCTCGATTCCGATTCAATATGGTACTCTCTCATTCACTTTCTAATGTGTAGTTCTTGAGTTGTTGGATACTTGGTCACATTCCGGAAGTAGATCCACAAATCTTTTCGTATTTTGGCAATCTCAATCAAGTCCTTTTATTGGTCGTTCCATTGCTTTCGGCTCTTGTTGTTCTTATTCTTTTTATTCATGAGAGGAGACAACAGCGTAGGAATGTATTGTTCTTACAGAATTTCCTCTCTGTGTTCACCAATCCGGAGATGCAGGATAGTGAAATAAAGGGGTTATCTTTTTGGGTAACTAATAATGAATAGATTGCTAGGAAGTCATAATGAAATCTTGGATGAAGACAAGATGAAGATGATCGTGACTGATGCTGTATTGATCATTTCTGTTGATTGACTATGTAGTACGCTATATACAAGAATATTCCGAGGGAAGAAAGTGAGGCATTTGTGAATATGTATTTCAAGAGGGCGGTACAGGAGTACAATCACCTTTTTGTCACTCCTATTCTTAAATAGTTCATTTGGTTTGTTTGATTCATTAACCTTTCGGAACTGCGGAAATAGGGCGTTTTTTCTTCGTTTGCATCAAGGAAACACTTCAACAGGGATTCTGCGGTTGTTGATTCATGGTCAACAAGGAGAACAACCCCTATTCCCAAGTATTCGGAAATTATGCTCCAATCTGGGGAGGAAGAATCATCTTCAACCTAACTGTAGATTCTTCTGCCTTTTGGGTCCTCTTCTTCGTATTTTCTGATCAACAAGGTGATCCCTAGCTTATTTGTCCCCTACTGGTGCTTCTTTTGTTTAAGTTTCGCAGTTTATGGTATCTATTATATTTGGTAGACATACATAGCATGCTAACTCACTGGAGTCTCGTTGCTATTCTCATTCTTGCTGGCTTCCTGTACTCTTGGGAAATAATTGTGACTTACAGGTCTCTTTTCTTTTTCATTCGTACATGGCTCACCGAACCTGGTATTATCCCCAAATGCGTGATGGAAGGGCAGTATTCTTTCCCAGAACCCACTGTGCGTATGTAAAATGGTTCGTTTTTGATGTGTAGTCCAAAGGCGAGTAGCAGGTTTAATGGTGTCAGTTCGGAAGAACCGCGTTGATTATATCACTGTATTGTTTGACTGTGTGAGTGACCTATAGAATGCACTTCAGATGATTCCAGGGATGATCAATGAATCGAACATCGAAGGAAGGACTCTTTTACATCTTACTGCATTAATGAACAAACCAGATGTAGTTCTGTTGGTTTTCTATGATCATCAGATTGCACATCTGCTCTTACCATATCATCCCGATTTCTCCATTCGGGATATATATGGTCTTCAGGCGATTCACTATTGCGCATTTAGTAATGTATATGATTATCAATGCGTCTCATATAGGCATTTGAAGTGTATTCTCTTCTCTGCAAGGAACTGGGAATTCCAGAATCCGAATGGGAAGTAGGATGATGAGTCTCGATTTAATCTAGACGAAACGAGAGGAATACTGTAATGAAGTTCGTTCGTTGATTCCTCAATATGATTTTGTTCGTAACGTATTTTACCTGACTCGTGACGGAATTTACTATGAGAATCAGGATATCTCTGCATTCTTTGAATCCAATGAACTGATTTCATCCATGTGTGACGAAGAGGAAAAGTCTCCTCAAACTTTGCCAACATCTCCCTCACAAACACATCAATCCACGTCCAATCTAGTTCGTCAAACTAATTACATCTGTCTGTATCGGAATCACATCGTGAGTCAATCCAATTTCTCTCACAAATAGATTTCCATTCCATTCTGCAAGGATTGCAAGCGGTTTATTCCTCCTAGAGGTTATCATTGTCGTCATTGTGGCATGTACTTCTGATTATATCTCTCTAACAGTAGTTGTGTTCGAGTCTTTGATCATCACTGTCCGTGGGTAGCGAATTGTGTTGGTTACCGGAATCATCGTTTCTTTGTGTGGTTTCTGGTAGCAGTTGATGTTCTATTTGCTGATCAAATAGGTTTTTGGCGTTCTCTCGTGCATAAGTGGAATGGTGATCATGTCAGTCTTTTTCGTGACCTATATTCTGAATCTTTTGGACGAAGTAGTATCACGATATAAATATCATTATAGGGTTTGAAGATTGAATTCTGGAGGATGATTCTTGATACGTGGCCCTGTATTCTATATAGTGTTGAATGCGTTGTTTTCATTGCTCCATTATTGAATTTAGCGATTTATCATTGTCGAATTGTAAGGATTTGGGGAATGTGTTATTGTAGAGCGCTCGTAATATGACAACTCATGAGGAAATCATTTTACCATCGCTATGTGAGGTTAAAGACAGTACCTCTATATATGAACAACAACATATGTATTCTGAAGGGTGTTCTAAGGATTTGAGGTCTGTACTCTTTAGTCGTGTTCCACCGTCTCTTGCTGTTATTAGTGGCGTATAGTTTGTTTCTTCCAAACAAGAGAGTGGAAAGAGTAGAGATGATTGTCTCGGATATATGTAGCAACTGATGGAGTAACGATACTGGCAAGTTGCGATTCGTTACACGTGTTCCGAGCTTGAGTACTGCTTACATCGCTTAAGGAATCGATGACATGAAATGTAAACCAATCACCCTGTTGTTTTGACTTCAATGAGTTGACTCCTTTCCGCTGTAATACTTCGAAATGAAGACTCCTTCGTAAGGTATCACTCTAGGATTAACAAATCTTTCATTTATTACCTCTCGCCATTTATTTTCTATGATATCAATATATGCATCCTCGCCAACAATCATAGAGAATTCAACACCTGGAAAACGTTGTTTCAACCATCGAATCAAGTCAATCGTTCCATACTGTCATTGATATTCCATTCCTAAAATTACTTGGACGGTATCTTCTGTCTTTCCATAATCGGGATATAGAGAGTACAAACATTCTTTCTCGTATTCCTTAACATAGATATTACTCGAGTCTAAATTACAATCACGCAATGAAAGGAGAAGCATATCGATCCTACAGAATATAATTCAAATTCCTCCTACCTCCTTTCAAAGGATTCTAATTGACGTTTTGAAGAGTATGCATGACGAAATACAGGGAGAATCCAAACTTCATCAAATAAGGCTACAATGATGAAATCGAGAATAAAGACATATACCAGAGAAATATTTTACAATGCCAATATGTCCTCCTAGACCTGTAGGAGGATTTGCAGAAGAACCGAATAAGACAACTTTCTTCACCATTGAAAGTGTATATCACAAGTGGCTTGTTTGATAAGAAAGAATCCAATAAATGAACTAAAACGATCAATGTTTTCCCTTTCTTCCCCTTCCCCCTTTACGACGCTTAGGGCTAGTATCTACAGAATCTCCAACTCTCTTAAAACGATTTCCATGTTCATCTTCATCAATGATCTGTCCTGTCACCTACAAATCAAACTTCCTTCTTTCAACTACCTTTTCTGACTCCTTTACAAGACGCGTAAGAGAATCAAACTCATCAAACTCACCCAGCTTCCGTCCACGCTGCATACTAAGATTAGCCTGACGCATCCTCTTCTTCTGTTCCCGCGATAAGTTCACACGAGTGAAATTACTCTCTTCGAAGTCTCGACGTTCCTTTAATTCTCTATCGAGAGAGAGATCTCCAGTACTTCGCATATTGATAGCTTCGGGTCGATCTGACATTTCATGTCGCAATTCGCTAATGAACGCGTTGGAAGCAATCCGATCTTTCAGCTGTTCCTTGCGACGTTCATCACGCTCCGAGTCTAGAAATCACTGCAATAGTATTCTCCCTACCCTTATCTGTATAAGGCACAGCAGCAATCTTAGGCGGAACGTACACACCCGACTTGGACGCTTTTTCGTCCTGTGACTCAGCCGTATCTGAACTCGAATCCAAATCATCGAGATTTGCATGGAATCGAAGTGGATTCGATTCTTCACCTTCTTGTGGATGGAGAATATTATCAATATGATTCTTCATTTTCAACTCCAATGGTTCCAACTTCTCAAGGAGAGATCTAGAATGAAGGATCATTACAAATCCAACCGTTCTCGGACAAGAGATGCAAACAATGGATGATCTTGGAGATCCACTCCCTCAATCTTCAACAACAGGTATACAAGAAGAAGTTCATTATAGGACAGCATGAACTGAGACTTCAGATCTAGAAGCGAAACACCATTTTCAAGACTCTGTGGAAGCTGATTTACAACATCACGAATCTTCTTAGCCTGATCTTTCAAAGTAGTCAGGTTAGTCAGAATATCAGCCATAATTGCCGAAACTTCATTAATATTAGATGAAACAAGTTTTGTAAGCTCCTTTTCTGTGAGTGAACTTGTATTGTCCTTCCATTTGCTTTCTGGGATATCCATCTACAGTAAACCCCAAAGAACGGTTTATACATCGAGAGAGAACTCCTTCTTATCAATCGTTCCTTCTTCATTTGATGACAATGTTTCCGGATTTTCTGATCTAGATTCATCATCTTCACTCGATATTTCATCTCCAGCTGACTGTTCCAACTCGTTTTCCATAGGATCACTTGATTCGTCCTCTTCTATTCAATAATCATAATTTACAATCGAATTACCGTATTTCTTGGCCATGATGAAGGTTCTAGGAACAGAAATGGCTCATTCCGAAATGCCGTTTTGGAATGACCATCACATTTCTGCGAAAAAGAGTGCTATCATGTCGGATATGTGTGATATTTACATTTCGGAGATCAAATCCGTTCTCCGACGTGCTGATGAATTGATTGCTCAAGGCAGGAACGACAACTCACGTAGCACATAAATCGGTTTGTTGATCCTAGTTTCCTTTGTTGGAGAAGTAGAAAAACAACTAAAGGAAGCTGAGGATTGTTTCAAGCAGTGTGATATTGAGATCCGTATGCTTCCATCATCAATTAAATCTTCTGTGACTTCAAAGGTTGAGGCATTGCGTAAGGAATGCGAATCAAAAAAAAGGCAGGTAAACAACCTTAAGAATCAAGTCGAACGTAACGATCTGCTTGGAGGAGCTGCTGTAGATTGCATTATAGTACTGATGATTTTAGGCTTCCCGTGAACTCAAGAGAAGTATGGAAGATCAATTAACGGCTATTGAGCGGTGAGTGTTTGGATCTTTCATTGATGTACAGTCAGAATACTACAATTGAAGATGCCACTCGTACCATTTTCGAAACAGAGGAAGTTGGTAAGATTTTGGAGAATAGAATTGAATGTAGGTCTGGGAACAATGAGCGAGCTTCAGAGACAGCGCGATGTCCTCAATAGTGCTTCTGAAAAGGCTAAGGATACGATTTCATTATCCATGCAAGCTAATGCTGTGCTAAATGTGCTGATTATTATTCGGTGATAATGAGTAGAGAATGAGCAAGAAGTTCTGGCAGAGAAAGTAATTATTGCGAATTCTGTTTTCAAGAGACACTCCAATAAAGTAAATGATAGCACAATAAATGACCTGATTTCCACATGACATTCAGAATACTTCCCCTCAGATCACTCTCAACAAAACTCATTTCTTGAACCGCGTTTTCTTTGATAGGATTGGTAATGAACCCTCTATTCCTAACTTCAAATTCAAATACTCACATTAAGTACATTTGACATGAATTGTCGATTCGATACAGTGAAAGGATATTGCTGTCACTATGAGAACAGACTAATCGTCTGCCACGATGATCTACACACATACGAGTAGCACGAGGAAGACCTTCTTGTTCTCCAGGAACCATAAGAATGTTCTCTGTCATGGTCGTATCTGAAATGAAAAGAGACGAAAACAACGTACACAGGATATTGAGATTATGACTAATTTGAAGTGTGTAGATGACACTACTGCTATCAATAGCACACAAAAGATAAAGGAATTCAGAATTGCTGGAAAAAGCCACATCGATTATTGTTGCCTGAGTATGCATCTTCCATGTTTCCTTCTTCCAGGTCAATGTGTTGTAGATGCTGACTGTATTATCTCTACCAATCAAAGATTGAAATAGGCTTCACGAATTCTCAACAACGAGAACAATAGAATCTGGAGAGAACAGAATCTTCACAGGAAGACACTGTATCGAACCGAGAGATGTGAGGTGAGAATATGTCAAAGTGTCAAGGACTTGAACATCAGATGAATCACAACTAAAGACACATAGAAATCTGGGAATGAGTGGAGTGGAAAATTCTTACTGGCCATTCGGACTGAATTCAGCTCGCAGAACGTTTGGTGTATTGAGAATCTGACGACAGGAACCTACATCAGAACGAATCGATATGAGTACAGCGACTTTCGTTCTCTAGTTTCGTAATATTCCAAATAAAGACGCCATTCACACATGAAACAGCGAGTGTGTTAGGAGAATCACCCTTCCAACACAGAGACTGGATGCCAATCATTTGGATATTCTGTAGAACATTAGATGTCCATTTCTGGGTTTCTAAATTATAGAAATGGATAGATGAATCAGGAAATGCCACTGCTGCAGTCATTTTCCCTTGTCTCCATGAAATACAAGATATTGAAACTGTTTGACGAGTTTTACTAGCAAGAGGACATCCATAGAAAGAATTCACAATTTCCCTGTATAATCTGGAAAAGAACCGCAACAAAAACACTCTATTGGACTTATTCTGATGGATAGAATATGTGTCAGTCTCCTCTGGACGACAGTAAATGGAATTGAAGATTCTTCCCCCACATCGTTCAAACTCACGAATAGAAGACAATTCAGATCGTTTATTTACGAAAATGAGTTTCCAATTGTTCTCGCCAATACAGATTTCGTCCTTTTCTGGAACTATACATCAGAATTGTTGTAGTGACTGTACGTTGAAGAATGGAAGATGAACTCATCCTATTGGTGCGAATAACTATGGTTCCGAGAAACATATCAAATTCCCGTTATCTCGACTCTTTTAGTTACTTTGGATTTCGGTTTATCTATGATATTCACTTTTTGATTGCATTATTCGTAAGTAGGTGGTCGTAGAAACGAGTCTACATCGTTTTTACAACTGACAATAGAACTGGGAATGAAGGTGCAGAAATGAATGGGAGTGTATTCATGCTAATTCAAGCAATAGGAAAGGGATCTTAGAATAATGTGGCAATTAAGGCTGAACAAAATGAGTGTCGACATCAACGACACACAAATCCATGTTGATCAAAAAAGACCGAAATACTTGTGTATTGAGTCTATTAATCAGAAAACCTTGAATAAATAATGGATCCTTCTGAGAGGTGATTAGTTTTGTCATGAGTTGAGATTCTAGACCAAGACCAAGACCCAGACCTGCTACTCCGGGAATGGGTCCTAGACCGCGTCCAGGAATGGGACCTCGTCCTAATCCGGGAATGGGACCTCGACCTCGTCCAGGAATGAGACCTCGTCCTAGACCAATGAATAATGAAGAAATTAGCGATGGAAGCGATGATGAGAATCCTGCTCTCCGTCCTTCGATGGGACCTAGACCACGTCCTGGTATGGCTCCTAGACCTCGTCCAGGAATGGGACCTAGACCTCGTCCTGGTATGGCACCTCGTCCCAGACCTCCTATGAGTGACGATGAAGAAGGTGATGAAGAGAAGCCTCAAGGACCTAGACCTATGGGACCTAGACCTGGAATGGGACCTCGTCCCAGACCTGGTATGGCGCCTAGACCTCGTCCTGGTATGGCACCTCGTCCCAGACCTCCAATGAGTGATGCTGAAGAGGGTAATGAAGAGAAGCCTCAGGGACCTCGTCCGATGCCACCCAGACCCCGTCCTGGAATGGGACCCCGTCCTCGTCCCGGAATGGCACCAAGACCTCCTATGAGTGATGAAGAGGATGAAGAAGAGAAGCCTCAAGGACCTAGACCTATGGGACCTCGTCCTGGTATGGGACCACGTCCTAGACCTGGCATGTCCCCTAGACCCCGCCCTGGTATGGCACCCAGACCTAGACCTCCTATGAGTGATGAGGAGGAGGATGAAGAGAAGCCTCGCCCTATGGGACCTCGACCTGGTATGTCGCCTCGTCCTCGTCCTGGAATGTCTCCTCGCCCCCGACCCGGCATGGCTCCTAGACCTAGACCTCCTATGAGTGACGATGAAGAGGATGATGAAGAGAAGCCTCAGGGACCCCGTCCTATGGGACCTCGACCTGGTATGTCGCCTCGTCCCCGCTCAATGTCTCCTCGTCCTAGACCTGGAATGGGACCCAGACCCCGTCCTGGCATGGGACCTCGTCCTCAGGGAATGCGTAATCCGTTCGTCATTACACCCGTGGAACTTCAGAAGTACAAGACTCTATTCAAAGAATATGATGATGCAAACACAGGTTATATCGAAGGAAGTGTTGCTGCTGAGTATCTTTCTCAGTCTGCTCTTCCACAGCCCATTCTTAGCAAGATTTGGCAGCTCGCTGATACAGACGAGGATGGCATGCTGAATGAATATGAGTTCATTGTCGCTACACACATCACAAAACTGGTGCAGAAGCTGGTAATGTGTTTGATAGTGATATGATGACTAGAGAATTCCAATTCCAAAGACATTACCTGTTCCTCTGTTGAAGGAAAACATTGGTAAGGAGGCTTCTGGTTTGCATCCAATGGTAAGGATGTGTAAGTGGGTTTGATTACTAGGATCCTGATTCTAAGGTGTCAGAGCTGGCCTTTGATGATTCGAAGATGACAATCGAACAGTTGCGTAAGGAAGTGATTGACAGTAATGAATTGCTGATGAAGCAAGAAGTGGAGATTCAGGAGAAGGCAGAGCAGTCTCAATCACTGACTATGGAAGCTTTAGAGTTACAGCGTCAATTAGACTATTTGAATAATCTGATTGCAAGCCAGGATAACTATTTGAAGAACTTGGGAGTGATGGAATCCACAATCGAGAAGAATATCGAGAGTATTGAAAAGGCTACCGATGTGGAAATTGATACTTCAGTGCCTGAAGGTCTGTTGACAAAACCAAAGGCTGAAAAGCCAAAGAAGGCGAAGAAGGAGGCTGTGAGTGATGGAGATAGTGAGAGTGGTAGTGAGTTCGATTGGGGAAAGTTGGATGAAGATGAGGATAAGCCAAAGAAGAGAAAGGCGAAGGATGATGAACAGGATGATGGAGAGTTTGACTGGGGTGCTATGAGTGGTAGTGATGAGGAGCCTAAGAAGAAGGGTGTATTTGATGAAGAAGAGGATGCAGTAGAAGAGGATGAGGATCTGCCTCCTATTCCCAAGAAGGGAAAGAAGCTTCCTCCTAAGCCTGGTAAGAAACCTGCGTTTGATGATGAGGATGATATGGAGGAGGATGAAGATCTACCTCCTATTCCCAAGAAGGGTAAACCACTTCCTCCCAAGCCTGGTAAGAAGCCTGCTTTTGATGATGATATGGAAGAGGATGAGGACTTACCTCCTCTGCCTAAGAAGGGTAAGCCACTTCCTCCTAAACCAGGCAAGAAGCCTGCATTCGATGATGAGGATGATATGGATGAGGATATGCCTCCTATGCCTAAGGGAAAGAAATTACCACCTAAACCAGGCAAGAAACCATCATTTGATGATGAAGATGATGAGGATAATGATATGATTGTGAATGATTTTGAAGAAGATGAGGATCTACCTCCCATGCCTAAGGGAAAGAAACTTCCTCCAAAACCTGGTAAGAAGCCTGCATTTGATGATGATATGGATGATGAGGAGGACTTACCTGTTCCTCGTGGTAAGAAGGGAAGAAACCCTCCTCCAAAACCTGGTAAGAAGCCAGCTTTTGATGACGACGAGATGGAAGAGGATGAAGGTCTGAATGATTTTGAAGAGGATGAGGATCTACCTCCCATGCCCAAGGGAAAGAAGCTTCCTCCTAAGCCTGGTAAGAAACCTGCTTTTGATGATGATATGGATGATATGGATGATGATATGCCTCCAGCTAAGAAGGGAAGAAGTCCTCCTCCAAAACCGGGCAAGAAACCGGCTTTAGATCTATCTGGATCAGAAGATGAGGCTCCTGCTAAGACAAGAAGAGGTAGAAGAAGATAAACTGCGATGCTGTATCATGTTTGAGAACAAACAGAATCTCATTCCACATTAATCTCTTTATTAGAAGCTAAATACAATTCAATTCGTTTTCGATCTGATTCACTCAATTCCCTATTATAAATTTCCTTCTTCTATTCTTACGAGTCCTTCGAAGTATGTTGTAAGATCACATATAGCGGTACTACTCCACTAAGACGATTTTGAAGCAATCGATAAGAGCTACTCTGAGGCAGAATCATCAATAAGCCATAGAGACTCTGAAGTAGCGGAGCTAGCTGTTCTGATCCCGTATTCAATAGCTGGAGTCGAACATGAAGGAATACGGGTGATTCTAACATCTGAACCAGCTTATCTGCTTGGAGTAGCATTGATAATGAGATTTCTTGGGATGCCAAGCTCTGGGTGATCTGATAAGCGACTACATAGTCCTCTGCCAACCAACATAGGGCTAATGTAGCGAAGGGATTCACACACCATGCAGGAAATCTTGTAATAAGTCATTCCAAAAATACCTCACAGTTTATCAAAGAGATCTTGTCCTTCTTTCTTGCTACAAGAAGGTAAAAGACAGGATTTCAGGGTCATCCTCACTTCTTGGGCCTCATCAGCAGTCAGAAGAATCACATTCAGCATTTGGATGAACATCACAGAGAAATGAAGATTCTTACATCGCTATTCCTAAAATCAAGCCGATTTTGCCTACCATGATAATAGTTGCCAATAATGGGAAAATAACTTCTGCTTTCATATATTTGCAAAGGGTTCGTAAAATTAAGCAACCTCGTTCTTCCATATACGAATCATCCTTCTCCAACATCTATACAGTACATCAATCTGCTGAACCTACCTCTACAATCTCTCCGATCAAACTAAGAAGGTCTTTACTGCATTCTACATACTTTACAAGTACTTTCAGATCACAATCAATCACATCATCATTCTCCTCCTTTAGTGTATCTAAAAGAGCCCCACGGAGATGTTCATTAGCAATAACTTCATTCCCTCGTGTTTTCAGAAGAACATTTACCATTTCAAGACAGACCAAACATTGCACATTATGTTGCTTTGCCAAAACGGTACACGCCACTTCGATTAGAGGAAGCAATTCCACTTTATCTGCCTTTTTTTGCAACTAGATGAGAATGGAATGGACATCACCTACACTCTTCAATAACTCTCTGCAGCATGCTTCTGCACGGGTTCGAATATCTGCTTCGTTGTCAGCATAACAAGGTAGCAGAGCTCGTAGCATTCGAGCATAAGGAAGATCCCATTCATCATCGAGGAGAATAAACTCATATATCCACATAACAGAAGTTAATCGAATGAAACGATCATTATGATGAGATAAAGTGAGAAGAGTGTTCATGATGGTATTCATTACCACTGGACTCATTTCACTACTTTTGATTTCAGATAAGAATGATGTCAAAATATCATCTGTTTCCTTCGAATGAACAAAAGAGAGAAAGCGTACGATTCGGATTTCTCGATGATCATCTCCCAAGAGAAGGAAGAGTCCATCGATGAGTTGTGGGAAGTATTCAAGCATATCGATTCCTGGTTTGCTGTCCAGGACCTATCAATTATGTATGACAGATTCTCCCACCGATATCCAGGAAACAACAAGACGCCGAATGTAGGGGTTATTCATTGACAGACATTGCTTCAACAACGGAACAATACGCTCTAGATCGAGTGTGCGAGCTTCTGTTACAATCTCTTTCAGTAATCTATCCAGTAGAGATGCTCCGTAGAATTAAGAATGATAACAACTCGGTTGAACAAGGATATCTTCTTCACATCAGTATCTACATCGGAGAACAGCTGGCACAGTGCATAAAAGAACTGGTCAAAATAAACCAATACACGTGTTTGTGCTGCTTTGGCAATGTTGTAAAGAGCTTCACTGGAATAATATCGGACTTTACTATCATTGTCATCCAAACATTTTAACACAGAATTCAAGAATACAGGGAAGAAATCCACTATTGCCGTGTCCAAAGCAACAGCAATAGAGGCAAAGGCAATCAATGCACCATTTCGATTATTAACATTTGGTGATCGCAAGTAATCAGACTGGAGTTTCTTTAACACCAGATTTACCTTATCCACATTCCCATCCTTCTAAACCTGATTCAAATTCTTTATTGTTACATAGAGGGTCGATACAACACTCGTAATCTCTTGTGCTGCGCTCTTTCGACGATCATACGACTTATCTCCAAGTCCTTTCAAACTGGCTGCTGAAACCTCGGGAACAGACTCAATATTATCCATGTTCTCACTTAGTTTGGTTGTTCAACTATTTCTGCAAATGGGAGAAATAGGGTCTTTTTATGTTTGTCATAATCTCATGATCTCGTAAGTGTTTTGATGATATTCTGATTATGAGACTATTTGTTTTCCTGTTCTTACTTGGATCTGTGTTAGCAGAACCGAATGCAGTCATCGCTGTTCTCATCAAGCCTTTTCAAAATGGAAAGTATCTATTCGTTGTTTTTATGATTAGAATATATGGAAAGATTCGTATCAAGCATCATCGGAGACAAGTGTTATCGTACATTCTTCATCAATGGGGATTTGATGGATATGGATTGCCTAAAGTATTCTATAAGCAAAGGACTTGGATATGGTATTGTGATCGGATCTGGAATTATGAAGCTTCCCCAGATCTTGAAGATTGTGATGAATCGTGACGTAACGGGTCTGAATGCCATGTCATTCTATATGGAATGTGCCGCATTCCTTCCTAGTATCGTATACAACTTCTTGAAGGGATATCCCATTTCTACATATGGTGAGAATGTAGTGATTCTCTTCCAGAACTACTTACTGGTGTTTTTATTCTGGATCTTTGCAAAGGGTGAGAACCGCAAATCGATTCTCCATATGCTCTTGGTCATTCTTGCTTTTATTCTATACACCTTTGTTTTGTTCTATTGTCCTCAAAAGGTACTTTCTCTTACCCCTGTTTCCTGTAGTATCTTTCTCTTCTTCCCATGGCGGGTACTCTTTCTGCTGTATTGGCTCGTGTTCCTCAAATCATAACCAATTTTAAGCAGGGTCACACAGGCCAAGTACTGCTGATGGATAAGTGTAAGTGTAGTTATCACTAATCACCTGGTTGTTCACGTTCTGTGGTTCATCAGCACGTATCTTTACAACTCTGCAGGAAGTTGACGATCCGATTATTGCCTCCTCCTATGTGATTAGTACAGTCTGTAATGGAATTCTTGTTTTCCAGATTCTATTGTTTTTCTTTTTCTATTCGTTAATAAGTAGTTATTGGAAGAAGACAGAGGAACTCAAGAACAAGAAGGAAGAATACAAATCTTTGTTACAAACATATTATAATGAATCATTAAACACTTTTAACTTCTCAATGATACCACTGCCTAAAGTTAGAATACCTGGGTCATTATTCTTATGAAGATCAATGATTTGTCGTAAGAATGATCCAATTTCAGGCTGAGATGCTAATTGATATAATCCATCATCTATTCTCTCATTTCTCAGAGCTACTTATACCTTCTCCAAGAAGACTATCTAAAAACCACAGACCCATTGTCACTACTGTCAGAAGATGGATTTGTTTTTTCAAAAGCGTAACCACAGCCTCACAAATCATTCGGTTTATCAACACTTTGTAACACTCAGCATCTAATTCTCGTTCATTCTTCTCAAACCTACCAGTAATGACTTCTTGTAAGAACGGTAGGACTTGTACACAATACTCAGGATTACTATCAAAATTACCCATGGAATCAACAATTAGAGAGAGTCCTAATCGTCTGCGAATAATCTCACAGACAGTCTTATCATTCTTTACTAGTAATGTTAAGCATCCCAAAGCGTATTGATGAACAATCACATTATGAAGGAATTGTTGAAGGAGTTTTAACAAGGATTCAACGCCATTCAATAGCATAATTTGTTTACGACCCTCTTCTAATTCTGATCTGTTTCTATTACTAATTACCATAAAGTGCTGATTTTAACATCACTCCAGAGAGAGAGATGGCTGTCTCTGGGAGTTGGACGCAATTTACGCACAGCACCACTTCTTCAATCAGATTCTGTTCCAATACTAACAGACAAGCATCTTCTACTTCTGAGTGAATCATTCCATAGTTACTATTTGAACAAAGAACAGCTAGAAGCCTCACAAATACCAGAATCAAGGCTTCATTGCCTCTATAGGATCTAAGTGATTTCACTACCTCCTCTAAAATATGAGATTCCCGTAAGATAGAGAGAGTAGTTGAATCAAAGCCTAGTTCTCACATTCTCATACAGTCCACACATGTATATCGGCAGATCTTCCCAACAAGACCACAGACGTATCGAAGACACTCCAAATCATTTGTATTCTTTAGCAAGTCCGAACAGATTGCTACTACTCCTTCATCTAACATGGCTTTGGCAGTCTTATGTTCACCAGCTTTAAGAAGCCATTCCAAAGCACGACACCCATGGCTACATAAGCGAGGATGATTCGGATAGGATGAAATAGCCATCACAATCGTTGCTATGTAATTATTGTCCATACAAGCACCAAGAGATGGTTCTAGGAGTGAAGAGAGAGAATCATCACAACTTTCCACAGAACATATGGATCGCATTGCTTTGAGAGAATCACATACTGCTTCAGGGTCCTTAATACAACAATTCAAAGTGGCAACAGCTAGATGGACTCCTTGATGGTTGATCACTTCCGACCGAGTTTGCTCTATAATGAAAATAGAGTGTAAAAAAGACCATCAATATTCATGGATAGAATAATACTGGAGATATTCCGACAGAGAAGAACATCATAACCATTGATGGGAAGACCTGGTAATAGAAGAGTAAATATATGAACTGATTGGAGATAAAGACGTCCTTGATTTGATGAAGAGAGATTCCGACACACAGAGATGATGCCAAAATAGAGACAATGATTCGAAGTTTGTGTCTGAAGGAGAGAGGGAAAGTTCTTAATAATCACAGAACTCAATAATTTGTGGTGAAAGGCAACTACAATAAAGAATTTGAAGTACAACTCACTATTCTCGGATAGAATGATATAGACTGATAGAATTTGTTTAACAACATCTAAGTTCTCTTTCCAATCTATTTCAATGCGAAGAAGAATATCCAACATCGCATCGGTTAGAATATCAGGTTGTAGTACATCTACAAATTAACCCAACAAAGCTCTATCCCACTATTAACACCAAAAGCAGCCATCACAGCAAGTTCCATGACCAGTGCCTTCTCACTATGTTCTCTCGAAATATTCTCTTTCAGTGCTTCAATAAGTTTCAACTCTTTAGCTTTACTAACACAGAAACCTATGAAGTGAAACACGTAATACAGATCAACTGAACTTGGAAAATGATATAAGAGCGCTACAACATAGTACTTTGACAGTCTCATCATCAGGAAAGCGTTGGAATATTGAGATCAGTGTCTCCATCAAAGGGAGTCCCTTGATCTGGCTTTCATATTTACCTTCTGTTTATCCAAATCCTGTTTCGACATACAATCCTTGCATATATCGATCAAATAGCGAATACCATGAATCTGGATCTCAGCATCACTCGTTGCACTATTCAAAATGTTTAGAGTGGATTGAATCTGAATTTCCATTCTTTTTGGTCGTAGATAGCTAGATAACAGATTACAAAATGAACCACCTTCCCCACGGTTTTATAGTACTTTCGCATCACTCTTGAAAAGAGTGATAATTCGATTGTATCTGACATTATTGATATGGCTCGCTATTACTGTGATTACTGCAAATCCTATATCAAAAATGACTCCGTAGGTCGTGTATAGTTGATTGTATGGATAGAGTCGAAGTAGAAAGGAGCATATTCGTGGAACAAAGCATCGTCAATTTGTCATTGAACATTACACGAAAGTGCATATTAGTTCTGTTGTTTGAGTAGTAGGTATTTGAACACTACCGTACACTTTTTGAAGAACAAAATAGAGGAGTAAGAGCTCATTAAACTTTGTGTCTGTTGACAAACAAAATTGATACTAAGAATGACTAGAACGACTGCCTGTCCTGTTCACAGATACTGGCAATCACCATAAAGTAGCGGAATGTATACTCATTCCATAGGAAGAACTTTTCTATTTGTTTGACACCCCGTTTATAACAATCCCATTCGGAAATCTTCACAATATTCTGCTTAGCCTTTTTAACTGATAAAACAGATCGCATGTATCGATCGATCTGACTTCGTGTATTCTCCTCTTCCTCTATATCTATGATCAAGAATGCATCCTTCGGATTCCTAGCACGTCTCTGAACATAGTACTCCCACTTTGTATCATACACACTCCATTCATGATCATCTGATTCCAAATTGAATTGTCCTACAACAATATCATTTGAAAACGGATCTTCTTTCGATTGGAAATGATGGAACACAGAATTACCTCCATCATAGAGACGATATGAAAACTCTGTGTTCAGACAACTCCCAATACTCTTTTCACCAACATAGTCATTAGGAGGACAAAAGAGATTTCGATTTGTGAGTTTCTCCGTGAATGGAGATACAAGTCTAACATGATATGAATCAAGGTCAAATTCAGGAAACAGATAGTCTGTACCATCACTGTCGATATACAATACCAATTCCTTATAGAGTCGTTTCTGGTTCATCAATTTGATTACTTTCATCAAATCAGAACCAAATAACGCTTCATTAGGAAGCATGAGGACTCCAGGTGATCCATATGTGAAGAATGACACATACACGTTATCGATTGCTGATGAACGCAGTACTCGTTTTGGGGAAAACGAGTTCCCCGACAATACATTCAAAACCTTAGTAGAAGTGATTTCAGCACTTCCATACTCAATTTCAATTCCATTCATTTTGTCATTCGTATTATTCCCAGGAGTCGAATATAGCTGATTATAAAACGGATTCAGTTCATCAGTAGCAACAGTTTCACTCATAAAGGTGATAATCTGCTGTTTTGGAATGCCGCGATTCAAGTAATAATGATAAGCAGAAGCAGCAGCCGCTTGATGGCGATAATTCCAGTACCCACTTGATCCCGCAACAATGACTGCCCAATCGGAAGCATTCACCGTTGCGAACAGGAGTATTAGAAGAAGAATCATTCGTAAATATATAGTGTTAGAATTTGATTTGTCAGGACATTGACACTCGTTTATTGTCTTTGATTGAATGCAACTATCCAATCGGAGTAGTCTGAAGTTGTATATGCCTGGAGTACGATCTCTTCCAAGGCTCTATCAATCACAGAGTTTTCACATGAGATTATTTCGAGAAAGCGATATTGATGCTATTCATAGTTTGTTTGATGCGTCGTTTCCTCTCCACTATGGTGACTCCTTTTATGATTCTTTGCGTGTTCAATTCTTTAAAGGGAATAAATTGATCACATATGTGGTCGAAACCCTCTCAGATGTAGTACAAGGAGATGTCTCTGATCTAGGATACTCCTGAACTGATTGGCTGTATTGTGTGTCAAGAACGGTCGACAGATGGAAGTGATTCAACTGGTCCTGTTGTCATTGAGCACTTTCTATACTCTCATGTCCTCTACATTCTGAATATTGCTGTTAGTGAAGAGTATAGAAAACGAGGAATCGGAACAATGCTTCTTCGAAAATGTTTTGAGCTTTGTGATCAGGATGATTTATGCGCTGGAGTAGTTCTTGCTACATTGGATTGTTTGTAGGTCTATTTACATGTATTGACTACGAATTCAGAGAGTATTCATTTCTACGAAGTGAATGGTTTTTTAAAGGTCCAGCGATGTCCAGGTACATGTATGGATGATTATTGTTGATAGATTTCTACTGTATCGAGGACAAGTGGATGGATTCATTTCTTTACTTCTACTCTTCCAAAGGTGCTCATGTTGACTATAATTCAACAATTGCAACTCCTGATAGTCTCTCGTTTCTCCTCTTATTGGGAGGAACTGTTCTTTCTGTTTTTGTAACCTACTCCGTCTTCCGGTTTATTCACTCATCCTTTGTTTGTAACAAAAATATTACTGACCATAGTATTCCCAAGTACCAGAGATATCTTTTTAGTTACGCTCCTATGAATCAATCCAATACTATAAAATCTACTCCCTTGAACTGAGGACGGACAAACTCACGAATGCGTCTATCCGCAACCTTACGAGCACGGACAACACGTCCATGGACAGCACAAGATACGCAGTACTGCTGCTTGATGTAGAGCTTAGGAAGCGTATACTCTATCTATGATACCCTCTGTTAATCTCTACGCTCATAAACCGAAGCATCACGAATATCTCTCTGAGAGGAGGCATCAACCATGTTTCTCACTTGGAAACGCTTGATGGCCTTATCCTAGGAAATGAAGAATAGTAGTTGCTTTTACCTTTCCGACGCAACGGAAACAATGAGTGCAACGAACAGGGTTCACATGACCTCTTCCCTTCTTGGAACGTCCGTGGTTTCTAAAAACAGTCAATCACCATTCAAGTGCTTTCAAAGTTGTTCAATTGCTAGTCCCTACCTTCTCTTGAAAGGCATTCTGGTTCTCTACAGAAATAAGATGGTATTATGCATTCCACTCCACAGGGAGTTTCAGCCATACTATAAATAGGGGCAGAATTGACAAAAAGGCTGGTATTCTGATGTACCCATATAACAGAATTCTGATCCGTATTCTTTTTTTCTCATATCTTTATAATAATCCTTGAAAACAATCGAATAGTAGCATTATTACGTAGAGTATTCGTCTCAGTCCCCGTATGATAACAAACAACATTATCCTTGCTTTTTCATGCCTATTTCAGACCGTCGTAAGTTTCGAACATTTACACTCTTTCGCGGAATTGGAGTTTGCATCTAGGCATAACAATCTTAGCATATTCTAACGGATCCTCCTTCATTAAGAAGGTTCTCAAAGAAACTACGTGTGCTCATTTCACTAGATACAGGAGTTCGAGAAGGTGTAGCTACTGGAGATGAAGACTGCATATTCAATCGCTGTTTTGTGACTGTATCCCGAGGAATCGCAATACTCCTCCGTGGCTTCTTTGGCTCTTCTTCAACCAGTCCCGCAAAGAAAGCTTCCTCAGATACAATAGGGATGTGCTGTATAGGTTGTTTCTACATCAAAGGTTGATCTTTCATTTACCTTCATTTGTTGTTGAGGTCGTTTTATAACGGAATTGAAATCTGTTACAGATTCTAATTTCTATGAGTCAAAAAATGCGATAACACTAACAGTGCCTGCTACAAGATCTGCCACAAGATAACTGTTGTCAGAACCCACGGGAATAAATACTTCGTCTTTCGATAAAAACTATACTAAACAACAGAAAGAGAAATAACATTAGGAGGTGGTGAATTAAAACTAGTAGGAAAGAGAAGAGATAGAATATGATTCGTTAGAATCGACTGATTGGTTCGTTTCAATCCATTAACATAAGCAAGAGACGAACCATCTATGATTGAGAGACAACTGAGTTATCACATTTCAGACACTGAAGACGAATACACTTTTGAATAAAATCCACTAGAGATCCTGTGAAGGCTTTATCTTGCGACTAGAATAATAGTTCAAATCTTGTAGTACCATCACTTCTGTATTACAACAGACAATCATCGTTGGTACACCCAAGTTGATTTCTAGAAGACCACGAGGTAGAATAGTATTCTCTTTCTGGACATCTGTAGAGGCCTCTTTGGGAGTTTCCTTTTCATAAATAAGAAATCTCAAGTCTACATGAGCGAGATCTAACACTTGCTTTTGCCAATTCAGTTGGAGAGTGTCGATCATCTTGGGATCCAATGAATTGAAGAACTCTGTAATCAAAGAATACCACTAGTCAATTACAAATGTAAATCACTCTTACATGAGTCAACTCATCCATGATAGAAGCGGTGTCACGAAAATCAATGGCAACAAGAAAAAAAGTCTATAGATAAATAGGGTCCATCAGATCCACATCTCCAAAAGCTTCCTTTGTTACCAATGACTCTAACGTATCCCAATATGTGTCGTTCGTAAGAATGAAAATATGGATCACCCCAGAATAGTCTATAATCAAGAAAGCAAAATAACATGACCTCCCTTCGCTGTCCTTCGATTTGAATACCCTACTGTGACGTATGAATAGTTTATAATGTCTATGTCCCGTTTCTTCAATGGAGCTTGCCCTAGAGTCTCCATGATTCCATCCACAATTCCAACACAGCTAGATTTGGAGTTCCCTAGACACTTCAACCACATTACAATAATAATTACCAAGAACAACGAGATTTGTCTCTTTCTTCATTTCATCTTTTGTTGCAGCAGTTAGAAAATCACTCCATATTGTAGATGTGGAATCCATCTGTGTTCCATATAAAGATCAAGTAATTGAAGAGATAGAAGATCGTGAATGGATTCCAAAATACGTCTTGATTTGTCGAATAGCGAAACCAAATACTATTTTTGTTGATAGCAAATAGTCGTAGAAAAGAGTCCTAACGATAAATGGAAGACACATTTCTGATCAACACCCCGTTCAAATCGGTCCGAGTTCATCCTGTGGTTCCCTTTACGATTCTCGACCATTACAAGCGTAGACCGAAGGACAGTGAAGAGGTTTTGGGTATGAAACACCTTCCGATCATCTAAGTAATAGGAACAATTATGGGGACGATCAATAACGGAGTTCTCGAGATCACCACCTGTTTCGCCGTTGCTTACACATTTGATGAGAAAGGACTTGTATGGTTGGAATTGTGGAATAATTGTATAGGCTGCGGATGGAATCAAGTTCAATGAAACTCTGTCTCTTTTGTATTCAACTGCAAATAAGTCAGATGTCGTCCTTGGATGGTAGTCCCAATCAGTTTGTATTATTGAGTAGGTTTGCTACTGTCAAGTCTCCCGTTGTTGCTGAGGAAAGGTGGTTTACAATGAACAACTACTACCGAACAATATGTCAGACGTTTAAGCCTGTATTTTAGAATTCGTGTCTTGAGCCATAGATCTTCTTAACCCTTGATACCAACTTCAATGGAGATCGCATTGTAGTTGAATCCTATTCTGTCACTTCTGTCTCTCTTAGTAGCGAGTTTGAGTTGATTGGAACTATCAAGTGTAGAGTATTGGCTATCAAGTTGACCAAAGTTCCGGTGGAGGTTTCAGCATCACATACAGAGAATGAGGTCCTCCAATCACTCCTGGGAGCTGAAGAGGTGTGTATAATGGAATGATTTTAACGTAGAATGTCCTTCCGAATAGTTCTGCAGAGATTTACAACGATATGGAGAGTCTGAAGGGTTCAATGCTTGATTTGATGGAGATTCTGAATGAGACTGAAGAGTATATTACGAAGGTGATTTCAGGTGAGATCACTCCTTCGGCAGAAGAGAGTCGTAAAGTGTTTAATGCGATTATGAGTGTTCCTCTCCTTTCCGAAGAGGAATTTAAACAGATGTTCCTTGCTAAGATGCGAGACTTTGCTCTTGTGTCGCATTTGAGTAATCTCGCTAGACGTGAAGTGGAGCTTGCGGAGAAGATGAATTCAATGATTACTTATCGTAATTAGTAACATGGGTTTCGTTTCCATTTCTTGTTACACAAACATATGATTTTGTAGTGAGTTTACTTATATAATTCTGAATGTCATTATCAGTAGAGAGTTGATGCATATCAACAGGGAGTTGATAGACCATTTGTTCTGAGGGAAGGGTACCTCCTTCTTCTTCCACTACACGAAAAGGAAGAGAGTCACTCTTCATCAAACTTGGGATTTCCTCACATGTAAAGAGACCAGGATTCATTCCATCATCGAGAGCATTGATATTGACCACCCATACCTTTTGTTTCTTGTCGATGTATACATCCATCTCAACTACGTTCATATCATTCTAACAAGTGTACATTGGTCAACAGAGAAATATGGAAGCACTATTTCATTAACAAACGCTTTAAGGAGTGATGCTAATTCATCCCTCTTTTCAACTAGGAAAGGATAAAATACACTTGTATCTCTTTGGGAGATGGCTCTGAGCTTACCACCTCCAATATAAAGACAGAATTCCATGGAAGGATAGTAATTGCACCAGCGTTGCAAGACAATAAGAGGCTCATAGAATGGACTCTGCTTTCTACAACTGATCTGAAACAAGCCATACCCACATGAGCTGATAATCACTACTGATTCGATCTGATGACTTCAAAAGAAGGAACACATGGCCTGGAGTCGTGCACTTCAAGGATCCAGTAATCCAAAATGCATCCTATTCCTCCATAATACGGTACATCCTTACTTTTGCAGAACTCCAGTTTGTCCGAACAAAACAATCTCCTCCAAATTCATCGATCACTTCCTGAATTTCATTTTCTAGATCCAAGAATGTAATTGGTACTTCTTCTTCCTACGTTTGAAGAAACTACACACAATTACTTCTATTTCAGCTTCATCACTGTCTGACGACAATTCTATAGGACGACACTTTCTTGGATCATCATAGGATATGTCGGTATTTGTAGGCAATACAACACCATCTTGAGCTCATTTTCTTCGATTTATTCTTACCACTGAGAATGTAGTCTACGAATTCCTGTTGAACTCGAATAAACCTCGTTTTCACAGTGTTCTCTTTGAATATTGGATACCAATAATCGATTGAGAAGAACTGCAAAAGAGTGTGTGACATGTATGAAGAAACATGAAATAACTAATGAGAATAAGTATCCAATCTAAACACATCAAGAATCGTCAACCCGGGTATAATAATGGACTTTTGATGGTCTTCCGGGACTACAAACTCCTTCTTCACAGAATCCCAGTTTGAACGGGAACAATCAACACGCACATCTCGAAAACGATACCTGTTCTACCATTCATAATATATGATCACACATACATCATATGTAAAGTTCAATGGGAAGAATCCACTTAGTGTCGTATCAAACACCTCATCAGTTCTTCGGAGATACCCCTTTTCTTTCACCACCGGTTCAAGATGACACAAAACCGTCATATTGACATCAGGATAAATGACAGGATCTTTTACTAATGTTACATTTCCATTTAAAATCTCAAGTGTCGTTGAATAGAAGTTCCGCCTAATAATCTCGATATTCCAGGACATATCTATATTACAACACACAAACGAGCATACAAGATACATAAAATGGGTCTGACACATACGTAGCCTCACTTTTAGGACCATTACTGATAGAATATCCCTGGCAGAATAATCGCTGTTCGATGTTAGGTAGAAACGTAACAAGGAAAAGATCCACCGAAGGGACATTTGCACGGTAGTAGGCAGTATTTCCATAGAATCCCAAGTCAGTAATATTCTGCCCAGTGAAATTCGACGGAGCCACAACACAAGTGATGCCCCCTGTATCAGACAATGTAACGTTGAGAAGTACTCCATAGGTTCCTACTGGCTCCACTAATTCAACTTCCATCGTGAACGGAATAGCTACTACGAGTAATTCAGACCGTAGAAGATTTACGTTTATTCTGTGTGTTATTTTCCACATTTGCAAACTTATAGTACAGTGCACTGAACATATTACCATGAATACCATCACTCGGGCTAAACACGTTCAAAATCTATTATCAGCAACCCCAAAATGGTACTTACACCAACTACAACAAGAAGTGAACAAAAAACACCAAAACTGTGATAATTGAACCTCCGTTCTGATAAAGCTGTGTAGCCTTTCACCTCATACCACATATCTTTTGTAGCAGCTTCCTGTGAGCAACGAAAATGACTTTGAAATCTGTACATAGAAAGGCTTCCAACTGATATATCACGGGAATTCTAGGATAATTAGGCTTGATGCTGATTGGATAAGTAAAAGCAAGACCGTCAATAATCTAACTCCTATTGATACTGGAAAGTGTGACATTGAATGACCGTGCTATCACTTTTATGTTACTATCATGTCTTGTAAATGCCAATATGATATGGTATCTTCTTACTTTCATTCACTTGTACTGATATGAATGCCCCTATCATAAATTGACATATTGAGATACAAAGCAGCGACAAGAAAGTACAACAGTACTACTCTACAGCCAATCATACTAATCGGGACTTTGAGTTCAACTATGATCTCGTTCATAGAATTTAATTTCAATGGAAACAGTGGGTTACTCATAAGAATCTGGATCATATCAAGAATGAACAACATAACACTATATTTGTTGAGATAATGGATAAAATGAATCTTGGTGAAGGATTGACTGAATTGTTTACTTATGAACAGTTATGACAGAAACTTCGGTTCATTGTTGTTATTATTCTTACTTCTATTGATTTGAGCATAACTCAATATCCTGTCCATAGAGTTTTCTAGTATAAGTACATATAGTACTTCTGTTATTGCCAAATTGGTTTGATTATCTTAGGATATCATGATAAGGCTGTTAAAACTATTCTACTCAGTAATAAACGTTTCCTATGATAATCCATAAAATGAGGATGTTTCTTCCAAACCGAATCTATTATCTTTCGGAAGTCAGCTTCTCTTTTGTTCAATAGAACCTTATCATGTCAGTGAATCCAGGTATTGGACAAGGTAGGTAACAAATAATGGGTATTAGACAAAGATGGTGTACCTATCCTTTTCGTTGGTGAAAAGCTATTACTTCGAAGAAATCGTATGCGTTTAATATCCAAAATTGGAAAGTAACATTTGATTATGCTTGTGACGTAGTTTCAATGTCAAGTCAGATGGTATTTTGTACCTTTCTACAGTACGGTTAATCTTTATTGCAGATAAGCAAACAGAGAGCTTTACGGGACTTGTACGGTTTATGGGCCTCGTTCATCCTTAGGATGTGCCTCTGATGTCAATTCGAAATGAGAAGTTTAATCAACCGATCTTTGGTAGTAACAACCTTTCTTTCAATGTGGTGCCTCAAACTGGTTGGGGTGAATCCTATCAGTTTTCTGTGGTTCTTGAGTTCCGAAATGGTGGTGCTCAGACATTTTTACGTATCTTTTGGAAGTTGATGTCCACAGTGAATGATGTCCGTAATCTTCCTGGTTGTTGTATGTCTATCGTTTAATTGGTAGTTGCTACTGCTGTTCCTACTCCGGCTATGGAAGTTGCTTCAGGTAATTGGGTGAGAACTGCTTTTGTTGATCCTTCTGATCCTACATATATCTATACATCTCAGCCCGTTCAACCGACCACTGTTGTTGATGATTGGAGTTGTGATTTCTAGTATATTCCTCAGAACTATCCTACTCCTATTTATGTTCAGCCTGTGTATTCTAATGCACAGCAAGTGACTCCGGTGCAACCAGTGACTCCCCAAGTGACTCCAATGCAGCCAGTACAGCCTCAGGTGACCATGGTGCAACCTCAAGTAACTCCAATGATTCCTCAGGTGCAACCAGTGTACCCGGTGCAACAACCTTCTCCTTATTCTCAACAGAACATTCCTCAAGGTACCTATGTACAGTCGTATCCTCAAAACATTCCACAAGCCACATATGCACCTTATACCGAACAACAAGTTTACTATCAACCTACACAAACCTCTCAGGGACAACCTTTACCATATCAAAACCAGGAGAAATCCTATGCTCCTACTTTTATGAAGATCCTGTAACATTTCTGTTTGAAAAGAAACATAATCACTGTACAGCTTTCATCATAAAGTCAGTGAATTCCTTTTCATTGACTTCGCCATCATTATCGGTATCAGCTCGTCTAATCATTTCTTCTAGCTCCTCCTCCTTAATATCAATTCCCAATTCGCGAGCAATCTTCTTCAAATCCGATACACGAACACTACCAGTTGCAGCAACATCAAACAATTTAAAAAGAGAGGCAGCATCACACTTGTTCTACGACATCACCATTACGAACTAGTTCAACAGATTCTGCTGTGATAAGTCTTTGGAATGTTTCAAGATCAATTTCATCGACGTTTAGTGCTAACATGTCATCAAGGAGCTGTAGGATGAGCAGACTCTTATCCTTCTCTTCCATACTATCCACTGTCTTTTGGAACTCAGCTACAGAGAGTTTTGCTACTTGTAATAGTACTTGGCTACATGGATACCATCTTCCGACCCTGCAAATACAATGAAGGAATTCTTAATCTCGTTAATATCTTCAGACCGCAATGAAGGCGGAAGCATGATATTTTTCGATTCCATGTTATATTGAGCGAGAAATTGGAGATGGTAATCTTCAAAGATCAAAACGGCATTCTGGTTAATCGCATATTAACAGCCAAGGACTCGAGTGACATGTCATTGAAGAATCGGTTCGTGGCGGAGTTGGAGAAGAGTGAAGATGTAGAGCTGGAGCCGGTGATTCACTTCTAGGGACTGGAAGATTCTGAAATGAAGAGGATATTTGGCAAAGAATACTGTGATTTGGTACAAGTGATTCAAGACCTCCTGAATGAGGTAGGGACCTTCAAATACCCTCCACCTCTTACTATTTTGTAGAACCGATTAAAGATGTTCCAAGGACCCAGTGGGTATGTATATCAGCTCGTCTCTCTTGATCAAGCCGACAAGAAGTCTCAATTCAATGACCTCGGAGATGCAGAAATGCTTGTCTATCAATGTATTGAGCGGACTGGAAATCAAGGAATATGGATTCGCGAGATCAAGGCTCGGACTGGGTTACACTCCGTATAGCTGTGTATAATCTTATTACTGTAGCAAGCCATTAATCGGATCATCAAGAAATTGGTTCAGCGTAAGTTGATCAAAAGTTTCAAATCGATTGCTAGCAAAATGAAGATTATGTACATTCTTTACGATATGGGTAATTGTTGGTACATCGCTTAAGTGCATAGAACTCCCAAAGGACATTACTGGGGGACCTTGGTATTCAGAGCAGGAATTTGATGTTGGGTTTGTAGATGCTGTCTCTCAGTTTGTGGGAAAAGTTTTAGCAGAAGAGGTATGTCTTGTACTGGCCATAAACAAGTAGCCATACGGTTTAGATATTAAAGAGATTCATCAAAAAATTGCAGCTAGTAACATATTTAACATTTATATCCAATAATGAGATGTGATTGGTTCCTTAACCTCACCTTTGGAAGAGAAAGATGTGAAACAATTACTTGACAAAATGAGTTACTGTAATCTCATTGAAGAGGTTTCAGATGTATGATTGAGAAATCATAGTAATGAATAGATGAAAGGAAATCAGATTTGGAAGCTTCGGGAACCTACAACATCGTACGACAACATATCTTCTACTCCTTGTGGATCATGTGAACTCTTTTATCGTTGTTTCTGCAATGCTGAAGTAAATCCAAAGCATTGTCCATATATTAATCAATGGTATGATCTTGGGGATTAGATGTGTTTGTTTGCATATTTAATTGAAATCAAATGCGGTAAAAGTAGCTAGAGAGAAAAATAAGGGCCTACACGGGAATCGAACCCGTGACCTCTCGCACCCTAAGCGAGAATCATACCACTAGACCAGCAGGCCACTGAAAATACTCTCTTTGTATAACCCTTCAAGTATCTGATCTGTTTTATCAGCTTATTCTTTCACTGTTATTGTAATACGTTCTGTCTCCCATACTTTGTATGGTGATTTTGTTTTCCTGATGATATATAGAAATGGGTCAGAAACACTCGAAAGACCAAATAGAAGAATTATATAGCAGTGGAAAGGAATCCATCAAACCTCCTTCACGACGGCCATCGGCTGACAATCGGCGCATCCATCCTAATACTGTGTTTTCAACGAGTGGATTCGATAGTTATCGAAACATCGACAATATGATATCAAAAATCGGTGTTTCAAATGAGGACTCTGAAACTGGTTGCCTTTCTTCCTTTTTGTTATTTTTAGATTCTTCCGATATTGATGAAGTCATTCATCCAAAAGATCAAGGGGATATGCGCGAAAAACTACACAAGTTGTATGATTATCGTTTAAATCGCTTTAAAGCACGACTGAGTGCTATGTATCCTCAGCGAAGTAGCCATGGATCAGTGAATGTGTCTCGTTTTCGCAGTACTACAATGATCGAACTGATCTCTTATTTGGATACGCAGACTCAACTCCGACTAAAATCTGTGAATCGTTTTTTTCACAAGCTCATCATCATTTCCCACAATGATGTCTCTTTGAGTGCTAGAGCTGGATGGTTTTCTGTTATTCATCTTAGTTCTTTCTTAAAGAGAATTCGGCTTTATGGACAGCCCAAAGAACGAGAATTAAAAGACTTTACAACCATGCTTCAGAATGATGGTTTTACAGAACTTGATACAATCGAATTGTATCATATTGGAGAGTGGGCAATGTTAGAAATTATTGAGGCTTTGAGTCAGCGTGTTCAACGAGCCATTCGTTTAGGGATTCTGGATGATTCTATGGTGTTAAATCTAGTGATCCAAGAAACCGAAATCACTCCATTCTTTGCAGGAAAACTTGCGAAGAATATCAATACTGTTCTCTTTCGGGTGCTTGCCCGTCTTAAGTTCATTGTGAAGAGTGTGGAAGGAATTGAGATTGTTCTAACTTCCGTCCTCCTCTCTAAATGCAATCGTCTTGTTGAAGTCGATTTCTCGTCTATTCCTCTCTTACGACATGGATTTGAGCTTCTTGTTGACTCAATTTGGAGTAGCGAGTCTGAGTCTCAAATAGATTGTCCTCGTATTCAGCAACTACATCTCTCGAATACTGGTTTAACTGATCCTTGTCTTGTATTCCTTGTTGATGTTACTTCCCAGGGATTGTTAGCTAATCTGGAACTTCTCGATTTATCAGATAACTGTCTCACTAATGAAGGAGTAGGTGTTATCAATTCTATGATCTCTCCTTATCTCTGTCCAAATCTTCATTCCTTCATTCTTTCTAATAATTGTAATCTTGGAGGTGAAGCACTTCAACTATTCTTTGGTTATCTTGGGAATGGAGTTTGTCCTGTTATTGAAGACATTGCGCTGAATAATTGTGGTATGAAGAGTACTGACTTGATTGCCTTCGCGTCCTTCCTTCTCACTCCATTTTCTGAAAGCTTGAAGTCTGTTGATATCGGAAACAACCCTGGTTTGTCAACCGAAATGGCCCGATTTTGGACAAATCTTTCGAAATCTCCATGTGTCAATCTCCGAGTGATCAACGTTGAGGGAATCGCAATGAAGAAAAAATCAGAACGAGCCTTTGTAAAATGGGTTCTTCACGGTCATCTTGAGAATCTGCGTTGTCTTTATCTTAACAATACTCTCTTTGATCAGAGGGTGTTCTGTCAATTTTTGAGAGCACTTACATTCTCTAATATAAAAGATCTTGATGTTCTCGATCTGAGTAGCAATCTTATTGGATCGTTTCATGAAAAGGATTGGGAACTGTTAGTCTATGAAACGAAACAATTACACCAACACTCGTTCACAATCCGTCGATTTGAATTCAGTCACAATCCACTGAACAATGTTGATTTGGAGTGGCTTTGTAAGTATATCCAGCGATTCTGTTGTGTTGAACTCCTCCAAGAGGCCTGCTTTGAGGACAATACAATTTCATCTAGAGGTATTGCTGCTTTTCTCAATATCTTCCATCCAAACCAGCCTAGTGGACTCATCAAGTTAAGTGTAATCACTCTATCTCTACAGTGTATCGGAAAGGATTTGTATAATTGGTTATGTTCTCCTGCTTCGTTTAATTTACGCAGATTGATATTGACAAATTGCAATCTGTGTTTTCAGGATTTGACCTGTTTGCTGAATGCTCTGGAAGAAACTCAGTACTGTAGAAAGATCCAATACCTCAAACTCTCAGGAAACTACAACATTGATGATCAGTTTATGACTCATTTCATCCAAGTGTATGGAGTTAAAGGTATACTTCCTTTCCTATATGAATTAGATTTATCTTATACCAGCATCACTAAAGTTGGATGTTACGAGCTTTTAGACTTCTTTAAAAATCATGAGAGCTATTCTCTGCGAAGACTGAATCTGTCGTATACTAAACTATCCGAACATCGAGTTGGACTCTTATTTGGAGAGTTCAAACAATATTTTAGAGGTGGATGCATGTTTTAATCGTTTGCCCCATCATTTCATTGCTGTTTGTGAGATACAGTATTTCAATATGAAAAGGAAATAGTAGCCCCAATTTCAATAAAGTCTAAAATAATAACGGTGTACCTATCAAGGGGTTCATCATATTGATTCTCTCATAGTTATCGCAGTCAACAACTAGATAATGGTAATTGGCATTTTTTGTGTCCCTTAATGTTTCTAATCCATTCGTGTAGCCTTCCCAGAAGTCTTTCCGTACCAAGAGAATTCTTGCTAAGAAGATGAGACAGAACCGTCCTCTGCCTCAGTGGTTCCGTCTTCGCACTGGAAACACTATTAGGTATGTTCAAGTTGTGTTGGTGGCATTATTCTCACTGTTTAATAGATACAACGCTAAGCGTCGTCATTGGAAGCGTACTAAGCTCAACATCTAAACAATGGTTTGTTGTGTCATCAGACTCAGTGATGGTTGTTCTTTGTTGACTCTCATTTTTGTTTGTTTCTCATTTAGTTTTTCAAACAATTCATTGACCGTACTTATATTCTTTTGTAAATGTTCACGGTTAGAGTCGGACAGTAGATCTGTATTTGAAACATACAAACTCCTCGTGAGTTTGATTGAGTTGGATGTAGAGAAGTGAGGGAAACACGATTTTCTCCATAATACTCAGGCAGGTCACTCTATCAATCACGACAAACTCCATTGATTACAGAGAGTATGCAACGATATGTGCCTTCATTCCTTACTGGCACCTGATAATCCTTGTAACTTTCCTTGCAACTGAAGTTATATACAAACAACAATGGTCCCTTCTCATATGCCACCACTTGATTTCGCTCATCACGGAGTGTGATATACTCAAATCCATTAACTTGAAGTGCTTTTGATGATCCTTACCTTTGAATCCTACCATACTCTGAACACAAGTAGTTCGTTTGCGTATCCCAGTTGTTGATATACTGGTAAAGGAGATTACGATCGTCTCTACCATGAAGTTGCCTCTATGTGACCTACACCAAGTGCCATTGCCGACGACAATGATGATATGAATTATGATTCCCTTCTCGAGGAAAGTCAATCCATTCAGGATGACCGAACTCATTTCCCATGAAGTTCAGATATCCTTCGCCTCCCAACGTCTTCGTAAGGACTCGAATGAGATGAAGAACACGTATACCATTCGATACAATAATATTCCTTTCAACTAGTTTAGACATACTTGTATACATTGCAGCATCCATTAGCCAGAAGGCTAGAGTCTTGTCACCTACTAAAGACTGATCGTGACACTCATTATAAGAGATATATTTCTCTCCGTATCTATTGATGAACTTCCTCTCTTGGATGTACCTTCGGTTTGTGATGGTATGAAGAATATCACTCACATTCCAGTTATCAAGACAGCTCTCTTTCAGAAGCTTGATCCACTTATCAGCTACTGCCATGTTCATTCGATAATCAAAGTCAAGTCCTCCCTTCTTAAGAGGACAAGCAAGAAGGGGATATCCTGATACATCTTCAGCAATTGAAAAACAAGGAGGAGAGATGGAGTGGAGTAGTGTATTTGCCATAGTGAGATAGGCAAGAGCATCGATGTTGATCTATGATTTACACAGTTACTCGAATCTACATTGCTGTGAAATCCAAAGTAGTCTCGATAATCTCCATTAAATCCTCTACAGATGGCATGATCATTGTACATCATGGATGTGACTCCGTCAAATCGAAAACCATCGATATGATATTCCTCAACGAAATATAGTAATTGACCTAATAGAAACTGGACAACTTCCCGTTTCTTGTAATCAAAACATTTGGACCCCCATAATCGGTGTTCTCCTGCTTCTCCTTCAGCAAAGTACTGATGATTGGATCCATCAAAGCAATTCAGTCCGTCATCGATGTTTGGAGATGCATGACTATCATTGATAAGGGTTGGAAGAACGTACCTCTGGATAATATCAATGACTACATACAATCCTGCTGCATGTACTGCGTCAACTAGTCTCTAGAATTGAATAGAAATTGAATTGTTACCTTGAAGTCAGTAGGTGTTCCATATCGAGAGGAGACGGCATAAAACATGTTGCAGTGGTACCCAAAGGATGCATAATACGCATGCTCAACGATAGCCATGAATTGGACACAATTGTATCCATCGGCAATGATACGTGGAAGCACAGAATACTCGAAATATGAGTAGGATGATACTGATGGTTCCTCTCCTGCCATCCCAACGTGACATTCATAAATCCGAAGACCCGTTCGATCAAGGATACTCGGTGCTTGTCGAGTTGCGATTTGAAAGTGGTGATCGTGAATCGCGTAGTCCCAATACATACCAACATAACTCTTTTCATCTTCAAATCAACAGTTTAGTAGATCTGTACTCAATGGATCAGGCATGGCATAGTGAATGTGGGAGGGAACACGGAAGAGTTTCTTAGGTTCTTCTCCTTCTGCTCCATTTTTAAAGATTACAATCTTCACTTTGGAAAGATGATAAAGAGGATGTCTAAATAATACCAACCCATGTAATCCAACTCAGCATCATCTGGAACAAACACTTCAAAAACGCCATTATCAAGACGTTTGCATTTGTGTTCGTCCTGATTCCAGTTATTGAAGTCTCCAACTAGACTCATCGCATCAGCTGCAGGAGCCCACTCTCTGAATACGACTCCATTCTTTCCATCCTATTGATCTTATTTGAGTTAGTATCATTTACTCGCTTCTCTCGAGAAAAACCAAATTTCCTGTACTCTTGTGCAAACTCAACAATGGACTGACCATCTAGCATTGTGGACATGACATTCTAGTCTCTTGATCAGATTGAAAAGACAAACCTCAATGTAGTCATGACGATTTTCAATTATTGATAAGAAAGGGTCAAGAGATGAATCATCCACAGAAATAGACTTGCTCTGTTTCATGAAAACAAAAATCTGATGCTTGGAACTTTGACAAGATTGACAAGTATGAACAAACAAGCCAATTACATCCTCATTCGTTGCTTTGTACTCTTGTATTTACTCTGTTGTGGGTTTAACTTCATCATATCCTTCATTGTGATGCCAGAATGATCTCGACTCATCATATCTTTCATTTCACTCATTGTTTCAGGAATTGGTTTGTTGTTTTCCTTTCTTAGATGAACCCACTTGTACATCACTATACATCAGAATACTCTACTAAGCTTACCAAATTGTTGATCGTACATTCTTAGTACTTTGTTAACATACTCAACGGTCTAGATGGAAAAGAAACAACAAAATCCTTACTAACTTTGTGTCCTCTGCTAACTTGATACGATCAGGAGCTTTGATTGTTTGGGGCTTGGCCAGTTGCAGTGGCTACAAATCAGCGTAATCAAAAAAGATAACTGTCATCGCTTCCAGTATCGAAACGTACTTCTTCATCTCCTGAACCTCCTCCTACATATAACATTTCCTCATTTGTTCATACCATCTTCCCTACACCTGGAATGTGCGATTTCCATCCATTTGCACCTGATTTGTCTGCTAACCACTATAAAATAAGCATTTTACAACAAATAAGCTACGATAAACGTATCCTTGTATTCCTTCATCCCATATGTATCATATGAGGCAAATCGTTCCATTAATTCCTTAAACCCCTTATCTATGGATCAATTCCATGTAGATTCACCAAACCAGCAGTCTTCTGCTTCTTTTCTTCCATCTTTTCGTTTACATTGTCTCGAATCGATGATAAAATACCAAACGAACGTTGCTGTGTGACGAGAAAAGGAGCTGTGCGAATGCCCTTTAGGGACTGAACTGGACTGGGTCCTACTCTCCAGATATTGCAAATCAGTAGTCTAGAAAACATGAAGACACTGGTTCACCCAGAATAGAAAAAGTGGAACAAACAAGGCAACATCCTTCATATTACTCAGCATTCGATGTCTGAAGTTCAGGCAAAAACTATCTATTAAACTTTCCCTTGATTCTACTTGTTTTGCAGACAGGATGTCTGTACTTCCATAAAGAACAACGCGAGGAGGATTCTGACTCTTCGCATACATCTGCAAATGCTGATATTCGCTGTAATTGCCACCACCAACAACAAAAACAATCACATCCTCAAATGTCAATTTCGTGCCATCACTAGGAAGAAGTGTTCGTCCTGTTGCAGGATCATAATATCCATACGTTTCAGTTAATGAAGAAGTTCTATATGAAAGAATCAACGAAACCATACTTGCCATTAACGAGTTCATCCACAATCTGGACAATAACACTGCGTTCATCATCTCCCAAAATACCCTTCACTCCAGCTTTAGCCAAATTAATGATATCTGATGTAGCTTTGAAGAATGATTGACGAATTGAACTCTCTTCTATCTATTAATTCTAGTCTTCTTTCCCTACGTGCAGTTAAATTACGATCTGATACATTTTTCGTCATACGGAATGATTTCAAATAATGATATGCTCTCATCAGATCTTCAGCTTGAGTACGATCACTTCCATTCAATGATTCCAAATATTCCTTAAATCCATTTTCAATCTGACTTAAAACATCTCGATCTTTACACAGTACACAGATGCACAACAATCGGATCTTATCTTCAATATTTCCTTTCTCCTTCAGAAATCGTATTAGATTTGGAATGTCCAATTTACTATCTGATTTCACATTATTCTCCATATCGAAGAAGTTCGGTATTTCTCGTTCATTGATCTGTTCCATCACAGCTAGACGTTAAGTGTTCTCTCATCACTAACCCTTCAATATTGTCGTGTGTTTCTCCAGTTCCTTTTTCTGTTCAAGCAGTTCAGGCAGAGATTCCACAGCATTCTTCAAGAGGTCTACATCACAGTTTTGAGTCATTCTTACTCGTTTGGGGATTCTGGCCTCCTGAGGCACTAGTGATTCCTCGCACGGATTCTACCTTCTTCATCACCTCCTCCATTCGACTCTTGTTGGCTTCAATTGCTTCAGGGAATAGTGAATCTTCAAGTAAATGCATTCCATTTTTGCCTACAAGCATAATCATTCCAGAAATCGTCTTGATTTTTGTCAAGATAGAAGGAGGTTGTATTTGGAATAATCACTCGGTTAGCATTACAGGGTAACAAATCATTTACCAGAGGCTATCGATCAACACAATAAGATATACTCACTTGATAGTGAGATGAATGTTGCAAAGGAGAGATCAGATCCACATCACGATCGAGAATCACGAGCAAAGGATGACGAAGACAAGGTCCTTTATTCACTTTAGTTTGCTGGAACAGATTAATACTTGATTTCTAGTAGTAACTCAAAACTAGAAGAAATACCAATTGGTCACGAATTAATGCAGAAAGAGAGGAAGCAATCATGCTAGCAGCACCATTTGGTGAACATCGGATTGTTGGAACTGTAGCCATCGATATCACAAGAGACAACAAGTCATTTGGAATATCATGGCCTATCACTTGTTCAATCTATCCTTTACAAGGCAATTTGAGCTCTACCTCATGAGAAGCAGATTGAGGACTGCTGATCAGGGAATAGATGTGATGACGTTGAAATGTATATAGATATGGCTCTAGAGCAATCCCTCCAACATAACAATCATACACCTATCGATGATTCATTATATTAACGCCAACTCGACTAATTCGCTGCGAACAGCCATATTCAACGCATAGTTGTGCAAAAAGAGTCATCATCTCACGAGAGATACTGGAAGAGAAATTGATGTAATTAATTTCATATATTGGAGATGAGCAATCCTTTGCAATACGACGAATGTTCTCTTCAGTTGGTTCCACGAAATACACAGCAGGAACACCTTTGATTGGCTCTCTTTTATCATTAATCTGGAGATGAAGAGTAACTCCACATCGTCGCAAGTCTGAATTGCTAAATAAGGGAGTAATCTGTTGCTTTGTGAACTGATCAAGACTAAGTTAATTAGAGATCAATTGACTCCATTACATTAACAATTTCCATCTTCCCATCACTCCAGAGTCAGTATCGGTGCTAATCATGAATCAACGATCATTTAATCATACGTTGGAAGCATTTCATCATTCTGACTAGAGATATCTAGAATCGATGATATCAAGTCTAACCAATCACTCCTTTCTTATTCGATCACTCTTTTGGCGTTCTTGAAGAGACATTGACATTTTGAATTAGATGAATGTGGAAGATGGGACTACTAATTGAAATCTATCGACTTGTACTTATATCTATTTCCCGCGGTATTTCATATCAAATCAAAGAAAGTGTCTTAACAAACAAGATGAATTAGAGAGCAACTTCACTGCTAGATTCATCTGATTCTTCCTTTCTCTTGCTCTTCTTGTCCTTCTTGTCCTTCTTGTCCTTCTTGTCCTTCTTGCTCTTCTTTGGCTTCTCCTCCTCACTACTTTCACTGCTTTCTTCTTCACTTTCACTTTCACTTTCACTTTCACTCTCACTTTCACTCTTCTCACTCTCACTTTCACTCTCACTCTTCTCACTTTCACTCTCTTCACTCTCTTCACTTTCACTCTCCTTTCTCTCCCATTTCTGAAGTTGCTCTCTAATAAGTCGATCCTTCATTTGATCATAGTTCGTTTGAGACTGTTCAATCATAGCAGAGAAATTCGAACACATCTTTCCTCCAGCATCTTCCCATACCTTCTGAAGTTGTTGACATGTTACAACTGAGGCAGCAGCATAACTTGAAAAGGCACTTAATAGAATCGTCATTTCTTGCTTGACAAATGATGATAACTCATGACTCAACATCATTTTCGTAAACCGTTTCAAATATTTCTTCTTCAATACCAATTCAACTTCTAAGTCTTCAAGGTCCATCGAAGCCTTTGAAGCTCGCTCACGATTTCCTTTGCGACGATTGCTCTTCACTTCGTGAACCACATCTCCTTTCTGGTTCCAGATATCAACATAATCAGTCTACATATCATGAATACATAACAGAATCACATAAATTGAAGCGCGGCGCTCAAATAACTCTTGCAAACCTTTTAGACGAACTGTCAGAGAATCAAACAGATCACATACTCCTTGACCTCCATACCATGGGACGAAACTTGAAGCTATTTTCCATTCATCCCAGGCTCCAGCAGATACATTCAATACATTCATGGAAATAGCATTAGTTTGATCTAATTCAGGATCTGTCTGCAGTACAGAATAGTGATGTGTGTTCATCACTTGATGATAGGAGGTCAATAATGAAGAGATTCCTCCAATACTCTGACTGATCATTTTTTGATTCATTGTCAGCTTATTGAAATTATCCTTCAAACTCTCAACTATTCCAATCATCGTTTGAAGTTTGTTTTCATAGGCAGCCAATTCACTACGAATCAATGAATCATTCTAAGATAACCTTTCATAGTTCTCAGGACACACAGTATGACGAAGCAGTTCCTGATACTTCTCAAATCCTTCATTAACAACACGTTTCTTCTTCTTCTGTTCATCACATTGTATCAGCTAAATTTACCTTGACTTCAGGATTGTGCAAACTTAGTGAATCCAATTGCGGTTCTTTCCCACAATCGTAACCCTCATCTGTTACAAATGCAATGAAAGAAGGATCAGATCGGATATATGGATTTCTAGCCAACTCATTCAACCAGAGAGAAATTGCTAAGAAAGTATATGAAGGATTCACAATCTACCTTGCATGCGATATGAAACTGTCTCTTCGGAAGTATTATTAACGACTTGTTTAGGAGGAAGAGGACCAATTGCCATTGCTGGATAACGAGATAACAAGAAACTGCGAAAAGCATCAAATTCACTGTAACGACGACGAACGGTTATTTCCTTAGGATACATCGTTACAAGATACGTAATGTAAGGCTTGATGATGCTTCCTCCAACAATAGGCTCAGTCAACTAGTGATTATCAAGACCACCCACAACAACAGTAAATGACATAGGATCCTTCAGTACAGATTCAATCCATGCCTTATGAGATTCTTTAAACTCAGGACTTTCTTCTGCAACATCATCTTCTGATTCATCACCTAGACGTTACACTCCAGAGAATCCACAAACCCGTCCTAGAAATAAGTGAATATATCAAATATATACCATTCTCTTTTCTTTGGAGCGCTATCCTCCGAATCAGTCTCAATTCTCTTTGAACGATGCTTACTACTTTTTTTATGATGCGAGGAATCTAATCCATCAATATAAGGAAATGGTACTTACCACTCGACATCGACGAATCTTCCATGCTGGAAAGGTCTGAAACTTGTTGATCCGAAATATCTACCTCTTCGGACTCACTAGCAGTCGACGTAGAGTCTTTCTCTTTACGAGACTTCTTATGTCCATGTTTATGCTTCCCCATTGTTGTATGACTCTATACTATCACAAAACAAAAAGACTGTACACCGACGAAAACTCTATGATCCTATTGCGGATGTGGTAAAAACCGCGGTAATACACAAAGGGACGGTTCTGTAAGAAACAAATAAACAACATCTAATCACTTTCTGAATCCTCAAATACTGGCGCATGCCCAGCTTCCACAAATACAGCACCGTTGCTACGACTGCTAATACCTTGTTTCGCAGGCTTGTAATCCCCACTGGATGTTACTGTTAGTGGGATGAAGTCTTCATCATTTCCCTACGGTAATACCAACCATATAATCATACAACAAAGGAGTTGATTCCAAAAGGTAAATGTGCTGTTCGGAAAGCCAGTTTACTCCGCAACGAGCGTTTACGAAGACTGGCATGAAGGAAAACCACTATCTATCAAAACTACCACACACACAAACACAGCAATTGAAAGAAAAGAGACCATAGAAGGGTTCCAACTCTTCTGGATAGAGAAATGAAGAACAACCCAACTACAGTTCACTTGATTTCCAGATCATACTTAATCCACCTCCTACAATGTATATATATGAATCAATAGTTTCTCCATTGATCGTAAACTTATGTGAATACAAATGAAACAAGTACCTACGAATCACAACTCCGTTAATTCTCTACACCCACACTGCCACAGTTGATACCAGACATATAGCTAAAAGGGGATCTTGTATCCTACAGATCAACTATCTCTTAGATACACACATCTGGATGACAAGGAGTATTCCCATTATAACCAAGTAGTTTCCACTAAAATACAGAAGATTTGTTGCTATCCTAAGTAATCCCCTCCTATCTTGGAACGAAGGACACTTGAATCCACTGAAAAACTCTTTCCATGGTCTCTAAGTTCATTATCATCCCAAAAGCAGAAATACAATTCGACCTAGAGAACTCAATCTTGAGCGTTCAAATACTCCTTTTAACATAATGTTCAGCTCTTTCATGCGAACACTAGTGGAGTTCACCCATACCTTCGCTCCCATGAAAAACTGTTTGGGTCAAACAAACACATTTGGACAAGTCGATTTACTCCGAACAAGTACTCACTTAGGCT
>JABLTK010027563.1_pt1 | contig 65346 bp, 52 predicted proteins | sample 7160131 | NCBI WGS metagenome assembly JABLTK01 (sample SAMN14651221, study PRJNA627086) | human gut metagenome | isolation source: feces | host: Homo sapiens | reverse complement strand
TCTATCCTCGTTATAGGCAAAAGCCATAAAAAAATAAGTGCGGTAAGGTCTTAAAAACCTTTCGCACTTATTGTAAAACTTTTTAAACCACACATGTTTTTATCGCATTGTTGACAAAACCCGCGTTCGGTGGTATCATTATGTCATAGAACAAATTACAGGGGAGTTTTGTATGAAAAAAGCGGTTGAGGCGCTGTTGGCGCTGACGGTATTTCTTTCGCTCTTTTCCGCATTTTCGGTTTTCTCCGCCGCGGCGTGGGACGAGTCGGAGATATTCACGTCGGGGGACGGCTGCTGGCAGTATTATTTAAGAGAAGAGGACGACAAAGCCGTTATAATGGGAACGGTAGAAGAACCCGGCGAGACGGTCACGATTCCCGCTGAAATCGACGGACACAAAGTTGCTGCCGTCGGCGAAAGGGCGTTTCTGTTCTGCTCGAGTATCAAAAAAGTTGTTGTTGCCGAGGGAATAACGGAGATAGGAAACGATGCGTTTGCGGAGTGTTCTTCCGTTACGGAGGTGTCTCTGCCGAACGGTATTGTCGCTCTCGGAGAGGGAGCGTTTTTCCGGTGTTCGTCGCTGATGTCGCTGACGCTTCCCGAAAGTCTTGTCTCCGTCGGAGATGAAGCCTTTTCGTTTTGCTCGGCGTTGAAAAACATCAATTTTCCGTCGGGGCTTGAAAATATTGGGCGCAGCGCATTTTCAAACTGCTCTTCTTTGACCTCGGTAACGCTTCCGCAAGGGTTGAAAACGCTCGGGCGATATGTGTTCGGCAACTGCACAAACCTTGAACGCGCCGATCTGTCCGCAACAAAACTCACGGAACTTTCGGACAGTATGTTTTCGCGGTGCAAATCGCTCAAAAACGTTGCGCTGCCGTCGGGCTTGACAAAGATAGGCGGAAACGCTTTTTATCTGTGCGACGGGCTGACGGATGTGAACATTCCGAACGGCGTTGCGGAGATAGGCAAAGAAGCGTTTTACAACTGTTCGCTTAAATCGCTTACGCTTCCGAGCGGGCTTAAAACGATAGGTGACGGGGCATTTTATCAATGCTGGGCGATACCTTTTGTGAATCTGCCGCAGGGAGTTGTTTCCGTAGGTGCGGAGGCTTTTGCGAACTGTCAGCATATCAGCGAAGTGACCGTTCCGAACAGCGTGACCGATATCGGCAAAAATGCTTTTGGCGGGGATTTCAGTCTGAAAGCGATGTTCGGCGTGCGCGGCTCTTCTGCGGAAAATTATGCAAAGGCGAACGGCATTCCGTTTGTCGCTTATTCGGAGTATTACGACACCGCAACGGGCGTGCGAGTCTTTGCGGAGGTCGGCGCGGGCGCGAAGTTGAAAGTAAGCGTGTTGAAACAAAACGAAGCGTCCGTTTTTTATGAGATCTCATTTGTCAAAAACGGCGTTGAAATAAAGCCGCAGGGCGCGGTACGGGTGTTCCTGCCCGTCCCTGAATCGATAAACGCTGACGGCGCAAGATTCCGCAGAGTTGACGAAAACCGCGATGTCATCGACCTTTATTCGACCCTCTGCAACGGCGGTTTTGAAGTGGGCTGCGATGCCCTCGGCGAGTTCAGAATAACCGACAAAAATGCCGAATATGTGGGTGACGTTGACGGCAACGGCAGGGTGGATATAACGGACGCGATGCTGCTGTTTTATCATGTTGCCAAAAAAGAATTTCTTGCGGAAGACCGCCTGCCTTATGCGGAAGTGACGGACGACCTTGACGTTGATATTTCGGACGCTATGGCGGTATTTTATTACGTCGCCAAAAAGTCCGATACGCTTGTTGTCGGGGGCAGGGACAAGGCGCTTGAAATATTCGAAAACGTGAATTACGAACGTGTCAGATACGGCAGCAAGCCCCTGCAATGGGACGAAAAACTGTATAAACCGAGCGTTATCCGCTCCGAAGAATATGTTCGCTGGTGGATAGACGGTTACGGCGCGGGACCGCACAAAAGACCTGACGGAAGAGATTGCTTTACCGCAATATATGAAAATACCGATTACAAACAGGGCGATTTTCGCGCAGAGGGTGAAAACTGCGCGGGCGCGGGCACGGAAAACAGCGGCGAATTTATGGTTCTGCACCTGTGGATGCAGTCAAAAAAAGGTCACCGCGAAAATCTTCTTGACAGCATTTATACCCGCATGGCGGTAGGCTTTTACGATTACAACGGCTTTGCGGGATCGTCGAATCTGTTTGCCGCAAAATGGGGTGAATGATTGCACCGCATAACAATATAAATATCGGCATTTTTGCTTTTATAAAAAATCGGGCAGTAAAGAACTTGCAAGTTCTTTACTGCCCGTATTTTTAGTCAAATTATATTAGTGGGTCAAGAAGAACATTGCAAGGAAAAGCAATGTGATGACCCAAGTGCCTGCTTTTATCTCTTTGACTTTGCCGGAGAAAAGTTTGATAACAACGTATGAAATCAAACCGAACGCGATACCGTAAGATATGTTGTATGAGAAAGGTATCATTGCTATTGTGAGAAACGCGGGAACGGAGACGGAAACATCTTTCCAATCAATGTCCTTAACGCTGCCCATCATCAGCACGCCGACATATATCAGAGCCGCGCCGTAAGCGTAGGCGGGAATGAGTTTTGCGATAGGCGCAAAGAACAGAGCGACCGCGAAAGCGCCCGAAGTTACAAGCGGGGTGATACCCGTTTTTCCGCCTGCCGCAACACCAGCAGAGGATTCAACGAACGTCGTAACGGTGGACGTTCCGAGAACGGAACCGGTGCAGGTCGCAAGCGCGTCCGCCATCATCGCCTTGTTCATGTTCGGAACTTCAAGTTCGCCCCTGTCGTTTTTAACAAGCAGGTTGCCGCCGCGGCAAGCGCCGTACAGCGTTCCGAGCGTGTCGAACATGTCCACCATACAGAAAGCAAGAGAGGTGGTGATGAAGAGTATCACAAGACCGCCGACGGTGTGACCGTCCGTGTTAAGGTATGCGGAGAAGTCAAATCCTTCCGTGAATACTTTGCCGAAAGACTCTGTTGCGAATGAAGCGAACGGTTTGAGCGGGTTGAACGAGAAGTTTTCCGCGAAACCGGTGTAGAAACCGTTGACCGTAAAGCCGAGAACGTAATAAAGAGCCGTTCCGCCGAGGATTCCGTAAAGGATAGCGCCCCTGATCTTTTTGTAAGAAAGAACCGCAATGAGCAGCAGCGAGAAAACCGCGACGAGAAGCGGCATAACGGACGCCCAGCTTGCGTCTCCGAGAAGATTGAACGATGCGAGCGTAACGCCTGTTGACGCGCTGGGAATAACTATCTTCGCGTCTTGAAGTCCCAAAAACGCGATAAACAAGCCGATACCCGCGGGAATAGCCGCCTTAACAACGGGCGGGACGGCGTCAAAAATTATCTTTCTCAGTCCCGTGGCGGTCAACAGAACGAACACAAGACCGTCGATGAGAACGAATACAAGCGCGTTTGCGTAAGAGAAACCGAGCGTCAGGCAAACCGTGTATACGAAGAATGCGTTGATTCCCATACCGGGCGCCTGCGCAAGCGGCAGATTGGACAGAAGTCCCATCAGCACCGTTCCGATGATTGCGGAAAGTGCGGTTGTAACATACATGGCATCGAACGATACCACGCCGAGTGTTGCAAACATTCCCGCGTTGACAATAAGAATGTATGCCATTGCAAGAAATGTGGTCAGACCCGCGATGATTTCGGTTTTGGGCGACGAACCCATTTTGGTGTATTGGAATTTTCTGTCCCAAAATGAAACGTTTTTGCCAGTATCTTTGTTTTTCATAAAACAAATTCCTTTCTCGGTATGAGTTTTTGTTTGCCTGTGAAATAAGGCGTTAAGACGCAAAAAAAGTACAGGCACACCTGCTTTTTGACAAGTGTACCCGAACGATTGATATTACTTTTAAGTTGCGCCGCCTCAATCCGCCGGTTCAAACAGAATGATTATATCATAATAAAAACACGGTGTCAAGCGGTTAAAAACAAATGTCGTATTTTGCGGTGCGGAAAGGATACAATATTGCGTGAATACGGGATTTTTGCGGTAACGCCTTTTCAATTCAGTCCTGTTTTTCGCTATCGGGAAGAATGTCTGCAATAAAAGTTTTTACGGCACCGTAAACCGTTTCAAACGACGGTTTTGTTACTCTGCCCTCAAAGCGGAATTTGTCATAAGAATGTTTGAGTTCGTCTGCGCGGTTTAGGAAAGCGTGAAAATCCCCCAATTTTCTGTCGCTGTTTTTCAATGTGTTCAATATATCCGTTTTATCAAGGTTTGTAATTTTTGAGATATAATACAAGTCCGTTACATCTTTGATTCTTCGAAAAATGCTGTCTGACGATATAGAACAGATTTTATCTGCCGTCATTTGAGACAGCGTTACACCGCAAAAACGGAAAGATTCTATTTCATATATCTTCGTCGGCGGCACAGGTCGGTTTACGTCAATATCCATAGTGAAAAGAATTTCGTCCGTCTCCCTGTTTTTTATTTCAAAGCCTGCGGAACGCCGTTCTCCGTAAGGTCTTGAAATTCCGACTGTCAAAAATTCGTTGTATCTGCTTATTGCTTTTTGCAGCGAATCAGCCATCTGTTCGGTTGTCGGCGGAGTGTCCGAGTTCCAGTTTGCGTCAATGTCAACCGTGTGTCTGGTCTCTTCGGTATATCCGCCGTTTATCAGGCAGGCTCTTAATACCATTGAACCCTTGAAACTTACGGGAATATTGCTTTCATATATCGCTTTCATTATACTGTACATCAGTTTTTCTTCTGCCGTAATATCCATTTTTCGAACTCCTTTTATTCGTAATAAGCAACTGCTTCTTTTGCAAGTGCTTCAAATCTGTCCTGATATTCGGGCGGAACGGAAATTCCGTTGAAACTGTCGCCGTTGGCATAATAGTATTTGCTTATTGCTTCCGTTATTCCCTGCATATCGAGGATCTGTTCATTTGCAAGTGCGTCGGATAGGGTTCTGTTGAAATCCGTATAGCACAATCCGTTTTTGTGTTCGACGCAATAAGGACTTATTTTGTTGCCGAGAACGACGATCCCGTTAAAGCGTGTCAAGGAATCGTTACCGTAAACCCATACGAGAAATTCGTCGCTGTGTCCGCCGAAATTCCCCTGACACATAAGCGCCTCGTCCAACGCAAAAACAACATCTTCGTTCATTTGTTCGCGTACCGCTTTAAGCCATGAAACAGCCCCGATATAGTCTCTTCTTTTCGGCAGGTCTTCTTTTTTCGGGTCATATTCGGGCAGTTTGACGGTTCTCCTGTTTACGGCATCTTCTTTGATTCGCTTTTCCAACAAATCAAGTATATATTCGGGCGGTTTGCGCTGCTCGGTCTCCCAATTTTGTATCGTTCGGAACGGAATATTATATCGTACCGCAAATTCGGACTGCGTAATTCCCAATGCTTTTCTCATTTCGCGGACATTCACACTTATCACCTCATATATATTATACACCCAATGGGTGTATTTGTCAACATCATTGTTATAAATATATTATCCCGCAAAGCGAACAAAAAAAACGGCAGAGCCGCCGAAATGCGGTTCTGCCGTATATGTTTTTATTAAATGCGCAACTTAATATTGCTGATTGCAAAAACGTTTGCTGCGCGTTGTATTTTTGCGATGGGATAACCCCGATTTTTTGCGTTGTGTGGGGTTAAGACTTATTCCTCGTCCTTTTTCGGCACCTCGTGGTAGAGGTTCAGACGGAACATAAGAGCCTCGTCGTCGGGGTTTGGGCAGCGAATGTATGCGCCCTCGACAATGCCGCCTTTGAGAATATTTGCTATACCCATGATTTGGCAGAATATCGCAAAAAAGCCGCTGTATTTTTTGCGATTAGCCATGCGCGGTTCGTTTTAACGAACTTTCGCGCGGCGTATAAAAATCGGTTTTAAGAGTTTGCTCGGCTTTTCAATGAGGAGAATTGAAAAACGACGCAAACTTCGCGAAGCGAAAAGAAAAAGGCTATGCGATTATGAAAAACCGCACGGTCGGAGATTATTTATCTTCGTCCTTTTTCGGCACCTCGTGGTAGAGATTCAGACGGAACATAAGAGCCTCGTCGTCGGGGTTCGGGCAGCGAATGTATGCGCCCTCGACAATGCCGCCTTTGAGAATATTTGCTATACCCATTATCTGGCAGAATTTTGATTTAAGATTCAGCACGTCGCCCTCGTCCGTTTCGAGGAAAACATCGCCCTTGCAGGCGTCAACGGTCTTCATCAGATCCGCGATGTCAATGTTGTGTACAAGATTAAGTCTGTTCATATTTCCTACCTCCTTTATCTGCTTTCATTATATACTTAAAAATGCAAAAAAGTCAAGCGGTTTGCGGAAAATTTTACATAAAATATGCGTTGATTTTATTCCGGCGGACGGAGTATGCCGACTGTGCCCGAAAAAAGAGCCTTTCACGGAACTGTTTTCGCTCCGCGAAAGGCTGCAATTTTTATACCTGTTTTTTATCGGGCGTATCCTTTGGCTTTTGCGCGAACAGGGTACAGCCCATATTGCGGAAATGCTCTATCTTTTCGCGAACAAGGTCTTCGCTTATTTTGAAATATTCCGCAAGGCATTTTATGCACAAAAACTCCGTTGCGCCGCGATTGACCATACGCTTGTATATGCCTATCTCGTCGTTTTCGAGTTCCTTGCCGCAGTTTTTGCAGGTCGCCATGGTTTACAGCTTTATAAGCTTTACTCTGTAAACCTTGCAGCTCGTTGCGGGCAGGTCGAGGTAGAAGTTGTCTTTAACGGTTATCTTTTCGTCGTCGAGCATGCCGGTGAGTTCAAGACCGTAGCCGCAGTTTGCGGTAAGACCGAGTTCGAAAAGATTGATGTACTTGCGTGCGGAACCCTCGGCAAAGTTGAATACGCCGAGCGCATATTCGCCGCCGGAAAGGTGTCTGAACAGGAGAAGAACTTCTTCGATCTTTCTGTTCGGCGTGTACGGCGGTCTTGCTTCCTCGTCCTGGTCAAGGGCGATAAGAGCCTTGTTTTTGAGGAGTTCGAGCGTGTGCTCGTCGCAGTTTCTGATGTCGCAGCCTATCATAAGCGGGGACGCCATCATGCACCAAAGAGCGAAGTGCATATCATACTGTTCCTGATTGCAGCCGCCGAAGCCGACGTTGCCCTTGTTGTACATACCGCAGATAAGCATATCCGTGTCGTTATAGCAGCCGGGCGCGGACTGACTGAGCATGGGGATCTGGCTGAACGCGATGTCGCGGAACGAGTTCGGACGGTCAACGATGTCGCCTGTAGATCTGTACATATGCGCGCCGGTGGAGCGTATCCACTGCCATACGTTGTCGCTGCCCCAGTTGCAGGCGGAGAAAAGAATCTCTCTGCCGGTGGCTTTGAGTGCCATGCCCATTCTGTAATAAAGCAGAGGTCCGTCGGACGTCTCGGGCTTGTAGCAGAAGTCGTATTTAAGGAAGTCGATGCCGAAATCCGCAAAGGTCTGCGCATCGAGATATTCGTGATCAAAGCTTGACGGATAACCCGCGCAGGTCAGAGTTCCGGCGCAGGAATACATTCCGAATTTCATGCCTTTGGAGTGAATGTAGTCCGCAAGGTATTTCATACCGTGGGGAAATTTTTTCGGGTCTGCGACAAGTCTGCCGTCTTCGCCTCTTTCGCGAAGCGACCAGCAGTCGTCGATAACGATGTATTCGTATCCTGCGTCGCGCAGTCCCTTTTCAACCATCGCGTCTGCGATGCCCATAATGAGTTCTTCGGAAATGTTTTCTCCGAAAGTGTTCCACGAGTTCCAGCCCATCGGCGGTCTTTGTGCGAGCATAGTGTCCTCTTTTCTCTGCCTTGAAAAATAATAATTTTTTCAGCGTCCCTCCGACATAAGGCAGAGCGTCGGAGAACCTGTTTTTTGACATTTTTCGAGTCGTTTTTAATACGACCGTTCACTGTATTATATCATACTTTTTCTTATATCGCAAGGCAAAAAATGCGAAAAAAAATAAACGGCGTTTTTACCAAAAAAGCTCACTCAGTTTATGCAATGATTACCAAAAGAAATTCGAATCGGCGGCGAAAAAAATACTTCAAGACACAAAAATCGTCACAAAACGACGTTGTGCGTCTATATTTTACGTTTTTTTCACACATTCCTCTTGCCTTGTCGGTAAAAAAATGTTATACTTACAAGAAGATAATATACAATATATTATATAATCGGATAGTATTGTTCCGGCGGCATTCCTCTTCGGCGGACGGACTTTGCGGAAAAGCAAACACGGCCGAACCCCGAAAGATCCGACCGTGCGGTTTTATTTGCTTACTTTTTGAAGGTCTTGCACTCGGTGTCGTTGCAGTTGCACGCTCCGACGCCCTCGACGTTTATTCTGTCCGATTCGCAAACGCCCTCGACGTTGAATATACATCTGTCGGCGGCGCAGTCAACGTGACTGTCCGAGCAGGCGCATGAAGCGCAGGCGGCGTTGGCAAAGCCCTCGGTCTTTTCGCGGAAACTGTCGCAACAGGTTTGGCACGCTTTTTTTGCATCGGAACCTCCGACGCGAACGTCCTGCAAACAGCATTTGCTTTCCGCGTTATGCACACAGGTGTGTGCGCTGCAAGAAATCTGCGGCATTGTTTTGTTACCTCTCTTTTTATAAAATGAGACGGGCGGCTCGGTCGTTTTTTTGCAAAACCCTGAAACGGTTTTGACGCAAGTCGCCTCAATCCGTATTTTTGACAGTTATTCCGTTTCGATACGCTTCGGGAGGAGGATATTTTTGGCAAAAAAGAAAAAAATCAAGGCGAACGATACGCGCCTTTCGGCTAAGCGCCATGTTTTTCCCATATTTATGCTTTTCGTCGGTATGCTCTGCCTTATCGGCGGCGTCTGCCTTGTAAATTATTTTATGTCGGGCAAGACGAGTTCCGACTCCGGTATCGGAAAAGTTTATATCAACGAGGTGATGACCTCGAACAAGGGCACGCTGCTTGCGCCCGACGGTTCTTCCGCGGACTGGGTGGAACTGTATAACAACTCCGCAAAAAAAGTCAACGTTTCGGGCTACGCGCTCGTTTTGCAGAAATCGTCCAAATCAAACGATTCGCTTGTTTTTCCCGACGGCACGGAGATAGAAGCGGGCGGGTATTTGCTTGTCTACTGCAACAATTCGTATCTTTCCGAATATCTGTGTGCGCCGTTCAACCTTTCCAAGGCGGGCGGCGAAACGCTTGTGCTCAAAAACGCGGACGGCACTTCGCTCGATTCCGTCACCACCGAAAAAATGACGTCCAATTCCGTTATGGAGAGAACGTCTTACGACGCGGGCGCGTGGACTGTAAGCGGCAGACCCACGCCGGGACAGCCGAACACAGACGAGGGCTATGCGGCGCTTGAGGCGTCCCGCAAAAACACGGACGGAACAAAAACGATAGTCATAAACGAAGTTCAATGCAAAAACACCGTGGGCATAACGGACGAAGACAGCGACAGAAACGATTGGATAGAACTGAAAAACATCTCTTCTTCCTCCGTTGACCTGAACTATTATTCGCTCGGTTCGAGCCTTTCCGCACCTTATGAATGGCAGCTTCCCGCCGTCACTCTCGGCGCGGGCGAAACGCTTCTTGTTTACTGCTCGGGCAAGGATATTTCCGAAACAACGGGAGAACTTCACACGAATTTTACGCTGAAAACAAGCAATATCTGCGTCACGGTCTCCGATATACAGGGCAGAATAATTGACTCGGTCGAGATAAAAACGCTGTCCCCCGATGCGTCGTATTCCAGAGACGGCAGCGGCGCTTATGCCGAGACGTTTTCTCCGACTCCCGGCTTTGAAAACGACGAAAACGGCTTTGCGAGCGTCGGCAAATTGCTTGACAAGGGCAAGGCCGGGCTTGTGATATACGAAGCGATGTCCAAAAATCCGAAAAACGGAGGATATATTCCGCAGAACGGCGGCAGATATTACGATTGGGTCGAACTGAAAAACACGTCGTCCTCCGAAATCGAACTTTCAGATTACTGCCTTTCGAACGACGCGGCAACGACGGATATGTGGCGGCTGCCAGAGAAAAAACTCGGCGCGGGCGAATCTTTCGTTATTATCTGTTCGGGCAGCGAACGCCTTTCGAACAGCGAATATTATCACGCGAATTTCAAGATAAACGGCGACGAACAGGTATATCTGTTCAAAAACGGCGAACTCTGTGACGGCGTGTGTCTCAAAGGCACGAAGATAGGTCAGAGCCTGACCCGCGCTTCCGACAGAGCGGGCTTTTGGACGAATACCGCACCGTCTCCGAGATATACGGACGGCGACAGCCTTTGTTACGCGGTTGCTTCCGAGCCCGTGATAGAAACGAAATCGGGCGTTTACGATGCGGCTGTGACGGTCACGATATCTGGCGAGGGCGATATTTATTACACTCTTGACGGTTCCGACCCGACCGTTTATTCCAAAAAATATACAGCCCCTTTTGAACTTGCGGAGACGAAGTCCGTTCGCGCAGTCTCGTACTCCGCGGGAAAAATAAGGTCAACGGCGGCGGCTGCGACTTACATCGTGGGTGAGGACAACACGCTGCCCGTTATGACTCTTTGCGTGGACAGGGACGACCTTTACAGCAACGAAAGCGGAATTTATGCGACGGGCTACAACGCTTCGTCCGAATTTCCGTATCTGGGCGCGAACTTCTGGAAACCGTGGGAAAAAGAATGCACGGCGGAGTTTTTTGAGAACGGCGACGGCTTTTCGATAGACTGCGGCATACGCATTTTCGGCGCATATTCGCGCGCGGACGATAAAAAGTCGTTCCAACTCAAATTCAGGGATATGTACGGGCAAAGCGAACTTGTGTATTCCGTTTTTGACGAACTTGACACGGTAAAAAGTTTTAAGGCGCTGGTGCTTCGTGCGGGTTCGCAGGATTATGCTCACGCAATGCTGCGCGACGAGTTTTTCACAAGCCTGCTCAAAAGTCATTCCGAAAACATTTACGTTCAGGCTTATAAGCCCTGCAACCTCTATGTCAACGGCGAGTATTTCGGCATCTACTATTTCCGCGAAAAGGTCAATTCGGATTACGTTGCCAAACATCTGAACGCCGCCGAGGAGAACACCGACCTGCTTGTGGGCAGCGAGGCTGTGATTTACGGTTCGCGGGAGGAATTTCAGAAACTGCGCGAATTTGTGGAAACGCACGATATGCGCAACGCTGAAAACTACAAATATGCGGAAGAACGGATAGATTTTGTCAGCCTTATAGATTTTACGATAGGCGAATACTATTCGGGCAACCAGGACAACGGCAACGCAAAGTGGTTCCGCAACACCGCAAGCGACGACACGCGCTGGCATTGGATATACTACGACCTCGACTGGGGCTTTTATTACGACACACCGCTTGATTTTTACCTGCGCAAACGCGGGCAGGCGGAATACGGCTTTGCAAAGATAAACGCGCTTATCGGCAACCTGCTTGACAATCCCGACTTCCGAACGCTGTTTTTGGAGCGAATGTCCTACCATATTAAAAATACGTTCAGCGAAGAAGTCGCTCTGGCGCACCTGCAAAGCATAGTGGATAAGATAGAACCCGACATGAAGCGCGAATGCGAACGCTGGGACAAATCGTATGCGGGCTGGGAAAAAGAAGTCGAAAAGGTCAGAACGTATATAAAGGACAGAAAAGCGTTCATGCTGCCCGAGATAAAAGCATGGTTCGGGCTTTCACAGGAAGAATTTGACAAGTATTTCGGATAAAGCGTTTCGCGTTTTTCCGAAACCGAAATATAAGGAGCAGAAAATATGATCTCCGAAAGAATAATCACAACGTCTTATTCCGCGTCGCAGGTGACCCCCGGCGGCTGGCAGGCGGCAAACCTGCGCTTGCAGGCGGACGGGCTTTTGGGCAATCTTGACCGCATTTTGCCTGAGGTGAAAGAATCCCGCTGGCTCGGCGGCAACAGCGGCGATTATGACAGTCTTCCGCTTTGGCTTTCGGGCTTTGTGCCCACGGCGTGGCTCATCTCCGACATCGAAATGCAGGAGCGCGCGGGACTTTATATCAAAAAACTGCTTGAAAACAACAAAAACGGGTTCATTCCGAAAGGTAAGAACGAAAAATTCGACATCGCGTCTCTTTTTGTTCTGCTGAACGCACTCTGCGACTATGCGGAGGCGAGCGGCAACGGCGAGGTTGACGGATATATACTTGCCGCGCTCAAAGAACTTGATGTTTATACGGACACGCACGTTCTTTCCGAGAAAGCGTCGCTTTGCTGGGCGGACGCGCTCCGTCCGATAGCGAGGGAGACAGAAAAAACGGAAGACCGCTCCCTGCGTCGGCTTGCAAAAAAACTTGCGTGCATGGGCTTTGACTGGCTCGGATTTTTCGATGGCTGGGACTATGCCCACGTCGCCGCTTCCGACCTGCCTGCGTCGTTTTTAACTGATATACACAACAATATTCAGGCGGTCAAGACCGCCGCCGCGCTTGCCGATTTTTACGGCGACGAAGGTTACGTTGACCGCGCGTTTGAGATGATATACACGCTTGAGCGTTTCCACGGCTCGGCGATAGGCATGATAACGGGCGACAGCCGTCTCGGCGGCAAAAGCGCATCGAGAGGACTTGACACGGACGCGCTCTGCGAATATATGTCGGCGCTTGCCGCGCTGCTCAAAACGTCGGGTTCGGTGACCATCGCGGACAGGCTCGAACGCCTTGCGTACAACGCTTATCCCGCTGCGTTTTCCGCGGATATGTGGGCAAAACAGCGCGTGCAGCTCGTCAATCAGATACAGTGCGTCGCGGACGGCGAACACCCGTTTTCGACCGCGGACAAAAGAGCGGGACTGTTCGGGCTCGGAAACGGCAAAAAATGCTCCGTCGCAGCATTCTGCAAAGGCTATGCCGCATTTTGCGGCGTTTGGTTTCTCAAACACGAAAACGGCATATATATTTCTTCGCTTGCGCCCGCAACGCTTGAAACAACGATAGACGGCGCGAACGTAAAAGTTGAGGTCGGCGGCGAATATCCGTTCCGCAACACTTCAAAAATAACCGTTACGGTTTCTTCTCCCGTCACGTTTACGCTGGGCGTCCGCATTCCCGGTTGGACGGAAAATATGAAAATAGGCTCGGGCTCGGAGATGCTTATGCCGCGCAAGAGCGAGTTTTACACGTTCAAAGGCACATGGACGGACTCGACCGTTTTCAGCCTTGACACGAACGACAAATTCAGATTGAACAGACTGCCCGACGACCTTTATATCGTCAGCCGAGGCGCGCTTTACTATGCCGTGCCCGTAGCGGCGGACAAGGCTTATACCGAGGGCAACACTTATCCTTACAGCGAATACGAACTTTCGGCAAGCGGCGGCTGGAACTTTGCCGTGCTTGCCGAGGACAAGGACAGATTTTCGAAATCCGTCACGTTTGAGGATAAGCCGCTGACATCGTTCCCGTTCTCGTCGGCTACGCCCGCAGTCGAAATGTTCTGCTGCGGCAAACGCATACAGTGGGGCATTAAAGACGGCGCGGCTGTCAGAAAACCGCTTGCCGTCGCGGCTTCCGACAAAAAGGAGATGCTCCGTTTTATACCTTACGGCGCAACGGAACTCCGCATGGCGGCTCTGCCCGTCATAACGCAGAACGTCTGATAAGGCTTTCGGCACAGAAAAGGATCAAACGAAAGTTGCCGCAACGCGGCGAACGCAACATATTTTTACTCTGAGGACATCGCATTGGAAAACGAAAACAAGAACCACGACACACAAGATAACAAACCCAAATTTTCATTCCGTCCCGCGGAAACCCCCATAGAAGACTTTCCTCTTGCGGAGGAGGAGGACGAAACGCCGACTTCCGACGGTTACGGCTATTCCGATTTCGAAGCTGACGACGGAGACGACGACTATCCCGAGGAAAAGCTGTCTTTTCGCGAACGCCTCGCAAAAAGAAGAGCGGAGACGGAAGCCTCAAACGCTGCGGAGCAGGCGGCATTTGACGAAGACGATGAATATGAAGAGCACGATGAGAAAGACCGCGCGCCGCGTCCGTCTTTCCGTGAACGTTTCGCCAAAAGCAGAGCCGCGCAAAAAGCCGCAGAAGAGGAAACAGATGAAGACAAAGAGGACGAAACTTTCTCTCTGTCTCTGCGTGAACGCCTTGCGAAAAGACGTGCCGAGCGTGAAGCGGCGGAAGCCGCGGAGGACGACGAATACGACGAGGATGAAGAGGACGAAACTTTCTCTCTGTCTCTGCGTGAACGCCTTGCGAAAAGACGTGCCGAGCGCGAAGCGGCGGAAGCCGCGGAGGACGATGAATACGACGACGAGGACGAGGAAGAATTACGTCCGACCCGCCGCCGCATAGCCGTGCGGCAGTCCGAAACTGCCGTAAGATCTGCGCAGAGAGAGGAAAAGCACATAGCAAAGCCTGTTGCGGATAAGTCTGCCGCGCCCAAAGCGGAAAAGCACGTCGAAAGACCTGTTGCGGACAAGCCTGCGCAGAGAGCGGAAAAACACGCTGAAAGAACTGCTGCGGACAAGCCCGCGCAGATAACTGAAAGCCGCGTTGAAAGACCTGCTGCGGACAAACCTGCGCAGAGAGAGGAAAAGCACATAGCAAAGCCTGTTGCGGATAAGCCTGCGCAGAGAGCGGAAAAACCCGTCGAAAGACCCTCGGAGGACAGACCCACGGCAAAGAAAACGGACAGCCCCGTAAAGAATAGGCGAAACCATGCTCCGACCGCAGTCGAAAAAACGGCTCAAAACAGAAAGCCCGCTAATCAAGAAAGCGGTTCGGGAGATAAGAATAAATCAAAAACGTTCCCCGCGTTTTCGGGCAGCGAACTCAACGCAGGCGGTGCGGACGAAAACGTCAAAAAGCGTTTTGTCCCGATAATCGGCGCGTTTGCCGCGTTTATTGCGGTGTGTGTGATTTTTACGCTGTGCGCATCTGTTCTGACGAGAAAGACCGTTACCGGCAGCCGCGTTTACATCAGCGAAATAATGACTTCGAATTCTTCGAGCGTGCCCGCGCCAGACGGTGAATTTTACGATTGGATAGAACTTTGCAACCCGACCGACGAAGCGGTTGACGTTTCGGGCTTCGGTTTCGGGCTTGATTCCGCCGCTGCGGTGTGGACGATACCGAGCGGAACGGTGATCCCAGCAAAAGGGTACGCGCTTGTGTTCTGCGCGGGCAGAGCGGGAGACTCGGGCAGAGTGGGCGAAGTTTACGCCACGTTCCGTCTTTCCAAAAAGGGCGGCGAGGAACTGACGCTTTTGGCGTCTTCGGGCAAAACGATAGATGCTCTTAAAACCGAGACGTTGGACAGAGGCAAGACGATGTACCGCGTCAAAGAGGGTTCTTCCTTTGAGATCGGCGGCGACCCGACTCCGCTTTTCCCGAACACGGAAGAGGGCAGGGCGAATTACCTTGCGTCGCTTTATGTGGACGGCGACCCGATAAAGATAAGCGAAATAGCTCCGAAAAACCATATCGGGCTTACCGATTCTTTCGGTGAGACGTCCGACTGGATAGAACTTCACAACACGTCGGATACGGAAGTTAATCTGAAAGGCTACAAACTTTCCGACAGTTCGGAAGAGCCTTATGCATGGTCGTTTCCCGATGTGACGGTCGAATCGGGAGGTTACATATATGTTTTCTGCTCGGGCAGAGACGTTGAAAAGGGCGACGAGATACACGCCGATTTTGTGCTGTCTTCAAAGAGCGGAACCGTGGTGCTTGCGCGTCCCGACGGCGGGATAGTTGACCATGTGGAATATTCGGGCGTTGAGACGAATGAGTCCTACGCCGACGACGAAAACGGCAACTTTACCGCAACGCCGTGGCAGACTCCCGGCTTTGCAAATACGGTTGACGGCTATGAAAAATATGCCGAAACGCTGAAAATGCCGAGCGGGCTTATTATCAACGAGGTCATGGTCGGCAACGAGAAATACTGCGCACATAACGGCGGCAGATATTACGACTGGATAGAACTTTACAACGCTTCCGACGCGGATATAGACCTTTCCGAATATACTCTTTCAAAAGAACTCTCCGATCTCGGCGCGTTCACGCTGCCGCAGCGGACGCTTCGCCCCGGCGAATACGCTCTTGTTATGTGTTCGGGCGACGAAACGCTTTCGACGTCGAGTTATATCCATGCGAATTTCAAGATAGACAACGACGGCGAAGAACTGTTCCTTTCAAAGAATGACACGGTCGTTGACAGCGTATACTTCTCAAATATCAGGGCAGGTTATTCGTTCGGCCGTTCAAGTCTCGGCAACGGCTTCTACAATTTGAGCCAGCCCACGCCCGGCTATGTCAACGGTATGGGTATAAGACAGGTTTCGTCAGCACCCTTTACCGACACGGCGGAGGGCGTTTACAATAATGTAGCGAACGTCAAAGTCGCGTTGTCCGCTTTCGGCGACGCGACGGTTTACTATACGACCGACTGCACCGAGCCGACGTATACAAGCACGCAGTACCTCGGCGAACTGACGCTGGACAAGACTACCGTTGTCAAGGCGGTGGCTTACGAAAAAGGAAAACTGCCGTCCGCGGTGGTGACGCTGAGTTACATCGTCAACGAAAATCACACGCTGCCCGTTATCAGTCTTTCGGCAGACCCCGACGACCTTTTTGATTATTACACGGGCATTTACGCCGACGGTCCGGGTTACACATACGAGTTTCCGCATAAAGGCGCAAACTTCTGGCAGGACTGGGAGCGCGACGCGCATGTAGCGTTTTTTGCGGACGGGGAAGACGGGTTTTCGCTTGACTGCGGCATAAAAATGTTCGGCAACTACGGCAGAGCATACGACCAGAAGCCGTTTCAGATAAAATTTAAGAAGAAATACGGAACGTCCGAACTGCATTACAAAATGTTTGAGCAGTATTCGGATATGTCGGTTTTTGACGCGCTTGTTTTGCGCTGCGGTTCGCAGGACAGTTACCGTTCACGCTTTCGCGACGAACTGTTTACATCGCTTGTCACGGACAGTTCCAGCACCTTGCTTTCACAGGCATACCGCGCCTGCGTGCTTTATCTGAACGGACAGTATTGGGGCGTTTACTATATCCGTGAAAAGGTTGACGAGAACTTCCTTGCTCAGCATGAGAATTACGGTCCCGATTCTTTCACCATGCTTTACCGCAACGGTGAAGTCATTATGGGCGATACTGACGAAGGCTATGCGTCGCTGATATATTTTGTAGAGACGCACGACATGACGCTTAAAGAAAATTATGATTACGTCTGCTCTCGGATAGATATTCAGAATTACATAGATTTCAAGATTTTTCAGGCTTACAGCGGCAACTACGACCTGCACAATATCAAGTATTACAAGAGCGATGCCGAGGGCTCGGACGGCAAGTGGCGGTGGATATTCTACGACCAGGATTACGCGTTCCGTGAACTCGGAGATTCCGTTGCGCGCACCGTCGAAAGCGGATATCACTTTATCAGCAACACTCTTATCCGAAATCTGTTGAAAAATCCCGACTGCCGCGCTTTGTATCTTTCGCGTATGTCCGAACTGTTTTCTTCGGCGCTTTCCGCGGATACGGTGCTTGCAAAAATAAACTCCCTTTATGAAGAATCTCTTCCCGAAATGCAGCGCCATTGCGAACGGTGGTCCCTTTCGTTCGACAACTGGAAATACGAAGTCGATGTGCTTCGCCGCACCGTAAGCGAAAGCGGTTCAATCGAGGGGCTGGGCGGTCTCAGTTACGGCGGCAGCCGCATTGCGCAGGTGCTTGCAAACCTGAAAAGCACGCTGTATTTGACCGATGAAGAATACAACAAGTATTTCGGCGGTCTCAGCATAGGTTAACGGCGCAGCGCTTATTGCACGCCCAAACAGATAGGTTTTTTGCAGTCTATGCACAAATGTGCTTCACAGATAATGAAAGGGGATATATCATGTCCAAAACAGACAACATTCTCCGATATCTTTCATGGTGGGCGATAGTCGCTTCCGTCGGCTCGCTCGTTATGCTTTCTTTTGTCAGCACAACATTCTTTATTCCGGGTGCGAACTTTGTAGCCACCATGTTTTTACTGCTCGGTATGACAGGCAGTTTTCCTCTGCTGCTCGCTTCCGCGGTTTTGCTGCTGCTGTATTTCTTCGGCGCAAAGGGCGTCAAAATGCGCTCCGCGTGGCTGCCTGCCGTTATCGCCGTGCCCGTGCTTGCGGACTTTGTTATGTTCTTTTACTACCTGTTCCGAGTTATCCTTTTCGGCGTTGATTTTACGTGGCAGACCGTGCCCTCGTTTATTTACGCCGCCGCCGTCGCGGTCTTTCTCGTCCTTTATTATGTCGGACTTGTCAAAGAGCGCAAGGGCAAACAAAAGGATATATAAATATGAAGATAAAAAATCAGGTTGATGATGTTTGACCTGAACAAGGTATATTCTGCCGAAAACGGAACCAACATTTTTTTTAAATACATAAAACCCCCGAGCGGACGGAAAATGTCTGCCCGGGGGACTTTTATTTGCGTTCTCGCCGCGCATTTCTAAAACATAGACATCAAGGGCGCGCGTCGGCTGATGCCGAAAACTCGGACTGTGTTTCAGCCGTCTGTTTTCTGTTCAAGCCGCATATTTTCGTCGGAGAAGAAGTTGAATTTTCGTGCGATTCGGGTCGCAGTTTATTTTGTATCGCAAATGTCTTCGCCGAAATGCCTCAAAATCCTTCGCCGAAATACCCCAAAATCCTTCGTCGATAAATTTAAAAGTCGACCGTTCCGCGTTTTTTACGGAACGGTCGAATTTTTTATATTTGTATTTGTTGCGCGTCGGAAATCATTGCTCGTCGCTTTCCTGTACGGTTTCCTCAACGGTCTCAACCGTTTCGGTCTCCGTTTCGGGCGCGGGAGCTTCTTCCGTGGCGGCAGCCGTTTCGGTCGTTACGGTCTCGGTTTCCGCAGCAACGTCGGCAGTAACTGTGTCTGCCGTTTCTGCGTCGCTCTGTGTGTCCACTGCCGCACCGTCAGCCGTTACAAGCACGGGCTGTTTGCTTCTGTTGCAGAAGTAGAGAACCGCAATGGCAACAAGCAGTACCGCCGCGCCGATGGCAAGACCGATATATCCGTTGTCCAGCACGCCGCCGAGAACGTAGCCCACAAGGCACGAACCCGCAACGACCATGGCATACGGGATCTGCGTCGAAACGTGTTCGAGGTGGTTGCAACGCGCACCTGTGGAGGAAAGTATCGTCGTGTCCGAAATGGGCGAGATGTGGTCGCCGCATACAGCACCCGCAAGAACCGCGGAGATAACGAACGCGAGCTGCTCAAAGCCGTGGTCGGTTGAGAAGTCTATCGTGCCGTTAAGAACGGTGAAGATTATCGGGATAAGTATTCCGAACGTACCCCACGAAGTTCCCGTTGCGAACGCAAGACCTACGGAGATAAGGAAGAATATCGCGGGAAGAATGGATATGGGAATGCTGTAAGTTTCAACAACGGTCTTTACAAACTGACCCGCGTTGAGGTAGCCGTTGTTGCAGATTCCGCCGAGCGTCCACGCAAGCGCAAGGATGGCAATGGCGGGAACCATGGCTTTGAAGCCGTCAACTATGCTGTCCGCAAACTGCTTGTAGGTGAGAATGCGGCGGGACATATAAAGAACGAAAATGAAAAGTATGGTTATGATAGAACCGAGAACGAGCGAAAGGGAAGAGTTGCAGTCGCCGAAAGAGGACGTGAGCAGTTCCCATGTCGAAATGTCCGCTTTGCCCACGGTTACAGCCGTGCCTTTTGCTATCGTGGCTTCCGCGTCAGCCGTCAGTTTGACGGAGATCACCGTGCCGTCAACAACGCCGAGCTTCTCTTTTGTCATACCCGTGTAGCCCTGCGTTTCGTAGTAAGCTATCATCGCGTCGATGTATGCGTCGGTGTCCGCTATCTCGAAATCTGCGGGAAGCGTTACGGTTGCACCGTCTTCGCCCGTTATTTTACCGTCTTCCAGCATATCGGAAGAAAGCGTACCGAGATCCATTGCGCCTTTCGCGGTAAGACCGTTTGCGAACAGACCCTTGATGTCCGCATAAGTGCTTTCGGACGTGTTTTCGCCCTGTTCGGGAATGCTTACGTATACGGAAATGGGTGCGTCGTCGGAAATCGTGTAAGAAGTTCCCGCTTCCGCCGTGTAAGATTTTGTCTTGTCAAAAATGCCGCCTGTGTAAAGCATTGCCGCAATGCAGGTAACAATGAGCACCGCGATGGGAAGGATAAGGTCGATAACCTTGCCCTTTGTCTTTTTCTCTGCGGTCTCGGTCTCGTCAAGCACTTTGAGCGGGGGATTCTGCGCAATTTCCGCTTTTTTCATCGGCCCGAAATCGAAGTTCAGCGCTATCATCAGAACTATCATCAGAATGGTAAGCAGCGCATAGAAGTTGAACGGAATGGTGTGCAAAAACAGGCTGAAACCGTCAACGTCCGTGCCATCGGGAAGAGAAGAACTTACCGCAGCCGCCCAGCTTGAAATGGGTGCGATTATACATACGGGAGCCGCCGTTGCGTCGATGATGTACGCAAGTTTTGCGCGGGAGATCTTGTGTCTGTCCGTAACGGGGGACATAACCGTGCCGACGGTAAGGCAGTTGAAATAGTCGTCAACAAAGATAAGCACTCCGAGCCCCGACGTTGCATAAAGCGCGCCGCGCTTGGATTTTATCGCCCGCGCCGCCCAATTGCCGTATGCCTTTGACGCACCGGACTTGGTGACAAGCGCAACGATTATGCCTAAAAATACAAGGAAGATACATATATTGACGTTGCCGCCTATGCTGTCTCCCATAATGCCGAAGATAGTCTCAAATATCTTGGCGGGATTGTAAAGAAGCGCGCCTACCGCAACGCCGACGAAAAGGGAGATGTAAACTTCCTTTGTTATCAGCGCAAGCGCTATCGCGACAATGGGAGGAACTATTGCCCAGAACGTACCTATCGCTCCGGTCGCTCCCCACGGGTTGATGTCCTGGAAAAACTGTGCTATTGCTTCCATGGGAAAAATCCTTTCTTTTAATGCTTTTACATAATATATCTATAATGACGTCGCACCGGCAGATGCGGCGATTGTTCTTGTAGTGCTTTTTGATTCGAGTTGCGTAGTGCGGAAAGTGTTTGCGGTGCAAACAGGGTACTTCCCGAAACGTGCATAGCCTTTTTCTTTCCGCTGCGCGGAGTTTGCGTCGTTTTTCGCGGGGCGAAAAGCCGAGCAAACAGTATGGTCTGATTTTAATACGCCGCGCGAAATTGCCGCTATGCGGCACGCGCATGGCTAATCGCAAAAAATACAGCGGCTTTTTTGCGATGTATGCTTTTACATAATATAACTAAAATGTTATCTATAATGACGCCGCACCGGCAGATGCGGCGATTGTTCTTGAAAAACAAAAAACTAATTATAAGTGTTGCATTGCAGATTAGAGAAAATGCTCTTTGGTTATATCGGAGAGTTTTAGAAAGTGTTTGCTGGGCAAACAGGGTACTTCCCGAAACGTGCATAGCCTTTTTCTTTCCGCTGCGCGGAGTTTGCGTCGTTTTTTTGCGTTACGGTTTAAGCGGATTTATCGCCCGTTCCAATATTCCGTGCATTTTTGCGATAGCCGTGCCGTAGTTCGTCATCGGCACGCCCTGCGCCTTTGCGCGCTTTGCGCGTGACGATATTTCCGCATCGTTCAGCATACAGCCGCCGCAATGAATGACAAGCGAATATTCCGAAACGTCTTCGGGAAAATCCCTGCCCGACGTGAAGTCGAAAACAAGGTTTTTGCCCGTATATTTGCTGACCCAATTCGGCAGTTTGACCGTGCCGATGTCGTTGCATTGCCTGTGGTGCGTGCAGCCCTCGCTGATAAGCACACGGTCGCCGTCGCGGAGCTTGTCGAGCGTGTCCGCACCGTCCGCCAACGCAAAAAGGTCGCCCTTATAGCGTGCAAACAGCATCGAAAACGATGTCAGCGGAATGTCTTTCGGCACGACCTTGTTCACAAAGCCGAACGCCTGCGAATCCGTCACGACCAGCCGCGGTTTTTTCGGCAGGGAAGAAAGCAGCGTTTCAAGCTGCGTTTCCTTTGTGACAAGGCACACCGCGTCGCTGTCCAGCACGTCGCGTATCGTCTGCTGCTGCGGCAATATCATTCTGCCTTTCGGCGCGGATTCGTCGATAGGCGTGACAAGCACGACAATATCGTCCTTTTGAAGCAGGTCGCCTATCAGCCGCTTTTCCTTTTTGCCGTCGGCGGCAATTCTGCCGAGCATTTCTTTCAATTCGAAAATGTTCGTTCCGCTTGCCGCGCTGACATAAAGCGTGTTCTCGCCCGCCGTCGGAACGGCGGGGAGCAAGTCAGCCTTGTTATATACCGTTATGAGCGGGATCTTCCGCTCCGTTATCAGTTTTTTCAGTTCTTCATCCGCCTGCGTTTCGCCCTTTTCGGCATCTATCACAAGCACGGCGATGTCGGTCTCGTCAAGCGTTTTCATCGCCCGTTTGACCCTTTGTTCTCCGAGCGCGCCCTCGTCGTCCGTCCCCGGGGTGTCGATGATGACCACAGGTCCTATCGGCAGCAGTTCCATCGCCTTGCGAACGGGGTCGGTCGTCGTTCCCTTTACGTCGGAAACAAGCGAAAGTTCCTGCGCCGTAACGGCATTGACAACGCTCGATTTGCCCGCGTTCCGAAGCCCGAAAAAGCCGATGTGGACTCTTTCGGCGGACGGGGTTGAATTGAAACTCATTGTTTTTCCCCCTATCAGAAGCGGAAATCGCGGCGGTTAGAGTTCTTTATCTGCTCTATGTTCTCTTTCGCGATATTGCGCACTTTTTCTTTCGGAATCTTTTCAAGTTCGCGTTCGATGACTTCAAAACCGACTTTTTTCGTCTCCTCGGACGCATAATCCACAAGATATTCGGCAAGCGTCATCAGCGCATTCGGGTGGCAGCAGTTCAGTATCTGCCCGTTCTTGCAAAGGCTCATAAAGCGGTCGCCCGTTCTGCCCTCGCGATAGCACGCGGTGCAGAAAGACGGAATGTGGTCGCTCTGCATAAGCCAACGCACCACCTCGTCAAGCGTTCTCTGGTCGGAAACGTCAAACTGCTCCGAATCGTGCGGACGCTCGTCCTCGCAATATCCTCCCACGGACGTGCGCGACGCGCCGCTTATCTGCGAAATGCCGTAATCAAGCACTTTGCCGCGAACCGCTTCGCTCTCGCGCGTGGAAATTATCATGCCGGTGTACGGCACGGCAATGCGTATGCAGGCGATGAGTTTTGCGAACAGGTCGTCGGGCACGGAGTTGTCAAACGCCGTCGGGTCGATGTCGTCCGCGTGCTTTATTCTCGGAACGCTTATCGTGTGCGGTCCCACGCCGTGAACGGCTTCGAGATGTTCCGCGTGCATAAGCAGCCCCGCAAATTCGTAATCGTAACCCTCAAGCCCGTAAAGCACGCCCAGACCTACGTCGTCAATGCCGCCCTGCATGGCTCTGTCCATCGCTTCGGTGTGATAGTCGTAGTTGTGCTTCGGACCCGTCGGGTGCAATTGCTCGTAACTCTTTTTGTTGTAGGTCTCCTGGAACAGGATATACGTTCCGATGCCCGCTTCTTTGAGTTTTCTGTAATTTTCAACGGTCGTCGCCGCGATATTGACGTTTACGCGGCGAATGTCTCCGTTCCTGTGATGAACGGAATATATGGTTTTGATGCTTTCGAGAATATATTCGATAGGGTTGTTCACGGGGTCTTCGCCCGCCTCTATCGCAAGGCGTTTATGCCCCATATCCTGAAGCGCGATGACCTCTTTTTTTATCTGCTCCTGCGTCAGTTTGACGCGAGGGATAGTCTTGTTTTTTGCGTGGTACGGGCAGTAAACGCACCCGTTGACGCAGTAATTTGAAAGATAGAGCGGCGCGAACATAACGATACGGTTGCCGTAAAACGCAAGCTTTATCTCGTTTGCCAGCGCGTACATCTTTTCGATTTTGTCGGGCAGGTCGCACGCAAGCAGAACGGACGCCTCTCTGTGCGTCAGCCCCGAACATACAACGCCGTTTTCGGTCTTCTTCGGTCTTGCCTTTTCGAGCAGCGCGTCTACAAGTTCCGCGTCGTTCTTGTGAGCCTGCGCGTACGCAAGCGTTTGTCTTATCTCCTCGTCGTTGATAAACTCTTCGGCTTTCATTGATTTCGGATCGTAAATTGCCATGGTGATACTTCCTTTCTTGCGGTCAGGGTCAAAGCCCTTTCCGTCAGACAGATATAATATATGTATATTTAATTTTTTACAATAATTTGTTTTGTATATCCCTGCCGTAATACATGCTGTGCAAAGATATCATATCGCGGAGCGATATTTCATGTGAAATCAGAGGTTTACGATTTTATGTCCCCTCTTGCCGTAACGACTTCAAAGCCTATCGACCTCATGCGTCCCGCAAGGCACGCACGGCATTGCGCCGACTCGTCGCCCGTGCATATCTTGTCGTCGTAAAGTGCGTACTTTTTGCGCACCGAAACGGGGGAAAGGTTGGGCATGACCACATTTGCGCCCGCCTGTATTCCTTTTTCGCGCCCTTTCGGGTCAACCGTGCCGAGCGCCGTGGTGGACGGCAGCAAAATGTTCGGTTTTATCAGACGTATCAGCGACAGAAGATATACCGTTTGCGCCGCCGTTCCTGCGGTAAACGTGCCGAAAGGCGTGTCCTTTTGCGGAATGAACGGTCCTATGCCGCACATATCGGGACTGAACGTCTCAACGAATTTCAGGTCTTTTGCAAGCGTTTTCGCCGTCTGATAAGGCGAACCGACCATAAACCCGCACCCGACCTGAAAACCGAGCGTTTTCAAGTCTTTCAGACACCGCATACGGTTGTCGAACGACATATTCGCGGGGTGCAGTTTTTCGTAATGTTCCTTGTCCGCAGTCTCGTGCCGCAAAAGATACCTGTCCGCGCCCGCCGCTTTCATCGCCGCATAAGCCTCGGTCGGATATTCGCCGAGAGAAAGCGTTATCGCGCAGTCGGGAAATCCCGCTCTTATCTCGCGAACGGTTTGCAGTATCTCTTCAAGTCCGAAAACGCCCTCGCCGCCCTGCAAAACAAATGTGCGGAATCCGAGTTCGTAACCCGTCTTGCAGCAGTCCAAAATCTCTTCTTTTGTCAGTCGGTAGCGGTCGCACGCCTTGTTCGAGCGGCGTATACCGCAATAAAAGCAGTCGTTTTTGCACAGATTGCCTATCTCGATAAGCCCTCTGACAAAGACCTCGTTTTTATATATTTCGCGTCGCCGTTTATCCGCAAGCGATGCCGCATATTCGGCAAGTTCGTCAGTCTGCGCCGTTATAAGGTATTCGTATTCATCGACGGTGAGCGTATGTTCGCGGTCAAGTCTGTCGATGAGTTGTTTTGCGTCAGTCATTGCCCGTTACGTTGGAATAAGCCGTTTTGACGCTTAATCCTTTGACGTTGCCGAGTTTGCCCGCAAGCGCGGATATTGCGTCCTGCGGCGCGTCGAGCGCTATCGAAACGATGTTGATGTCTTTTGCCTTGTAGGGAAGACCCATTCTTCCGATTATATATTTACCGTATTCGTGGAGTTCCGCATTGAGTTTTTCTACCGCGGAGGTATCTTCCACTATAATCGCCATAACGGCTACTCTTGTTTCCATAATTTCTATATTCCTTTTAATATGAACGGCTTGCGGCTCGTTCTTTTGACTTATATAATTGTGTGAATATAAAATATATATATTGCCAAATGCAGAAAGTGTTTGCCTCGCAAACAGGGTACTTCCCGAAACGTGCGGAGCCTTTTTCTTTCCGCTTCGCGGAGTTTGCGTCGTTTTTCGCAGGGCGAAAAGCCGAGCAAACGTTTTGTACCGACTTTTATACGCCGTGCGATAGTTCGTTCATTCGAACGAACCGCACATGGCTAATCGCAAAAATTGCTCGCTGCGCTCGGTCTTTTTGCGATGACTATAATCGCCATAACGGCTACTCTTGTTTCCATAATTGTTATATTCCTTTTTGTATGGGCGGCTTTTGTTTTAAGATGAAAGGCTTGCGGCTCTCTGTCTTTTGGCAACCGATGTTACTTCGATGATTTCAGAACCGCTTTCAGTTTTAATTCTTCCCCGTTTCGCTCGACCGTCAGTTCGACAGTGTCGCCGACGCGCTTTGTTTTAAGATATGCGGAAAGGTCGTCCGTATCGTTCACTTCAACGTCGTCGATGGCTCTGATAATGTCGTTTTCAAGCACGCCCGCCTGTTCAGCCGCGCCGCCCTTGACCACCGCGCCGACCCAAAGCCCGCCGTCGGCATTTGCTTTAACGGTCACGCCGAGCATCGGTTTTTCTATTTTGCCGTTTTCTATTATCTGTTTTGCGTAATTCAGCACGCCGTTTATGCGGAGCGCAAAGCCGAGATTTTTGAACTCGCCCGCGATTTGCAGGCTGTTCAGCCCTATGACCTGACCGCTCAAATTTATAAGCGGTCCGCCGCTGTTGCCCGAATTTATCGTGGCGTCGTGCTGGATAACGTCCGCCGTTATGCCGAGATTTTTGAACTCGACCGAATTGCGTATCGCGCTGACCATGCCCTTTGTGGCAGTCTGGAAAAGCGCGGAATCGTAAGGCGTGCCTATCGCGATGACAGTATCTCCGACCTCGACCGTTTCCGAGTTGGCGAACTCGGCGGGGGTGAACGTGCCCTCTATCTTGATAACTCCGACGTCGCTTTCCGAGTCGTAACCGACCACGGTCGCGTGGTAGTAGTTATCCTCGTTGTCTCTCACCTCGACCGCCCGTGCGCTGTCTATAACGTGCGCGTTTGTCAGAATATATCCGTCGGAAGTCATTATAACTCCGCTTCCGCCGCCGCTGCCGCTTGTTTTCTTCGTCATTATCTCAACAACGCTCGGCAGTATCTTCTGTATCGCCGCTTTTGACGAGCCGTCGCTTTCGGTCGGTTCTTCGTGCTTCGGCTCATCGCTGGACTGTTTTATCTCAACGCTCGCCTTCGGCTGGTTCTCCGCTTTTCGGAGCGCTACCATCGCCACGCAGGTGCTGAAAATCGCTATCGCCGCGCTTATCGCCGTCAACGTTATCAGAACTGCGGAAACACCGTTTCTGTGTCTGTTTTCATTCTTCGGCGATGTGAACTTCTGCGGTCTTTGCGGTGCGGGGACTTCGCTGTCGGTCCCGTCGCTTCTTTTTTCGCCGCTTTCCGCGTCCGCATCTCTCACCGTTGGTTCCGCATTTTCGCTTTCGCCGTCGGAAACGGGTATTTCCGTCTCTGACGCCGCATTTTCGGCTTGTTCGGGCGTTTTTTCGACGTCTGCGGGAACAGTCTGCGCCTTTGCCGTATTCAGTTCGTTCTGAATTTTCCGAAGCCGCTGCTCCGGCGTTTCAAAATTATCCATGAGTTATCCTCTTATTTATAACGCTTTGCAAAATATCGGCAAAGAGCCTGTTTCCGGCTGTGTCCCTGCGTTCGGGCTGCGCAGACCGCGCTTACCAATCTTCTTTCAGCATTGCGAATATCTTTATGTCCGCATAGCGGTTTTTGAGCCATATCTCCTCGCGGTGGCAGCCCTCGTACACCATGCCGAGTTTTTTCATCAGCGCCGCCGACGGTTCGTTGTCCGCCGCACATTTGCCCACGATGCGGTTCAGGCCGACTTTGTTGAATCCGAAATCCATAACGGCAAACGCCGCTTCAAAAGCGTAACCTCTGCGCCTGCAATCGCTTGCTATCCAATAGCCCATTTCGGCGCGGCGGCTCAGCGACGCGATGTCGTGCAGGTTTATCATGCCTATTGCCCGCCCGTCGCTTTTGCGCTCGATTATCCATGAAGTGCAAGAGCCTTTTTCGTATTTCAGAATAAGCCCGTTCAAAAACTCTGCGGTTTCCGCGTTCGAACGGTGCGTTTCCCACGTTTCGAAACGGGATATACTCGGGTCGGACATACAAAAGAATATATCGTCCGTGTCGTAAAGATACGGACGGCGGAGTACGAGCCGCTCCGTTTTCAGTTTGGGGAGCGGACGGAATGCGCGCATTATATCATGTAACATAACAAAAACTCTCCGACGTCTTTGCGGTGAAACCGTTTTTTTTGACTGTCGGCTCGCAACACAGGTCAGACAGGCAAGCTCCGTTCGATACAAAAACTTTTTACTCGCCGAGATACCCCGAAAGCGCCTTTTCGAGCGGATTGAGCTGCTCCGTCGAATAGTCGGCAACGGTATATATTTTTCCGTTTGCAAAACGCAAAGTCGTTGTCCTGTAAGACGCAACGCCGCGTTCTCTTGTATGCAATTTTACCGAGGCGTAAAAAACGCCGTCCTTTTTATAAACTTTCAGGTCGGAAAAATCCTCGATATAATTTGCGTATTCGCCGTTTTTCTGCGCCGCGACACGCTTTTTCCAAACGTTTTGAGCATCTTCCTCCGAAAGTTCGGTGCCGTTTTCCAAGTTTTCCTCGTTGTCGAAAAACCAAATGTTTTCGACTGCGGAATCGAGGTCTTCCGCTATTATGTCTTTGAGAAATCCGCGAACCTCGAAATATGTCTTTGTCTGCTCAAAGCCGAACCCGCCGTTTTTCTTCGGCACAAAATATACGACCGCCGTCACGGCAACGGCAAGCAGAACCACCGCGCCCAGAACTCGCAGAATGATTTTTCTCTGCTTCTTTTTCGCCTGCGCGGCGGCGACGTCCTCTTTGTTTATTTTTTTGAATTTGCTCACAGGTCTTTATCCTCAAACGGCACAAAAAATGCCATGGATCTGTTTGTGTAACTCTTGTCTTCCGTAACTTCGCGTATGACCTCTATAAAATCTGGCAGGGTATAATATTCGTCTTCGGTCTCCGTTTCGACCTCGCATATCGCCTGCTTTTTCCAAAACGGATAAATGTCTATCTCCGCAAAAAGTCCGTTTTTCATCGGAATTTTCCAGCGCCGCTTTTTTATCGGCGTCAGATTTTTGTCGGCTTGCTTCAGCATGGAGAGGTATTTCTTTTCGTCCAACGCCTCTTCCTGTTCGTGCCTCATGCTGCGTGAATGTCCGAATTTGAGCGTATATGTGTATACCGTCCTGCCGTTTTTTTCGGCTTTTCTGACCCTTTCCGTAAAAGTCGGGATAACCGGCACAAGATATGTCTGCGTTATATCCGTGACCGTTGCGCCCTCTATCGTTGCAAGAAACTCTTCGTCGGGCATTTTTATCAGATACTTCCGTTCGATTTCAATTCCCGGTGGCATATCACATTTTCTCCTCGTCGTAAACCGCTCTGCAACCGCCGATGAACTTCGGGCGCGTGCGGGCGTAAACAACGTTTGCTTCGCCTATCTTTTTGACGTCGAGACGCACGGGCACCGCAACGCGCTTCAAGTGCATACCTATCAGCGTGTCCCCGATGTCCATACCCGCGTCGGCTTTGACCTCTTCGACCACGACGGGGTGTTCAAACGATTTGTAACCTGCGGTCGCCCATGAGCCGCCCGCTTTCGGCTGCGGCACGACGTTGACCTCTTCAAGACCGTGGCTCTGCGCGTACTCGCCCTCTACCACCACGGCTCTGTTCAGGTGTTCGCAGCATTGGCAGCCCAGATATATGCCGTTCTTTTTCAGCACGCCGTATATCTCTTCAAAGACTGCCTGTCCCACTTCAAAGACCGAACCTTTGCCTATGCGCTGACCCACTATCTCGCTGGACGAACAGCCCACAACGCAAAGGTCGCCTTTTTTGAGTTTTGCGGCTGCGACGAGCAGTTCAGCCGCCCGCCGCGCCTCGTTTCTGATTTCTTCGTACATTTCCGTCACTCTTTTCGGGCTTATATCAGTCCTGCAAAGCCCATTTGTATTTGAGATAATCTTGGTATTTTGCGTCCCAAGCAGCGCTGTCTTCGGGCTCGTAGATTTTCAGGTCGTCAGAGCAGAACTCATGTCTTGCCTGCGCAACGTCCTTTATCGTGCCCTGCGCGATAAGCTGAACCGCGATGTTGCCTATCGCCGTGGCTTCAACGGGACCCGCCGTTATCTTTTTGCCCGTAACGTTTGCGGTGAAGCGGCAAAGGTTGACGTCCTTTACGCCGCCGCCGATGAGGTGAACGACCTCGGTCTTTTCGCCGAGCAGTTTTTCAAGCGATTCGATATAGTATCTGTAAGTCATCGCAAGGCTTTCCAGAATGCAGAGCGCATACTGACCTTTGGACTGCGGCAGCGCCTGACCTGTCTTTTTGAGGAACTCGTTTATCTTTGCGGGCATATTTCCCGGTTTGCCGAACGGCGCGTAATCGGGGTCTATGTAAACGTTCGCGCTCTTTTCGGTGAGCAGCATTTTGTCGATGTCCTTGAACGAAATGTTGTCGCCCTCTCTTATCCATTGACGGCGCGTTTCCTGCAATATCCAAAGTCCCGAAATGTTTTTAAGGAAGCGGATTGTATTCTCAACGCCGCCCTCGTTTGTGAAGTTCTCTTCAAACGTTTTTTCGTTTATCAGCGGCTCTTTTGTCTCCGCACCGAGCAGCGACCATGTGCCGCACGAAACGTAGCAGCCCTTTTCGCCCTTTTCTATGGGGGCGGAAACAACGGCGGACGCCGTGTCGTGCGAGCCTACCGCGATAACGTCTACCTGCGCTATGCCGAGTTCGTCGGCAATGTCTTTCGAAAGTTTGCCGATAACGTTGCCCGGAGGAGTTATCTTTCCGAACAGACTGCGTTTGAGACCGAGACGGTCGATCATGTCAAAGTCCCAGTTTCTCTCTTTCGCATTCAGCAACTGGCTGGTGGAAGCAATGGTATATTCAACGTTCTTTTCTCCTGTCAGCAGATACGCGAAAAGGTCGGGCATGAACAGAAGCGTCTCCGCTCTTTCGAGCACGTCGGGACGGTTCAGTTTGAGCGAATAGAGATGATAAAGCGTGTTGATGTCCAGGAACTGTATGCCCGTTTTGTCGTAAAGCTCGTTCTGCGGAATGACTTCGAAAACTTTCTGCATAATGCCCTTTGTTCTCTCGTCTCTGTAATGAACGGGGTTTTCAAGCAGTTTGCCGTCCTTGTCAAGCAGTCCGAAATCGACGCCCCATGTGTCTATGCCTATCGAGGTTATGTCCCCGTTGCCCGAATTTACGCATTTGAGAATACCCTGTTTTATCTCATGGAACAGTCTTAATACGTCCCAATAAAACGTGCCGTGAACCATAACGGGGTCGTTTGAAAATCTGTGCATTTCTTCAAGCGTCAGTTTGCCGTCCTCGTATGTCGCAAGAATCGCTCTGCCGCTCGAAGCGCCGAAATCGAATGCAAGAACCTTGTTTTTCATCGTGATGTTCCTCTCTTATGTCTTCGCGCCCGCGCACGGTGCGCAGACGCGCGTGTATTTGACAATAATTTATTATTATATATTATATCATACGCGTGCGGAAATGTAAAGATATATTTCGAGCGTTTTTGTGAAAATTGGAAACCGTAAAAGCGCCACGCCGCGAAAAACCGAAAAATTAAAACGCGTTTTTGACGGCTCAAAACCGCGTGAACCTGCTTTTTAGTGCAATATTCGCGTTCGCGAGGTTGCATTTTCGTGCAAAAATCCGACGTGTGAGGTTGCATTTTCGTGCAGAATTTGAACTTACGAGGTTGCATTTTCGTGCAGAATTTGAACTTGCGAGGTTGCATTTTCGTGCAAAAAACTTGTTTTGATACTTGCATTTTCGTGATTGGTGTGTTATAATATGCTTGAAACGGAACAAAATATTCGATGTGATGGAGATGACTGTGATGCTTAAAAGAAAAATATATGATGAATTGCTCGAATGGAAACAAAAGTCAAACGGCAAGACCGCAGTTATGATAGACGGCGCCCGCCGCGTAGGAAAAAGTTTTATTGTTGAAAAATTTGCAAGGGAAGAGTATAAAAGCCATGTCATAATTGATTTCGGAAATGCACCGCAAGGCGTTCTTGATATTTTTGAAAACGACAGCGCAGACCTTGATATGTTTTTCGCAAAACTTGCGTCTCTTTATTCGACAAGACTTTATAAAAGAAAATCTCTTATTGTCTTTGATGAGATTCAGCAATTTCCTAAAGCTCGTCAACTGATAAAATATCTTGTTGCGGACGGACGTTACGATTATGTTGAAACAGGCTCTCTGATTCGTCTTAAAAAGAACGTGCAGGATATTATAATTCCCTCGGAAGAGGAACATCTCGAAATGTTCCCGCTTGATTTTGAAGAGTTTCTTTGGGCGCTCGGGGACGAAGCGACATATCCGCTTATACGGCGGTGCTTTGAGTCTTTGACCCCGCTTGGTCAGGCGGTTCACCGAAAAGTTCTGAATGATTTCCGTCGGTATATGCTTGTCGGCGGTATGCCGCAAGCGGTTCTTGCGTATCTCGACGGGGGGAATTTTGCCGCAGCCGACACGGTAAAAAGGCGGATTCTGAATCTGTATCGGGAGGACGTTTCGAAATTCGCGGCAGGGTATGAGGATAAAGTATTTGCCGTGTTTGACGGAATACCCGAACAACTTGCCAAAAAAGAAAAAAAATATAAAATTTCATCTCTCGGAAAAACGGCGCGTTTCCGTTCCTACGAAGATTCGTTTGTGTGGCTGAACGAGGCAATGATAGTCAACGCCTGCTTTAATGCGACCGACCCGAGCGTCGGACTTGCGTTGAGTTCCGACCATTCGACGCAAAAATGCTATATGGCAGATACGGGTCTGCTTGTGACGCAAGCGTTTATGAGCGGAAAATATACCGAAAACGACCTCTATCGCTCGGTGCTTTTCGACAAACTGAACATCAATGAGGGTATGATAACCGAAAACGTCGTTGCGCAAATGCTCCGCGCGGGAGGACATCGTCTGTATTTTTATTCGAGAAGCGACAGCCGCGAAAGAGAAAATCATATGGAAATAGATTTTCTTATTACTCAGAAAAACAGGATAACTCCCATCGAAGTCAAATCGGGAAATTACAGAAGCCATATATCTCTTGACAAATTCCGCCGCCGTTTCTCGCAAAAAATCGGTAAGTCGTATATTCTTTACGATAAGGACGTGTGTGTCAAGGACGGGATAATACATCTGCCGCTTTATATGGCGCAGCTTCTTTGATTACTACTGTTTTGTAAAATCTGCCGCGCGTGTATTGACAATGCGGCGGCGCGGGTGTATTATGAAAAGCGAAAAGAAAACATCTGTTTTTGATTGGTTTTTCGGCGTGAGTGCGCGCATTCCGCGACACGGCGGCGAACGTGGGACAGAGTATGTCCGAAAAGAGAAAAAACACAATAAAATTTGCGAAAAAAGTTTTCGCAAGGAGGAAAATATGCTTTCAATCAGCAGCTTCACCAAGAGTTACGACGGCAAGAAAAATGCCGTGACAAATCTTTCGTTCGAGGTTCGCGGCGGCGATATTTTCGGCTTTATCGGTCATAACGGCGCGGGAAAGACAACGACAATAAAAGCGTGCGCGGGCATTCTCGAATTTGATGAGGGTACTATCAAAATAGACGGCACGGACATCAAAAAAGACCCGTTGACGTGCAAGAAAAAGGTTGCGTATCTGCCCGATAATCCGGATATTTACGAGTTTATGTCCGGTATAAAATATCTGAACTTCATCGGCGACATTTTCGAAGTGCCGAAATCCGTCCGTTCGGAGCGTATCACACGCTATGCGGAGGAATTTGAGATAGCGGGCGACCTGAACTCTTCCGTTGCGGCGTATTCGCACGGCATGAAGCAGAAACTTGCGATAATCGGCAGCCTGCTGCACGAACCCAAACTGCTTATCTGCGACGAGCCGTTTGTCGGTCTTGACCCCAAAGCCGCGCTTGTTTTCAAAAATTATATGAGAGAAATGTGCGCAAAGGGCGGTGCGGTTCTCTTTTCGACTCATGTCCTCGAAGTCGCCGAAAAACTCTGCAACAGAATTGCCGTTATCAAGGGCGGCGAACTTGTTGCCGTCGGCGATATCGACGAGGTTAAAGGCACATCGTCCCTCGAAGACGTATTTATGGAGTTGACCGAAAAATGAAAAGATTTCTGATACTTATGCGCCTGTCCGTTCAGCAGACGTTCCTTGCGGCTTCTGCGGGACGCAAGAAAAAAGCCAAAGTCGCCTCCGCCGCGACCACGCTTGTTATGTACGAGCTGATAGGCGTTCTTATAATTCTTTCCATGGGCGCGGTCTATGCGGGAATGGTCGTTGCCGCGGTTGACGGCGAAAGCGATGTCTCCGTTTACGGGGCGGTAACCGTTGCGAATATCCTCGGCTCGGCAATGACGCTGTTCCTCGGCACGATGGGGCTGGCGACGCACGTTTTCAAGTGCCGCGATTTTGATTTTCTGATGTCCCTGCCCGTCACACCCTCGCAGGTGCTTTGGTCAAAACTTGTCGGACAGTATGTGTCCCTGCTTTATTATTCGACGGTTTTCGTTCTCCCGTCCTACATCGTTATTTTCGCGTTGGGCAACGTGGACATAACGTTCTGCACCGTGCTTTCGATGATACTTAATCTGCTCCTGCTTCCCATGATACCGCTTGCGGTGTCCGTCATTCTCGCGTTTTTCGTATCGCTTATCCCCGAAAACAATGTGCTGGGCAAAGTTGTTTCAACGCTCCTTTCGCTCGGGCTTGTCGGGCTTTATATGTGGTTCTTCTACGGCGGCGACGGCATGACGCAACTGATGATAAACCCCGCCGTTACCAATGCGATGAAAAAGATATATTTCCCGCTTGCATTGCTTGACAACGCCGTCGGCGGCAACTTTGTTTCGCTGCTGCTCTATGTCGCTGCAAGCGTCGGTATATGCGCCGTTGTAGTCGGGCTTCTCGCCTTTGCGTATTTCCCGATTATACGCAGACGCAGACAGGGCGGCGGCAAGCGCAGAAAACTTGAAAAAACAGATATTAAGGCATCCCGCGTCGGCGCGGCGCTTTACGCAAAAGAACTCAAAAAATATTTCGGAACAACGACCTATGTCGTCAACACGATAATCGGACCTCTGCTTTTCGTATTCGGCTCTGTGTATTTCACTTTCAGCGACAGTTCGTATCTTGCGATGCTGACCGGTGACGGGGCTGCTTTTGCCGTGCCCGCGCTCGTGCTGTTTCAGGTATTTACGCTTGCCATGGGTTGCACCACCGCCGCGTCGGTCTCTCTCGAAGGCAAGAGCCTGTGGATATTGCGCTCCTCTCCCATCGCGGCAAAAAGCGTGTTCGGCGCAAAAATAGGCGTTTGCCTTACCATACTTTTGCCAAGCTCTCTCATCGGTACGCTCGTTCTTGTTTTCGGACTCGGACTTGATGCCGTGTCGGGAATTGCGCTCATTGTCAGCGCCGTTATTCTGCCGCTTGTCGTTGCCGTGCTCGGACTTCTTGCAAACCTGCGTTTTCCGCGTCTCGATTTCGTAAACGAAGCGCAGGCAATAAAACAAGGCGCCGCCGCCGTTATCGGAATGTTCCTGCCCACGCTTATCATGCTTCCGTTTTTGGCTGTCGCATTCTTGTTTGCCGTTTACGGCGTCGGTTCGTCGGCTGTCGTAACTCCCGTTATCGTTATCGCCGCCGAGGTCTCGTTCCTTGCCGTGGTTACGGCGCTGATTGCAACGAAAGGAAAGAAACTGTACGAAAAGTTGTGATGGGCACATCACAAGGGTATAATGATTGTATGTTATATTTCAGTAAAGCCGTATAGGAACCGAAAAAACCGTAAGCTTTTTTACATCCTCTACCGGTGCGGCAAGCCGAACGGATTGTTGCTATTGTATTCATGCACGAAAGGACTTCTCTATGTCTTTCAGATCCCCGCAAAACGGTTACATTTATAAAATAGAAACTCATTGCCACACGGCGGAACTCAGCCCGTGCGGGAATATTCCCGTCCGAGAACTCATCGACCGCTATGCCGCCGCAGGATATTCCGCGATAACGCTCTGCGACCATCTGCGCGTCGGTTACACGCTGCCGCGAGAGGGAGACAGACACGCCGTTGCCGACCGTATGGCGGACGTGTACGAAAACGCCGTCGAATACGGCAAAACACGCGGAATGAGAGTGTACAAGGGCAGCGAACTCTGCTTTGATGCGACTTGTCCCGACGAGTTTATAATGCTCGGCTGGGACAGAAGTTTTCTGCGTCGGACGGTAGATCTTCTTGACCGCGAAACCGTCGGCGAATATCATCGGCGCACGCTTGCCCGCGGCGGACTGCTCATTCAGGCGCACCCGTTCCGCGGCGAATGTCTGCCCGTTGAGGGTGAAGCGGTTGACGGTTACGAGATATTGAACGCACACCCGCGCCACGATTCGAAAAACGACCTCGCGGAAAAAGTCGGTCGCGCACACGGCGGAATTATGACCGCCGGCTCGGATTGTCACGACCCCGACGTTGTCGGACTTTCGGGAATATGGGTTCGCTCCGTTCCCGAAAACACGGATGAATACATCTCGCTTCTCAAAAGCGGAGATTACGGACTTATCGGAAAGGATGAACCGAAATGACCTCTGTTTTGACCGTTGATTTTTACTCGGACACGCTTTCCGAATATATGGACGTCCGCGTTATAATGCCGACGCTCGAAAACGGCAAAAATGCGCGAGTGCTTTATCTGCTGCACGGACTTTCGGACGCTCCGTCCGTCTGGCTGCACCGAACCAACCTCGAACGGTACGCCGAAGCGGTCGGAAACCTTTGCGTTGTGCTTGTTTCGGGACACCGTTCGTGGTATGCGAACACCGCCTCAGGGCTCGCTTACCGCACGTTTGTTTTTGAGGAGATACCGCGAAAAATCGAAAATATGTTTCGCGTTTCGACCCGCAGAGAGGATACTTTTGTTGCGGGCAACTCCATGGGCGGCTACGGTGCGGCAAAATTCGCGCTGCTGTATCCCGAAAAATTCCGTGCGGCGTTCCCTCTTTCGGGCGCGTTTCATGCGGAAAAATATATTGCGAATGAAGCCGAAAGACGCGCGGTTTTCGGCGATGAACCGAAACGTGAAGACGATGTTTTCAGCCTTGTTTCGGAAGCGGAAAACGCCGCCGATTATCCCAAATTCGAACTTATCTGCGGCAAGGACGATTTCTGCCTTGCGGATAACCGCGAACTTTTCGCTCTGATGAAAGAAAAAGGCTTTGACGTGACTCTTTCCGAACCCGGCGGCGCGCATTGCTGGCCGTCGTGGGACGAATACATAAAAACCGTATGTGAGCGGATAGGGGAAATGCAATGAAACGCTTTTTTGCTGCTATTACCGTGATTTTTGCGTGTCTGACTCTTTTTTGCGCCTGCCGCGATAACACAGACCCCACGACGTCCGTAACCGAGAACTCTTCCCCTGACGAGCAGAAAGCCGCTTGGACGGCGCGCTTTCTCAACGTCGGAAAAGCCGACTCGATTTTGCTTGAAGCCGACGGACTTTTTTATCTGATAGACACGGGGACAAAGGATTCTTATTCCGTTTTGCGAACCGCTTTTGACAAGTTCGGCGTGACCTCGCTTGAAGCCGTGTTCATCACGCACACGGACAAAGACCATATCGGCGGGTTGAACGACCTGCTCGAAAACGGCGATGTTACCGTGGGCAAGATATGCGCTCCCGCCGTCGGAGACTTTGACGAAAACGGCAAGGATAAGGTTGACAAACGCGCCGAAAAGCACGGATTTGCCGTGACCCGCCTTTCCGTCGGAGAACATTTTTCGGTCGGCAAAAACGGGCTGTTTTTTGACGTGCTCGCACCCGTTCGCCTTGCCGACGGCGAAAACAACAATTCGCTTGTTCTGAAACTCTGCGGCGGCAAAGCGACCGCGCTTTTTACGGGCGACGCGCAGTTTGAAGAGGAAAACGACCTGCTCCCGCTCGACATCTCCGCCGACGTTCTCAAAGTTGCGCACCACGGCTCGGACAAAGCGTCTTCCTACGCATTTTTGAAGCGTGTCGGCGCAAAAATCGCAATAATAAGCACTTCGACCGCCGAACGCTCCGAAACGCCCGCGCCGTCCGTCCTCGCTTCGCTCGACGCCCTCGGCGCAAAGACTTACGTCACACAGGACGCTTCTCTTTGTATCTCCGTCTTTGCCGACGCGGCGGGGAACATACGGGTCGAAACGAATTGATGTGACCGTATTGATTCCTCTAAACCGATTTTTTTATGACAAAACTTGACTTTTGCCGAGCGATGTTATATAATATCGTCAGTATTGCTTGATAAGGAGCAGCGTTATGTTGGAAAAACTCGCAAGAAAAAGACAGTTTCTCGCCTACGGAACAGGCGGTCTGATACTCATTCAATGGCTTTTGATGTTCCTGCCGTACTATTCTTACGGCGACGGTCAGACTTCCTCCATCTCCGGTTATATATGGCTCAACTTCGATGAAATGAAAGATTATTGGCGTTCCGTCATTCCCGGCTACGCGATAAACAACGAGTTCCTCGTGCCGTTCGCGCTGTTCTTTATATGCCTTGTGGCGGCGATATTTTGCTTTACCATGCCGAAAGAGTGGTTCACGCACGTTATCGCTTTCGTATGGGCGGTTATCGGTCTTGCGGGATTCCCGATAACAAAGACCCTGCACTACGGCAACGCATTCTGGGCGCATTACGCGATTTTCATCGTCGGCGCGCTCTGCATCGCCCTGAGTTGGTTCCTCGATGTGTACGCGGAAAAACACCTCCCGCCCGAAGAGATAAAACTGTTCTGATAAGGCGGCAAAACTCAATAAGAAAATCAGGTCTCCGAAAAACGGAGACCTTTTCTTTTATAAGACTGCCTATTTGTCTGAAAACTCATTGACTTTCCGTTCTGGCTGTGTTATAATTCATGTATCCGACAGTCGATTATCTCTTTGAAAGTATCAAAGATGACAATTTGTGCTGCGTATTACGGATATAGAGATGAGTACCTGTGGGAACACGAACTTTTTATAAAGATGAGAATTCCGTTATTCTTTTCGGAAATATGCTGACAGACGAAAAAATCGGGAATGAACATATTGATTTAATTGTCACATCGCCTCCGTACAATGTCGGAAAAAACTATGAGTCTTCCTCTGACAATCTTGATTATGATTCATATACCGAATTTACTCAACGTTGGCTTGAAAAATGCTTGTTCTGGGCAAAACATGACGGAAGATTATGTATGAATGTTCCTCTGGATACGGGAAAAGGTCAGCATCAAAGTTTGGGAGCGGATATAATTCATATTGCAAAGCAAGTCGGTTGGAAGTATCGCACAACAATCGTTTGGAATGAGGGGAACATATCAAAAAGCGCTGCAAGAGGCAGTTTTATGAGCGCAAGTTCTCCCAATGTTATTTCTCCCGTTGAGTTAATTGTTGTGATGTATAAAGATGTTTGGAAAAAATCGTATCGCGGAGTTTCGGATATTTCAGAGACCGAATTCGTCGAATGGACAAACGGCTTATGGTCTTTTTCGGGAGAACGATCCTCTCTTGTCGGTCATCCCGCGCCGTTTCCGATTGAACTTCCGAAACGGTGTATAAAACTCTTCAGTTACAAGAACGATATAATTCTGGATCCGTTTATGGGTAGCGGAACCACACTTGTCGCTTCCAAAATTTTGCAAAGAAGATCTATCGGAATAGATGTCTCTCGAGAGTATTGTGAACTTGCATTTAAAAGGCTTTTGAAATATTGAGATTGTCGGTGCTTTACTTTATGAAAAAGACGCGTGAACAAATAAGTTTCAACATGAAACAGGTAAAAAACAAAGACTCCGAAATTGAGATTATGTTAAGAAAAGAACTTTGGAGTCGGGGAATAAAATACAGAAAAAACGTGAAATACATAATCGGAAAGCCCGATATTGCGTTTATCGGAAAAAAGGTTGCGGTTTTTTGCGACAGTGAGTTTTGGCATGGGTATGATTGGAAACACCGAAAAAACGATTTTAAGTCAAATCAAGATTTTTGGATTCCGAAAATAGAAAGAAATATGAAAAGAGACCGAGAGGTCAATGACGAACTGGAGAACCTGGGCTGGACGGTCTTGCGCTTTTGGGGTAAAGACATTAAAAACGATGTAAAACTGTGCGCGGACAAAATCATCGAGGTGTTGGGTGATAAAATATGATGTACAAAATTATAGATTTGTGCGCCGGAATAGGCGGCATTCGCCGCGGATATGAACTCGCAGGCGGATTTAAAAATGTTTTATCGGCAGAAATAGATAAATATGCGTGTTTGACATATGAGCATCTGTTTGGAGATAATCCGAAAAACGATATAACTTCCGAAGAATTTAAGAATAAAGTCGAACATACCGAATATGATGTGCTGCTTGCAGGCTTTCCTTGCCAGGCATTCAGTCGAGCGGGGAAAAAACTTGGGTTTCATGATAAGACGCGCGGCACGTTGTTTTTTGATATTGCCGATATCATAAAAAGAACTCGTCCGAAAGCATTTATGCTTGAAAATGTCGACAATTTGATAACACATAATAAAGGCGAAACCTTTGACATCATTATCAATACACTCACGGCAGAATTGCATTATAAGGTGATTGGTGTAACGTCAAAAGACGGGAAACTTGCATATGACCCGAAGTCTTTTGTCCGCAATTCAAGAAATTTCGGAGTCCCGCAAAATCGTCCTCGCGTTTATATAATGGGATTCGATCGAGAATACTGGGGTGACACGGTTGATGAACTGCCGAATGTACTTCCCGAAAAGAGAAAAAAGAGTCTGTATAAGGATTTGAACGACCTTTTGGAAATGAATGCGGCACCGGAGTTTTTTCTTTCCGCAGGATATTTGCAAACCCTGGAACGGCACAAAGCAAGACATGAGTCAAAGGGGAACGGTTTCGGTTATCGCATAGTGAATCTTCCCGAAACGGAATCTCCTGTATCAAACGCATTGCTTGCAACGGGCGGTTCCGGAAAAGAACGAAATTTGGTTATAGACCCGGAAGAAGGTATTGCGGGTTTGCAACTTCCTCTAAGAAAGACCCCGTTAAACGATAAAGACATTCGCGTTATGACCCCTCGGGAATGGGGCAAACTGCAAGGCTTCATCAATTACGGATTTGTAAATAAAGAAGGGGTTGACACTTTTTCTTTTCCGAAAGAGGTCGGAAAAGCTCAACAATATAAGCAGTTCGGTAATGCTGTTACCGTTCCCACGGTTGAGGAAATGGCAAAATTTATGAAAAGGTGTTTGGCTCGATTGGAGGACGGAAAAAATGACGGGCAATAAAGGCGAATGGAGCGAACTTTATGCTCTGTTTAAACTTGCCGCCGACGGCAGACTTTACGCCGCCGATGAAAATACCGAAAAAATCAATACGATTTATTATGATATTTTGAAAATCATAAGAAAACAAAAAAATGATAATCTGCATTATATTCGAGACGGAAATATCCGAATTTTGTCCGAGAAAACCGGAACGGAAATAGCAATTGTTCCGATTTCCGAATTTGAGAAAAATGCGGAAATTCTTTTGTCTGCCGTAAAGTTGGTAAAGTCAAAAAACGGTTCGTTCGAGATTCCGGGAATAGGAACTTTTATAAGCAAAATAAAGTGTAATGCGACAAAGGCAAAATCTACGGATAAGGCAGATATAACGTTGGTTGTCCACGATGCTACAACGGGCAGTCGCCCGACTCTGGGATTCAGCATAAAATCTCAACTCGGAAGTCCGTCGACATTGTTCAATGCTTCTTGTGCGACCAATCTCGTTTTTGATTTGACGGGACATTTTCTGTCGGAAGAAGAAAAAGAAACGTTTCATGATTTTAAGTTCTTCAAAGATAAATTCAAATATTTGGATTCTTTGGGAACGGGTTTAAAGTTTGTGGGTGCGGATAATGATGTTTTTGCCTCGAATTTGATGCTCGTTGATACCTTTATGCCGCAAATTCTTTCCTCGATGACGGAAAACTATTTCAGAGGTAAAGCGGTTAAAGTTTCGGATTTGACGGATCTTTGCACCGTCGAGAATATTTGTTGCGTAACCGCTTCTGCCGCAAAGACTTTTTACACTTTTAAAATCAAGGAACTTTTGACGGATATCGCCCTCGGGATGACGCCCGCATCGCCTTGGAACGGCAGGTATGATGCCACGGGCGGATATATCATTGTTAAGGACAGCGGAGATATTCTTTGTTATCATATCTATAACAGAAACGAATTCAGAGAATATCTTTATAAAAATACGCGCTTTGATACTCCGAGCCAAACAAAGCACAAATTCGGAACAATAGAGAATATAGGGGAAGGGCAGAAGTTAAAACTGAATATGCAAATTCGCTTTTTGAAATAGTGATTGTTTTGTGCGTTTCAGGCAGCCGATGCAGTGCATCGGCTGCCTGTCTTTATGTTGTTTCAAATCACGATTTGTCTAATCGTGATTTGAAGCTTTTCTTCTGATGTTTTCGACTTTTTGTGCGCAGTGCGCAATGATTTCGGACAATCGTTGCTCTTTCGAAAACATTTTTTCGGAAGGACTTGCACAAATCGAAAATTTATGTTACAATAAAACGTGCGAAGTGCTTTGGCTATAAAAATGTATAATGTGAGGTACGCAAAGTTTTTTACGAAAGGATTTTCGGTATGAACGAAGTAAAAAAACCGAACAAGCCGTTATTTTTCTATTACGGCATTGCGCTGCTCGTCATCGTTCTTTTTAACCTGCTTCTGATGCCGCGCATAGCGGAAAAGCAGGTCAAAGAGGTCGATTACGGCACGTTTATCAAAATGACGGAGCAGAAAGAACTTGACGAGGTCGATATTGCGTCCAACAAGATAGTTTTTTCCGACAAGCAGGGCAACCTTTATAAAACCGGTTATATCGGCACGGACGATGAACTTGTTTCCCGTCTCGAAGCGTCGGGCGCAAAGTTTTCGACGCAGATAATCGAAGAGACTTCGCCCATCGTAAGCTTCATCGTTTCATGGGTGCTTCCCATCGTCATTTTTGTTGTTCTCGGGCAGCTTATGTCCCGCTGGATGATGAAGAAAATGGGCGGCGGCGCAGGCTCGATGATGTTCGATATGGGCAAGAGCAATGCAAGAGTATACGTCAAGTCTTCAAGCGGCATACGCTTTGATGACGTTGCGGGCGAGGACGAAGCGAAAGAAAACCTGGCCGAGATAGTGGAATATCTTCACGACCCGAAAAAATATACGGAAATAGGCGCGTCGATGCCGAAAGGCATATTGCTCGTAGGCCCTCCGGGCACGGGTAAAACAATGCTTGCAAAAGCCGTTGCGGGCGAAGCGAACGTTCCGTTCTTCTCAATGAGCGGTTCGGAGTTTGTTGAAATGATCGTCGGCATGGGCGCTTCAAAAGTCCGCGACCTGTTCAACCAGGCGAAAGAAAAAGCTCCGTGCATAGTATTTATCGATGAGATAGACGCGATAGGCGGCAAGCGCGATTCGCGCATAGGCGGCAACGACGAGCGTGAACAGACCCTGAACCAGCTGCTGACGGAAATGGACGGTTTTGAGGGCAACACGGGCGTTATCATTCTTGCGGCGACGAACAGACCCGAATCTCTCGACCCCGCGCTGACGCGTCCCGGACGTTTTGACCGCCGCGTTCCCGTTGAACTGCCCGACCTGAAAGGCAGAGAGGCTATTCTGCGCGTCCACGCCAAAAAAGTTAAGACCGAACCCAATATAGATTACTCCGCTGTTGCGCGTATGGCTTCCGGCGCATCGGGCGCGGAACTTGCGAACATCGTCAACGAAGCGGCTCTCCGTGCGGTTCGCGACGGCAGAAACACCGTTACCCAATCCGACCTCGAAGAGAGTATAGAAGTCGTTATCGCGGGCTATCAGAAGAAGAACGCGATACTCACGGATCACGAAAAACGCATAGTGGCATATCACGAAATAGGTCATGCGCTTGTGGCGGCAAAGCAGACGCAGTCCGCACCCGTTCAAAAGATAACCATTGTTCCGAGAACGTCGGGCGCGCTCGGTTATACCATGCAGGTGGAGGAAGGCAACCATTACCTCTGGACGAAAGAGGAAATGGAGAACAAGATAGCGACGCTCACGGGCGGCAGAGTTGCGGAAGAGGTCGTTTTCGGCTCGATAACCACCGGCGCATCAAACGACATCGAACAGGCAACGAACCTTGCGCGCTCCATGATAACCCGCTACGGCATGAGCGACGAGTTCGGCATGGTTGCGCTTGAAACCGAAACGAATCAGTACCTCGGCGGCGACACGCAGCTTTCCTGCTCGGCGGAAACGCAGCGCGAAGTGGACAAAAAGGTAGTTGACCTTGTTAAGAAGCAGTATGCGAAAGCGACGCGGATAATCACCGAAAACCGCGAAAAACTCGACGAGCTTGCCAAGTTCCTTTATGAAAAGGAAACTATCACGGGCGAAGAGTTTATGCAGATTCTTGATAAGTAATTCAGCGGCTGTCGGCGAATAAAACGGGACAAAAAAGTTTTCGGCACTTCGGGTATAAGAGTATTGCGGTTCAATCCGCTTATCCCGTAAGAAAGGGCGGACGGTATCGGCGTATGAAGGCCGTCTGCCCGTTCCGGATATGCTCTGTTCCGCGGCTCTGAAAAACCATAAATGAATATGAAAACGTCCGCCGGGGTCCGAAAGGAGTTCGGCGGGCGGCAAGAGAGGAATATGAATATGGCAACCACTTATGTATTTTTTACCCCGCTTGCAGGCAACGGCAAGTGCGGCGACAGCGCAAAGGGGCTGACAAAAGTTGTAGGCGAGGGCGCGGTTTTTTGCAACATGACCGACGAAAGCGTTTACGAGAGCACTCTTTTTTCCCTTGCTCCCGATGACAAACTTATCGTCTGCGGCGGCGACGGAACGCTGAACAGATTTATCAATTTTGTCGGCAACCGCGACCTCGGACACGATGTTTTCTACTGTCCGCTCGGCTCGGGCAACGACTTTGCGCACGACCTCGGCAAAACTGCTGACGACGAACCGTTCGACATCACCGAATATCTTAAAAATCTGCCTACGGTCTGCGTAAAAGGCAATACATACCGCTTTATCAACGGCATCGGCTACGGTATCGACGGTTATTGCTGCGAAGTAGGCGACAAAATGCGCGGCGAGGGAAAGAAAGACATCAATTATGCGGGAATAGCAATTAAGGGGCTGCTGTTCCACTACAAACCGACAAACGCTGTCATCACCGTTGACGGTGTTCGTCACGAGTTCAAAAAAGTATGGCTTGCGCCTACGATGAACGGCAGATTTTACGGCGGCGGTATGATGCCGACCCCCGAGCAGGTCAGAAACGGCGGCAAACTTTCGACTATGCTTTTCCACGGTTCGGGCAAGATAAAGACATTGGCTATCTTCCCGTCCATTTTCAAGGGCGAACACGTCAAACATACGGACTGCGTGACCGTGCTTGAAGGCAAAACGATAACCGTTGAGTTTGACAGCCCGCGCGCGCTTCAAATAGACGGCGAGACTGTTCTCGGCGTTACGTCCTATACCGCGACCGCGTTCGGAGCAGACGAACCCGCAAAAGAAGCGGCGACAACTGCCGCAGAATAAAAAAAAGTTTATTTGAATATAAAATCGTACCCGATAGGGTATAAAACGCATTGGATTTGTGCGAATTATACCTTATCGGGTATAGTTTTGAAAAAAACGTCGGAGAAGCAGAGAAAAACGCTGCGCCGCTCGACCCGCTCCCGTTCATGGGGCTTTTCGCTGTGACCAAAGCGGCGCTTGACAAGTACGCATACTCTCTTTGTATGGAATTGCGGCTGCTCGGCTCGCGGCGCGTTGATGCTGCTCGAATTTCGGAAAATGTGGTATATCTTGAACTTTTGCGCAACGGCTATGATGTTTATGTGGGCAAGATCGACGAGTTTGAGAAAGATTTTGTTTCTCAAAAAGGGAAAGAGACGCTGTATTATCAGGTCGCGCTGACCGTTCGTGACGAAAATACTCTAAAACGCGAATTGCGTCCGCTGACCGCCGCCAAAGACCATTATCCGAAATTTGTTTTGACGCTTAACGATGCCTCCGAAATGCAATATGACGGAATAAGTATAATGAACGCGCGCGATCGGCTGCCGGAAAAAACAGATTGATATAAGGTCGGAACATATTTTAAGCGTATATAATGACGGAGAATTCTCTCTTGGGGATTCTCCGTCTTTCACAATATGATTCCGAATAAGTTGAGTATCGATAATGTTTAATAATAATATTTCATCGTTCATCCGCATATAAATCTACAAAAATACGCGGAGTGTGCGGCATGGTCGAAATTCTTGAAAAAATCAGTCGTGCGCTGTGGGGCGTGCCGCTCACGGCGCTTATTCTTTTTGCGGGTGTTTTCCTGACTGTCGCGACGGGTTTTATTCAATTCAGGGGCTTCAAAAAGGCGTTTGCGGGCGTGTTTCGCAAAGGGACGGGCGTCGGCGTTTCTCCTTTCGCCGCGCTCTGCACATCGCTTTCCGCCACGATAGGCACAGGCAACATCGTCGGAGTGACCGCCGCCGTCGTTTACGGAGGCGCGGGCGGGCTTTTTTGGATGATTCTTTGCGCCACGCTCGGCATGGCTGTTAAATTTTCCGAGGGCTTTTTTGCCGTGAAATACAGAAAGACCGACGCGTTCGGCGTTCCGTTCGGCGGTCCTTTTTTATATATGGAGCGCGGACTTTCACAGCGCTTTCCGCGCGCAAAAAAAACTGCCGCGTGCGTTTGCCGTGTTCTTTGCGCTTGTCTGCGTCGTCGGCGCGGTCACGGGGCTGGGAACGCTTGTTCAGTCAAACGGAATGGCTCTCTGCGTTCGTGGCATAGCGGGCGCGTTCGGCAGAGAAAAAAACGTTTCCGTTTTCGGCGCGTCCGTGCCGCTTTCCGTTGCCGTGTTTGCCGTTGTTTCCGCATTTTTGGCGGCGGTCATAATCTTCGGCGGGCTGAAAGGCGTCAGCACGTTTTCCACGGTTGCCGTGCCTGTTATGGCGGGCGTGTACATCGTGCTTGCACTGTGCGTCATCGGCTGCAATCTCTCGGCGCTCCCCGCCGCCGTCGGGCGTATCTTTGTCGGCGCGTTTGACCCGTCCGCTGCGGTCGGCGGTACGGTCGGTTACGGTATCTCCCAAACCGTGCGTCTCGGCGTTTCACGCGGCATATTTTCAAACGAATCGGGCGTCGGCACAGCGCCGATAGCCATTGCCTGCTCGGACGGAAAAGACCCTCGCGAACAAGGGCTTGTGGCTATGCTCGGCACGTTTTTCGACACTCACGTTATCTGCCTGCTGACCGGGCTTGCCGTGCTTGTCACGGGTGCGGATATGCCGCTTTCGAACGGCTCAAAAACTCTTGAAGCCGCCGACCTCGTAACCTCGGCTTTCACCAAAGGGCTTGCGCCCGTGTTCGGCGAAAATTCCCCGTTCGGGCGCGTTATGCTCGGCGTATGCCTGATACTTTTTGCGTTTACAACGGCTGTCGGTTGGTGCTTTTACGGCGAACAAAGCCTGCGCTATCTCTGCGGAAAACGCCGCCGCTTCGGGCTTTTTCTGACGCTGTATCGCCTTGCTTACATTGCATTCGTATTTTTCGGAGCATTCGTTCCCGTCCGTGCCGCATGGGACGCCGCAGATATATGCAACGCGCTTATGGCGTTTCCGAATGTTATAACGCTGCTGTTGCTCGCGAAACAGGGGTTTGATTCGAGATAAAAACTGTCGGCTTTGACTTACAACTCTATAAAATTTTGTGATATATACTTTTGCTTGCAAAATATGGGGTTCAATTTAATAAAGAACTGCTTTTGCGGCTGATTCGGAGATATAAATTCCGTGATATGGATTTTCCGTATGATAAAAATTTAAATATGTTGACAAAAACATTAAACGGTAGTATAATACCTGTGAAAATTAAAAGTTTTCGTCTGCGGGCGAAAACAAAAGAGGTATAAAAAATGAAAAAAACACTTTCCGTGCTGCTGACGTTTGCGCTGGTACTTTCTCTTGTTCCCGCATTCGCCGTGCACTTCTCCGCAAAGTCCGTCGGCGCTTGGCAATATGACGTGAAAAACGGAACAGCCGTTGTTACGGATTATTACGGCGACGTTGAGGGCAGCGTTGTTGTTCCGTCCACGCTCGGCGGATACACCGTGACCGTGATAGGCGATTCCGCATTTTTCAACCGCTCGGCTATGACCGGGATAACTCTTCCCGACAGCGTGACGGAGATCGCGTGGGGCGCGTTTAAGGCTTGCTCTGCTCTTTCTTCGATAACTCTGCCCGACGGCTTGACCTCTATCGCTCCCGAAGCCTTTCAGGGTTGCGGCAGTCTGACAAGCATAAATATACCCGCAAATGTGACGAATATAGGAGCGGGTGCATTTTCCGATTGTCCCTCTCTCGAAAGCATTACGGTTGACGAAAAAAATACATTTTTCAGTGACGCGGGCAACTGCCTTACGGAAATATCTTCCGGCAACCTTATCGCGGGCTGTGCTTCAAGCGTTATTCCGTCCGACGGCAGCGTGACCTCGATAGGCTCCTCCGCTTTTTGGGGCCGCAACAGATTGACGCAGCTGACTGTTCCCTCTGCCGTGACATGGATAGCCTCCTCCGCATTTGCGTACTGCCCGGGGCTGACCTCGATAACCGTTGACAAAAACAACACGGAGTTTTTCAGCGTTGACAACTGCCTTATTGAAAAATCCTCAAAAAAACTTGTCGTCGGCTGTAAGACAAGCATTATCCCGTCCGACGGCAGCGTGACCGAGATAGGAGCAAGAGCCTTTGCGGGCTGCACGGATTTGACAAAAATAAGTATTCCGGACAGCGTAACAAAACTCGGTGTTAACGCTTTCAGCGGCTCGGGACTTGCGGAAGTATCCCTGCCGAATATTACGGAAATCACCGACGGCGCTTTTTCGGCCTGCCCGAAGCTTACCCGTGTCAGGTTGCCGGACGGTTTGAAAAATATCGGTGATAACGCGTTCAATGCTTGCCCCGAACTGACCCAAATTTCGTTTCCGGCAGGACTGCGCCAAATAGGCAGATACGCATTTTACGGCTGCTCAAAACTGACTTTTGTAAAAATCCCCGACAGCGCAACGCAGATAGGAGCCTGCGCGTTTTTGAACTGCGCCGAACTTAAATTTGTACTCATCCCCGCAAGCGTTGTAAACATAGGCAATTCCGCATTTGACGGCTGCGACAACCTGACTATATACGGCGTTAAAGGCTCTTACGCCGAAACCTATGCGGACAAAAACGGCATACCGTTTGTCGAATACAGAGAACTTACGGATAAATCAAGCGGCGTGACCGTCGGCGGCGGTGTTCCCGAAAATGCGGAACTTTCCGTTGTTGTAAAAGAGCAGACCTCCGAAAAGGCGGTGTTTGATATAAGCCTTGTCAAAGGCGGCGAAACCGTTCAGCCGAACGGCTCTGTCCTCGTGGCTCTTCCCGTTCCGCAGGGCATGAACGGCGCCGATATGCGCGTTTACCATATCGCCGACAACGGCGCAAAAACAGACATGAACGCAGTCTATTCAAACGGTTTTATGGTGTTTGAAACCGACCGGTTCAGCCTTTATTCTATCGAGCCGACCCTCAATATCGTTTACGGCGACGCGGACGGCAGCGGTGAGGTTGACATCACCGACGCCATGCTCGTGTTCTACCATGTTGCGAAAAAGGAACTGCTTCCCGAGGACGCGCTGGTGCGCTGCAACGTAAACGACGACAACGATGTGGACATAGCGGACGCCATGGCGATATTCTACTTCGTGGCAAAGAAGACCGATTCGGTAAGGCCGTAGTTTTGTCAGACCTGACTTAAATTTGAAAGTGCCTGCGGAAATTTTTCGCAGGCACTCTTATACTTTTTGAAAAACATATTCAGCCTAAGCCGGAAAAAGGCAAGTTTTTTATTTTAACCCGCGAGCAGTTTGCTTATCTGTTCGCGGAGTTTTTTTGCACTCATTTTGCCGCCGAGCGCTTCAAAAACGCTTTCGGGGCTTGCGCCGTTCTCTGCCAGACCCCGCTGTGCCGCTTCTTTTCTTGTCAGAATAACACCATCCGCTTTCGGATCGAGCCCGAACCTGCGGCAGAGGTTTGCCGCAAGCAGAACGGCGGTCTTTACAACGTTTTCGGTGCGTACCGCCGCTTCCGAACGGCGGTATTTGGCAAATTCGCTTTTTTCGTCCCGTGCTTCGGGTGAGGGAAGCACAAGCGCTATGCCTATTGTGTTTTTGTCCGCCGAGCCGTTTGAATGTGCGGCAAAGCGTGTCGGCTGTGCAATGGCGTAAACTATGCCTTCACCGCAGATGTAATGATACGCCTTGTCCGCAAGGAAACCCTCCGTTCTGGCGGCAACAGCCGTCGCAGACCCCGTGGCGGTCTGCTCAAGACAGAAGATTATTCCCTTCGGCTCGATTTTACATTTTGTGTTTATCTTTGGGTTGCGTAACGCATACCGCGCAATTATTTTCATTTTCATATTCCTTTTTTGATTGCGGGGCTGTAAAAAACTGCAAGTTTTTTACAGCCCCTGATTGTTCCGACGGCTTTTTCGGTGAATACGGCGGCTTGCCGCTTCCGCTTTCTCTTCGCGGCTTCGCCGCCGCTCAACTCACCCTCGACGGTGCCTCAGGCGGTCTCGCGGAGAAGCACACAATATGTCTGAAATAATATATAAATCAATATATTTTTTATTTTCATAACCTTGTGCGGCTTAAAAAATCCCCTTTTGCCGCCCGATATACCGTGTCGCGTGAATTTATTCGGGTTTTGAATACCCCATGGCTCTGTCGCTGTCCGTCACTCCTGCGGTCGTCGGGTCGTTGACCACGCCGAGAATCGCAAGCGCCGCAAACACGGCGTTGATAACCGCCGCTATCTGCTGATTGAGCACCACAAAGTCCCATCGATAGCCGAACAATGCGGCGACTGCCTGAACCACAAGCAGAAGCGCAGGAATAAGTGCGAGCCAAAATGCCTTGTTTTTGATTCTTACCAAAAGGTTTATTTTCATCAAAGTTCAACTCCTTTATATTTACTGGTGCAATATTAAATTGTTGTTAAAACTCGCTTGCAGAGAACCTGATCACGTCAAGTCCTTCCGCCGCGGTATAAAAGGTGTGTTTGAACTCTTTTGAATTGACCTCAAACGGCAGCGTTGCCGTCACCGTGGCAAGAAGATTGTTCTTTCCCGTCTCATCGGTAAATCCGAACAAATCAAACGCGTAGCAGCGGTCGCCGTATCCCGTGCCGTCCGTGCCGCCGTCGGGAAGATATATCTTTGTGCATCCGTCGGAGACTTGCGACGTGTTTATTATCAACTTGTTTTCGGTTTCGCTTTCTCTCGCCGTGCGTAGATCTGCCGCCGTCCATACAAGACCTCCGTCGGCAAAAGTCCAGTCCGAGAACCCGTTAAAACTCTTTCGGGTGTTTAAGCCGCGCAATCTGACGACTTTTGCGCTTGAAAACAGGAATGTCCTCTGCTTGCTTTCGTCGATATCCGAGAACATGGAAACGCCGTCGAACCCGTCTATAAGCAATTCAGTAAAAGATCCGCCGCTTATTTCGCTTCCGAGCGAAAGAGACGCCGCGAACTTTACGATGGAATCGCCCTCGAAGGAGAACCCTGCCCCCGTCGCGCTTGTCGTTCCCTTTCCGTTCAGAATGGCTTTAAGCGTAAGATTTGTCTGTGGGTGATTATAATCGAAGTCATAGCGGAGATAACGGGCTGAATATTCGTTTCCGTCCTTTTTTCGTTCGCTTTTTCTTTGATAGATCGAAAACGACCTATCGGTTTCCGTATAATCGTCAATCCACAACAGATAGTCCGCAAGCGCGGCATCGGATTTCAGTTTATTTTCTACGATGCTTACTTTTTCAAGTGCTGTTCCATACTGAACGGTTAAGGCATTGATTTTATCGATTTCATCGGCAATTTTATTGTCTATGTAGTTTCGCGGCACCAAATCATTTATCTTATAGGTTTTATAGGTCTCATCATAACCGCAATCGATAGAACCGTATGACATTTTATCCGAACTTACGGTGCGACAAAGACTCATGTTATATTTATCACAGTCTGCTGTTTTCAATCCGGTCGAAGTATCCCAAAATGCAATATTCTTACAGTTTATCAATGAAACAAATCTTACCTTTACCGGGCACAAATATAACATGGACGCCGAACTGCATTGAACCAATCGTACCGAACCGCCCGTTAAATAGTCGTCGAATTTAGTATCAAAATTACATTGATTGAATTCTATTTGAGATGCGCTTCCGAATAAACCTGCCTGATCTATTGTCCATATACCGTAAGTGTTATCCGACCGCAATTTCCAATATTTCCAGTTTCTTGTTTTGAAATTATATTCCCAGTCAGCCTCGTCGGTGTTATCCGGGCTTACCTGTATTCTTTCGTAATATTTATCGGGTTCCCAGTTTTGAGCGGCTGTCAATCCGACATATTTCGCTTCTGCCGAACTTGTTTTGGGCGAGTATGTATAGTAATTACCGAAGTTCTCTGTCCAATCCTCGGGTTGAGACGTCAGAACATTGAACGTGCTTGCTTTACTGTATTCGGCGGGAATGAATTCCGGTCCGGGTATTGCGGGATATATATCGCATTGATTATAAGCGACATTTACATTTATATCATAAGCATTTGAATTCGGGCTGGTTTTGCAGTTGTGATATGTTATTCTCGGAACTATATTATTGTCCTTAACATATTTTGATGTGCGCTTATATATATTATTTTCGACTTTACCGGTTATGGTTCCGTGATACGCAAAATAACAATCGGAAAATGTTATATCAAGTTTCTTGGGGAATTTTCTGTGTTTGAGAGTGTCCCACTCACCGGTAAACAGACCGAATGTTGTTGTACAATAACCGCCCGATACGTTTGCCGTATCGGCAAGGAAATAAAATGCGATATTGTCGCCCAAATTTGTCGCGTTTACCGATTGACAGCTCCACAACCCACCCTCATAAGTGTCGATAGAACCTTTAACGGGATATTTGAAATAGGGATAAAATTTCGCGGTCTCCAATACGGTATCATCCGCATCCGCTTTATCTACGTTTACATAGTCATTGAACAGATTAAACGATGATCCCGCATATATCACGTCGTGAAGATATACGTTTTTCAGATCGGAATTTTTGCAATAAGAATTTATACTGCCTGTAAAGTTCGACATATCTATGCCGTGACATTCAAACGAGCATTCGTCAAACTTGTTCGGACAGGGCAACCACATAAGTTCCTTACCCATACAGTCGTTTATTGAAATGTTCTTAAAGTAGGTTGAACCGTCTATATTTCTGACAAGGTTGGGAAAGTTTATGTATTCTCCCGCGCCGTCATCTTTTGCCGAGATCTGATATATTCCGTCAAATTTAACGTTTTCAAGATATAAGTCGGCTTCTCTCAAATGGATAAGCGGGTCGGAATATAACAAATCTGTCGCTGTGCTTGTATATAGCGGAGAAGAACCGTGAAAATCAATATTTTTTACAGTCAGTTTTACGCCTGTATCTGATACCGCCTGTTTTAATTCTTCCTCGTTTGAATATTGCTGCGAGACGGCGTTGCATTGGAAAATTGTATAATGCGAACTTAAAACTTTTTCCTGCGTCTCCTGAATAATATCTTTATTCCCGGTAGATTTATTGTATTTATGCGTCGGTATTCCTGTGCGATAAATCACATCAAAAACTGTGTTCGCTTCACCCAGAAGCGTAAGAGTTCTCGGTATATTTATCTCTTTGAATGTGTAATGTCCGGCAGGGAAAAACAGCGCAGTTTTTTCATCTGTTATTCCGTTTATTATTGTTTGAAGCGCCGCCGAGCAATCTACGGCATCTTCAAAAGTTTCGGCAGGAAGTATTCCTTTTTTCGAAATGTCCGTTACAGTCAGTTCCTTGTCGATTTTTTTGTTAAGCGCCGCAGTTATAATTTTATTTTGAACGGGGTTTTCACTTGTTTCGGAAAGTTCACCGTCAACAACGCCTGTGTCGCTTATACCGTAAGTTTCATTGCTTTCGTTTATTTCACGGATCGAATCCGCGGTTTTTTCAAGATTGTTTTCCTTATAAAATTGTAAACTCATATTTTTTGTCTCCTTTTATCTGTATTTTTGATTTTTAAGTTAATGTTTTATCTTTTATATATATTTTTCATGTCTTAAAACCGTTTTTGATTTTTTTCACCTCTTTCGTCGTAACCCTTACCCACTTGTCGTGAATATACGAGTTCTGTTTCAAATCGTTAGTGTAATGGTCGTAGACCTCATGGGCATACTCCCATTCAACCTCGTCCTTTACATAACCGTTTTCGAGGTCTCTCATAAAACCTATCAGATAAGCGCGGCATTCGCGTATATCAAGTTCATCAAGGCGGTGAAAGAACTTTTTCATCGTTCGCGCAATGAACGCCGAAATAATTCCGAGCGCCGTTACGGTGCTTGCGACCGTTATTATCGTGGAGGCTATATCCGTCATCCGCTCACCACCTTCATCCTCAATTCTGAAATCGGAACAGAACTGTTCAGTCTGACCCACAGCGTCGTCGAAGAAAGGTTCTTATATATGATAGACCCGACACCGCCTTCGGGTGATAAGACGTTGCCCAAAGCATATCCTAATTTTGAATTTGAGTCGAATGGTATTTTTCTTTCGGTTGTCACGAAAAATGAAGAGATTATCCCCGTGCTGCACACACGCAAAGTCTCACCGGCGGGTAATTCGATAAATCCTGTGCAATACCTTATAAGTTCCACATCGTTATTAGGTGTCAGCAATTCCGTTGAGCCCCATCGATGTTCGTCCGTTTGCGTAAACGGTGTTCCGTCGGCATTGACACCCGACATCGCAAGAGTGCTGTCTCCCCAATAATCATTCAGCGCCGAACCCATTTGCGCAACGGTATATGTTCCCGTTTCGCCCGTCAATTTGCGTATGCCGTCCGCTATCGCCAGAATATCGCTTTCTTCATAGAGTTTATTCATCAGTATGCCACCCCATTCCCGTTCGGCAATGCCGCAATAACGGCGTTTACAAGTTCCTGCTTGTCCGCTTCTGTGAAATAATCCGTTCCTTTCACGGGCGTTTTTCCGTCCGCACCTTTCGCTCCCGTATCGCCCTTGTCACCCTTGTCGCCTTTTATGCCTTTTGCCGAGACTCCCGAGTCTTCCGTGCCGATGACCCAGTTTCCGCTCTCGTTTATCGAGGGCGTCGTTGCGGCGAGTTTCTCTTTGACATATTTGCCGACCGTATAGGACGACGGGATTTTTCCTATTCCCGTAATCGTATCGTCAAGCGTTGACGTATCACGCTGAATGACTGCATAACCCGTCACCCCGACCGTGCCCGGTGTTGACCCTGCGGCTTGGTATGTCTGCAACAGCAAACCTGATTTTTTCAAATCCGCATCGGACAGCCCGAGTGCGTTTTTGAGTTTCTCTTTCAAAAGTTTGGTGCTCGGAACGCTGTTGTCCGTCGGCGAAGTCGGCATTTCGGTATCTATTCCGACCGTGCCGTATATTCCGCTCATATACTTTCGCACCAAGCCGTTGCCGGTCGGCTCGTCGATTTTTTTGTCAATAGCCGCCGCAACCGCCTTGTTCTGCACGGGGTTTTCCGATGTCGCGGACAGCTCCGCGTCAACGGCGGTCTTGTTCGCGCCCTCTTCCACTCCGTCGAGTTTGTCTTTCAACTCCGTTGTGAAGTCGTTTGCGGAAAGCCCCTTGCCGTTTTCTTTATCCACCTTGTTCTTGAAGTTTGAGTAAACGTTTCCTTCGACCTCTGTGATTTTTGCGTCTATTCTTTCTATTTCCTGCGGAAGCGTTTCCTCGAGAAACACTTTTTCAATGTCCGTGAAGTCGTTCGTCGAAAGCCCTTTGCCGTCAACCTTGTCCACTTTATCTCGGAGAATCTCTCCCACGGTCTCTATGCAGTCCTCCAAGTCCGCCTCCTCCGCTTTTGACGGAATAAGGCTCACAAGCGCCTTGTCCGCGTCCGTGTAATCGTTTTTGCTGCCCACTCTCACATATTCGCCGCCGCAGAATGCCTTGAAGCCCTCCGCGTCCTTTTTCAGCACAGTCACCGCTGTTTCGTCCGTGGTCGTAAACACGCATTTGCGCGTCGCGCCCGCTTCATCCGCACCCTCTGCGGGAACGGCTGCCGAATAAGCCGAGCGTATGACGGGCAACGTCGCCGCGTTGGTCGTTATCAGGTCGTCCGCAAACACAGAGACCAGAATAACGCCCTCCGTTTCGTAAAATTCATTCGGCATTGCAATCGGCTCTGCGTCTATCGGCAGATAAACGCTCTTCACTCCCGCTTTTTCCAACTGAACGTATCTTGCCGCCGCTGCGGGTTCGTCGAACTCAAACGCAAGCCTGTACAGGTTTCTCGACCCCGACAAAAGCGCCGCCGTCGCGTCCGCCGTCACCGTCTGTCCGTGAATCGTTATCTTTATATCTTTTGTTTTCATTTCTTATCTTTTTCCTCCGACCTGTTTTGTTTTTCTTGCACTCAAAACCACCGCGCCCACACCGATTTTCCCGCGCCCTTTTATGACCGCTCCGAACCCGTGCGCCGCTTCCGCGGTCGGTCTGAATGCGAACCGCCCGCCTCTTCCGTATATGTTTACTTCGTATTTTTCCGTCTGTTCCGCCGTTCCGTTCGGGTCGGGCACGATATACAGTTTTACGTCTCCGTCCGCATAAAACGCACAGCCCCGCTTTGACAGTCTTTTCAGCCTTGTTCTGTCCGAAAACTCCGTCTCCGCCGTCTCCAAGCACGGTTCTATGGCTCGTTCGGCTTCCGTTCCCGCATAGTCTTCGCCCGCATCCGCGTCCAGATATTCAACCGAAATTTCTCCGTCAGCCGTGCCCGAAAATACCGCCGTTCTGCCGTTTTTTTCCGTTCCTATACCGCAAACCGCAAACGGAGCGTCTCCGCCGGGGGAAGCGATGTTCGTCCACCGAAACCAACCGTTTTCTTTCGCTCCCGTCCGTTCGTTCTTCGCTCTCGCAAACGAAACAAACAGATCCGTTCCCGTCAAAAGCGCCGCCATGCCGTTTATCTCGGTCAGCCTCGGCGTTCCCGTTTTTTTGCGCAGTATCGGGTCTATACCCGCCGACGCCGCTTCAAGTTCCGCCGTTCCGTTAGCCGTTGCTGCGGTTATCCTTTTTACGCCGTCCTCCGAAACGAACAGGGGAGATCCGAGATGTCTTGCCGTGTTGCCCACGCCCGTCACGCCGCAGTCGTAAAGCCCGTATTCCGCAGGATATTCTTTGCCTACGGCGTCATCGGAGACCGTACGCGGATAGTGGAATCTTATCAGCGGAGCAGCCGCTCCCGCACGCTCCGTCGCCGCAAGGTATTTGCCCACTTCCGCCAATGCTTCCGTTCCCTCAGAACCGTGGCAGACCGCATTCTCCGCAAAGAAAAACGGGTCGCCCTCCGCCGAATATATTATTCTCCCGCTTGCGTTTTTGTCCGCCGCCGCGCAAAGAAACACACGCCCGTCAAACACCGTTCCCACCGCTTTGCAAAGCGGCTCGCACACAGCCCCCGACATGACAGGCAGGTAACACAAAACCGTTATTTCACTGCCTTTATCGGGTATTGCGGGAAGCGACACAGACGCCGCGTCCGCGTCCGAGAGCGCACGGAATTTTTCCGCTCCGCCCGTCACATAAACGCACGATATTGCTTTCGCTCCGCTCTTTCCGAGTGCAAACGTCTTGCTCTCTCCGTTCGCCGCAACGCTTATGCGAAAACACGGTGAAAGCATATTTTTTCGCCCGACATATTTTCCTTTTTTGCTCAAAAACGGCGCGTCCCTGTCCTCTATTGCGTTGAACTTTGAAACCGAATCAACGGCTTTCATTCTCGTCAGCGCGTCCGTCGGCGAATAAACGCTCACACCGTTTTTTCCGAAGCGGAACACCCCGTTTTTGTCATAGACATAAAGCGCGTCGTCAAAATCCACCGCCGCGTCGCCCGAAAGCGGTGCGCAGTCGCCGATACGCGACGTAAGGGAAGAGGTCAGCACCTTGTAATCCGCGTCCGACACAAGCTCGCCCGCCTCGTATTTCAGCCCGTTCACGGCGGGGAAACACAGCCATTCAAGCATATATGAGCCGATCCTTAACAGCACCCTGTCGCCCACCGAATAGACCCCGAACGCGCCTTTTGCCTTATCCACGGGCTTTTTGAACGTTCCCGCGTGTATCAGCGCAGGACGTGTTTTCAGCCGCCCGCCGCACGGATAAAGGTCGTCTGCAACCGCCGCCCTGTCTGCGTCTATGTCCGCTCTCGGCGCCGCCGCGTCAATGCCCTTTATGTCCGAAAACTCTCTTGTTATGTAATTTTCGCTCGCCATATCACAGCCACCCCGTCGTTATTTCCCATGCGTCCGAACCGCCCGCGTCCTTTGCCGCGGCTTTTTTCAACTCTCGGAATTTTTCCTCATACGCCGCCGCGCGCTCCGGTTCGTCGTCCGCATATATCCTTGCCGCCACTCCGAGCGCGATAAGTCTCTGCGCCGCTTCCGAAATGTCCGGTTCAAAATCAAGGTCGTCCTCGGACTTTATAAGCGCGGGATTTTTTATGTAATGCACAAAGAATTTTCCGACCGCCGCTTTCGGCAAACGCAGCGTCTGCGGCGTTTCAAACTGCCAGCCCTTGACAGAAAATCCCGTCTCCGTGTCCCGCACCGGTATCTCCGCAAAACGCATAAACTCGCCGCCGAGCATTTGCCCGATGTCGAACTCCGTTCCGTCCTCAACGCTTTTTCGCTCAATCACCAGACGCCTCTCAACAGGCGCGACCGTCGCCGCCAACTCAAACAGCACATCGTTCACGTCCTCCGCCAGCGTATCCCCGTATTCAAGCGCAAATTCCTTTTCCGTCAGATACCCGATTTTCCTTATCTGCTCCTTTATTGTCCTATATGTCATATACACCTCCGTTGAATGTAAAATAGTATCAGCCTGTGTTTTTTCCTCAAATCAACCGCTTTTTTCTGTCTTTAATACGCCGTGCGAAAGTTCGCGCATACGCGCAAACCGCACATTGCCAATCGCAAAAACCGCTCACTGCGCTCGGTCTTTTTGCGATAAGGTCATATACACCTCCGTTGAATATAAAACAGTATCAACCTGTATTTTTCCACTTATATCTTTGCGAAGAAACCGCCCGCGGCGCGGTCGGCAGGGGAGCCCAAGCGCGCCGCAGGCGTTACCGCATTCAAAAAACAACGAAGTTGCAAAAACCTTTATGCGGCAAAGGTTTTATTTTAAGCCGCCGTTTACTGCGCCGCTTTACCGCATCTCAGGTCGCCGCCGACGGTCTTTTTGCCCGTCTTTTTCTTTTCAGTCTCGAAAAGCGCCTTGACGTACTGCGCCGCTGTATTCTTGATCTTGCCCGCATAAGTCTTTTCTTTCATCGTTTCCGACCTCCTTATTTCAGTTCCGTGCCGGTCGCCACGCCGCCTATCGCGAACGCGCGCCAGTCGTTGAAGCCCGCAGAAAATCTTGCGCGACCTCTCCAAACCATGTTCCAAGTCGCGGGGTCTTCGTCCGCTTTGAGCGTCAGCGGCTTTCTGTCAAACCAAACCGCGCCGATGTTGTCCTCGTTGTACTGCGAAGAAAGCACTATCCACGGGCTTGTTCCGTCCGCAGGCTGCCAGTACGGGTCAACAATAACGTTCCATCTGCCGAATTGGTAATTGAAGCCGTTGTTCGAAGTCGCGGGGTCTTTGTCCGCGCCTATGCACGCAAACACCGCCTTTTTCAACGACATCTGATTGGGAATGACGATGGTATCGGGCACAACGCCGAGAATGTTTCCCTTATCGTCCTTGTAATTCTGCATCGCGGTCTCCACAAGTCCCAGTCCGTCCGCGGAAAACGCGTTTTTGTACATATTGGACTGCGTTGCCTTTGCGTCGGTTATCGAAGTGTGCGCCGTGTTGAAAAGGGGAAGCCCGTCGTTGCAGGTTGTCGAAAAAGTCTGACCTCTGAACGAAATGCTCTCGCCCGTCGCGCCCGTCAGAAGATTCGAGCCGAACAGCTCTCTCATGCGCAGATAGCCGGTGATGAAAGCCGTAGGCTTCTTGCGCAGATTGATTATTTTAGCGTCGTCGAGCATCTCCTCGGTTATCGTAAACTCGCTCTTAAACGTAACGTGCGTCAGCGTCTTGGAGTAACCCTCCTGCCAACTCTCCGCAGGGAACGCCGCGCCCTCGTCAACGGGCTTGAACCCGTCCATGGAAGTCATCGACGTTATCTTCTCCGCAAACGAGGACGAAGTGTCCATGTTGAATATCTTCGGAAGTATGGACTGCTTCTCAAACGCCTCCGCCTTTTTCTCTATCATCATTTTGATGGGTTCGTAGGACTGCCCGTAAACGGAATTGTTCAGTCCCGAACTCTTGCTGAATGTAATGTTAGCCATAATTTTGAAAATCCTTTCTTGTTGTGATTTGTTGTATGTTTTAATATGTTAAATTGATTTTTTCTCAGGCAGAGTATACTCTCCCGACAAAATCGGCAACGGTTTTGTGTATACTCGAACCGTGTTTTTCCTCCGAACCTTCGATTGCAAAGTGTCGTCGGAGAGGTGAGCGGCGGCGCAGCCTGTCCCAAAATCTTTGTAACTCAAAGATTTTTTCCGCGCCTTTATTGCTCCGTTTCGCTTCGCAGCGACCTGTTGTAATGCTCCCGTATCTCGCGGTCGCTCACGTTCGGCATCAGGCGTTTGTATTTCTCATAAACGCCTTTCGGCACCTCGCAAAGCGTCGATTGACTGCCCTCCGAACGGACGAGATGCGCCTTTGATACTGCCCTTGCTCTTGCGCGTGATTCCGCCGCACGGTCCGCCTCTGCTCTTATCTGCGAAATATGCGTCGCCGCATAAGCGTCCGCCGCGGAAAGCCCTATCTGTTCACCCGCAGCCATCAACTTCGCAAAAGCGTCTCCGAGTTCCTCAACGCTCGCCGCTCCGCATTGCGGAAAAACCCTTTTGATTTCGGACAGCCTGCGTTCGTTTTCCCTTGCCGTCTCCGCCGCAAGTGCGCCGTCATTTTCGCGCTCCCCCTGCGCCGAGCCGCCGTCGGTCACCTTTTCGCATTCGTCCGCGTCTTCCGCTTCGCTTTCGTCTTCACCGTCTTCGAAGAAGTCCTCTTCGTCAGTTCCGTCCGAACCTTTGCGTTCGTCCTCTTCTTCAACCGCTCCGTGAGCCTTTTCGGTGTCCTTTTCCTCCGATTCGTTTCCCGTCATCGCCTTTTTCACGTCCTTTCGCTCCGTTTCGGCTTCATCTCGTGCCTTTTCCGCGTCCTTTTTCTCCGTTTCCGTTCCGTTAAACGCCTTTTCGGTGCAATTCCGCACCTCTTCGGCTTCCTCCGTCCTTTCAATGTCCTTTGCGCCGCTGTGCCCGACCGCCGCATTTTCCTCGGCAGCCGCCGCTTTTTCCTTGGCTTCCGCAACATATTCGCTGCGCTGCTCTTCGGATTCCTCTTTCGTTCGTCTCGCAAGCGCCGCCGCACACCTTTTTCCTATGGCGGCTATCCTGCCCGCAAATCCCGTTCCGTCCATGTGTCTGTTCCGTCCTTTCTGCTTTACCGATGTCCTGTTCCGCTTCGCCCGCGGCGTCTGCCCGTTCCTTACTGTTTTTCAGATGTCTATCCGTGCTTTCGCCTCCTGTATAATGCCCCGCCGCCCGCAGCCGCTTCTGCCTACTGTCCGCTGCCAACTGCTTGCTACCTGCTGCTAACTGCCGACTTCCCGCTGCCCGCTATCAACTGCCTGCTGCCCTCTACTTACTATCTGCCGCCCGCTGCCATCTGTCTACTGTCCGCTGCCAACTGACCACTGACTACTATCCGTTGCCTGCTGACTTCTGCTCGGGCTTGCCGCTTTCCTCATCGGCACCCTTATGTTACCACGCTCAACCTCTCTGCGAACACCGATATTGTGACGCTTTTGTAAACTCGCTGTCCCGACAGCCGTCAAAAAACTTTTTTATTCGCTCTTGAATTTTTTTTCGCATTATGGTATACTGATATTTAAGAAAGGAAGTGAACGCGTATGATTCAAAATTACGAAATTATGAGCGGCGACACACTCGTTGCGCTCTGGGAAAACGGAAAATTCACCGTCGTTTGCAAAAAACTTCTGCCGCTTTATCTTTGCCGCGTTCACAATCCCGATATGTGGCTCGAAATGCGTGCGATAGACGGTCATCGCGCAAATTCCCGTCTGCTCAAAAAAGCGCTTCGCCTTGCCGAAAAGGACGACCTTTCAACTGTTGTCCATGTCAACGGCGCAACCGTGACAGACAATTATTGGATTCGCCCGATAGGGTCTGAACTCAAATATTCCGACGTATGCTTCTCCGACGATTATTTTTCGACGCTTGCCTTAAAGGGCACTTATAATTCGTTCAACCGCGCCGCAAGCGCAAAAAACTCCCGAACCCCCGAATTGACGGCTGTCGGCAGTTTTGAAAAATGCTGGAAACTCTATGGCGGCAAGTGGGAAATGCTGAAAAGGGCAAATCACGACGAAATGTTCTCCGAACTGTTCGTCTGCCGTCTCGGCAAAGCGCTCGGAATGGATATGGCTGACTATTTTCGCGGCGACGGCTTTATCAGAACGTCGGATTTCACAGCCGGCAAATTCAATTTCGAACCCGCATCCGCATTCATGGGTGACAACGAAGATTACTCCGACGTTGCGGCAAAACTTTCCGAACTTTGTCCCGATGCTCTGCCCGATTATGTAAAAATGATTTTTCTCGATACGCTTGTCGCCAACCCCGACCGCCACACGAATAATTTCGGATTGCTCCGAGACAGACAAAGCGGAGAACTTCTCCGACTTGCACCGAATTTCGATAACAATATGGCGCTCATTTCCCGCGGCTATCCCGCGCTTCCGAAGAAAGGCGATATGCTTGTCGAACTCTTCAACGACTTCATGTCCGCCCACCCCGAATACAAAAAGTTCATTCCCGCCGTATCGGAACAAACTGTCCGCGACTGCGTTCGCTCTCTGAACATGAAAGTCAAAACCGATTACATCGTTCGATTCATCACAGAGCGCTGCGCTTTGATTGAAAAGTGATCATATCCGAAGCCGCAGGACAATTTACTCAAAATACACAAAGAAGACATTACGTTTTTTGCAATGTCTTCTTTTTAATTTAATATCTTCCATTGGTGCTTTTGTAAAATATCTTTTTGATTTTTTACGCTTTCAAAAAACAATCGACGGCAGAAATGCCGCCGATTTATTGTGCTTATCTTATTGTTTTTCATCGTTTTTCGCCGTCAAAGATTTTCTAACGCTTGCCGCGTTCGGATAATCGAGCTGCTCCAACTGTTTCCAATAGGTCTCTATGGTCTTTCCGTCGTTTTTGTCTCCGAACGTTCCGTCCGCAAAATTGGTTCTGACTTCCGCCCACATCGCCTGCCTGTCGGAGAAAAGTGCCGCACTCGCAAAACGGCTTTCCCGACGTTTTGCGAACAGCCATGCGCGTGTTGCGGAGCAACAATTTCGCGCGGCGTATTCAATCATTCCTGCGGGTGCTTTCGCAAAAAATCTTTTTATCTTTCACTTTTTCAAAGTAACATTCGGCGGCATTTCTGCCGCCGAGTTATTATTTCTCGTCGCTTGTCGCGCCGAATTATTATCTCCCGTCGTCTGTCGCCGTCAAAGATTTTCTCACGCTTGCCGCATTCGGATAATCCAACTGCTCCAACTGTTTCCAATAGGTCTCTATGGTTTTGCCGTCGTTTTTGTCGCCGAACGTTCCGTCCGCAAAATTGGTTCTGACTTCCGCCCACATCGCCTGCCTGTCGGAGAGAAGTGCCGCCGAGGAATCAACCTCAAAGATATAATCGTCGTCATAGAACCATTCGCCGTCCGCGTCCCTTTCAAGGAAATCATAGCGGCAGAACACCTCGTCATGCTCGCGGCTGTCCTCTTCGCCGTAGGTTCTCGGTTCATCCGCATACGCCAGCATATACTGAAAAATTGCCTTGAATAGATCGCAATACGCCATGTTTTTCAGGCGAATTTTTGATTCGATTCTGCCCGCAACCTGTGACGCCGAAAACTGCTTCGCCGTGCCCGACATCGCCGTGTTGTCCTGCTTGCCTTGGTATGCGTCGGTTATGCCCAGCGTCGAACGCGCGTCCTCGTAATACTTGTCCAGCAACTGCAAGTCCTGTTGCACCGACGGTTGCAGGTTTATCGCGTCTATCATCGCTTTTTGCGCCGTGTTGTCAAGAAAAACGAGTTTGTCCTCTCTGTCCGACGTCTCTATGCGCACCCCACGCGGAAGCGTCAGCACGGAGCCGCCTTTAAGCAATTTTTCCTGTACCTTGCTGTAAAGTTTGTTGTGCGCTGTCTGCAAATCCGAGATAAGCCCGCAATCGCTCTCGCCGCCGAACTGCCCGTAAAGAGACACGTTTTTTCGCATTATCAGCGGAAATACCGTCGGCGTGTAATAGGGGAGAAACGTCCTTTTTTCAACCCCGTCCGCCGTCTCCGTTGCAGGGATAACGCTTCCGTCCGAACGTGTCAACGGCGCAAAAAGTTCCTCGCCGAAACTCTCTTTCGCAACCGTCGCCTTGCCGCCGCACGAGCATTTTTTGCCCTTGACTGCGTGTCTTGCTCCGCATTTCGGACACTCATATTCAAGCCTTGCACGGTATTTTTCATAGTCTTCCAAAACCGTGTTGCCCGCCCATGAAAATACGCCGAGAGTACCCTCCGCATTTATGTAATATGCCGTTATCTGCGTCACGATGTCCGTGTTTTCGTCACGGAAATCGTCTCTGTCCTCGTCCTCCACGACCACGCCGTAACGCCTGTTCAACCTCGCTTTCGTGTCCGTAAATGTCACAAAAACATAGTCCGCCGCGTCAATTTCCGCGACCCCTGCCTGCGGAATGACCTGTTTCGGGTGTACAAGCCTTGCAAACGGCTCACCGCAGGTCGTGTGCGTGTTTTTCGAACTGTCCCAGCCCACAAGGCGGAAACTCTGCCCGAGTATCTTCGTCATTCTGTCCTCTTCCGAGTTCGTTCGCTCCGGAGCGATCTTTCGCACCACGGCGCGCAGCATCGCCTCTATCGCTCTCGCGTTCTTTTCCTTTTTCTCCGAATGAATCGGGGACGACACTTTCGGCATCGGAATGGTGTTGTCGATTTGAGATTCTATCAATTCAAATGTAAAGTTCCTCACTATCGCCGCATTTTTGCCGCGCCTGCCGTCCGTCACTATCTCCTTGTCGCCCTT
>JABLTK010155673.1_pt1 | contig 65460 bp, 67 predicted proteins | sample 7160131 | NCBI WGS metagenome assembly JABLTK01 (sample SAMN14651221, study PRJNA627086) | human gut metagenome | isolation source: feces | host: Homo sapiens | reverse complement strand
AATCTTTTTGGCGTGGGTTTCTTTCCAATTTATAACAAACTATTAAAATTTATAAAATTACTATTGACTTTTAATAGTTAGTCTCCTTTACTTGCGCTATGTCAAAATATAACAGATTTATATGTAAAGTGCAACAAGTTTGACACAATTAGTGTGATTTTTACAAATTTAGACAATATTTTCGACAAACTTCGATATTTTCCGACAATTTTCGCTATTCAAAAGATTTTATTAACAATGAAAATAGCCTTACTATTGCCACCTCATAATCACTTATTTTTTTATCACTAATTAAAAATACCGCTCCAAGGAGTTCTGTATTTTTTAATATTGGAAATAAAACTGTACAAGATTTTATATCATTATTTTTTAACCATTTCAAATTTTCTATTTCTTTGTTTATAATTATTTTTCTTTCTTTAATTAAGTTTTGAAACTCTTTTGTAATTTCATTATTTAAAAACTTACTATCACAATTTTTAGACAAAAACAAAACTTTAGAAGTATCTGTAATTATAATATTTAAATTAAACACTTTATCAAAAATATTGATTAATTTATTACACTTATCTTCATAACTTAACATTTGGTTATATTTCTGTAAAATCATTTTATCTTCTTCTACATAAATTTCTACTGCTTCATTATCTTTTATCTTTAAATTATTTCTTATTTCTTTAGGAATAACAATTCTGCCTAATTCATCAATTTTTCTTATCATACCTGTTGATTTCATTACATCTCTCCTTTAGTAATATTGTGGCATATTTTAATTTAATTATTCTTAAATGATAAAAAATAAGCTATAGAATTTATAGCTTATAATTTACTATCAATGTACTTTAATAACTTATTTAATAAAATTACGTATTCATTTTCTATTCCTAATTTGTTTAATGATATTACTATGTTATTATTTTGATATTTAAAGTTGATTTTCGTACTTATTCTTAATGCTTCAATAAATAACTCTTCAACATTTAAATTTTTGTATATTTTTTCATTTAATTCTAAAGACATTTTAAATTTATTATTTGTAATTACTTTTATATCATTCTTATTTAAGTAACCTTCTAATAATTCCTGTTGCATATAGTATTCAATTTTTTTATCTACAAATCCATATCTATCCTTTATTTCATTAAATACATCATTATATTTTTCTTCAGTATCAATAGAATTTATTAATTCATGCAATTCTATAATTAATTCATCCTTATCGGTATAATCCTCACTAACATGGGTTTCTACTTCGTCTAATATAATCTCATTTTCTTCTTTTTCTTCTTTTACATTTTCTCTAATATTTTCTAATTCTTCATTTACTAATTCAAGATACATATCCACACCAACAGAGTCTATATACCCAGCTTGTTCCTTACCAAGTAAGTCACCCGCTCCTCTTATACTAAGGTCTCTCATTGAAATTTTGTAACCACTTCCTAAAGTTGTAAACTCTTTTATTGCTTCTAATCTTTTTTTAGCATTATCGTTTAATATTTTAGAATTATCATAAAACAAATATGCATATGCTATTTTATTACTTCTTCCTACTCTTCCTCTTATTTGATATAACTGACTTAATCCAAATCTGTCTGCATCTATTACAATAATAGTGTTAGCATTTGGAATATCTATTCCATTTTCAATAATTGTTGTAGTTATCAAAATATTCGTTTTTTTATTAACAAATTTTTCCATAATGTTGTTAATTTCCTCTTTGTTCATTTGTCCGTGGGCATAAGCAATATTTAGATTTTTAAACATTGATTGTAGTTTTTTTTGGAAATTTGGAAGTTTTGAAATATTATTATATATAATAAAAACTTGTCCATCTCTTAAAATTTCTTTATTAATTGCTTCCTTTAATACCAATTCATCATAATTAATTACATAAGTTTGTACTGGATATCTATTTTGTGGAGGAGTTTCAATTAAAGACATATCTCTTATACCTACTAAAGACATTTGAAGTGACCTTGGAATTGGTGTGGCTGAAACTGACAAAACATTAACTTTTTTAAATTTTTCTTTAATTTTTTCTTTGTGTTCAACTCCAAATCTATGCTCTTCATCTATTACTAAAAGTCCTAAATCCCTATAAGTTATATCATCACTTAAAAGTCTATGAGTTCCAAAAACAATATCTATTTTTCCCTCATTTAATTCATTTAATATTCTATTTTTTTCTTTTGTTGTTGTGTGTCTAGTAAATATTTCAATAGTTACAGCATGGTTTTTAAACCTATTTAAAGCCGATTTATATTGTTGTTGTGCTAAAAGTGTTGTGGGACATAAATAGCAAACTTGTTTATCATTCATTATTGTTTTAAAAATTGCTCTAAAAATTACTTCTGTCTTACCATACCCAACATCTCCACATAATAGTCTTTCCATAGGTTTATTTTTTTCCATATCTTTTTTTATTTCATAAGATGCTTTTAATTGGTCTTTTGTTTCTATATATGGAAATTCGCTTTCAAATATTGCTTGAAGTGGTGTATCTGCCTCATAAGGTTTTACTATTATATTATTTCTTTCTTTGTATAGCTTAATTAAATTTTGAGAAATATCTTTTATTTTATTTTTAATTTTATACTTAGTTTTTACCCAATCTTTGCTATTTAATCTATATATTTTTGGTATTTTTCCATCTTTTGAAGAATATTTATATATTTTTTTTAAATTTTGAGCAGGTATATATAATTTATCATTTGACTTATAATTTATAAGTATATAATCTTTTTTTACTCCGTTTTTTTCTATTGTTTTAATACCATTATATATGCCTATTCCATGGTCTTTATGTACAACATAATCTCCTATATTTAAATCATTTAAATCCGAAATTTTTGTACCGTATTTTATTTTTGATTTATATTCTTTTGATTCATTATTTCCAGCCACATCTAATAATGAAATGTAACATATTCCATTAAATTTAAAACTTTTATTTAATGATGAATTAACTATATTTTCTGGTTTGATTTTTAAATCATTAGGAAGTTTAATATTATTTAAAAATACATAAGATTTACTATTTTCCTTAATCAAAAATTTCTCTAACTTTTCAAAAGAAGTAACTTCTGCAGTTAAGTCTTGTGCATCATAAACTATTTCACTATCATTATTATTTATTTTATCTACATAAATACAATTTTTAATATTTAGTTTTGTTACATCAATGTATTCATTATCATTATAAAATTTCTTTTGTTCATTAATGTTTTTTTGCATAGTTAAAATTTCGTTATAATCTTGATATATAACTAAAGCGTCGTCTAAATAATCTAACAAATATGAATTTTTTTGTTCCAAATCATCATCAATAATCGGTTTTATATTAACATTTTTAAGTTCTTCTTTTAAACTCCTTTGTGTATTAATATCAAACTCACTTATTTTTTCAATAGCTTCCCCAAACATTTCTAATCTAATAGGATTTTTAAAATCAAAAGGATAAATATCAATAACCATCCCCCTAATTGCATATTCACCCATTTGGGTTACTAATGTTTCTCTTTTATAACCAATCTTTTCTAATTTTTTTAAAAGTAAATTTCTATCAATTTCTTTATTAACGTTTATGTTAATAGCCATTTCTTTAAATTTATTTACATTAGGTAGTTTCTTTAGAAAACCATTAATATTTGTTATAACAATTTTGTTTTTTGAATTATTTATAGAATTTAAAAAAGTTATTCTATCTAAAAAAAATTCAGGAGACGTTACTAAAGCTCTTTTTGATAAATAATCATCTTCTGGAAAGAAATAAACATCTTGATTGTAAAAAGCAAGATTGTTGTATAATTTATTGCATTCATTTAAATTTGAAGTTACAATTAATAAATTTTGTTTAGTTTTATTAAAAATAGATAACAAAAACAAAGAATATAATTCTTCGTTATTAATAGAGATTTTTAATTTGTTTTTTAATTTTAATGTGAATAAATTATCAAAAAACATTTTTTCCTCCCTTAATTGTATCTATTCATTAATGTTTGAAAATCATAGTTTATATAGTCACTAATTATACTATCAGTCATTTTTAAGATTTCATTTAATTTTTCTTTTTCTATTTTATTAAAATTTGATAAAACATAATTTTTTAATTCTATATTATTTTTTGAAATTCCAATCTTTAATCTTTTAATATCTGAAGTTCCTAACATTTCAATAATATTTTTTAAACCGTTATGACCTCCTGAGCTTCCTTTCGGTTTCAATTTTAGTATACCAAATTCAAAAGAAATATCATCATATATAATTAAAATGTCAGAAATATCTATTTTATAAAAATCTTTAAACTTTTTTACAACATTTCCAGAAAGGTTCATATAACTTTGTGGTTTTAAAAATATAACTTTTTCGCCATTAATCACTTCAATTTTATATAAACCATTAAACTTTTCCTTAAAATCACTGTTTTTTAAATAATGATCTAACACTAAAAAACCAATATTATGTCTATTATATTCATATTTTTTTCCTGGATTTCCTAAACCAACTATTAATTTCATATTTCACCTCTAAAATATTTCCCGGGAAATATTTTCAGGAAATATTATATTTTAAATATTTCTTTTATTTCCTGGGAATAATTATTTTTTTTATCGTGCACAATTAACGGTTTTAAAACCTTAATCCCTTTACCTGTATTTTTAACACCTTCTAATAAAAACAAATTAGAAGGTTTATCTATTTTTGGATATATAAATTGGATTTTTTTAGGTTCTATATTATATTTCTTTAATAAAATAATTACATCATCTAACCTTTCAGTTCTATGGACTAGTCCAAATTTTCCTTTATTTTTTAGTAAAAATGAAGCTTTTTCTATTATTTCTTCTAAAGTTATAGCAATCTCATGCCTAGCTATTGATTTTACTTTATTATCATTTATTTTTGTTTGTTCATTTTTATTAAAATAGGGCGGGTTTGAAATAACTATATCAAATGATTCTGAATTAAAATATGATTTAATATCTTTTATATCAATATTTAAAACTTTTATCTTGTTTTCTAAATTATTTATCTTTAAGGTCTCTATAGCTAAATCATATATTTCTTTTTGAAGTTCAATACCAATAATTTCTTTTTCTGGATAAAGATAGTTTATTATAAGTGGTATAGGTAAGTTACCACAACCTAAATCAATTATTTTATTATCACTTTTATTTACTTTAATAAAGTTAGGTAATAATATAGATTCTAAACTAAAATTAAAGTAATTTTTGTCTTGTACTATTTTTAAATTACCATATCCCAGCAAATCATTTATCTTTTTGCTCACTTAGTTCACGCTCTTCTAAATTAATTGTAATTTTTTCTTCATTTTCATTTTCGGCAGTAAAAGTTCTATTTAATACATCAACAAAAGTTACTTTTGCTTTTCCTATTTCAGTTTCTATTTCATCTCCAACATTAGGCAGTCCTTTTCTACATTCAGTATACAAACAATCTTCATAATTTAAACAACAAAGCAGCCTTCCACATTGTCCGTTTATTTTATTTGGATTTAATGCCAAATTTTGATTTTTTACCATAGATATACTAACAGATTCTAAATTCTTTAAAAAACTTGCACAACACAATTTTCTTCCACATTGACCTATACCTGAGATTTCTCTAGCTTTATCTCTAACACCAATTTGTCTAAGTTCTATTCTAGTTTTATATAGTGAGGCAAGTTCTTTAGCTAAAACTCTAAAATCTACTCTTGTATCCGCAGTAAAAATCAATAAAAGTTGTGTTCTATCAAAATTATAACTTGCATCTATAAATTTCATCTCTAAGTTATATTTATCTGCCAAGTCTTGAGCTTTTTTTAAAGCGATTAAAGCGTCTTTGTTATTTTTTTTATATTTTTCTATGTCTTCTTTACCAGCAATTCTCTTTATTTTTTTTAGATTTTTTGTATTTTCCTTTTCGTAACTGTTTTTTATAGTTCCTAGTTGTTGACCTCGCTCTGTATCCACTATTACTTTAGTTCCGCTTTCAAATAACTCTTTTGATGAAAATTTATATTCTTTTCCGTTTTCTTTAAAAATTACTCCATACGTTTTCATACACACCTACCAATTTACTATTAATTTATCAATAAACATATTAGCATTTATATTATAATCCAATCTTGTTACAATGTCATTTAAAAATTCTATTTTCTCTATAATATCTTTTAATTCTACACTATTCGAAAGTTTATAAATTTCTTCTTTCTTATAATTTTCAGTTTTCATATTGAGTTTTATATTAACTAAATCTTTTAATAAGATTATTAAATTTTCTAAACACCTTTTTATTTCTTCTTTTTCTTTTGTTTTTAATTTATTATAAATTTTATCAATATTTTCATTTTCACTCTTATAAAACAACAGATTTAATATTTCTAAACTTTCTTCTTTAATACTTTCATCAAGTTCTAATTTTTTATTTTCAACAAAAATTTTTATACATCTAGAAATAATTGTAGGTAAAACTTTATCTATATCCGTAGTAATCAAAAATGCATAAATATTATTTTGAGGTTCTTCTAGAATTTTTAACATACTATTTGCAGCAGATAAATTCATTTTTTCACATTCTTTTATAACATATACTTTGTTTGTGCTTAATTGTGAATAACTTTTTAGATAATCCTGCAGTTGTTTTATTTGCTCTTTAGTTATAGTGTTTTTTTTAGGTTCAACTATATATATTTCTTTTATTTTTTCTTCATCATTAAAAAAATAAGAATTAATAACATCATTTAATTCTACATTTATATTCTCATAATTAATATTATAAAGTAAGAAAGCATGTCCAATTTTTTTATTTAATTTGTATTTTTCAAACTCATTTTTTAAACTTTTCATAATAATTCCTTTTCTACAAAATAAAAAATTTTATAATAAATAACCCAAATACAGCTGGTAAACCTAAAATAGTAACTAAACCAATTGAAAAAATGTTTATTGGTAATAATATCCCAGATTGATTAATAATTAAATTTATTGTATATAACATTAATATTGCAACTACTATCTTTTTTACTAATAAAATTATTTTTTTCATATTTATCTCCCTCTAAATTAATATATTAGAGTAGAAAATAAATTATGAAATAGTTTTTCTATCTTCTAAAGCTTTTTCAATAACTAAAGGATCTAAATATTCTATATCAGTCCCCATTGGTATACCATATGATAATCTAGATAATTTTATATTTTTATTTTCTAATAATTTTTTCAAATAAAGTGATGTTGTCTCACCCTCCAAAGATGGTGATAGAGCTATTATAACTTCTTTAACCTCTTTTAATATTCTATCATTAATCAGTTTTTCAATATTTATATCTTCTGGATTTACCCCATCTATAGGAGAAATCAAACCATTTAAAACATGATAAAGCCCATGATAATTACCTAACTTTTCAAAACTAAAAATTGTTTTTGAATCCTCAACTACACATATTGTTTGTTTATCTCTGGTTTCATCCAAACAAATATCACATATTTCGTTTTCTGTATAATGACCGCAAATTTTGCATTTTTTAATTTTCTTTTTAAATTCAATTAAATTTTTTGAAAACTCATCTACTTCATCAAATTCCATATCCAATATTGCATACAAATTTCTTTCTGCACTTTTTTCTCCTACGCCAGGTAACTTTTTAAAGCTTTCTAGTAAGTTTTTAAAGCTCTCTGGATATATCATTATTAAAACAATCCTCCAAGACCATTAGTATATTTTCCTAACTTCTTTTCTTTTTCTTCTTCTATTTCTTTAAGTACATTATTAAAAGCAGTTGAAATCATATCCTCTAACATTTCAATATCATCTATATTTTCATCTTTTGAAATTAAAAATTCTATTATTTCTCTTTTTCCATTCATTTTTAATGTTACTAATCCTACATTAGATGTATATTCTTTACTTTCTAACTCCTTAGTTATATTCATCATATCTTTTTGCATTTTTTGAGCTTGTGCCATTAAATTTTTCATATTCATTTTCTATTCCTCCTATTTTAATTCTACTTTTTCTTCGCCAAAAATATTTAAAGCCTCTTCTTCAATTTTAGAAAGACTATCATTAAAAATAATCTCTGGTTCTTCTATAACTTCATATTTATTATTATTTTTTATATTTTCTTTATATTTGTTCATTTCTAAATTCCATTCAGAAATTGTTAGAAAAGAAACTTTAATTGTTTTATCAAATATTTTATTAAAAATTTCTTCTGTTAATATCAGATTGTTTAACAAAAATTGTTTTGCTGAAGCATCTTCAACGCTTATTATTATTTTTTCCTCTGCGGCAACTACTATTTTTCCACTTAATAAATGTGGTACTATTTTACTAAATTTTCTATTTGTTAAATAATCGTTAATTAAATCATATTTTGCCTTGTAACTAATAAGAATGTTTTTATTTGCAAGTGCTAAAGTATTATTTATTCTTATTTTATTTACTTGTTCTATATTTCCTTTTTCTATCGGTGTTTCTTTTTTAAGTTTTTCTTTAGGTTTTTCTTCTTTTTTATTTATTTTTTGTTCTTTTGTTATTTTTTCTTTAATAAAAACATCTTCGTTATTATCTTTTGTTTCTACATTATTATTTTCATTAATTATTTCTAACATTTTAACTTCAAACAAAATCTTTTGGTTAATAGATTTTTTTATTTCGGAATTTAAATTAATAAATGAGTAAATCAGTCTCAAATATTCTTGAACCTTGTTTTTTTCACCTTTTATAGAAAAATCTATTAAGCTCTTTCTTAACAAAATTATTACCTTTTCGCAAAAAAGAACATAATTTTTTCCTTTATCTTCTAAATTATTAACAAAATCTAAAACTTCTTTTATATTTGCGTCTATTAAATTATTAATAAATTTTTGAATTTCTTCATTTAAGACTGTGCCAGTTATATTTGAAATTTCTTTATCGGTGATTTTTCCATCAACTGTTGAGCTTGCTTGGTCTAACAAGTTAATCGCATCCCTTAATCCACCGTCAGAAATTTCTGCTATTAAAGTTAAAGCATCATCAGTTATGTTAATATTTTCTTTCTCTACTATTTCATGTAATTTTTTTTCAATATCGTTATTTGTTAATTTTTTAAATTGAAATTTTTGACATCTAGATACTATTGTCAAAGGAACTTTTTGAAACTCAGTCGTTGCTAAAATAAAAATAACATGTAAAGGTGGTTCTTCTAAAGTTTTTAGTAGTGCATTAAAAGCTCCAATTGATAACATATGTACTTCATCAATGATATAAACTTTATATTTGCTATTATTTGGCATTAATTTAGCGTTTTGTCTTATTTCTCTAATTTCATCTACACCATTATTACTTGCTGCATCAATTTCAATAATATCTACGTTTTCTTCTAATTTGCAAATTGCACATTTACCACATTTTTCTCCGTCCACAGGTTGCAAACAATTAATTGTAGAAGCAAATATTTTAGCAGTACTTGTTTTACCAGTTCCCCTTGGTCCACTAAATAAATATGCATGACCTATTTTATTTTTTATTATTGAATTTTTAAGTATTTTTACAATATGATCTTGTCCAACAATTTCATTAAAAAGGCTTGGTCTATATTTTCTATATAGTGCTTTATAATTCAAATAACATCACCACCCTGCATAATTGATTTGTTATAATTATTATAACATATTTATTTATTTTTTCTTATAATTTTAAAGAAGTTTTTTAATTCTTTTTCAAATTTAAAATTTTCATTTTTATTAATCTTTATGTATTCTGTTTTAAAATTATTTTTATTATAATTTTCTAAATAATAATATACTTTTTTTATTCTAGAATTTTTTATTATTTCCTCACACATATTACATGGCTTTAGTGTTGTATAAAGTATACATTCAGACAATTTCCAAGTTTTTAGTTTTTTTGCTGCTTTTTTTATTGCAATAATTTCTGCATGTCCCATTACATTGTTTTTTATTTCACGATTATTTATACCAGTTGATATTATTTTTCCATTTTTTACTATTATTGCTGCGACTGGTACCTCATTTCTTTTAATTGCCTTTTTTATAAGTTTATAAAGTTCTTTTTCTATCATTTTAACTCCTAAAAAAAGATGCACACACATATAAGTCGTTATAGCTGCTGTCTTCCGACCCTGACTAGGTTCCAACCACATGTGTTGCATCGTGATTAATAATATTATATTTTAATGTTTTTTGCAAGGTTTCACGTGAAACTATGTTTATAAAAAAATATATGTTTCACGTGAAACATATATTTCATATTTTATTTATCATTTTCAGATGTTTCACGTGAAACATTTTCGTTTTCTTCTTCGACATAATTATCTAGAATAGCAATTGAAGAAACTTCATCATCTTTTAAGTGAATTAGTTTTACTCCTTGTGTCACTCTGCTCATTTTAGAAATATCTTCTATTTTTAACCTAATAACTATTCCATTATCAGTAATAATCATTAAGTCTTTATCTTCTTTTACTGAACTGAATCCAATAACTTTTCCTGTTTTTTCAGTTACATTTAAAGTTTTAACACCTTTACTTCCTCTTTTTGTTTTTCTGTATTCATTAACAGATGTTCTTTTTCCAAAACCATTTATTGATACAACTAAAATTTCTTCATCTTCTTTTGCTACTGCCATACCAATACATATATCGTCTTCAGAAAGGTTTATTCCTCTAACTCCTGTTGCTGTTCTACCCATAATTCTTATTTCATTTTCATTAAATCTACACATTCTTCCATTTGAAGAACAAACCATTATATCGTCTTCACCATTAGATTTTGCTACTGAAATTAATTCATCGTTTTCTTTTAAATTAATAGCAATTTTTCCACTTTGTCTTATGTTAACAAAATCTTCAAGACTAGTTCGCTTAACTACACCATGCTTTGTTGCAAAAATAATGTTTTTAGATGGTTCTCCTTTAACAACTTTTAATACAGCATTAATTATTTCATCTTTTTCTATTTGTAATAAATTAATTATAGGTATTCCTTTTGAATTTCTTGAAAACTCTGGGATTTCATAACCTTTTAATCTATAAACTTTTCCTTTGTTAGAGAAAAATAATATATAATCATGTGTTCCAAGATTAATTATGTCCTCTACATAATCTTCATCATTTGTTGTTATTCCTTTAATACCTACGCCACCTCTGTTTTGAGATCTAAATGTATCAGATGTTACTCTTTTAATATAATTATTTTTAGTTATAGCAACTACTACATCTTCTTCTGGAATTAAAGACTCATCTTCAATATATTCTATAGCTGTCATATCTATATTTGTTCTTCTTTCATCAGAATATTTTTCCTTTATTTCAATTAATTCCTCTTTTATTACATTTAAAACTTTTTTATCACTACTTAATATATCATTTAAATTAGCTATTAGTTTTTCTAATTCTTTTAATTCTTCTTCTATTTTATTTCTTTCTAGGCCAGTTAATCTTCTTAATCTCATTTCAAGAATTGCATTAGCTTGAATTTCAGTTAAATTAAATCTATTTATTAATTTGCTTTTAGCTTCCTCGTCCTCTCTAGCTCCTCTTATTATTTTTATAACTTCATCTATATTGTCTAATGCAATCATTAATCCTTGTAGAATATGAACTCTTGCTTCTGCTTTATCTAAATCAAATTTTGTTCTTCTAATAATAACTTCACGTTGAAAATCAACATATTTTGATATAATGTCTTTTAATCCTAACGTTTTTGGAACTCCTTGATCTAACATTAATAAAATAATTCCATAATTAGATTGTAATGGAGTATGTTTATATAATTTGTTTAATATAACTTGTGCATTTGCATCTTTTTTTAAAGTTATTGTTATTTTAATTCCATCTTTTAAATCAGAATGGTAGTCTGAAATTCCTTCAATTACCTTATTGTGGACTAAGTCCGCAACTTTTGATTTTAAATCTGCAGTATTTACTCCATATGGTACTTCATGAATAATTATATATTGTCTACCATTTTTTTCTTCAATTTCAGCTTTACTTCTTACAGTTATTGAGCCTCTTCCTGTCTCGTATGCTTTCTTTATTCCTGAATTTCCAAGAATAGTCGCCCCTGTTGGAAAATCTGGTCCTTTTATATATTGCATTAATCCTGTTACATCAATATCTGGATTATCAATATAAGCAATACACCCATCAATTACTTCACCTAAATTATGAGGTGGTATATTTGTTGCCATACCTACAGCTATACCTGTAGTACCATTTACTAAAATATTTGGAAATCTTGATGGTAAAACTAATGGTTCTTTCTCAGACTCATCAAAGTTTGTAGTAAAATCTACTGTATTTTTATTAATATCTCTTAAAAGTTGTAAAGATATTTTTGATAATCTAGCTTCAGTATAACGCATCGCAGCTGCACCATAACCCTCTATATTACCAAAGTTACCGTGACCATCCACTAACATATACCTGTAAGAAAAATCTTGTGCCATTCTTACCATTGCTTCATATATACTTGAATCACCATGAGGGTGATATTTACCCATAACATCCCCAACAATTCTAGCACATTTTTTATGAATTTTATCTGGCGTATATCCTGATTCATACATTGAATAAAGAATTCTTCTATGAACAGGTTTTAAACCATCCCTTAAATCTGGTAAAGCACGTGATGTTATAACACTCATAGAATAATCAATAAATGAATCTTCAACTTCTTTTACAATGTTATTTTGTTTCAATTTATCCATTTTTTACCTCCTATATATCCAAATTTTGTGCATAAGGTGCATTTGTTTCAATAAATTCTCTTCTTGGTTCTACTTCTTCTCCCATTAGTTTATTAAACACTTCGTCTGCTGCGATAACGTCATCTACTGTGATTTGCCTTAATATTCTTTTATTTATATCCATTGTTGTTTCATTAAGTTCTTCTGCGTCCATTTCTCCAAGACCTTTCATTCTTGTAATTTCTCTTTTTGTATTAGGAGATAATGTTGATAAATATTCATCTCTTTCTTCTTCACTTAATACATATTTTATTGTTTTTCCATGTTTTATAACAAATAATGGAGGTTGAGCAGCATATACGTGCCCTGCTTCAACAATAGGTCTAAAAAATCTATAAAACAATGTTAATAATAATACTCTAATATGTGAACCGTCAACATCTGCATCTGTCATTATTATTATTTTATTATATCTTAACTTTGAAATATCAAATTCTTCTCCAATACCAGTACCTAAAGCAGTAATAATTGTTCTTATTTCTTCGTTTGATAAGGCTCTATCTATTCTAGCCTTTTCTACGTTTAATATTTTTCCTCTTAATGGAAGAATTGCTTGAGTTATGCCGTCTCTTCCTTTTATAGCTGAACCACCCGCTGAATCACCTTCGACTAAAAATAACTCACTAATAGACGCATCTTTACTTTTACAATCACAAAGTTTTCCAAAAGTATTTACTACATCTAAATCTCCTTTTCTACGAGTTAATTCTCTTGCTTTTTTTGCAGCAACTCTTGCTCTAGCAGCTGTCATATTTTTTTCAATTATAGTTTTTGCTTCATTTGGATTTTCCATTAAAAATCTTTCTAATCCATTACTAAAAACATCAGATGATATTTTCCTTACTTCAATATTTCCTAATTTAGTCTTTGTTTGACCTTCAAATTGAGGATCAGGATGCTTACAAGAAATTATCATTGTTAAACCTTCTCTTACATCTTCGCCTGATAAAGAGTCATCTTTTTCTTTTAATAATCCTGTTTTTCTTGCATAATTATTAATGATTCTAGTTAATGAATTTTTTACTCCATCTTCATGTGTTCCACCCTCATGAGTGTGAATATTGTTAGTAAATGAATAAATAGTTGAATTATAACTATCATTATATTGAAATGCTACTTCTATTTCAATTCCATCTTCTTCTCCTTCAACATATATAATGTCATCATGAATAGGAGTTTTGGTTTTATTTAGCATTCTAACATATTCAATTATTCCACCATTATAAATAAATTCATCTTTCTTATCTTCTTCTCTATCATCAATTAAGATTATTCTTAATCCTTTGTTTAAAAATGCTAATTCTCTTGCTCTTTGTTTTAAAATATCATAATTAAACACAGTTGTTTCTTTAAAAATTTCAGGATCAGGTTTAAAAGTTACTGTTGTACCAGTTCTATCTAAATCACAATCCCCTATTTCTTCCAATTTTTTAACTGGCTTTCCACCATTTTCAAATCTTTGAAAATAAACTTTTCCATTTTGGTAAATTTTTACTTCTAACCAAGTTGAAAGTGCGTTTACTACACTTGCCCCAACACCATGTAGTCCTCCACTTACTTTATAACCTTTCCCACCAAATTTTCCACCTGCATGCAAAACTGTAAAAATTGTTTCAACAGTTGAAATTCCAGTTTTAGGATGAATTCCAGTAGGTATACCACGTCCATCATCTTTTACAGTTATTGAATTATCTTTATTAATATATATTTCAATATCATCACAATAACCTGCTAATGCTTCATCCACAGAATTATCAACAATTTCCCATACTAAATGGACAAGACCTCTTTCTCCTGTTGTACCAATATACATACCAGGCCTTTTTCTTACAGCTTCTAATCCCTCTAATACCTGAATATCTTCTGCGCTATAATCATTATTTTTCATACTTCTTCCTCCTCATATTTAAATCAATAATATTAATATTTTTTTTATTTTTGATATTATTTAAATCTGTTGTCGTAACAAATATTTGAGATTTTTTACCAAGAAACTCAACTAACTTATTTTGATTTTCTAAATCTAATTCACTAAATAAATCATCTAAAAGCAATATAGGTTTTAATTTATAATTATTTGTAAATATAGACATTTCAGCTAGTTTCATAATCAATAAAATCATTTTTTGTTGTCCTTGTGAAGCAAAATCTTTAGCAAGTTCATCATTATATAGAATTTCAAATTCATCTCTATGGACTCCTATGTGTGTTTTTTTATATAATACATCTCTTTCAAGTGAATTTTTAATTTTAGATTTTATATCTAATTGATTTTCAAAATGACTAATATAATTAATTTTAATGTTAAAACCTATCTCCATCTTCTCACATATTTTAATTATTTTTTTGTTTAAATCACTAATATAATTTTTTCGATTTTTATAAATCTTAATCCCGTAGTTTATTAATTCATTATCCAGAATTTCTAAATAAGTACTATCTATTTTACTATTTTTTAAATACTCATTCCTTTGTTTTAAAATTTTATTATATTCATTTAAATATTTAACATATAATCTTTCTACTTGTGAAATTTGTATATTAAAGTAATTTCTTCTTGTTTTTGGTGAATCTTTAATAATTTTAATTTCATCTGGAGAAAATAATAAAACTTTGTATTTTCCTATAAATTCTGTCATTTTTTTCTTTATCGATGTATTAATTTTATTAATTTTTCCATTTTGGTTATAAAAAACTTCTAATTTTTTTATTTTTTCTTCTGATTTCACATTTATTCTAATTCTGTAATTTAATTCATTTTTTTTTATTAAGTTAAAATCATTATTAGTTCTAAAAGACTTCCCAACTGAGCATATATATATACTTTCTATAATACTTGTCTTTCCTGTTCCGTTATCTCCAATAATAACATTTACTTTTTTTAAATTTTTTAATGATAATTTCGAAAAATTTCTAAAATTAACCAAATTTATTTCCGTTATATTCATATGTAACCTCTTTTAACACACCTAGAACAAAAATAATAGGTATACTAGTACTCCTATACCTATTAATAATTATATCACAAAATAATACATTTTTCACTTTTTTCTTGCACTTAATATTGAATCAAGTCTAGAAGCCCTTAAAATTTGATTATTAATTGATCCAACAGATACTTTAATTTCTATCTTTTTTCCATTTTTAAACTCAATTATAGTACTTTTTGCAGTTCTTCCTTGTCTATAACTTAAAATGTTATTTAAAGATAACCAAATACATTCTTTTAATCTTGGAGAAGTTGTAGGAAAAAAGATGATATTATTACTTTCTTCAATTATTATAGGAGATTTGTGAGTTACTCCTATCAAATTTTTAGTACCTAAATGTCTTCCCTCATAAGTGCTACCAAAATATTCACAACTATGCTCTATTACTTCAATTGTTTCTTTTGGTATAATGTATTCTGCATTTTTTTCGATTACTCTACTTTTTTCCTTGTCTTTTGACATTATAAGCAAAGTATCTTTATTTATTTCATAATCCAACCAAAATCCTCCTTTCAAACAAATTAATAATTTTTAAAAAAATTATTTAATCTTTATATTAATATATAAAAAGAGAAAAAATTGTCGGATTATGTTAAAAAAGTCTAAAAATTTTATTTTTAATATGTTTTTATTGGTAATATTAACTGAGTTAAATCATTATTATTTTTATCCTTTACTATTATCGGCTTAATATCACCATTTAATTTAATTAATATTGTATCTCCGTTAATAGTTTTAATTGCATCTAACATGTATTTAGCACTAAAAGATATTACTATACTTTTATTAGATAAATTAACACAATTCATTGTTTCTTCTACTTTTCCTATTTCAGCAGATTGAGAAGTTACAAAAATATTATTATCCTTTATTTCTAATTGAATTATATTTTTTTCTTTCGCTTGTGTTAATAATGATGCTCTATCAATAACGTCATAAAATTCACTTGTTTTTGCTTCTACTTCTATTTCAAAAGTCTTAGGTATTAAATTTTCTGTATTAGGATAACTTCCATTTAATAAACTTGATTGAAATAAAATGTTTTTATAACCAAATATTATTTTATTATTAAATATACTTAATCTAACTTCTTCTTCATCTTCTATTATCTTTATCAACTCATTAACATTTTTACTTGGTATTACTACATTCACATTTTTCATTTTTGAGGCTAGTTTTATTTCTTTTTTAGCTAATCTATATGAGTCAGTTGCAATACATTCAAATTTATCTCCATTAATATTAAGATTAATTCCTGTAAGTAAAGGCCTAGATTCTTGCGTTGAAGCTGCAAATGAAGTTTGATTTATAAATTCTTTAAACACAAGTGCGTCTAATTTTATTGGTTGTTCATCTTCTGTTAAATCAATATTTGGATAATCATTTAAATCAAAACAATTAAGATCATATTTTGAATTATTTGTTTTTATTATTGCTTTTTTTCCATCTAAATCTTCTATTTTTATAAATTCATCAGGTAATTTTCTTATTATTTCTAACAGAAACTTTCCAATTATTATTAAAGTCCCCTCTTCTTCTATTTGCATTATTTCCTTCTTATCTATAAAAGACTTGATTGTTAAATCAGCATCAGTAGCAGTTAGAGTTAACCCATCCTTATTAAGTTCAAATTTTATTCCATTTAATACAGGTATAATATTTCTTGTGGATAAAGCTCTACTTACATTATTTAAGTTTTCAATAAGTACATCTTTTTTAATTGTTAATTTCATTTTAAATTCCTTCTTTCTTTTTTTAATTATTTTTATATTTTTAATGTGAATTGTGTTAATAACTTCCTTTTACCAAGAAAAGTTAGGGAAAAAGTATTGTTAATAATAATTTAAATATTAACAATTATTAACATTTAAATTATATTATTCTTTATTTCAGTAATAATTTTTTCAAGTTCAGGATTGCTTTTTAATTCTTTACTAATTTTTTCATAGGCATATATTACTGTTGAATGATCTTTACCTCCAAATTCTAATCCTATTCTTGGGTATGTTTCATCTGTTAATATTCTAGATAAATACATTGCAATAGCCCGAGGATGTGCGATTGCATTACTTCTCTTTTTTCCTTTTAAATCATCAACAGTTATTTTAAAGTATTCTGCAACTTGCATTTGAATTTTTTCAATAGAGTTAGTTGAATATAATAAATGATCTGTATAATCTTTTAAAGCTTCCATTGCAAAATCTAAAGTTATATTTGAATTATTCATAATAGCTGAATAAGCACACAATCTTGTTAATGCACCTTCAAGATTTCTAACATCACTTCCACAACTACTTGCAATAAAACTAATAACATCTTCTGGAATATTAATAGCTATTTCTTGTACTTTTATTTTCTTTTTTAAAATTTCCTTTTTTAATTCAATATCAGGTGGATAAATATTAACAGTTAATCCCCAATTAAATCTTGTTTTAAGTCTTTCTTCTAAAAGTTGTAAATCTTTAACAGACCTATCAGAGCATATAATTATTTGTTTATCATTATGATATAAACTATTAAAAGTATTAGTAAACTCTTGTTGAGATTTAGTCGCACTACTTAAGAATTGTATATCATCTATCATAAGTAGATCTACATCTCTATATTTCTTTTTAAATAATTCCATGTAATCAATATTTTTATCATCTCTATATTTTTTAGATATACTAATAAAATCTTCTACAAAATTCTCAGCAGTTATATAAAGTACTCTTTTATTTAAATTTTCCTCAGCAAAGTTTCCGATAGCATTCATTAAATGAGTTTTACCAAGGCCACTTTTTCCATATATAAATAGAGGATTATACAATTTTCCAGGCTTTTCTGCAACTGCAACAGCTGCTAGGTAAGCTACTTTGTTAGTTTCTCCAACTATAAAATTTTCAAAATTATATTTTTTATTAAGTGTATTTAATCTTAAGTTAGTTTTATCAGTTTTTGTTGTTTCTTTAACTTCTTCTTCAATTTTATCATTTAATTCACTTTCTAATACAAATTCAATATTATAATTTTTACCAGTTAATTCTAAAAACGTTTCTTCAATTACTTCATAATAAGATGATTCTAAATGGGTTTTTACTGCTTCATGATTAGTGGAAATAGTAATAGTTGAATCTATAATTTTAACTAGTCTGGTATCCTTAAACCAAGTATTAAATGATATATTTGCTACTTTATTAGAAATATTATTAAGAAAATCATTCCACAAAGTTTCAACATTCATATAAAACCACCCCAGACCATAAATGTTATTTGTAATTTAATTGTACTCTAAAATTGTGAAAAACAAAAGCAAAAATGTGAGAAAAAACTTATCAACAGGACTTATCAACAAGTTATTAACTTTGTTTTTTTAATTATTATAGGTGTTAAAGTAAGTTATTAACATTATTAACAAAATACTAATCACAAATGTGAAATTTATTATATTATATAAATGTGAAAAAGTGAAGAACTAAATTTAAGTTAAATAAACACTTACTTTTTTATGTTGATAACTTTGTAAATAATTGTTTGACAAAAGAAAAAAATTAACATATAATCTTAAGGACGAGAAACAAATATATAGGAGTGTGAATAAAATGAAGAGAACTTTTCAACCTAATAATAGAAAAAAACAAAAGAAACATGGATTTTTTGCAAGAAAAGGTAGTAATGTTTTAAAAAATAGAATGAGAAAAGGAAGAAAAGAACTAACAAAATAAGCACTTTTAAATAAGTGTTTTTTTTTGTATAATATTTTTAACAGGAAAATACTTAGTTTTGAAAGGAATAGAAATGAATAAAAAATACTTAATAAGAAAAAACTTAGAATTTCAAGAAATTATAAAAAGTTGTAAAAATAAAAAAAGTAAATTATATGTTATATATTATAAAAAAAATAATAATAATTATAATAGATATGGAATTAGTGTGGGTAAAAAAGTAGGTAATGCAGTAATTAGAAACAAATTAAAAAGGCAAATAAAGGATATTTTAAGAAAAAATAATATTAATTATTCAAAAGATTATGTTATAATAGTCAAGAAAGCAATTTTATTTGCAGATTATAATAAAATGAAAATTGAATTATTAAACGCATTAAAGGAGATTGAACATGAATAGAATAATAAAACTAATATCTGTATTATTACTAGCAATTTTTTTAACAACAGGATGTACAGAAAGATTTATTGATAAAGATACTGAAAAGTCATATACATCAAATATTTTATGTAAGCCTACAACAGAAGAAATGAAAGAAGTTTATAATAATAATAAAAAAGAAGTTAAAGTAGACATAGATAAATTACCTGAATGTAGTGAATTTAAAATTACTAGCGGAGAATATGAAAATTTATTTACATCACTTATTACTAAGCCTTTAGCTTTTATAATTATTAAGATAGGCGAAATAGTTAAAAACTATGGTTTAGCAATAATGATTGTAGGTCTTTTAATAAGATTAGTACTTATGCCTCTTACAAAGAAATCATTAATGCAATCAGAAAATATGAAGAAAGCTCAACCAGAATTACAAAAATTAGAGAAAAAATATAGAAATAAAAACGACAAAGATTCACTAATGATGAAGAGTCAAGAAACTATGATGATTTATAAAAAATACGAAATAAATCCAATGTCAGGTTGCTTATTTGCATTTTTGCAATTACCAATATTATTTGCTTTTTTAGAAGCGATTAATAGAATTCCAGTTTTATTAGAAGAAACACTATGGAAGTTTCAACTTGGTACAACACCTCTTGAAGGAATTCAATCAGGCAGCTATATATATTTAATTATTGTTGCTTTAATAATTCTTACAACTTATTTTTCTTTTAAAAATATGAATATGTCAGGCGCTGATCCTGCACAACAAAAACAAATGAAATTTATGTCAATATTTATGTTAGTATTTATTTCAATAGCATCATTTAGTCTACCAGTAGCAATAGCATTATATTGGATAGTATCAAGTGCATTTTCAATTTTACAAAATATATATATTAAAGATTTTAAATTAAAAAAAGAACATTCAGAAACAAAAGACATAAAAAAAGAAAAGAAGGAAAAAACTGAAAAGAAGATAAAAAAGGAAGAAAAATAAAAAAAGTAAGGAAGTAGAAATATGGAAAAGTATATTTATGAAGGAAAAACAAAAGAACAAGTTTTAAATCTTATGTTATATGAGTTAAATGTTAATGAAAATGATTTAATATATAAAGAAAAAGAAGAAAACATGGGATTTTTAAAAGGAAAAAAGACAGTTATAGAAGCATTTAAAATAAGTGAAATCGCAGAAGAAGCTAAAAAAATACTAACAGAATTATTAGATGGTATGAAAATATCTAGTAATATAGAAACAATGGTAAAAGAAAAAACAATAAAATTAAATATACATTCTAAAAATAATTCAATAATAATTGGAAAAAAGGGACACATATTAGATTCAATTCAATATTTTATAAAGAATGTAATAGTTAACGAAATTGGAGATAATATTAATTTAATAATAGATGTTGAAGGCTATAAAGATAAACAAAAATATTTTTTAGAAAAACAAGCTAAAAAAATAGTCAAAGAAGTTTTTAAAACAAAACAAGATATAAAACTTGATCCTATGAAAGCATATGAAAGAAAAATAATACATGATGCTTTATCAAAATATAAAAATATAGAAACTATAAGTGAAGGTATTGAACCAAATAGATGTATAGTTATAAAATATAAAGACTAAATGTCTTTTTTTCTTTACTATTTTTAAAAAATAATTATAATAAAAATATTTCCCGGGAAATATTTTTGATATAATATTGGTAATTGAGGTGAAAAATATGACTGATAATATAATCGCAGTATCAACGCTTGTTGGAGAAAGTGCAATTAACATAATACGTTTATCTGGAGATGATGTAATAAAAATCGTTAACAAATATTTTAGTAGAGATTTAGAAAAGTTTGAATCAAATACTATTAATTATGGAAAATTTATTTATGAAAATGAAATAATTGACGAAGTATTAGTTTCAATATTTAAAGCACCAAAAAGTTATACTACAGAAAATATTGTTGAAATTAATTGTCACGGTGGTGTTACTGCAACAAATAAAATTATGGAAATTTTATTATTGGATGATGTAAGACAAGCAGAACCAGGAGAGTTTATAAAAAGAGCCTTTTTAAATGGTAGGATTGATTTGGTAGAAGCGGAGGCAGTAGGGGATTTAATTAGTTCTTCTACTGAAAGTGCAAGAAAATTAAGTATAAATGGAATAAATGGTGAAATATCAAAATTAATTAATAGTTTAAGAAAAGACATAATGAAAATAATAGGAAATATAGAAGTTAATATTGATTATCCAGAATATGAAGATGTAGAAGTAATTACCATAAAAATGTTAAAAGAAAAAATGGAAGATATAAAAGAAAAGTTTATGAATCTTTATAAAAACTCTGAAAAAACAAATATAATAAAAAATGGAATTAATATTAGCATTATAGGAAGACCAAATGTAGGTAAGAGTAGCTTACTAAATAAATTAACAGGAGAAGAAAAAGCTATAGTAACTGATATTGAGGGTACAACTAGAGATATTGTAGAGGGAAAAATAAATCTAGATGGAATAATTCTAAATTTAATAGATACCGCTGGTATTAGAAAAACAGAGGATAAAGTAGAAAAAATAGGTGTTGATAAATCATATGAAACTTTAGAAAAAAGTGATTTGATATTACTGGTATTATCTAATAGTAATGAATTAAATTTGGAAGAAAAAAAGATTATAGAAAAAAATTCAAAAAAGGTTATAGTGGTTGTTAATAAAAATGATTTGCCTCAAAAAATAAAATTTGACGAATTAAACAAAAGAAATATAAATTATGTAAAAATAAGTATTAAAAATAATGAAGGGATAGAAGAATTATTAAATTTAATTAAAGAAAAATTTGATATAGATAACATAAATAATTCAGATTTTACTTATTTATCTAATAGTAGACAAATTTCTCTTTTAAAAAAATCTATTAATATAATAAAAGAAATAGAAAAATCAATACAAAAAAACGTACCAATAGATTTAATAGAAGTAGATATAAGAAACCTTTGGGATACATTAGGAGAAATAACAGGTGAAACCTATAAAGATGAATTATTAGATGAAATTTTTAGTAATTTTTGTTTAGGAAAGTAAGTGATAAAATATGAAATATGATTGTATTGTAATAGGAGCTGGTCATGCAGGGTGTGAAGCAGCACATGCTGTTGCTGAAATGGGCAATAAAACTCTACTTATAACATCAAACTTAAAAAATATTGCTGATATGCCATGTAATCCATCTATAGGAGGTTCAGCAAAAGGGATAGTTGTAAGGGAAATAGACGCACTAGGTGGAATAATGGGTGAAGTTGCAGATAAAACAAAATTGCAAATAAAACTTTTAAATACTAAAAAAGGTCCTGGTGTAAGGTCGTTAAGAGCACAAGTAGATAAAGAAGAATACCCAAAAGAAATGTTAAAAAAACTTAAAAAAATTAAAAATTTAGATATTATAGAAGACATGGCTATAAAAATAATAATAAAAGACAAAGAAGTTAAGGGTGTAAAAACAGAAAAACAAAATCAAATAGATACGAAAAAAGTAATATTAACAACCGGAACTTATTTAAATTCATATACAATGATTGGTCACAAAAAAAAGAAAGGTGGCCCACATGGAGAGAGAAGTTCCTTATATTTAAGCGATTATTTAAAAGAAGAAGGAATAGACTTTATTAGATTAAAAACAGGGACTCCTCCAAGAATAGATAAATCATCAATAGATTTTTCAAAAATGAAATTAGAACCTGGGGATAATAAAGAATTATGGTTTAGTAATTACTATAATGAACATTATGATGTAGATAAACAAATTCCTTGTTATTTAACCTTTACTAACGAAGAAACACATACTTTAATAAGAAATAATTTAGAAGAATCAAGTTTGTATGGTGGTTTAATTCATACAAAAGGTCCAAGATATTGCCCATCTATAGAAGATAAAATAGTAAAATTTTCTGATAAAGAAAGACATCAACTTTTTATTGAACCTCAAAGTCTTAATAACAATGATTATTATTTAGGTGGTTTTTCAACAACAATGCCGGAAAAACTACAAGAAAAAATTGTTCACACCATAAAAGGGTTGGAAAATGCAAAAATAACAAAATATGCTTATGCAATAGAATATGATGTAATTAATCCTACAGATTTAAAAATTTCTTTAGAATCCAAAAAAATAAAAGGTCTTTATTCTGCAGGACAAATTAATGGGACTAGTGGATATGAAGAAGCTGCAGCACAAGGTTTAATTGCTGGAATAAATGTATCATTATCCTTACAAAACAAAAGTCCACTAGTTTTAAAAAGAAGTGAAGCATATATAGGTGTATTACTTGATGATTTAATTACAAAAGGAATAACAGAACCTTATAGATTACTTACTTCTCGTGCTGAATTTAGATTATATTTAAGAAGTGATAATGCTGGTTATAGATTAGCTGAAATTGGTAAAAAGGTAGGATTATTATCTGATAAAAAATATCAAATTTACAAAAATAAATTAACAAAAGTAAAAGAATTAGAAAATTTTATAAAAGAAAAAGAAGTAATGCCAAATGAAATAAATGAATTTTTAAAAAATAATTCTTCATCATTACTTAAAAAGAAAGTTAAAATTATTGATTTAGCAAAGAGGCAAGAGTTATCACTAAAAGACTTAATGATATTTTTAAATTATAATTATGAAGAAGATATAGTAGAACAAGTCGACATATTTGTTAAATATGAGGGTTATATCAAAAAAACAATAAAAGAAATAGAAAAAATGAGTAAACTTGAAGATAAAATTATTCCTGAAGATATTGATTATAATAAAATACACAACATTGCAACAGAAGCAAAACAAAAATTATCATTAATAAGACCAAATAATATAGGACAAGCATCAAGAATTAGTGGTGTTAACCCTGCTGATATTTCAGTTTTATTAATTTATCTAAAAAAGGAGTATGCAAATGGAAGAAAATGAATTTATAAATGAATGCAAAAAACTAAATCTTCAAATAAATGAAAATATTCTAAAAAAATTATATAAATACTCTGATTTACTTCAAACATGGAATAGAAAATTTAATTTAACGGCAATTACAAATACAAAAGATATTTTCTTAAAACACTTTTATGATTCAATAACAATTGTTAAAACAGAATTAATTACAACGGAAAAACCAATTTCTTTAGCTGATATAGGTACGGGCGCAGGTTTTCCAGGAATAGTAATTGCAATATTTTTTAAAAATATAAATGTAACATTAATCGAATCAAATGAAAAAAAATGTAAGTTTTTAAATGAAGTAAAAGAACAGTTACAGTTAGAAAATATAACAATTGTTAATGAAAGAGCTGAAATATTATCAAAAAAAGAAAGAGAAAAATATGATATATTAACTTCGCGTGCAGTTGCAAATTTAAAAGTATTATGTGAAATTGCGATACCCTTACTAAAGGTAAACGGTTATTTTCTTCCATTAAAATCTAATATAAATGAAGAATTAGAAAACACAGAAAAATTATTTCAAAAACTTTTTATAAAATTAGAAAAAATTATTAGCTTTAAATTACCAATAGAACAAAGTCTTAGAAATATATTAATTATAAAGAAAACAAAAGAAACTGAAAAAAAATATCCACGTGAATATAAAAATATAATAAAAAAACCTTTATAAATAATAAAAAATATTGAAAAAAAGAATAAAATCAATTAAAATAAAATAAGATAATAGGAATAGAATTGGGGAATAGCTATGATAGATGATAAAAAGATAGAAAATATTTTAATAGATGATATTATACCAAATAGGTTTCAGCCAAGATTAAAATTTGATGAAGAGGCTTTAAATAACTTAGCTAATTCAATTAAAATACATGGTATAATTCAACCCTTAGTTTTAAGGAAAATAAATGATAAGTATGAGATTATTGCTGGTGAAAGAAGGTATAAAGCTGCACAAATCGTTGGATTAAAACAAGTACCTGCGATAATTATAGAAGCGGATGATAATACAAGTGCAGAACTTGCAGTAATAGAAAATTTACAAAGAAAAGATTTAAGTGCTATAGAGGAAGCAAAAAGTTTTAAAAAGTTATTGGATAGAGGATATTTAACACAAGAAGAATTATCTAAAAAACTAGGTGTATCTCAATCATCTATTTCTAATAAATTAAGACTTTTAAATTTACCAGATGAAGTTCAAACCGCATTGTTAGAAAATAGAATTTCAGAAAGACATGCGAGAAGTTTATTATCACTTAAAAATTCAGCTGACCAAATTAATATGTTAGATAAAATTATTAATAATAGATTAACAGTTAAACAAACTGATAATGAAATTAATAAGATTTTAAAAAACAATAATAGCAATAATAATGCTATTGAAAGCACTCCAATAGAAAATATTAGTGATTTTTTCACATCAACTAACAATAATACTTTAGAAAATACTACTGAGGATAATTTAAATAATGAAGCTAATGAATCTGACTTTAAAGAAGAAGATAATAAAATTGTAGAACTACAAAATAACAATAATGAATTTAATTTAGAAGATTTATTAAAAGTTGAAGAGCCTAAAAGTGAAAACAAAGAAGATTTCACAGATATAAAGGAAGAAAAAACAAATGATGTAATTATAAATAATATAGATACATCTCAAAAAGAAGAAAAACTTGAGGATTTTAATCAACCTAAAATAAATGAAAATACAAATATTAACCAAAATCAAATAAATCCGTTCCAAGAAGATATTAATGAACCATCTTTAACAATGGAAAACGAACTTCCTAAAGAAGAGGATAAAAAACAAAACGATAACCAAAAAGGTGGTAAAGATTTGATTTCTGTAATAAATAATACAAGAAATGCAATAAAAAATATAGAAAAATCAGGATTTAAGGTAGATACAGAGGAATTTGATTTTGAAGATATGTATCAAATAATTATAAAAATTGAAAAATAACTCTTATTAATTAGGAGTTATTTTTAAATAATCATTTAATACTTCATCTTCATAATATGGTTCAGTTCCCTTTAAATAGTAAAGAGTAGTCTTCTTTTTATTATTCTCTATTTTCCCACTTATTGGATTAACTTCTTTCGCTGTAATATCTTGTGCAATTGGGTACCATGAATTTTCTTTATCTTTTAATATTTCTTCAATTGTATTAGCCCATATATTTTTTGAAATTTTAGATTGGCTTGAACTTACTTTAGAATTATCATCGTTTCCATTCCATACCATTACTAAGCTATCAGGATTATAACCTATAGTCCAATAATCATTATCTGTTGATCCGCTTTTAACTGCATATTTTTTAGTTAGCTTATTTCTCACACTTAGCATTGTAGGAGAAGAGTAATCTACAAAATCATAATTATAGGTATTACTAAGTAATTCATTAATTATGAATGTAGAATTTCTGCTTAAAACTTTTTCTACATTACTTTTATGTTTATATAAAACTTTCCCATTGTAATCTGTAATTTTATTTATTAAATAACTTTCATTTTTTATTCCATAATTTGCTAAAGTAAGATATCCATTAGAATAGTCAAGCATGCTAATTTCACTAGTTCCAAGTGCTAAAGACGGATTATATGTTATATTTTCTTTAATACCAACATTTTGAAGTGTATTAATAAGCTCATCTTTTCCTAAAAACAAATGTGTTTTTACGGCATAAATATTATCAGAATATGCAATTGCTGCTGCCATAGTAATATTTTTATTTGGATATCTATCTCTATAATTACTTGGAGAGTAAACCTTATTATTATCAACATTAAAGGTTGTTTTTTCACTAGAAAATGTTGAAGAAGCAGTTAACCCATTTTCTAAAGCAGAATAATATAAAAAAGGTTTTATAGTAGATCCGACTTGTCTTTTTGCTTGGGTTACTCTATTATATTCAGAGGTTTTGTAATCTTTTCCTCCTACTAAAGCAGTTACTTTACCAGTTTTAGGATCCGCCACTAAAGCTGCAACTTGTAATTTTTCTTCATCTTTCATTTCGTTAGAAACTGTTTCATTCAATATCTTTTGAGAATTCATATCTAAGTTTGTATAAATTTTTAATCCACCAGTTTTTATTAAAGATTCGGGTATTTGTTTGATGTTTTTTAACTCTTGCATTACAGCATCTTTATAATAGTTAATATTCGTTTCTTCTTTATTATTGCTATTTCCTTTTAAATTTACTTTCTTATCATAAATTTTATCTATCTCTTTTTCTTTAATATATCCGTTATTAGCAAGGCTTATTAAAACTACCTTTTGCCTTTCTTTGGCATTTTTATAATTTGTTATAGGGTTATATTTAGTAGGGTTTTTAGGAATTCCTGCGATTAAAGTTGCTTCCTCTATCGTTAAATCTTTAGCACTTTTTCCAAAATAATATTTACTAGCATTTTCTATACCATAGTTTCCTCCCCCATAATTTATAGTATTTAAATACCCTTCAAGAATTTCATCTTTTGAATAGTGAGTTTCCAGTTCAAAAGTTAAATATGCTTCTTCAATTTTTCTATTCCAATTTTTATCAAAATCTAAATATAAATTTTTAATATATTGTTGAGATATAGTAGAGGCACCTTGATTTATATTTCCGTTTTTTAAATTATTAAAAAAAGCTGAAATTATTCTTAAATAATCAAAACCTTTATGTGAATAAAAATTTTTATCTTCAGTTGCAATGGTTGCATTAACTAAATGTTTAGAAATATTTTTTAACTCAACCCACTTTCCACCATCTAAATTAGAAAAAACCAGTTCATTTTTATTATCATAAAATGAAATTTGATTAGCTGTTTTAAGCGGAGTTTTTGGGGTTATATAAGCAAAAATATACATTCCTAAATTTATAGTAATTATAGATATTACAACAAAAAATAATATTTTTAACATTAATAAAAATCTTTTCATAAATTTCACCAAAATTCTTCTAATTTTATTATGTTAAAATATAGAAAAAATATTAGTGTATTTTTATTTAAGTTGTGCTATAATGATTTAGAAAAAAGTTATTTTTCAATAAATCAGGAAAAAAGAATATAATAAATAAAGTAACGGAGGAAAAAATGAAAATAAAATCAATAAAAAAAGAAGAACTTGAAACTATGTCTTATGATGATTTAGCCTATATTATATTAAGAGAAAAAGGTAAGAAAATGAAAACAATAGATATTTTTAAATCAATTTGTGAATCACTAGAATTACCTGAATCTGAATATGAAGAAAAAATAGCTGATTTTTTTACTTTGTTAGCAACTGAAAAAAGATTTATACAATTACCAAAAGGATATTGGGACTTAAAAGAAAATCACTCAGTTGATATGAAAATCACAAGAGAAGTTATAGATGAAGAAGATGATGAAGATATAGAATTAGATATAGAACAAGAAGAAATTTCTGAAGAAGAAGTTGATGAATTCTTTAGTGATGATGATGCTGAGGATGATGACATAGATGAAGGTTTAAAAGACTTAGTTGTAATGGATGATATAGAAGAAGAAAATAATTAAAGAGGTGATAATGTGTTAGAAACATTAAAAGCTATTGAAAACAAATATAATGAAATTTGCAGGGATCTTGCTGATCCTGATGTTTATAGTGATTTAGAAAAAGTAACACAATTATCTAAAGAAAAAAATAATTTAGAAGAAGTAAATGCAGCTTATCAACAACTAAAACAAATAAAAGAAGATATTAATGTTGCAACAGAAATGTTAAAAGATAAAGAAATGGAGATTTTTGCAAGGGAAGAATTAGAAAATCTTGAAAAAAAGCAAGAAGAACTTAAAGAAAAAATAAAAATATTGTTAATTCCTAAAGACCCAAATGATGAAAAAAATGTAATAATGGAAATAAGAGGAGCTGCTGGTGGAGATGAAGCAAATATTTTTGCTGGAGATCTTTTTAGAATGTATTCAAAATATATTGAACACAATGGTTTTAAATTAGAAATATTAAATTCTGTTCCAGGAGAGTCTGGAGGATATGCAGGTATTGAATTTATGGTTAAAGGAGAAGGAGTATATTCTAAACTTAAATATGAAAGCGGAGCACATAGAGTACAAAGAGTGCCAGAGACTGAAAGTGGAGGTAGAGTACATACTTCAACCGCAACAGTTTTAGTTATGCCTGAGGCAAAAGCAGTTGATGTGAAAATTAACCCCAATGATTTAAAAATAGATGTATATAGAAGTGGGGGAGCTGGAGGACAAAGTGTAAATACAACAGATTCAGCAGTTAGAATTACACATTTGCCTACTAATATCGTTGTTACTTGTCAAAATGAAAGAAGTCAAATAAAAAATAAAGAAAAAGCTATGACTATTTTGCAATCTAGAATTTATGATTTAAAACTTAAAGAACAAGAAGAAAAGTTAGGTGCTGATAGAAAGCAAAAAATTGGAACAGGAGATCGTAGTGAAAAAATAAGAACTTATAATTATCCTCAAAATAGAGTTACTGATCATAGAATAAATTTAAGTGTTATGAATTTGGAAAAAGTAATGGACGGAGACTTAGACGAAATTATTAATGCACTTATAAGCGAAGATCAAAAAAGGAAGATTGAAAATATAGATGCTTGATAAAATAATAGATTTAGGAATTTCAAGAGTAGAAGCAGAAGAACTTATAAATATAAGTGAAAATATAGAGAAAGATTATAAAAAGTTAAAAAAAGGATATCCTATTCAATACTTAATAGGATATGTTAATTTCTATGGTTATAAAATTAAAATAAATAAAAATGTTTTAATTCCAAGACCAGAAACAGAATTTTTAGTAGAAAAAGTAATAAAACTTATAAAAAATAATAACTTAGAAAATATTAAACTTTTAGATTTATGTACAGGTAGTGGATGTATAGCAATTACACTTTCTAAAGAGCTAAAAATTAATGTGACAGCTTCAGATATTTCTAAAAAAGCTTTAGATGTAGCAAAAGAAAACATTAATTTAAACGAAGCAAAAGTAAAATTAATAAAAAGCAACCTATTTAAAAATATTAAAGGCAAATATAATATAATTATTACAAATCCACCATATGTATCTAAATCAGAAAAACTTAGTAAAATAGTTAAATCAGAACCTAAAAAAGCTTTATACAGTGCTGATAATGGGACAAAAATAATAAAAAAAATAATTGACAGTAGTGTTAATTATTTAGAAGATAAATCAATTTTAGCAATTGAAATAGGAGAAACTCAAGGAAAAACATTAAAAAAATATGCAGAAGAAATACATAAAAACTCTAAAATCAAACTAGAAAAAGATTTAACTGGAAGAGATAGATATTTAATTATTTTAAAAAATATTGAATAAAAATAATAGACACTTGCCAATATTTATTAGAAAGGCAAGTGTTTTTATGAGAAAAACTATTATAATTGTTAGTATTCTTATAGTCATTTTATTTTTTGTTGCAAACAAGGAAGAAGAAATAATTATTCCTAAAGAATCTATAAGATTTAGAATAATTCCTAATAGTAACAGTATCAAAGATTTAGCAATTAAAGAGAAAGTTAAAGACAACTTAAATAGAGAAGTAAATTTACTATTAAAAAATGATAATATATATGATGCTAGAAAAAATATAATAAAAAATAAAGGCAAAATAGAGCTAATGGTTAATGAAACCTTTAAAGAAAATAGTTATAATAAACCTTTCAAAGTAAAATATGGAAACAATTATTTTCCAGAAAAAACATATAAGGGAGTCAAGTATGAAAGTGGAAATTACGAATCTTTAGTTGTAGAAATAGGTGAGGCAAAAGGAGATAACTTTTGGTGTGTACTTTTTCCGCCACTCTGTATGATGGAACAAGAAAAAAACTCCTCTGAAAAAGAATATAAGTTTTTTATTTCCGAAATAATAGATAAGTACTTTTAATATACTTAACTATAGGAGGAATAAAATTGTTAATATTTTCTTCACTAACATCAGCTATTGTACTTTCTATTAGTTTAAGTTTAGATGCTTTTAGTATGTCACTTGCGTATGGGTTAATGAATTTTTCAAACAAAAAAATATTTTTAGTATCTTTATTAGTAGGAATATTTCATTTTTTTATGCCTATCCTTGGTAGTTTAATTGGAAAAACATTACTTGAAGTAATTAATATAAATCCAAAATATATAATAACTGTTATATTTTCTTTAATAATAATTGAAATGATTAAGTCTTTAAAAGATAAAAACATTGTTTCGTCGTTAAAATTAAAGGAAACCATACTTTTTGCATTTGCTGTATCACTAGATAGTTTTTCTGTAGGGATAGGGTTGGCATTTTTAGAGTTTAATATATTATTTTATTGTTTTTTATTTACTGTATTTAGTTTTTTATTTACTTTTATAGGTTTTAAACTTGGAAAAATTATAAGTTATAAAGTTGGAACATTTTCTAAAGTTCTTGCGATTATATTACTGATTTGCTTAGTGTTATGGTATCTAAAATAATTGACAAGCTCAAAAAAAAATATTATATTTTATTAAAAGGAGAATAACATGGAAAACAAAAATATAATATTAGATGCTTATAAAAAAAAGTATGCGATTCCGCATTTTAATTTTGATAGCTTACAAATGGCAAAATTTATTTTGGAAGAATGCCAAAGACTAAAATCTCCAGTATTTTTAGCTGTAAGTACAAATGCAGTAAAATATATAGGTGGTTATTTAACCGTTAAAAACATTGTAAGTTCACTTATAAAAGATTTAAACATAACAATACCAGTTATATTGCATTTAGATCATGCTAAAAATATAGAAGAATGTATTAAAGCAATTGATGTAGGATTTGACTCAATAATGTTAGATTTATCATCTATGCCTTTAGATGAGAACATTGAAGGATTAAAAAAATTAAGAGATTATAATAAAAACATCTTATTAGAATGTGAAGTAGGAGCAATTGGTAAAAATGGAAATGAAGGCATTATGTACGCAGATATTAATGACTGCTTAAAGATAAAAAATAGTGTTAATATAGACATGTTAGCTCCAGCTATTGGAACAGTACATGGGTTATATAAGGGAGAACAAAATATAAATGTTTCATTGTTAGAAAAAATAAATGAAACTCTTAAAATTCCTTTAGTTCTTCATGGTGGTAGTGAAACAAAAGAAGAAATTTTAAAAAATTGTATAAAAAATGGAATTATAAAAGTAAACATTAATACATCCCTTAAAATAGCTTGGAAAAAAGGTGTCAAAGAATATATGGATAACTATCCAAATGAACTTGATTATAGAAAATATATACAAAATGCTGAAAAATATATTAAAAAAACAATAGAAGAACATATTTTATTATTTGGAAGCAATAATAAGTGTGGTGAATAGAGTGTCAAAAATAAAAATTATAGGTGGCAAACCATTATCAGGAACAGTGAAAATTGGTGGTGCTAAAAACAGTGCTGTAGCTTTAATTCCAGCAGCAATATTATGTAGTGGAGTTACAAAAATATATAACGTACCCAGAATTAGTGATATAGAAGTGTTAAAAAAAATTCTATTACTACTTAATTGTAAAATAAAAGAAGAAGAAAATTATATTTTAATAGATTCAACAAATTTAAAAAATGCACCAATCCCAGGTGAATTAACTAATCAATTAAGAGCATCTTATTATTTTATGGGAGCACTTTTAGCAAGATTTAAAAAAGTTGAGATTAGTTTTCCTGGAGGATGTAAAATTGGAAAAAGACCAATAGATATTCATTTATTTGGTTTTAGAAAGTTATGTGCTAACGTTGATAAAAATGATGATATTTATACTATTACAGCTGATGAATTAATTGGAAATAAAATATATTTAGATTTTGCTTCTGTTGGCGCAACAATAAATATTATTTTAGCTTCAGTAATGGCAAAGGGTAAAACTATAATAGAAAACGCAGCTAGAGAACCTGAGATAGTAAATATTGCATCATTTTTAATAAATATGGGGGCTAAAATAAAAGGTGCAGGAACAAGTCATATAGAAATAATTGGAGTAAAAAAGTTAAATCCATCAGTAATAGAAGTTTTTCCGGATAGAATTGAAGCTGCTACATATATGATAATTGGTATACTTTTAGGAAATTTAAAAATAACAGGTATAATTCCTGAACATTTAAACTCATTTTTAATAAAATTAAGAGAAATGAAAATAAAATATGAAATAAAAAATGATACTATAATAGTAAATAAACATGAAAAATTTAAAGCAGCTAAAATAAAAACATTAGTATATCCTGGATTTCCTACAGACATACAACAACCAATATGCACATTATTAACACAAGCAAATGGTACTTCAATAATTACAGAAACAATTTACGAAAACAGGTATCTTCAAGGTGAAGAATTAAATAAAATGGGAGCTAAAACATATATTAAAAATAATAAACTTTATATAGATGGTCCAACCAAACTAAAAGGAGCAGAAGTACAAGCAACAGATTTAAGATGTGGTGCTGCACTCGTAATTGCTGGTTTAATAGCTGATGGAACAACAATAATTGATAATATTGAACATATTTTAAGAGGTTACGAAAATATAATTCATAAATTAAAAGATATTGGTGCTAATATTGAAATAGTAGAATAAAATTTAATGTATACTACTATTTTTTTTGAGGTGAAAATGTGAAAAAAATTATTGTTTTGTTATTTTGCTTTTTTCTAATTTTTTTTATATACAAAATTACTTATAATAATAAAATTGATTATATATCTTTAGGTGATGGGCTAGCACTGGGACAAACATACTATAATACTGTAGGATATGGATACAGTGATTACGTTGCAGATTTTTTAAAAAAAGAAAAAAAGTTAAAAACATATAATAAAAATTTTTCACAAAATCATATAACAGTAGAAGAACTTATAAACTTTATAAAAAACAATAAAAAAGAGATAATTAATGGAAAGACAGTATATATAGATAATGCAATCGCAGAAGCCGAAATAATTACTATTAGTATAGGAAACTATGAAATAAGTGATATCAATAAATATATTAATTATAGTTATGAAACTTTAATAAAAACTGAAGAAGTGTTAAAAAAAATTTGTGAATTAATAGATTTAATAAAAAAATATAATAATGAAGCTAAAATATATTTTATAGGATACTATTCATATGGAAAAGACAATAATGAGAGAATAATTAGATATACTGATAAAAAATTAACAGAGATTTCAAAATCTAAAAATTTTACTTTTGTAAAAATTAGTGATATATTTTCAAAAAATATAAAATATTTACCAAATACTTTATCTAATTATCCATCAAGCCTAGGTTATAAAAGAATTTCTGAAAAAGTTATAAACAAAATAAAACTTGACGGATTTGAATAGTATGATATAATAAAAAAAGCAAAAAATTACTATAGTTATTTATAACTATGGCGGAAGGAGAATGATTAATGAAAAAAGGAATTCATCCAGTTCAAAAAGAATGTGAAGTAACTTGTGCATGTGGTAATCAATTTAAAGTAAAATCAACTTTAAGTGAAATGCACTTAGAAGCTTGCCCAAAATGTCATTCATTTTATACTGGTAAACATATGACTGCTAGAGCAGGTAAGGTTCAAAAATTCAATGAAAAATATGGATATAATCAAGACGAAAACAAGTAAAGTAGCAATTTATTAATTGCTATTTTTATTTTAAAAATGTATAATTAAATTAAGGTGATTAACATGAAAATAGCAATAGCTAGTGACCATCAAGGTTATAAAAGAAAACAACAATTATTAGAATTTTTAAGAAACAAAAATTATGATGTTATAGATTTAGGAACTGATTCAACAGAAAATGTAGATTACACTGATTTCTGTGAAAAACTGTGTGACAAAGTAAATAAAAAGGAAGTAAATTATGGTATTTTAATTTGTGGCACTGGAATAGGAATGAGCATTTGTGCAAATAAAATAAAAGGAATATACTGTGCAAAAGTATGTAATAAAAGAGAAGCTTTATTTAGTAGAAAACATAATAATGCAAATGTTTTAGCTTTATCAAAATCAATATGTTTTTATAAATTTAAACAAATCGTTCTTACATTTTTGCATACACCTTTTTTAGAAGAAGAAAGATATATTAGACGCATAAACAAAATAAAAGATATTGAAGAAAAAAATAGTAATATTAAAAAAAAGAAAAAATAAAATTAAATAAGGATAGATATGAAAAGAAACATAATATTACTCATAATAACAATTTTATTAATTCCAATAGTAGTACTTAGTTTTAAATATAAAACTAAGTCTTTTTTTGCAAAACCAAATGAAAAAAAACAAATTGAAGAAAAAACAATAAAACTAAAAGACGAAGAAGCTTTTTTAGAAATTAATATAGAAGATTATATAATTGGAGTTGTTGCATGTGAAATGCCTGCATCATTTTTTCCTGAAGCACTAAAAGCACAAGCAGTAGCGTCTAGAACATATGCTTTAAAAAAAATGGAAGAAAATAAATCTTATGATATAGAAAACAGTACAGACAATCAATGTTATTTGTCAGTTGATGAAATGAAAGAAAAATGGGGAGAAAATTTTAATAAATATTATAATAAAATTTCAAAGGCAGTTGAAAGTACAAAGGGAGAATGTTTAACTTATAATGGGGATATAATAACTGCATTTTATTTTGCTATGTCAAATGGTTATACTGAAGAATCACAATATGTATTTAATGAAAAATTACCTTACATTAAAAGTGTAACTTCACCATGGGAAACGACACATAAAAATTTTGTAGAAAAAAACGAATATACAGAAAAAGAATTTTTAAACAAATTGAAATCAGCAGAAAGTGCTGTAAAAAATATAGAAATATTAAATAAAACAAAAACTGGTAGAGTAGATAAAATTAAAATAAATAATAAAATATATAAAGGAGTTGAATTTAGAAGGTTTTTAAATTTAAAATCCACTGATTTTAAAATAACTAAAAAAAGTAATAAAATTGTTATTGAAACCAAAGGATATGGTCATGGAGTTGGAATGAGTCAATATGGAGCAAATGGACTTGCTGCTGAAAGCAAAACATATAAAGAAATACTTAATTATTATTATAAAAATATTGATATAAAAAATGTATAAAAAATATAAAATTGTAAACACTCTTATTAGGAGAGTGAATGTATGAACAAAAAATTAAAAAGAATAATATTTCCAAGCATTTACCTTTTAGCACTAGGAATAATAGTTATTTGTATTTATATAGTAGGCGAAAGTATGTCTAATTACTTAGAAAAAAACAAGGAAGTAGATTACACAAAAAAAGAGGTTTTTGAACAAGAAGAGCCTGTTATGGCAGAAGAAACAAAAATTATAAAACCATATAAAGATGAAAATGTTAAAATAGGAAAAACATTTTATGATTATCAAGCTGATGCTACAGAACAAGAAAAATCAATTATTTTTTATGAAAATACTTATATGCAAAATTCAGGAGTAGATTACACAAATGATAAAGATTTTGAAGTTATTAGTGTGTTAGATGGAGAAGTAATAGATGTAAAAACTGATAAGGTTTTAGGAAATATTGTAGAAATAAAACACGAAAATGATCTTATTACAGTATATCAAGGTTTAGGTAAGGTAAATGTAAAAAAAGAAGATAAGGTAGTTCAAGGACAGTCATTAGGTTTAAGTGGAACAACGGAATTAAATCCGGATTATAAGAGTTATTTACATTTTGAAGTTTTTCATAAAGGAGAACTTTTAAATCCAGAATCACTTTATAATTTAAATTTAGAAGAATTAGGTAAAGAGCAATAAATGCTCTTTTTTTGTAATTAAAAAAATAAAATATAACTATATTTAAATAGGGGGAAACATGAAAAAAGAAATATGTAAAAGGACGCTTGATGAAGCCGAATATATTATTAAAACAAAAAAAACAATAAGAGAACTAAGTAAAATATTTAATAAAAGCAAAAGTACTATTCACAAAGATTTGAGTGAAAGATTAAAGTTAATAGACGATGAAAAATATAATCAAGTTTTAGAAATACTAAATTATCATTTAAGAATAAGACATATAAATGGAGGAGAAGCAACTAAAAAAAAATATAAAAATTTAAAATAACCACTTCCAAAAATTACCAATTTATGATAAATTAAAATAGGATAAAGTTGCAAATTGTGTTTTTAGAGGAGGTAAATAAATTGATAAATTTTGTTATAGTAGAAGATAATGATATGCATCGGAAACAAATAAAAAAATCAATAAACAAATACATGATGCGCAACAATATTGAGTACGACATACTAGAATTTTCTGATTACACGGAAGAGTTGGAAAAAACGATTAATTGTTTAGATGGAAGTTATATTTATATTTTGGATTATGAAATCCCTAGCGCAGATGCATTAGATATCAGTAGAAAAATAAGAGAAGTAGATTGGACAAGCCCAATTATCATTAATAGTGTTCATGCAAAACTAGCATTTGAAACTTTTAAACAAAGGTTACAAATATTAGACTTCATAGATAAACTTGATTCTTCTGAAAGTGATTTTTTTAGTTTGCTTGATACTTGTTTACTTCAAATTGATATTAAACCTAAAACATTTAGATTTAAAATAAGAGGAGTTGATTACAATATAGATTATAATAAAATCTTATATATTTATAGAGATACTTATGCCAGAAAGCTAGTTATTGTAACGAACAACAACGAATATAAAATGAATAAAAATATAAAAGATATAATTAAAGTTTTAGACGATCGGTTTAAAATCACACATAAAGCATGTATTGTAAATATGGATAGGGTAGAAGCTTTAGTATGGAAAGAGAATAAAATAATTTTTGATAATAAAATGGAAATATATTTATTATCTAAAACACATAAAAAGGAGTTGGAGTGCGATGTCGTTATATGATATGTTAGTACATTATTTAAGTTCAATAATAAGTTTAGTAATTATGATAATAATTTATAAAAACACTTTTAAAAACTCTAAAATAAATATTAAAACTATCTTGATAATATTATTATTTTCACTATTATCAACAATAAATACTTTGGTAAATTATACATTTTCAAAAATATTAATATTTTATTTTTTATATGTAATATCTTTGTATTTTATATTTAAAGATAATGTTAAGAATTTAATATCAAGAAGTATATTTATATATTTAACAATAATGATAGTTGAAATATTTATAGGAATAATCATGATAATTTTTCCTTTTAATAATATCTTAGAAGTTAATAATGATTCTCTATTTAAATTATTTATTTCATTATTAATAATGTTAATAAGTTTATCTATATTTTTTATAAAACCTTTTAAAAAAATAATAAAAGCGATAATAGACTTTTTTGATAAAAAAGATTTACTATTTAATTTACTAATTGTTACAGTAATAATATTCTTAATAAGTTGCATAACATTTAAAAATGCGCTTAACTATAAATCGGTAACATATTTAACAATAAATATAATTACATTAATATGTTTTATATTAATACTTAGTATATGTTTATATAATATAATAATGCGAAAAAAAGCAGAGGATAAAGAAGAAGTGTTATTAAATTTTATAAAGGAATATGAATATTTAATAGATAAGGATAGAATTAATAGACATGAAATGTTAAATAATTTACTTGTAATAAAAAGTTTTAAAAATAGAAATTCAAAAGATTTTGAAAATTTAATTGATCAGTTTATAAATAATTATAAAATGGCAGGTTCAAAAGTAGCTAGCAATCTTTATAATTTACCATCTGGACTAAAAGGAATGATTTATTATAAAATTTATGATATGGAAAAATATAACATAAAAGTTGAAACAAATATATCTAATAAAGTTGTTGGAAAGTTAGATAATTTAGATGCAACTACCTACACTAAGATATGTAAGATAATAGGTATTTTAATTGATAATGCTATAGAAGGAACCAATAATACAAATAAAAAAGAGATTTCTATAACTATGATTAAAATAGATGAAGTAATCAAAATAACAATAACAAACACAACTGATGTTTCAAAAATAAATATTAATAAAATTAATGAAAAAAATTATAGTAGTAAAGGAAAGAACAGAGGATATGGACTATATTTAGTAAATAAAATAGTTTCAAGTTCTGAAAATTTAGAAATTAATCAAGAAATATTAAAAAATAAATTTAAAACAATCCTATCAATTAATATTACTTGATTATTTTGGAGGTAAAAAATGTTGTGGTATGGATATATAATACATTATTTAAGTTCAATTATTAGTTTGATTATTATGGTAATAATTTATAAAAATATGTTTAAAGATGTTAAAATAAACATCAAAGTTATATTAATAATCCTCCTTTTTTCATTTTTATCAACAATAAATACTTTGGTAAATTATACGTTTTCAAAAATATTAATATTCTACTTTTTATATGTAATATGCTTGTATTTTATATTTAAAGATAAAATTAAAAATTTAATAACAAGAAGTATATTTATATATTTAACAGTTATGATAGTTGAAGTGTTTGTAGGGATAATTATGATAATTTTTCCTTTTAGTAATATCTTAGAAGTTAATAATGATTCTTTATTTAAATTAGTAATTTCATTGTTGATAATGTTGATAAGTTTACTTATATTTTATGTTAGACCATTTAAAGACTTAATAAAAGAGATAGTAAATTTTTTCGACAACAAAGACATTTTATTTAATGTATTAGTGGTTACAATAATAATATTTTTAATAAGTTGTATAACATTTAAAAATGCACTTAACTATAAATCTGTAACATATTTAACAATAAATATAATTACATTAATATGTTTTATATTAATACTTAGTGTATGTTTATATAATATAATAATGCGAAAAAAAGCAGAAGATAAAGAAGAAATTTTGTTAAACTTTATAAAAAAGTATGAATTTATTATTGATAAAGATAGAATCAATAGGCATGAAATGTTAAATAATTTATTAGTATTAAAAAGTTTTAAAAATAAAGGTTCTAAAGAGTATTTATTTTTATTAGATAATTTTATAAAAGAATATAAAACCACAACATCCAATGTATTGAAAAATTTGTATAAATTACCTTCGGGTTTAAAAGGTATAATATATTATAAACTCTATGATATGGAAAAGGAAGGTATAAAAACTTTTATTAAGATTTCTTCTAGGTCAGTAAGTAAACTTGATAAAATGGAAGTAAATATATATTCTAAAATATGTAAAATTGTTGGAATATTATTAGATAATGCTATTGAGAGCGCAAAAGCATGTAATAATAAAAATATAAGTATTGATATGTATGAAAACAAAGACAATATATCTATAGAAATTATAAATACTGCAACTATTAAAGAGATAGACTTAAGTAGAATAAATGAAAAAAACTATAGTAGTAAAGGTAAAAATAGAGGATATGGATTATATTTGGTAAATAGAATGATAAATTCTACAAATAAACTAGAATTAGAACAAAAAATATTAAATAATACTTTTGTTAGTATTTTAAAAATTAATCTATTATAAACATCTATAAATTATAAAACCTCACTTTTTTTGTGAGGTTTTACAATTTATACATAATTATTTTATTAAAGATTTTGGCATTTCAGGTTCTTCTAACCATCCCCAAGAGCAAGCTCCTACAGTTGTATAGGCCATTATTCCGCCTAATGCTGCAGCAATTTTAGCAAATACTTTACTCACAATAATTCCTCCTTTACTTAAATTATTATTGTACTTGGACTTGATTAAGATAAGATTTATAATTGTTGTATTTAGCACCAAAAATTTTATAGCTAATTGGAAGTAACATAAAAGTTTCGATTACTAATGAAAACATCCATGAATATCTAAGAATTTCTATGTTAACAAAAATAATCAACATGATATAAACTACAGCTGTTAAGGAACATAAAATTTTGAATTTCTTTCTTCTTTTAGGACTTACAATTGGTCTTTTTTCTGTATCTGCAGGTGCATATTTAATTATTAGTAATAAACATATTACTGAAATTGTTAAAACTAAATATAAAGGAACATCAATAATTCTCATTAACATTGGAATTCCCAAAAAAATAATTATTGATGAGCACCAACATTGCCATGATTTCATAGCGTGTACACCAAATCCAGACATCCTTAAAAGATTATAAAAAAATAGTAACATTAATATTTCTTTAATTAGTCCTAAAACAAAAGCTAGAGATAAAATAATAATAGTCTTAGTTATAAATAAATAAAATGATTCTATTCCATATTTAATTTCAGCTGTTTTTACTTCATTAAAATTGCAATTGTTATTAATGTTTTTCATAATCTTATCAACAATTATCTTTCTCAACTTTTTCTACTCCTTTCCAACGATCATATAATAATATATTTGTAGAATTATGTCGAAAATTCTGGTTGGTATGCTTTTTAGTGGTTTAACTTTTTATAAAAGTTAATTTTTACTTAAAAAAAATCATCAAAGACAATAAATTTAAAGTTAAGACAAAAGAAAATATTTTACTATAATAAAAGTGCGAAAAATGTCGGAATTTTTGGTATGAAATGTTTTGAAAAATTTACTAAATAAGCTTATCATTAATTTATGAAAGGAGTGAACTTTATGACAAAAGGTAGAGTTAAATGGTTTAATAATGATAAAGGATATGGCTTTATTGAACATGATGGTTACATTGAAGAAGATATTTTTGTGCATTATTCAGCTATAAATTGTGATGGATACAAAACTCTTAAAGAAGGAGACCTTGTAGAATTTACTTTAATTGACACTGCTAAAGGAAAACAAGCAATAGATGTTAAAGAAATAAAATTAACTACTGTCTAAGTAGTTTTTTTAATATAATTATGATAAAATATTAGTAGGAAGGTGATGAAATGAAATTAAATGTACGTGGAGAAAAAATAGAAGTTACAAAATCTATGGAAAATTATTTGGAAGAAAAATTAAAGAAAATAGAAAAATATTATGAAAATCCAGATAATGTAGAAGTAAAAGCTGTTCTTAAGGTAACAGGAATAAACAGTAAAATAGAGGTAACTTTAAAAACATCATCATTTACTTTAAGAGCGGAAGAAACAAATCCGGATATGTATGCTGCGATTGATTTAGTTGTTGATAAACTAGAAATGCAAATTAGAAAAAATAAAAGTAAGATTAAAAGCAAAATGAACAGAGAGAAAATTGTAGAATTTAGTTACTTTGATTTTGAAGAAGAGGAAGAACCTAGTGATATTGTTAAACGAAAAGTTATAGAATTAAAGCCAATGGATGAAGAAGAAGCAATATTACAAATGGAACTTTTAGGACATAATTTCTTTGTTTTTAAAAATGTAGAAACAGATACTATTTGTGTAATTTATAAAAGAAAAGATAATAATTACGGATTAATTGATACTAAATAGTATCTTTTTTTGTATAAAAATGTTAGAATTAACTATGGACGGTGAAAAAAATGGGAATACTAAATAAATTATTTGATCACGAAACAAAAGAATTAAAAAAATTTGAAAAAATAGCATTTGAAATAGAAGATTTAGATGAAGAAATGTCTAAATTAACAGATGTAGAATTAAAAGCAAAAACAGAGGAGTTTAAAAACAGATTAAATAATGGAGAAACACTAGAAGATATTTTAGTTGAAGCTTTTGCAACAGTAAGAGAAGCTGCATATCGTGTATTAAGTCAAAAACCATTTCATGTACAAATAATTGGTGGACTTGCAATACATTACGGAAATATTGCTGAAATGAAAACTGGTGAAGGAAAAACATTAACATCAACCATGCCAGCTTATCTTAATGCCTTAGAAGGAAAAGGTGTTCATATAATCACAGCAAATGAATACTTATCTACTCGTGATGCAGAGTGGATGGGAGCAGTTCATGAGTTTTTAGGTTTAACTGTTGGATCTAATAAAAAAGAATTAACTAGAGAAGAAAAGAAAGCTGCTTATGCATGTGACATAACTTATTCAACAAATAATGAAATTGGTTTTGATTATTTAAGAGATAACATGGTTGTAAGTAAAAGTGATAGGTGCCAAAGAGGTCTTAACTTTGCAATTATAGACGAAGTTGACTCAATTTTAATTGATGAAGCTAGAACTCCACTTATTATTTCTGGTGGCGTAAATAAAAGCGCAGACCAATATAAAAGAGCTGATTCACTAGTGAAGTCTTTAGATATTGATGATTATGCAATAGATGAAAAACTAAAAAAAGTAACTTTAAATGAAAGTGGAATTAAAAAAATAGAAAAATCCTTAAATGTTAAAAACTTATATGATATTGAAAATAGTGCAATGGTACATAATATTGATAAAGCTTTAACTGCAAATTATGCGTTTAAAAAAGATATAGACTATGTAGTAGATAATGACAAAATTTTAATAGTTGATACATTTACTGGTCGTTTAATGCCAGGAAGACAATTTAGTGAAGGATTACATCAAGCCTTAGAAGCAAAAGAAGGTGTAAGTATTAATCAAGAAACTAAAACTTTGGCAACTATAACATTCCAAAATTTATTTAGAATGTATAATAAATTATCAGGTATGACAGGTACTGCAAAAACAGAAGAAGAAGAATTTACAAATATTTATAATATGTTTGTACTTGAAATTCCTACAAACAAACCTCTTATAAGAGAAGATTTTCCAGATTTAATTTATCCAAGTTTAAAAGGAAAATACAAAGCAATTGCTAATTCGATAGAACAAATACATAGTACTGGTCAACCTATATTAGTAGGTACAGCTTCAATTGAAAGTAGTGAAATAATAAGTAGTTATTTAAAAAAGAAAAGAATCAAACACGAACTTTTAAATGCAAAGAATCATGAAAGAGAAGCGTTAATAATTGCTAAAGCTGGTGAAAAAGGAGCAGTTACAATTGCTACAAATATGGCTGGTCGTGGAACTGACATAAAACTTGGAGAAGGTGTTGTAGAACTAGGTGGACTATTTGTTTTAGGAACAGAAAGACATGATTCAAGACGTATTGATAACCAGTTAAGAGGACGTGCTGGACGTCAAGGAGATCCAGGAACAACAAGATTTTATATATCAATGGAAGATGATTTAATGATTAAGTTTGGTTCTGAAAAAATGAAAAGAGTTATGACATCACTAGGTATAGGAGAAGATCAAGCAATTTCAAATAAAATGATAAGCAAACAAATTGAATCTGCTCAAAAAAGAGTGGAAGGATATAACTATGATATGAGAAAGAATCTACTTGATTATGATAATGTTGTAAGTAAACAAAGAGAAATAATTTATGATAAAAGAAATGCAGTTCTTGATCAAGAAAGTATAAGTGATAAAGTATTAACTACTTTTAAAGAATATGTTTCACATGAAGTTGAAAGTCATTTACCACCAGAAAACGAACTTACAAATAATGATTTAGATAACATTTGTGAACATTTTAATTCAAATATTTTAAAAATTAAAAAAATAAGTGTTAATGGACTTAAGGATAAAACAACAGAAGAAGTTATAGATACAATTTACAATATAGTCATAGAAGACTATAACAATAAATTAAAAGAAGTTCCAGAAGAAATAAAAGATGCATTTGAAAAAAATATTGCTTTAAGTATAATAGATAAAAATTGGAGAACACAACTTGATGCTATGGAAGCGCTTCAAGAGGGAGTGCGTTTAAGAGGAATGGCATCAACTAACCCGCTTCAAGCATATGCATTAGAAGGTTTTGAAATGTTTGATAATATGTTAGCTAACATAAATGCTGAAATATCATTATATTTATTAAATGCTGAAATAAGAAGAAATATTGTTTCAAAAGAAGAAAAAAATATTAGAACCAATGATGGAAAAGAAAAAGCTAAAAACACTCCAAAAAGAGTTAAAAAAATAGGTAGAAATGAACTTTGTCCATGTGGATCGGGCAAGAAATATAAGCAGTGTTGTGGTAAATAAACTCGCAAACCCGCATAAAATAAGGGAAAACGCGAGTTTTTTCTTTGCTAAAAAATTGCGAAAATTCATTAAAATTTGAGTTTAGATACCTTTTAGATACCTTTTCACAGGTGTTTTTAAATTCCTAAAAATATGTTATAATCATTATTGAATTAAACTAAAGAGGTGAAATACAATGGGATTAAGATTTAGAAGAAGTGTTAAAATTTGCAAAGGTGTTAGATTAAATTTTAATAAAAATTCATGGGGAATGAGCGTTGGTGGAAGAGGATATGGATATTCTTTTAACTCAAAAGGTAGACAAACAAAACATATAGGAATACCTGGAACTGGCTTGTCCTATGTAACTTCTTCATCTCCTAAAAGTTATAGCAAGCCTAGAACAAAATCTCAACCAACTATTGTTCAAACAACTATTAGACTACATATGGATGATGATGGAAACATGACCTATTTTTATCCGAATGGCACTGAAATAACTGATCAAAGTTTAATTAACAAAATTAAAAGAACTGATGAGTTTAAAGCTGAAAAAGATAGAATGCAAAGAGAACATAATCAAGAAATGTTAAATAAAGTTATAGAACATAATAAAACTAATAATGATTTAATTAATATTAATAAATTATGTCCTGAAAAAATTTTTAACGAACAAGATTATATTGATGAATTGAACAATTTAAAGGCTGAAGAATATCATAAGAAAGAATTTGATATGCCTATGCCAACAGAAGACAGTGTAAAAGCTGATTTATTAAAAATTGCAATAAAGGAAATAAAAAGTATAGCTGTATGGTCTTTAAAGAAAAAAAGAGAAGAATATGTAAACAGTAAATATGATGAGATATATAAAATCAGATATGATTATTGGAAAAAACAAAAAGAAGAATTTGAAGAAAATGAGAAAAAGTTAGAAATAGAAAATAATATAAAGTTTAAAGAAGAATATGAAAATGCAAAAAAATATTTAAAAAACATTATTGCTGGCGATAGTGATTACGTATGTAATGATATTGATTTATGGTTTTCAGAATTAGAAATGCCATTTGAGTGTAATATTAGTTATGATTATAGAAAAAATGAAAATCTATTACTAATTGACCTGGATTTACCAGAAATAGAAGATTTCCCAAACCAGAAAGCAGTTCAATTAGCTAATGGTAATATGAAATTGAAAGATAAAACTCAAGCAGAATTATATAGTGATTATAAGAATTATGTTTTTGGATTAGCGCTTTTTGTAGTTGGAAATATTTTTAATATTAGTCCTAAGATTCATAAAATAACCATTTCCTCTTATACTCAAAGAAGAGATAGAAAAGGCCAAATAAATGATGATTATGTTTATTCAATAAAATTTGATAGAAATAAATTAAGTGAAATGAATTTAATTAAAGGTGATTCATTTAATATATGTATGAATTTTGAAAATCGTTGTAATGTAAATGCTAATAATTCTTTAAAAGCAATAGAACCATATGATGATTAAAAAGGAGTGATTATATGTCTCTTTTTGGCAAAATATCTGAATCTCTTAATGCGATTGTTAAGAATAGTTATCAAAGTGATGATAATTTTAATCAAGAAGAATATGATAAATATAATAACGAACGTATAAAAGAATTTAAAGATAGATATGATTTAACATCTGTAGCTGGTATAAGATCAATACCTGTTGAAGAAGCAAAAAGATATTCTGATGGTGGAAGAAGCGTTGTATATATGCCAGAGCAAATATTAAGTAGACAAGCAACTGAATATAAGAATAATCAACAATATGATTTGGCAATTGAATGCTTAAGAAAGGTTAATGAATTATATCCTTTATCTTTTTATCAGTATACGAGAGATAATTACGAAAGACTGGTTGATTTTTTGATTTTGGCTGGAAGATTTGATGAAGCTAGAATAGAACATAATAATATTGATAAACTTCATGGTACTAGATTGGATGAGCTTCATAATTTACAAGATTTTTGTGCAAAAATGGGAGATGAAACAAAAGAGGATTATCAAAAAAGAATAATAGATCCATATATAGAAGAGTCAAAGGTTCGAGAGCAATATTATTGGTTGCTTGAAAATTTACCTAATATTGCCCCAAAATCGTTTGGTGGATATAGAAGAATGAAAAATATGAAATCAGATACTTACAAAAAAATAGTTGATGAGGTAAAGAAAAAGGGATATGAAATAGATTTATTAACATTTTGGACTTGATTTTAGAAACAGTTTTAAATATAAAAAAGATCATTTTTTGCAAATCTTACAAAAAAAATGCGAAAAACTATTAAAAAAGTATTTTAGATACCTTTTTAGATAACTTCTGAGAGAATTTTTTGAAATTTTATTGAAAATCTTACAAAATAGTTACATTAATTACAACTTATTCGCAAGTTATTGCTAGAAAATAGTATCACTCAGTCCATGTGGGAGTGGAAAAAAGTATAAAAATTGCTGTGGCAAATAACTCGCAAACCCAAGTAATATAAGGGAAAACGCGAGTTTTTCTTTTTGCCGAAAAATAGCCCAAAATTGGATTTAGAACCATTTTAGAACCATTTTTACTTAAATTTAATATATTAATATAAGAGACTTTAAAGTGTTATTTTTGACAAAAAGCCTATTTAGTGCTATAATTTAAGCATATTTTAAATCAGTGATTTGGAGAAGTAGATATTTATGAAGTTTATAGAAAGCAACTGGTTGATGGAAAGTTGTAATGGATGAATATTGAATGGCCCAAAGAGAGTTTTTCAGAAATTATTTAAAGTATGAAAAATCGGGAGTTTCTACCCGTTATCAAGTGAACATATATGATGGTATATGAAATGAACTATTATTAGGTGGCACAAGATTCTTGTCCTATTTTTAGGGCCAGAATCTTTTTTATTTATAAAAAGGAGATGGTTGTATGGGAAAATATGTGAAACGATGGTGTAAGTTATATTAATCATTGATTTAAAATATAGAATAATTAAGAAAGAAGGAAAATAAAATGAAAACAATGATTACTGGTGTAAGACCTACAGGAAGTATAACTTTAGCAAACTATATTGGAGGAATTAAAGGATTTGTTGAAAAACAAGATAAATATAATTCTTTAATATTTATTGCAGATATTCACGGATTAACAACTTATATAGATCCAAAAGAAATTAGAAATAATATATTAGATATAACAGCGATGTATATGGCTTGTGGAATTGATACTAATAATACTGCATTATTTATGCAAAGTGATGTATTAGAACATTGCAATCTAGGATTTTTAATGTCATTCCAATGTAGTGTTGGAGAATTATCTAGAATGACTCAATTTAAATCTAAAAAACAACAATTGGGAAAAAGTGAAAAAGACATGGGATTATTTATATATCCGACCTTAATGGCTGCAGATATTTTACTATATGATGCTGAGATAGTACCAGTTGGTGCAGACCAAAGACAACATATAGAAAAAACAAGAGATTTTGGAGAAAGATTTAATAATATTTATAGTGATACTTTTAAATTGCCAGAATATCAAATACCAAAAATTGGAGCTAAAATAATGAATTTACAAGATCCAACTATTAAAATGAGTAAGTCTGCTCCAAAAGATGATAAAGGAACTATCTTTATGTTAGATGATATTGAAATAACAAGAAAGAAAATAATGTCTGCATGTACAGATAGTGAAGGTAAGATTTATTACGATGAAGAAAATAAGCCAGGAATATCAAATTTAATGTCTTTAATATGTGTAGTTAACAATATGACTATAGGAGAAGCAAATGATAAATATAAAAATTATAATTATAAAGATTTTAAAATTGAAGTAGCAGATAGTGTTTGTAAATTTATTAAAAATGTTCAAGATAAATTTTATGAATATAGAAAAGATGAAAATAAGTTAAAAGAAATATTAACAATAGGTGCTAATAAAGCTAGAATGTACGCTTCTAAAAAAATGGAATATGTTAAAGAAAAAATTGGTTTAAAACTTTAATTAGTAGATAGAAATATCTACTTTTTCTATGTCCAACTCCAGAATAAAATAAGGGTTTGCGAAGGTTTTAAAAATCAAAAAATCACAAAAAATAGTCGATTTGTTTCCAAAATTAAAAAAGATGTTACCAAAGCCTCTGGAAAGCCTTATAAAATAAGGGAAAAAATTTTGGAAACAATTTTGGAAACAAAAAAGTTAGCATTCATTTGCTAGCTTTTTTTATTAAATAACTCCGTTTACATAGAGTAAGGAGTTGTGTAATGAAAAAAGTAAATGTTGTAAAAAGAGGAAAGGTGTTTCAGTACAAATTTAAAATAGCATCACAAGATGGGAAGAGGAAACCAATATAAATTGATTATTATCATTGTTAAACAAAATAAAAAATAGTATAATATCATTAGTTAATTACTTAAAAAAGTTAAGGGGGTGTAAAAAATGAATGATAAATTAGTAGGAAATGAAAAAAACATTTTGTTTTATAACGATAAGGAAGGAAATATAAAAATTGAAGTTTTTTTAAAAAATGAAGATGTTTGGTTAAATACTGAAGCATTAGCAACTCTTTTCAATATTGATAGAAGTGGAATTGTTCGTCATGTTAAAAATATCTATAATGATGATGAGTTAAGTGAGAATAGCACATGTGCAAAAATTGCACATGTGGGTAATGATGGTAGACAAACATATAATACGAAATATTATAATCTTGATATGATTATCTCTATTGGTTTTAGAGTTAATTCTAAAAAAGCAATTAAGTTTAGAACATGGGCTAATAAAATTATTAAAGATTATATGGTTCAAGGTTTTGCTTTAAATGATGAAAGATTTATGAGAGCAAGGAGAACTGATCAAGAATATTTCCAAAGATTGCTTGAAAGAATAAAATTAATTCGTACAAGTGAAAGAATGTTTTACCAAAAAATTACTGATATATTTGCTGAATGCTCTATTGATTATGATAAGAATAATGATGAGGCTATAACATTTTATAAAACAGTTCAAAATAAGTTTCACTTTGCTATCACAGGACAAACAGCAGCCGAAATTATTTATAATAGAGTGAATGCTAAAAAAGATAACATGGGACTTACGACATGGGAAAATTCTCTTGATGGTAAGATATTAAAATCTGATGTTACTATTGCTAAAAATTATTTGGATGAAAAAGAAATTAAGAATTTAAATAATTTAGTAAACTTATTTCTTGATATTGCTGAAAATAATGCAGAAAGAAATATTCCAATGTATATGAATGATTGGAAAAAAGAAGTAGAAAATGCTTTGAGATTATTTCATTATAAAGTGTTAGATGGTAAAGGTAAAATATCTCATAAAATGGCAGTAAAAAAAGCTGAAGGTGAGTATGATAAATACAAAATTATTCAAGATAAAAATTATGTTTCTGATTTTGATAAATTGTTAAAAGAGTCTAAAGATATAGAAAAAAGGTAAATTTTACATTTGATATATATATTATAAAATATAATGTGACAAGTTTATTTTATGATATATTGACTTATCCATAATAAATAAATACTTATAATAAAATAATACAAATAATATAGGAGTGAACGTTATGAGCAATACAGTAACAGTATATAAATTAGCACAAATATTAAAATTATGTGATAAACATTTAATTAGTAAATATCAAACTAATATAGAATCATTAATGGAAATGAACATAAATTATAAGGTTGAAGTGATTATGATGCTGTTGTTAGCCAATGAAGAATTGTTTAATTTGTTTAAACAAAACAATTTATATAGTGGTATGTATGATTTGCTTGTTAACTATTCTGAAAAAAAGATATTTAGTATTTCGGATGAAACACTAAGATTATCTACTAAAAGGCCATATGAATTATTTGATAATGAATATAAAGTTACAGAAGATAGACTTGATAAAATATTCAAAGCACTTGAACATAATATGGAATTATATGATAAATTATATAGGGATAAAATATGGATTATAGATAGTAGCATAGGAAGAACTGAAAAAATATCTATTTCACCAACTCGTTTTTTTCATTTAATGGGACTAGATGAAAAGGATTTTAAAGATGAGGCATCTATGAAATTATTTGAAAGTGTTTTTCCAGTAGAAGATAGTATAAAATCTTTGATGAGAGATAGAAAAGATTTATTTAAAGTATTGGAAAAGATGCTACAAAGAGAAACAATAATTAAACAAGCAATTTTAGACGGAACATTAAAGCCTGTTATAAATCCACAAAAAAGCTTTTTCATTTGAAAGAATTGGTATTATAGAACATTCAACTGGTATGATTTTTTATGATAGAGAATTAGCGAAAAGTTTAGGGTATAACACAAGGCTTCAAACAGATTTAATACTACTTAGCAATTTTATAAGAAAATATAATTTAGAGTTTGTGTTTTCTATGTATAGAAAATATAAACACACAAAAAAAGCAAAAGATGCGGAAAGTTTAATTATCCCGCAAAAAGGATATGAACAATCTGAATTTATTAAAGGACAACAAGTTTCAATAAGTGAATCAGCTAAAAAATATTCACCAAAGGATTTTGAATATACAATTCTTCTAGATGACGGAAGTGAAGAACCTTTGTCTGATCCAGAAGAATTTGTTGAATTTAGTAATGAAGATAAAGCACAGATAGCACATGCAATTATAACAGAATTACCATTGCTTGATACTGAACATTTAAAAGAAGTATATAATACATTAAAAAACAATTTAACAAAAGGAAAAAATAGATAATTGTTTAAAACTAAAAGTTTAAAAATAATTTGTTTTCAGATTATAAAATAAATATAATATTCATTATACTATAATGAATTTAATAGGGAGGTAGAATATGAATTTAAAACAAATCCAAAAAGAAGTTTGGCAAAACAAAATAAATAAAGGATTTAATATCACAAATGTAGAAAAAGAGTTTTGCTTTTTATATGGTGAGGTAGCAGAAGCATTTGATGCATATAGGAAGAAAAAGGATGATTTAAATGAAGAATTAGCTGATATAGCTATTTATTTACTTGGACTTTCTGAAATGTTAGGCTTTGATTTAGAAAATGAAATTATGAAAAAAATTTCTAAAAATGAAAAACGTGTATATAAAAATGTTGATGGGACAAATATTAGAATAGGTGACTGAGAAGATTTTTTCTTTTAGTATTTATAACCAAAAATAGGACTTATAATATGTAAATTTAACTTTTTGATGTAAATTAATATTAAAAAAACATTTTTAAATATATTTCTAAAAAAAGGAGGAAAAATGAAATATTTTGTAGAACAAAAATTATTTAGAATGGAAAATGGACAATTGCATATTGATAGAATTGAACGAATTATTAGAAACTCAAAAGGAACATCAGTTGTACTTATGTTAGATGTGGATCAAAATCCAAAGTTAAGTTCAGAAATTAGTATAGAAAATATAAAAAGAAATTGGCAAATTGATTATATTGGAACAAGGGTAATTATAGGAATGCCAGAGGAATCAATACATTTTATTGGAGATATAGGAACAAAAATTTTACTTGATTTACCGTCACAAAAATCAATTGATTTAATTAAGAATATTAAAGAAGAACAAGCAATAGACAAATCAAAAAACAAATTTATTTTAAAAAGAAAAAGAGTATAGTAGTATAATTTAAACTAATTTTTAAAGTTTAAAACTTTTATGTTTAAATTATAATATAGTTTTTTCAATGATTCATATAAAAAATTAATTAAAATTCCTAAAACCAAACTACTTATAAAAACACAAGTTACAATTAAAGGAGCATAAATAAATCTTTCTTTAATTATAGGTACACTAGTATTTAAAAAATTATAATAAATTGTATCAAAGATTCCAGAAGTTAAGTATGCACATAAACAAGCATTAGAGATAGTTTTAAAAAGATTATTTAAAGATTTACTTTTTATTTTTATGTTGATTTTTAAAAACAAGTTAAAAATTAAAAATGTTTTGAGCATAACTAAAGCAGAAGAATAATTATTCCAACTGGTAGATACAAAGTAGCTACCATTAAATCTATAATAATTAAAAATCCCATCTAAGATTATAACAATAAAAATAAGCAAAATATTTAATTTAGTATTTATATTAATTTTATATTTACTTAAATAAGCTCCCAAAAAATAATAAAACAAAGGATAGATTGAAATCCACCATGAAGGTAATATTTTGAAATAATCATTATCAAAAGCAGGATTTGCCCACCAACTCATTGAACTAAAATTAAAAATATTAATTATGTTTGGAATACCTGATAAAACAAGAAGAGTTACAAGTAATATTTTTGCTTGTTTTTTATTTTTTAAGTTATTGAAAATCAAATTCAAAAAAGGTATAATTAGAAATAGCCCAATATAAAGTTCGATATACCATGCATACCGTGTACCTTTAAAACTTAGTAAATCCTCTATAAATATATTAAAAGAACTAATATTGTTAAAATAAAAAAATTTAAAAACAAAATATAAAAGAGAACATATTATATAAATTAAAATAATATCAATAAGACCTTTGTAATATTTTTTAGATAATTCTTTTTTATTTAATAAATATCCAGATAGTGTTATAAACATAGGTACACATATTATAAAAAGAGATCTAATAATACACATAAAAAGCATTCTTTTTCCATCAACTATTTCTTGATAAAAACCAGAATTTAATAAAAAATGTACAGATATAATACAAAATAAAGAAAATATCCTTATTATATCTAATCTTATATCACGCTTACTTAACATATTCTTACCTCTTAAACATTTATTTTTATTATATTGCAGGTATTTTAATTTTTCAATTGTTTTTATTGTTTTATATGAATTAATAAATTATAATTATAATTAAGGTATTATTAAAAAACATATATTCCTTAATAATCGACAAGATTCATACAAAAAATAATATATTATAAAAAAGAAAGAAGGTAAAAAATGATAAATATAAAAACAGATTCTAGAAAAGTTAAACCAGGGGATACTTTTGTAGCAATAAAAGGATTTACAGTTGATGGCCATGATTATATAGAACAAGCTATAAAAAACGGAGCAACAAAAATCATTTGTGAAAAAGGTAGTTACAGTGTTGATACTGAAATAGTCCCTAATAGTAAAAAATGGCTACAAGAATATATTGTTAATAACTATAAAGATGAGTTAAATGATATTAAATTAATAGGAGTAACTGGCACAAATGGTAAAACAACAACTTGTTACTTAGTGTATCAAATGCTAAAAGAGTTAGGTGCCAAAGTTGCTTATATGGGTACAATAGGTTTTTATTTTGAAGATAAAATGAAGCAATTACCTAACACTACTCCAGAAATACTTGATGTATACTCACTAATAATTGATGCTAAAGAAAAAGGTGCTACTCACTTTGTAATGGAAGTTTCAAGCCATGCTCTTTCTGAAAAAAGAGTTGAAGGTCTTATATTTTCGGCAGAAGCATTTACAAATTTAACTGAAGATCATTTAGATTTTCATAAAACAATGGATAATTACTTACAAGCAAAATTACTAATTTTAAATCAATTAAAAGAAAACGGAAAAATCATTGTTAATAATGATGTACCTTATGCTAAAGAATTTGAACAAAAAAATTACGAAACTTTAGGTTTTAGTGGTAACGACTATAAAATTTTAAACTATAAAGACACTTCAAATGGAACAAAAATAACTTTTTCTGTTAATGATAAAGAATATGAGGTAGAAACAAACTTAAAAACAAAATTCAATGTTTATAATTATTTAACGTGTGTAGCAATTGTTAAAAATATGGGATATGAAATGAAAGATATCCTTAGCGTAACACCTAGTATATATCCACCGAAAGGAAGGTGTGAAGCTGTAAAGGTTGGCGATGCACAAGCGGTTATTGATTATGCACATACTCCTGATGCTGTTGAAAAAATAATAGATGCATTTAACGAAGATAAAAAAGGAAAAATAATTACCTTAGTAGGTTGCGGTGGAGATAGAGATCCGCTTAAAAGACCAATTATGGGCTCTATAGCGTCTAATAAAAGTGATTATGTAATATTTACAAATGATAATCCTAGAACAGAAGACCCAGAGAAAATAATGAAAGACATATTAAAAGGTGTAAATAACAAAAATTATGAAGTAATACTTGATCGTAAACAAGCAATTAATAGAGGTTTAAGTATGTTAAAGAAAGATGATGTATTATTAATACTTGGTAAAGGGCATGAAGATTATCAAATTATTGGCCACGAAAAAAGACACTTTAGTGATTTAGAAGAAGTAGAAAACTACAATAGAACTCAAAATTTTACTAGAGTTAGAAAATGAATAATGTTAAAATTACTTTAAGGAGGAAAATTTATGAAATGTCCAGTTTGTAAAGATATAACATTATTAATGTCAGAAAAAAAAGGAGTTGAAATAGACTATTGTCCAGAATGTAGAGGAATATGGTTAGATCGTGGTGAATTAGAAAAATTGATTGAAAAAGAAGAAAAAAATTATAATGATTTCTATGATGAGTACAAAAAGGAAACAAAAGATTATAAAAATTCAAAAAGAAGAAAAAAAGAATCTTTTTTAGGAGAAGTTTTTGAAATGTTTGGAGATTAAGCTAGATTTTTAATTAGCTTTTCTTTTTTTATTTAAAAAAATATGATAAAATACACGTGAAAGGTATGATAAATATGAATGATTTAATATGTAAAGTTAATGATTATAAAGATAGATTAAATGATTTAAGGAGGTCTCTTTGACTTAGATAAAGTTTTTGATAAGATAAAAAAACTTGAAAGCAAAACAAAAGAAGTAACTTTTTGGCAAAATCAAGAAGAAAGTACAAATATTTTACAAGAATTAAATGAATGTAAAGATAGTGTTTCTACATTTCTCAAAGTTGAAGAAAAAATCAACGATTCTCTTAGTTTAATAGAACTTTTAAACGAAGAATACGATGAAGAATTAAAACAAGAACTAGAAAAAAATGTTAATAGTTTAGAAAAAGAAATAGAAAAACTAGAACTTGAATTACTATTTGATAATGAATATGATAAAAACAATGCTTATATGGAAATACACTCTGGAGCTGGTGGAACAGAAAGTAATGACTGGGCTTCTATGATATATAGGATGTATATAAGATTTTTTGAAAATAAAGGTTTTACATATAAAGTTATTTATGAACAACCTGGAGAAGAAGTTGGTTATAAAGGTATTCTAATTTATATAAAAGGAAAAAACGCTTACGGTACTTTAAAAAGTGAAACAGGAGTTCATAGGTTAGTAAGAATAAGTCCTTTTGATTCTGGAAATAGAAGGCATACTTCCTTTGCATCAGTTTTAGTAACGCCAGAGATTGATAATAAAATTAATGTAGAAATAAAAGAAGAAGATTTAAAAATAGATGTATATAGAAGTGGAGGAGCAGGAGGTCAGAGCGTAAATACAACAGATTCAGCAGTAAGAATTACTCATTTACCAACAAAAATAGTAGTTACTTGTCAAAATGAAAGAAGTCAAATACAAAATAAAGAAAAAGCAATGGAAATATTAAAAAATAGACTTTATTTAATTGAAGAAGCTAAGGTTAATGAAAAAATTAAGGAATTAAGAGGGGCAGTTATGGATGTTAATTTTGGTAGTCAAATAAGAAGTTACGTTATGCATCCTTATAATATGGTTAAAGATCATAGAACAAATGTAGAAACAAGTAATGTTAAAAAAGTAATGGATGGAGATATTGATATATTTATAGAAGGGTATTTAAAAAAGAAAGATGATTAGAGAAAAAAAGGGGAAAATAAAGGACATTATAATTATTTTAACTGGGCTTTTTATAACCGCAGTTTCTTTTAATTTGTTCTTTTTACCTAATGATTTAGTTGTTTATGACTCAAGTGGACTTGCAATTATAATTGAACACTTTTTCCATATCGACCCATCAGTGATAATTTTTATATTTTTGGGATTATGTTTACTAGTAGGTTTTATATTTTTAGGTTTTAATGACACTAAAAATGCAATAATAACTTCAATATTCTATCCTATTTTTGTAAAATTAACAGAAAACATTGGTCAATTTATAACTTTTGATAATGCAGATATGCTTGTAATTGCAATATTTGCTGGTATAACAACTGGATTTGGAACAGGACTAGTTTTTAGAAGTGGATATAATACAGGGGGTACTGATATATTGGAGCTAATAGCTTGTAAGTACTTAAAAATTCCTTTTTCTAAGGCAATGATATTAATAGATGGTACAATAGTTTTAATAGGTGGCTTTGTTTTTGGATATGAACTTTTATTTTATGCATTAATTGTACTTGTTTTAATTGCCTTAACTTCTGATAAGGTATTGCTTGGAGTAAATAATAAAAAAACATTTTATATAGTATCAAAAAGAAAAGAATTAATTGAAAGATTTTTAATTGAAGGCTTAAGAAAAGGGGTAACTGTATTAGATGCGACTGGGGCTCACTCGCTTTTTGATAAAGAAGTGCTCTATTGTGTAGTTTATAATAAAGATTATTATAGGGTAAAGGAAGGTATTTTAGCGATTGATCCAGATGCTTTTATTGCAGTAACTGATACATATGAATCAATTAATAAAACTAAAACATAAAAAAGGTAGAAAATATGTGTAGAGTTTGTTATAATCTTGTAGAGGATGGTAAGTGTGAAAAGATTTTCTATATTTAATACATTTGAACCTAATAAAGTTTTAGAAGTAGTTAATAATAAAAATTTACCATCTCGTTTAATTGCCTTCATGTTTGGAATACTTCTTATGGCGCTTGCATTTAACATATGTTTTGAGCCAAATGAATTTGTAACTGGAGGTATTAACGGGATAGCAATATTAGTAGCACATGTATCAAATTTAAGTGCAGCAACTTTTATTTTCTATGCTAATTTAATTTTGATAGGAATAAGTTTAATATTGCTTGGTATGAATAAATCAATTTCTAATATCTTGGGTGCTTTATGTTTTTCGGTATTTGTTTTTATTACAGAAGATATTAACAATCTTTTAAAGATAAACTTTGATAATCCATTACTTTATGTAATAATGGGTGGTGTAATTTATGGAATTGGTTCAGGCTTAGTATTTAAAACAGGGTTTAGTAGTGGCGGAGGAGACATAATAGGACTAATTATTTCAAAATACACTAAAAAGCCAATAGGTAAATCTATGCTAATAGTAAATGCAATAATAATAATTATAGGTGGGTTAACTTTTGGATACACAATGGTTATGTATGCTATAATTATTAATTATATATCTGCTTTATTAATTGATAGAATAATTCTTGGAATAAACGATTCAAAAATGTTTATGATTGATACAACAAAAGAAGCAGAAATAAAAAAATTCATAATGGATGGAATGAAAACAGGTGTAACCATATTAAAAGCTAGAGGTGGTTACTTAAAAGAAAAAAAAGACTTATTAATGTGTATTGTTCCTACAAAAGATTATTATGCTTTAAAGGAATCAATTCTAGAGATAGATCCTAATGCTTTTATAGTAGTAAGTGATTGCTATGAAGTTGAGGGCGGAACAAAAAAAGAAAGGAAAGTATCGTTTTAGGAGGTAAATTATGCAGTTGATACAAATTAAAAATGCTTATAAGCAATATAAAAATGGTGTAACAGCTTTATGTGATGTAAATTTAGCTATTTCAAAAGGAGAATTTGTTTTTGTTATAGGAGCTAGTGGAAGCGGAAAAAGTACACTTATTAAGCTTCTTTATCGTGAAGAAAAGCCAACAAGTGGAGAAGTATATGTCGGTGGGATTAATGTAGCAAAACTAAAAAATAGAAAAGTATATAAATTTAGAAGAAAATTAGGTATAGTTTTCCAAGACTATAAACTTTTACCTAAACTTACAGTATATGAAAATGTAGCATTTGCTCTTGAATGTCTTGGTTTAAAAGAAAAAGAAATTAGACCTAAAGTAATGAAAGCAATTGAAGCAGTAGGTCTAAAAGAAAAAACAAGAAGTTACCCAGATAAACTTTCAGGTGGAGAACAACAAAGAGTTTCAATCGCAAGAGCAATAGTAAATAACCCAAAACTATTAATTTGTGATGAACCTACAGGTAACTTAGATCCAGATACTTCTTTAGAAGTAATGAAAGTATTAGAATCAATTAACAAAGAATGGGGAACAACAATTGTAATGGCAACTCATGATAAGGAAATGGTAAACAAACTAAAGAAAAGAGTTATTATATTAGATAAAGGAATTCTAGTAAAAGATGTAGCGAAAGGAAGTTATAAACATGAATCTCTTTAGAATGATAGGAAACAATATAAAAGATGGTGTTAAAAGTGTATTTAGAAATTTTAGCTTAAGTCTAGCTTCTATTTCATGTATAACAATAACTCTTATTTTAGTTGGTGTTAGTATAATACTCTCAGCGAATGTAAATAATTTCACAAAAGAAATTGAAGGAGATATGACTATAGTTATTTTCCTTGATAATGGTGTAAAAGAAGAACAAATTACAGAAATAGAATCATCTATAAAAAAATTATCAAATGTTGATACTATTGCATTTGAAAGTAAAGATGAAGTAAAAAATGAAATGCAACAAGAATCAGATATATTTGATTCTATAATGTCAGAATGGGATGATTCATCTAATCCGCTTCAAGATACTTATAAAGTAACTGTTAAAGACGTAAAAGAAATAGATAAAACCGCAGAAACTATTGAAAAAATGGATGGAGTAGACATCGTAAAATATGGTGAAGGTATGGTAGATAACCTAGTAAATGTATTTGATGCAATTAAAAAAGTTACAATAGTTGTTGTAGTTGCACTTATCTTAGTAACAGCTTTCTTAATTTCAAATACAATTAAAATTGCAATATCTTCAAGAAGAAGACAAATAGAAATAATGAGACTTGTTGGAGCATCAAATGCTTATATTAGAAGACCGTTCTTTATAGAAGGTATAATTATTGGATTTTTTGGTTCAATAATACCAGCTCTATTGTGTTCATACGGATATATATTCTTCTACAATAAGTTTGGAGGTCAATTATTTACTCCAATTATCTCGTTAGTTACACCTGATAAAATAATATTACCAATAGTAGTAGTTATATTAGTTATTGGTGTTTGTGTTGGAGCATTCGGAAGTTATAGAGCAGTAAGGAAGTTCTTGAAAATATAATGAGAAAAATACTTTATATATTACTTACTTTATCATTATTATTTATATTATTTCCAACACAAACTGAAGCAAAAACTATTAATGATTACAAAAATGACTTAAAGAAATTAGAAGAAAAAGCCGCAGCTAATAAAGAAGCACAAAACAATAAGAAAATAGAAATAAACGATACTAATAATAAAATAGAAGATACACAAAATCAAATTAAACAAGCAGAAAAAGATATAAAAAAAGCACAAGAAGAAATAGTAAGATTAAACGGCGAAATTGAAGATAAAGATAAAGAAATAAAAGATTTAGTTAAATTTAATCAAATATCTTCTGGAGAAAATTCATACTTAGAATTTATTTTTGGAGCTAAATCATTAACTGATTTTGTTTATAGAGCTTCTGTTGTAGAACAATTAAGTAAATATAATGATGAAACTATAAATGAAATGAATAATCTTATTAAAGAAAATGAACAAGCTCAAATAGATTTAAAGAATTCTCAAGAAGAACTTGCTAAACTTCAAGAAGAATTAAAAGATAAATTAGAAACTCAAATCGACTCATTAACTGAGATAGCTGAGGATGCAATTGATATTGATACACAAATCGAAGAAATGAGACAAACAATTAAGACATACGAAAAAATGGGATGTAAGCCTAATCAAGAACTATCAACTTGTTCAGATGTTCCAGTAGGAACAGGTTTTAGCAGACCGACTGCGACTGGAATAATAACTAGTGGTTTTGGTTATAGAAATACAGGTATAGCTGGAGCATCAACTTATCATTCTGCGGTTGATATTGGAGTTGGAGTAGGAACACCAGTATATTCAACTGCACCAGGAAAAGTAGTTTATACAGGTTATAATGGTTCTATGGGAAATTATGTTAGAATAAATCATACAATAAATGGTAGAAACTACAATTCGGTATATATGCATAATAGTGGAATAAATGTAAGCCCAGGACAAGTTGTTACTAAAAACACAGTAATCGCATACTCAGGTAACACTGGAATAAGTAGTGGACCACATCTACATTTCGGTCTTGCATATGGACACTTTACAAGTTATTCAGCGTTTACTTCAAATGCATTTGACCCTAGAAGTGTAATATACTTCCCATCAGGATATTGGTATTCTAGAACTTAAGAATGGAAAAATCCATTCTTTTTAGTTATAATAAAAAAAGGAGTTGATAACATGTCTTTTTCAACTAATATAAAAAATGAAATAAGTAACATCATGTATTCAAAAGCAGAATCTATGAGCGAACTATCAGCTATATTAAACATAGGTGCTACAATAAACAAAAATAATTTTAGCATTTTAACAGAAAATCCATCAGTTGCTAGAAGAATATATAAGCTTATAAAAGATTTATACCATATAAATATAATAATGGATAAAGAAACATTAAATAGAAAAAGAAAAAATTATTTAATAGAAATAAAAGTAGAAGAAAAAGTAAATTTCATATTAAAAGACCTATCACTAATTAATAACAACAATTCAAGAAAATATGTTCCAAAAGAATTTTTAATTAGTGATATTGAAGAAAAACAAGCGTATTTAAGAGGGGTATTTTTAATTTGTGGAAGTGTAAATGACCCAAAAACATCCAGATATCATTTAGAATTTATGATTGAACATAAATCAACAGCTGTTTTTGTAAACAAAATACTAAATGAATTAAATTATAATTCTAAAATATTAAAAAGAGATAAAAACTATATGGTTTATATAAAAGAAAGTGAAAAAATAAGTGATTTTATAAAATTACTTAACGCTTATACATCTCTTTTCTATTATGAGGATATAAGAATATATAGAGATCACAAAAATATGACTAATAGACTTAATAATTGTGAACAAGCAAATATAGATAAAATAATATCCTCTTCAAATGAGCAACTAAAAAATATAGAAAAATTATTAAAAAAATACGATTATGAAGTACTTGATGATAAAATAAAAGAAATAATCTATTATAAACAAAAATACCCAGAGTCTTCATTAGAAGAACTCGCAGGTATTATATCAACTGAAACAGAAAAAAAAATAACTAAAAGTGGAATAAATCATAGATTTAGAAAAATAAAAGAAATGATAAAAGACTAAATAATTTTGTCTACAAGACCATAACTTAATGCTTCTTCTGCACTCATAAAATTATCTCTTTCAGTGTCTTTTTCAATTTCTTTTTCACTTTTACCAGTGTTTAATGACAGAAGTTTATTTAACTTCTTTTTTAATTTAATAATTCTTTCTGCGGCTATTTTTATTTCTGTAGCTTGACCAGAGCAACCTCCAAGCGGTTGATGTATCATGACTTCACTATTTTTAAGAGCTAGTCTTTTACCCTCTTTTCCGCTAGAAAGTAAGAATGCTGCCATAGATGCACACATACCAATACAAATGGTAGAGACATCGCTTTCTATATAATTCATTGTATCATATATTGCAAAACCAGCAGTTACACTACCTCCTGGAGAATTTATATACATATATATATCATCCTTGCTTATAGAATTTAAATATAAAAGTTCTCCAACAATTATATTGGCACTAGAATCAGTTATTTCTCCCTCTACAAATATAATTCTGTCATTTAATAATCTCGAATATAAATCATATGCTCTTTCATAATTATTATGTTTTTCTAGAACTGTTGGTATTATCATTTTTTCCTCCTAATATTATTTTTATTTCATTTTTATATTTTTATTCAAAAAATTGTATTAAAAGCATATCTTTTGTGATAAAATAAACTATAGAATAAGAGGGGAAACGATGAATGACAAAGTAACTGTTAAAATACAAGATTATGGAGAGTATACAGTAAATAAAAGAGTTAAACTATCCTCACTTGTTAAACATTTAGATTTAACAGAAGATGTAATAGCTGCGACAGTTAACTCTGATTTAGTAGACTTAAATTATATTATAGAAAAAGATGCTTCTATAACTTTTTTGTATGCAAAAGACAGAAGTGGTTCAAAAATATACATCGCAGGATTAAAATTTATTTTAGATTGTGCTGTAAAAAACTTATATGGTGATACAGCTACAGTAAAAACAGAACATTCAATTGATAAAGGTATTTATTGTTCCTTAGAAATAAACAAAGACATAACAGAAGAAGACGTTCTACAAATTAAAGAAGAAATGAAAAAAATCATAGAAAAAGATATGCCAATAACAAGAATTAATGCATCAACTGTAAGTGTTGCAAAATATTTTAGAAATATTGGAGAATTTGAAAAAGCAGATTATTATGATGATTATGATGATGATACAGTTACTATTTATAAATTAGGTAAATACTATAATTATTTTTATATAAGAATGCCAATAAGAACAGGCATTATTACAAAATTTAACTTAACATATTTAAAAGAAAATACATTTGTATTATCTTATCCTAGAAAAGGTTTTATTGTTCCTAAATATGAACATTCTGAAAAAATGATAGAAGTTTTTGAAGAATATAGCGATTGGTCAAAAATATTAAAAGTGCCTTATGTTACAAGTGTTAATAAACTAGTAGCTCAAAGCAAAATAGATGAATTTATCAAAATAAACGAAATAACACAAAATAATAAAATACAAAAAATAGTTGAAAAAATAGTTGAAAAAAAAGATAAAATAAAAATTGTTTTAATTGGTGGTCCATCATCTAGCGGAAAAACAACAAGTGCTAATAAAATTGCACTTTACTTAAAAACCTATGGAATTACACCATTTATAATATCTGTAGATGATTACTATAAAGAAAGAGAAAACTGTCCTATTGGAGAAGATGGTAAACATGATTATGATTTACTTGAGGCAATTGACATAGAACTTTTTAATAACCAACTAAAACAACTTTTAAATGATGAAGTAATTGATATGCCAGTATTTAATTTTAAAACTGGTAAAAAAGAATTTAACAGAAAAAACATGAAACTTGGAAAAAGCGACATAATAATAATTGAGGGATTACATACTATGAACGAAGAATTAACTAAAGAAATCCCAAGAAATAAAAAACTTAAAATTTATGCATCTCCATTTACTCCTCTTAGTATGGATAGACATAACCATATCTCTACACTTGATGTAAGACTTTTAAGAAGAATGTTAAGAGACCATCAGTTTAGAGGCAGTGACCCAACTAAAACATTAGATAGTTGGGGAAAAGTAAGAACGGGGGAAGAAAAGCATGTTTTTCCATTTGTTAAGGATGCAGATTTAATATTTAATACAGCATTAATTTATGAAATAGGGGTTCTTAGAACATATGTAGAACCACTCTTACACTCTGTAAAAAAAGATGATGAAAATTATATAGAAGCAAGAAGGTTAATAGAATTTTTAAAATCTTTCTATCCTATCCCAGGAGAATATGTTCCTAAAGATAGTTTATTAAGAGAATTTATTGGTGGAAGTTACTTTAATTAAGGAGACTAACTATTAAAAGTCAATAGTAATTTTATAAATTTTAATAGTTTGTTATAAATTGGAAAGAAACCCACGCCAAAAAGATT
>JABLTK010141618.1_pt1 | contig 65871 bp, 49 predicted proteins | sample 7160131 | NCBI WGS metagenome assembly JABLTK01 (sample SAMN14651221, study PRJNA627086) | human gut metagenome | isolation source: feces | host: Homo sapiens | reverse complement strand
CGGAATCTCAAACCAAAAGATTTCATCCGGTGCAATTGGGCTTGCGATTGGAATTGCAATTCAAAACATTCCAGAGGGTCTTGCAGTTGCTCTTCCCGTTTATAAACACACACAAAACAAAAACAAAGCATTTTTGTTCGGCATGCTCAGTGGCGTTGTTGAACCAGTTTTTGCATTTATAAGCGTCTTGCTTGTATCACAAATCAAAGTTTTGTTGCCATGGTTTTTGGCATTTTCTGCCGGCTCAATGATTTTCGTTTCGGTTGAAGACCTGATTCCAGACGCAAAAGAAAGCCAAAACTCACACGCCGGAACATGGGGTTTTATTGTTGGCTTTTTGCTTATGATGATTCTTGATGTTGTTCTTGGATAAAAGTTTATTAAAAAATTTCAAAAATTGCTAATAAAGTTGACGACCACCTCTAAAAATAGTTATACTTTAATCATTATCTATTTAGGAGGAAAAAATGAAAGAAAATAAAAAAATTCCAAAGTCAGTTTGGCTCCCACTTACAATTGTTGGCAGTCTGCTGATTGTTGGACTTATTGTGTTTGTTCTTGTTTACGCAATCGCATTAAAAGTTGATCTTAAAATTTCTGCAAATCAAGTTGAGCAAACTCAATCAATAGTTGTTAATTGGGACACATCTAAACCAGTTGACGAAGTTGTTATCACCGTTAAGCATGGAAATGACCTTGTAAGAAAATCAACCCTTACACAATATGATGAAATTGTTAAAGGTCAAATGACAATTCCTGTTTATTACGGAAAGTTAACTGTAAAAGTTGACATTAAAAAGGGAATCTACAAAACAAGCAAAAAAGTTGAAGTAAAAGTATTTACAAACGAATACAATATTGCACCAATCACAGCAACAATGCCTGTAACATTGTTCACTCTTTCTCTTGAAGACATTACAAATAAAGGTAAAATTCCAACATTTGTATGGTTCAAAAGAAGCGGTGCTTGGGACTGGTCAAAACTTCCTGAAAATGTTTACCCAATGCCTGTTGCATCAACAAGCGAACTTCTTAACAGTGGCGAAAACACAATGTATAAAAAAACAAGCGCCTATGTTAAAGAACTTTATTCAATGAATAAAAACTCAAAATTCAATTTCTATTATAATGACTATTTTGCATTTGGAGCACTTCAAGCAACCATCGCAAATGGAATTAGTCCTGATAACTATCACATCACATTCCTTTCAGACGGAACTGCATCATTCAACTATTTCAACAAACATTTGAACAATGCAAACTATGAAACCGAATATGCAAATATGGTCAAAAAATATGAAACTCTTAAAAAGCAAATTGCAAAACGCAAAACTTATAAAAAGACAAGCGTTGGCTTCTCTATTTCAGCAGATAACCTGAGAGAATATGCTTTTGTAATGGCAAACGAAGAGTCAAATGTTGACTGGTGGCTTACAAGAGCATCTGGAACACTTGGAACTTTCGTTCTTGACACGGAAACTGGCAAAACTGTATATGACAACCTTGTTGCACCAACAATTGGAACAGCAATTCAAGTTAAAGATTTGAAAACTCTCTTGGTTAAAATTGATCCAAAAGTTGACAACAAAAATGCAGGTAAAACTGATGAAGAAATCAATGAAATGACAAAAGATCTTTGGTTCAAAAAAGAAGATTTGAAAGCACTTTACAAATTCAGCGACACTATGTTTGATAAAGCAAAAGAAGAAAACAAAGAAGTTATGGTTATTCTTGGAACTTGGACACAAACCGAACAAGCAGAACTCTTTGATAACTATGTAAAAGCAATCCAAGCATATTATGGCGAGAATTATGTTTATTACTATAAAGGACATCCAAGAAACCCAACAGACACTGTTGCAGGAAAACGTAAACACCTTGAAGAACTTGGACTTATTGATATTGACTCAACAATTCCAGCAGAACTTATATTCTTCTTCAACCCTGATGCATTTGGCTCTGGATATCAATCTTCAACATTCCTTTCTGTTTCAGCAGAAAAAACTTGTGCAATCATTAAAACAAGAAAAGACACATTCTCTGAATCTTATAAACCAAATGTTGACATTTTCATGTCACTCAACACTTTAAACAGTGCAAAAACTGGTTTCACATCTTCACAAAATTGTGTACTACTTGAATTCAATGACACAACAAAATATAACATTGCAATTTTCGATGTAACACAAAATAAACTTACATATTATAAATTGAATGAATCTTCTGTATATGAAGAAGTTCAAGCATAACTAGCCATATTAAAGAGCAAAATTTTGATATTTTGCTCTTTTTTATTTGCAAAATTTCTTAATGAAAATTGTCAACTTTGTTTTTCAGATTTTGCAACATATTGACAAATATACAAAGTTGTCATACAATAAAATTGTTCTCAATGAACTGCACATTTTTTGTGTAAGGCTTATAACTTTTGTTTATAAGCACGACCGTCACTTAGCACGGTCATTTTTTTTTGCAAATTTTTCAAATTTTCTGTATTGACAAAATGACATTTTCATGATATAATAAAAATATATACAAATGAAAGAGCAGGCATCAAAATGTGGTGTTTGCTCTTTTTTTATGCTCTTTTTTATCTTTTTGCAATTTTTTTAAAAAATGCATATTGACGAAACAGGCTTTTTGTGGTATAATAAAAATATATACAAAAGATGAATTTGCAAAAGGTTTGGGTTTTCCAAGCCTTTTTTGTTTGTAATTCTGCAAACAAAAATGAAATTTTTCATAATTTATAGACAATCATTTTTGTTGTAGTGTATAATATGACCAAGGAGCAAACATGATTAAACTTGAAAACATATCATATAAAGTTTCAGACAAAGAAACCGGAAAAGAAAAATATATTTTAAAAAATCTTAATCTTGAATTTCCCAAAAACAAAGTTACAGTTATCACTGGACACAACGGAAGCGGAAAAAGCACACTTATAAAACTTATCATGGGCATCATTTCTCCAACATCTGGAAAAATTTATGCAAACGGAAAAGACATCACTTCCCTTTCAATTTCTGAAAGAGCAAACGAGGGGCTTACAATTGCATTTCAACAACCAGTTCGTTTTAAAGGGCTCACTGTTCAAGACCTTTTGAATCTTGCAATCAAAAAACAAGGAAAACTTTCAGACGCATGCGAATATCTCGCAAAAGTTGGTCTTTGCGCAAAAGATTATATCGACCGCGAACTTGACGACCGCTTGTCTGGGGGCGAACTCAAAAGAATTGAACTTGCAATTGCACTTGCGAAGGGTGGCGACATTCTTTTGTTTGACGAACCTGAAGCAGGAATTGACCTTTGGAGTTTTGACGGGCTTGTAAACATTTTCAAAGAATTGAAAAACAAAACAGTCATCATTGTAAGCCACCAGAAAAAGTTGCTTGACAATGCCGACTATATCCTTCTTTTGAACAATTCACACGATGCAATTTTAGGCGAGAAAAAAGAGATGCTTGAAAATTTAAACAAACCACAATGCAACAAACTTGGAGGGCTCATCAATGGATAAAATCAACCAAACCGATAGTTCCCTTTTAGAACAAATTGCAGACATGCATGGCATTCCGCAAGGCAGTTTCAACATTAGAAAAAATGGTCAAAGCATTGCAAGAAATTCAGATTCAGACATTGAAATTATAAGCAAAACCGACAAAAGCGGAATTGACATTATTGTTAAACCCGGTGTTAAAAACAAAAGTGTTCACATTCCAGTTATCATCACTGTTGGAAACCTTTCAGACCTTGTTTACAACGATTTTTATATCGACAAAGGCGCAGATGTTTTGATTGTTGCTGGTTGCGGAATCCACAACGACACAAGCCAAAAAAGTCAACATGACGGAATTCACACCTTTCACCTTGAAGAAGATTGCAAAGTTAAATATATTGAAAAACATCTTGGAATTGGAAACGGCGCGGGCGACAAAGTTTTGAACCCAACAACCGAAGTTTTCATGAAAAATGGAAGCGAGTTTGAAATGGAAACCATTCAACTTGGCGGAGTTTCATATTCAAACAGAAAAACCAACGCAATTCTTGAAGATAACACAAAACTTGTGATTAAAGAAAAGATTTTGACAAGTGAAAAACAAAAAGCAATAACCAACTTTAATGTGGTTTTGAAAGGCAGAAATTCGCATGTTGAAGTGATAAGCCGAAGCGTTGCAAAAGACTCTTCTCGTCAAAAATTTGTTTCAAATCTTCACGGCAGAAATGAGTGTTTCGGACATGTTGAATGCGACGGAATCATTCTTGACAAAGCACAAATTATAAGCGAGCCAAAAATCACAGCCGAGAACATTAACGCAACACTTATTCACGAAGCAGCAATCGGAAAAATTGCAGGCGACCAACTTATTAAACTTCAAACTCTTGGGCTTTCAGAAGAAGAAGCACAAGCACAAATCATAAAAGGATTTTTAAAATAAACCAAAACAAAAAAGGCACTTTCAAGTGCCTTTTATTTTTTTATCATTTTTCGAATTTCATAATTAAAAAATCAATCAACATTTGTTGATATTTCATCTTTAATAAATCTTTAAAAATTGACATTCTTATCATATACTTTTAACTTCACACATGCAAAACGGTCTTCCCTTTGCCTAACTTGTTATAAATGAAGAAATGTTTTGACGACCCGCCGGCTCGTAGAATCACTATTTATAATCTATTTATCATTTTGAAAATGTGATAAAGGGCAAAGCGAAAAATTAGTGAAAAGTGAATAGTGATTAGTGATAAGGTAGTTTGATAATTACAAACAACAAATAAAAACTTTAAATCTATACTTACTTTATCAATTCCGTGTAATTAAGTAGCAGATTTGTTTATATTTTCGAGATAAAAACCCCAAACAGGGTTCCCGATTGTATCTTGCGTTACATCGGGTTCTTGTTTGGGGTTTTTATCCGAAAAGATGAATAAAGGTGCGGTTCATAGTCCCGCCGGCTCGGAGAGAGGCGGAACTACTTACCACAACAGTTTTTATACTTTTTCCCTGAGCCACATGGACATGGATCGTTTCTTCCAATTTGCTTGGTTTTGTTTACAACTGTGCCTTGTGGGCGAAGGTTTTGGGCTGGATTTTTCTTTGCCGGTTGAGGCTTGCTTCCATTGATAATTTTGATGCCCATCATGATATTTGCAGTGTCCATTCGCATTGAAGCAATCATGTTTTCAAACATGTCATAGCCTTCTTGTTGATATACAGTGATTGGGTTTTTGTTTCCATATGCACGAAGACCAACACCTTGACGAAGAACATCCATGTCGTCGATATGGTCAATCCATTTTCTGTCCATGCAACGAAGCAAAATGTCACGTTCAACCCTGCCAAATTCGATGCCGTCTGCCTCGGTTTCTTCTTTTTTCTTTTCATAGCGTTCGGCAGCAAGCGAATAGATTTCTTCGGCAAGTTCACGAGTTGAATAGCGATTCAAAACCTCTTCTGAAATGAAATTTGTTCCTTTTTCAAGCAAACGATTTTCAAGTTCATTGTTGAATGCTTCAATGTCAACCTCGTCTGGTTGTTTGTCGTTGTCATATTCCAAAACAGCATTGTTTACAACTTCATGAATCATTTCAAGAATCTTGCCATGAACATCTTCACCATCAAGAATGCGGTTTCTTTCTTTATATACCTCTTCACGTTGACGGTTCAAAACGTTGTCATATTCAACAACTTGTTTTCTGATTGAGAAGTTTCTTGCCTCAACGCGCTTTTGAGCGGTTTCAACACTTCTTGAAAAGAATTTCCAGTTGATTGAAGTGTCTTCATCAAGTTTAAGTATTTCTGCCATTCTTTTAAGCCTGTCTGAACCGAAAACTCTTGCAAGGTCATCGTCAGCAGAAATATAGAAAATTGAAATTCCTGGGTCACCTTGACGACCAGAACGACCACGCAACTGGTTATCAATTCGACGTGACTCATGACGCTCGGTGCCAATGATTTTGAGACCGCCAAGTTCTTTTACAAGTTTCTTTTCCTCTTTAACTTCTGCGCCATATTTTTCAAGCAAGTCTTGGAAAGTTTTTCTTGCTTGCTTCTCTTCTTCTTTTTCAACAGCGAAATATGAAGAAGCAAGTTCAATGAGTTCATCATCAAAACCAAGTTTTTTCATTTCTTGTTTTGCCTTGAACTCTGCGTTTCCGCCAAGTGTGATATCGGTTCCACGACCAGCCATGTTGGTTGCAATTGTAACGGCACCAAGACGACCAGCCTGTGCAACAATTTCAGCCTCGCGTTGGTGGTTCTTTGCGTTAAGCACATTGTGTGGAATTTTAAGTTTGCGAAGTTGTTTTGAAAGTTCTTCGGACTTTTCAACAGTGATTGTACCAACCAAAACTGGTTGTTTTCTTTCATAGCAATCTTGAATGTCGGCACAAATTGCACGGATTTTTGCATCGTGAGAGAAATAGAAACTGTCTGGTTTATCAATTCTTTGAACTGGGCTGTTTGTTGGAATTGTTACAACGTCAAGTCCATAAATGTCACGAAATTCGGCTTCTTCGGTTTTCGCAGTTCCGGTCATACCACTGATTTTGTTATACATTTTAAAGAAGTTTTGAAGAGTTACGGTTGCAAGAGTTTTGTTTTCTGCATTGATTTTCACACCCTCTTTTGCTTCTATTGCTTGGTGAAGTCCGTCTGAATAGCGACGACCAATCATTACACGTCCTGTGAACTCATCAACAATCAAAACCTCGCCATTCACAACGATATAGTCATTGTCTTTTTTCATCATGAATCTTGCACGAATGGCATTGTTAATGTCGTGGTTGGTTTCGGTGTTTGCAACATCACTCAAATTTTCAAGACCATAAAATCTTTCGGCTTTTGCAATTCCAGATTCTGTAAGGTGGATTGTCTTTTTCTTTTCATCAATCAAAACGTCATCTTTTTTCAATGTTTTTGCAAAGCGACATGCGGTTTCATAGTTTTCGCAACTATCCCCAGCAGGGCCAGACAAAATGAGAGGTGTTCTTGCCTCATCAATCAAAATGCTATCAACCTCGTCGACAACCGCAAATTCAAGACCACGCATCATCATTTGGTCGCGAGAAAGTGCCATGTTATCACGAAGATAGTCAAAGCCAAACTCACTGTTTGTTCCATAGGTGATGTCGGCATCATAAGCAGCCTTTTTCTCTTTCAAGTCTTGGTTTGAATATACAACCCCTACTTTAAGACCAAGGAATCGGTGAATTTTTCCCATCCACTCTGCGTCACGCTTTGCAAGATATTCGTTTACTGTTACAATGTGAACAGGTTTTCCAGAAAGCGCATTCAAATATGCTGGCAAAGTTGAAACCAAAGTTTTTCCTTCACCAGTTTTCATTTCAGCAATACGACCTTGGTGAAGCACAATTCCACCAATAATTTGAACGTGGAAATGTTTCATTTTCAAAACTCTGAACGATGCTTCACGAACAACTGCATATGCATCTGGCAAAATGTCGTCAAGAGTTTCACCATTTGCAAGGCGCTCTTTCAACACTGCTGTTTGATTTTTAAGCTCATCATCGGTCATGGCTGAATATTTTTCATCAAGAGCCTCAACCTTTGCGGCGATTTTTTCAAGTTTTTTCAAACTTCTATTATTATCAAAATTAGCGAAATAACTAAAAAGTCCCATATAAATACCTCTATAACAATATATAATAAATAATATCAAAAGTAAAGACAAATGCAAAACTTCAAAACTTTTCTTTGCTTTTTTATGTCAATTTTTGCCGTTTCAGTTTCCAAGGCAAGGAGTTTTTGCAATTGACAAAACCGAAACACTTCGGGCTCCCGCTTTTAAAAGTGTTTTTGAACATTCATCTGCGGTTGCACCAGTTGTTACAACGTCATCAATCAAAAGAACATCTTTATTTTTGAAATCTTGCTTGTTTATTGCTTTGAAACTGTTTTCAAGATTTTTTCTTCTTTCAGCCTTGCCAAGCGTTGCTTGACGCGGAGCATCTTTAATTCTTTGCAAACTTTCAACAAGTGGAATATCAGTTAAAGCCGAAAACTCTTTGCAAAGTTCAAAAGATTGATTGTATCCCCTTTGCTTTTCACGTTCTTTTGGCATTGGAACAAATGTGACAACATCGGCAATAATGTCAACTGTTTCAAAACGTTTTGCAAGAAGACGCGCAAGTGGAAGCGCAAACGCCTTTGTTCCACCATATTTAAACTTCAAAATTGCAGGAGCGGATTTCTCGTTATAAACAAGAACACTTCTTGCTCTGTCAAACTCGTGTTCTTCATTTTTGCACTCTATGCAAAAGTCATAGTCACCAGAAATTTTTGCGCCACATTTCAAACAATATCTGTCACCAATAAAATCAAGGTTCTGTTTGCAACGAAAGCACATGCGAAGAGCGTCATCATCACACTCGCACGAGCAAAACATGCATGAATGAGCCTTGAACAAAAAGTCTTCAACACTGTTGAGCGATTTGATAAATTTTTCCTTTGAAAGTTTCATGACATTATTATACAATTTTTGTGCAGATTTTCCAAACATAAATAAAAATTTAATTTTGAATAAAAAAAGTTTACAAGAAGATGCCAAACATTTTATAATAGCCTCAGGAGAAAACAAAAATGGGAAACAAAATTATTGCCGTTGTTGGCATGTGCGGAAGCGGAAAAAGTGTTGCTGTTGACGAGTTTGTTCGTCTTGGCTGGCAAAAAATATATTTTGGCGAAGCAACATTCATAAAAATGAAAGAACTTGGTCTTGAAATCAACGAAGAAAACGAAAGAAAGGCGCGCGAACTTCTTCGTTCAACTGGCGACAAAGGAATCTATGCAAAAGTATTTTTGCCAAAAATCAGAGAAGAACACGCAAAAGGAAACGTTGTGATTGAAAGCCTTTATGCTTGGAGCGAATATAAAATTATCAAAGAAGAATTTGGCGACGATTTCGAAGTTCTTTGCATTGCAACCGATGCCCCAATTCGCAGAAAACGTCTTGAAACAAGAAACTTTCGTCCAATGAGCCCCGAGGTTTCACGTTCGCGTGATTATGCCGAAATTGAAAACATTGAAAAGGGCGGGCCAATTGGAATTGCTGACCATTATATTTTGAACAACGGCAACGAAAAAGAGTTCAAAAAACAAGTGATTAAATATATCAAAAGCAAAATGTAAAAAGCACAAAAACAAAAAATATCAGCATTTTAAAAGAGCCGATATTTTTTTTGCAGTTTTTTCAACAACAATGTTATCTTTTGTTTTGTCAAACCGCTCGTGAAATTCAAGAAAAATCTTCTTGTCAACCGCGCGTTTAAGTGTTTGACCAAAAACCGAATGATTTTCTATCAAAACTTTATAGTTTTTTACAAACAATATCAATTACACTTTCTTCAAGTTTTCGCACACTCATATGGTCAAGAAAAAATCCTTTTGAAATTGAATCGCCAACCAAACGATGTTTTTGTTTTTAAGGTTTTTCATTTTGCCCCATTACAGGCATTGATACATGATTCCAATGCAGTTTTCACCACAGTGGCAAGAAACTGTTGCGCCCGCCTGTTCAAAAATTATTTTTTCAAACCCAGCCTCTTCGCAAAGTTGCTTTGCAAAATTTTTCATTTCCTCTGATGCAGTTGTAAAAGTGATTGAAACCAATTTTTTGTTTGCTGGATATTCTTTCAAAGTGTCTGAAACATAGTCTTTGAATGCCTTTTCCATTTTTCCACGATAGACGTGAGAACTTTTCACTTTTCCATTTTCAACAATAATTCGTGGTTTAAGTTTCAAAAGGTTTGCACCAAAAAATACCAGAGAGGAACATCTTCCACCCTTATACATAAAGTCGAGTTTGCTTATAAGCGCACTCACCTGCATTTTCATGTTTTTCACATTTTCAATTGCTTCTTCAAGGCTTTGTCCATCGTTTAACATTTCACGAAGTCGAATGGCCATGAAACCAATTCCTGTTGAAAGCGAATGCGAATCTATCACAATAACATTTTCAAGTTCTTGTGATGCAGAAAGCGCATTATTAAAAGTTGAACTTATGCCCGAAGAAAGCGACAAGTGTACAACTTTATCATATTTTTCCAAAAGTCCTTTGAAAAAAGACTTATATTCTTCTGTGTTAAGAGCACTTGTTTTTGGTAAAATTTTGCTTTTTTGTGCATAGTCAAAAATTTCTTCTGGAGAAATCTGACCATCGGTTTCCACTCTGTCACCCAAAAGGATTTGATATGGGATAACATGAATGTCATATTTTTCAAGCAAGATCTTATCAAGATCAATAGAACTCTCAGACGAAATTGCAATTTCCATTTCTATCTCCAAATTCTAATTTTTGTTTATATACAAAATTCCAAGACAATATTCACCGCAGTGGCTTGAAACAGTTGCACCTGCAAGAGTTTTATAAATTGTTTTAAAGCCTGCATTTTTAAGTGCGGTTTCTGCTTCTGCAATCATTTCATCGGTTGCAGAAGAATATGTGATGAACGCAACATCAGTGTCTGGATTGTTGAACTCAGCCAAAGTGTCACGGCAATAATCAGCAACAACTTTTTGCATTGTTCCACGATATTTATGGTGTGATTTCATTGAACCATCTTTAACAATAATTTGTGGTTTAAGACCAAGAAGGTTGGCTCCGAAATATGCCAAAGAAGAGCATCTTCCACCTTTATAAAGATAATCAAGTTTTTTCAAAACGAAACTTGCTTGGGTGTGTGGAATGATTTCGTTCATCTTTTCAATGATTTTGTCAAATTCAAGACCTTGGTCAACAAGTTTTTTTGCATAAATTGCTTGAAGTGCAATTCCTGTTGAAAGCGATCTTGTGTCGAAAACATGAATGTTCTCAAAGTGTTCACTTGCCTTTACTGCGTTTGAATATGCACTGCTCATTTCACTGCTCAAACTGAAATGCAAAACTGCATCATAATCCTTTTTAAGATTTGCGAAATGTTCTTTATATTGTTCTTCATTTACAGCGCTTGTTTTTGGCAAAATTTTTGTTTTTCCAACAAAGTCAAAAATTTCAGTTGGAGTAATTTCTCCGTCAAGTGCAAGTTTGTCACCAAGCAAAATGGTGAATGCAACTGTGTGAATGTCATATTTTTCAAGAAGTTCTTTTGGCATGTCGATTGTACTTTCTGCCGAGATTGCAATTTTCATTTTTTGTGTCTCCTTATTTTTTGCGTTTTTTGTTTTTACAGCCAAATTATATGTTTTTGCCACAAAAAAATAAACCTACTCGCACACTTTAAAACTATACTAGTTGTTTTTGTGCAGTAGAGTCGCCATTTTTGCACTCTACTCACAGTAGAATTCGACCTTATTTCTGATAAAAATTCACAAAAAATAGTTGAAAACATATAAAATATATGTTATCATATTGGCATGGAAGAATTTGAATTTAAAAAAATTGTTGCAGAAAATCTTGTACGGGAAAGACGCGAAAGTGGTCTTACCCAACTTGACATTGCAAAAAAATTGAACTATTCAGACAAAGCCGTTTCAAAATGGGAGCGTGGCGAAGCGGTTCCAGACGCATATGTTTTAAAGCAACTTGCAACAATTTATAACGTTTCGGTAGACGAACTTATAACCAGAAAAGAAAACAAGAAAAAAATCCCATTCTCACTTAAAAGAGCATTCAAAAACAAGCACTTCCTCATCAATTGCTTGGCAGACGGGCTTGCTTGGCTTGTTGCCTGCATTGTGTTTGTGATTTTGTCTTTCACAACAATAAAAAACAGTGCATATCTCGCATTTATCTATGCAATTCCTGTAAGCGCAATTGCCAACCTTGTTCTGACAACAATTTGGAGCCCAAAATGGGTGAGCGGAATTTTTGCGACAATTGTTCTTTGGTCGGGCTTTTTGGCAGTTTATCTTACTGTTAAAATTGAAAAGTTTTGGCTTATCTTCATTATTGCAATTCCAATTCAAATTATGATTATTTGTTGGTATTTCCTTATCAAAGAAACAAAGAAAATCAAAAAACACATGAAACAAATTTCTCCAAAAGAAGTTGAAACCGAAATTAAAGAAGAAGAATAAAAATAAAACAAAAAATGCAAAAGAAAAGTCATCATTTGATGGCTTTTTATTTTTACTTTTGATATAATGAAACCAAGGAGAAACAAATGAAAACAGTATATCTTTTGCGTGGGCTTCCAGGTTCTGGGAAAAGCACATTTGCAAAAACAGTTTTAAAAGATGCAAAAGTTGTTGAACTTGACCAAGTTCGCCAAGACCTTGCGACTGCTGGGATTATTCAAAAAACCTATTCCTCAAACGACAACTCTGTTGTGTTTGCAGAATTTCACAAGCAAGTGTTGAAAGCCGTTCAAGAAAACAATCAGACCATTGTTGATGCAACCAATGCAAGACATTCTGAAAGAGAAGACATCTATAATCTTTTGAAAAACGAAAAACCAAAATTTGTTGTTGTAAATTTTATTGACAGCAAAAAAGTGGTTTTAGACAGAATTTTAAAACGTCAAAAAGAAAATCCAAATTGTGTTCATGTTTTTGCAGAGCCAGAAAAAGCACTTGACATTTATGAATCAAGACTCAATGAAAGCAAAGTTACACTTTGTGAACCAATTGCAGAAATTTGGACAGTTGAAAATTGCAAGGTTTTAAACAAAAAACAAAAAATTCTTATTGCTTCAACCAATCAAGGCAAAATTTCAATATATTCTGAAGCATGCAAAGAACTTGGGCTTTTCACAACAAATCTTGCAGAAATTAAAATTGACACCAAAGTTGATGAAAACGGCAAAGACGAAACCGAAAACGCAATTATCAAAGCCCTTGCCTATCACAAAATTTCTGAACTTCCAGTGATTGCAAATGATAGCGGACTTGTCATTGACAAATTCAAAAAAGAAGACCAACCTGGCGTGCTTGTTCGAAGATTCAAAGGAAAAGAACTTTCAGACCAAGACCTTTTGAATGTTTACATTGAAAAACTCAACGAAGTTGGCGGAGAAAGTTCAGGGCACTATATCGTTGCCCTTGCACTTATAGACAAAAACGGCGAACTTAAAACAAGACTTTTCTATCCAATGAGACATTTCATTTCAAAGCCAAGCAAAATCCTGCTTAAAGGCATTCCACTTTCATCGCTTTCATTTGATGAAAAAACCGGCAAATATCTCAGCGAAATGACACCTTTTGAACAAAACAACTACGAGGCAGAAGAATTTGCAAAACAAAAAGATTTCATTAAAGAAATTTTCTGTAAAAAACAATAAAGGAGCAATCAAATATGATTAACATTTTATATTGTGGAAACAAATATGTTTTCACCGGTTGGACACTTTCAACCCTTACAATTTTGAAACACACAAAAGACCCAATTTCAATGTATCTTTTCACAATGGACCTCACCGACATTGACCCAAAGTTTCAACCAATTTCAGATAAGCAAGTAAAGTTTGTTGAAGGACTTTTGAAAGAAGTGAACAAAGAAAGCAAGGTTACACTTTTTGATGTTGGACAACTTTTCAGAGAACAAATGATTGACAGTGTGAACCTTAAAAGCCATTTCACACCATATTCAATGCTTCGTCTTTTTGCCGATGAAATTGATGGCATTCCAGACAAACTTATTTATCTTGACACCGACACAATGATAAACCGCGACCTTTCACTTTTATTTGACCAAGACATTGAAGACTTTGAAATTGCATGCGTTAAAGATGCATTCAACTGGGCAAGCCCATCACGTTGGAAAATTATCAAAACCTATTTCAACGCTGGCGTTCTTCTTTTGAACATGAAAATGATTCGCGAAACAAAAATGTTTGAAAAAGCAAGAAATCTTTGCCGTTATAAAAAGATGCTCTATATGGATCAAGACGCTCTCAACAGAAGCGTTTCAAAAAAGAAAATGCTTCCAATGATTTTTAACAGCAAAGACAAATATTATCCAGAAATTGTTGTTCACCACTTCTGCAATGTTCGAAAGAAAGGAAATTGGTTCCACCGCGTTAAACCATGGGAGTTTGATTTGGTGAAACAAAAAATGAGCGCATATAACGACATTTTTGACAAATATGAAGAACTCAAAAAACAACCTAACTTTCCAAAATAGAAAAATCAAAAGAAAGCAAATTTTGCTTTCTTTTTTGTTTCGTGTTTTATAAAAAATGCAAAATCAATATTATTTTCTTTAAAAAACCTACATTTTACTACAAAATTGAAATCAATTTTTATTTTATAAACATTTTTCACGAAGTCTGTTATTTTCAACTCCTCGCCTCTTTGCAAAATAAATTTTCAAAATTATGCTTGACAAAAAATGCATTGTGTTTAAAATTATATTTATCCATAAAGAGTGTGCAAGGGACAGCCCCGATGACCACACAGCAACCTGCAAAAGTAAGGTGCTAATGGCTGATTCGATGGGAACAAATTTAACATGATTTTTTATCCCATCGGAAACGATGGGATTTTTTATTTGAAATTTCATCTCTTTATGGAACATAAGGAGAAAAAATATGAAAACAACAATTACAAGTGAAAGCGTGAACATTGGTCACCCAGACAAAACCTGCGACACAATTGCCGACGCATTTTTGGACAGCGCACTTTCACAGGACAAAAACGCTCAAATGGCGGTTGAGTGCGCCATTAAAGATGACAAACTTTTCATCTATGGCGAAGCCACAACAACAGCAAAAATAAACTATAACGCGATTGCAAGAAAGATTTTGAAAGATATTGGCTATACAAACAAATTTCACATTATCAAGCAAATCAGCATTCAAAGCCCCGACATTCACCAAGCCGTTGTAAAGCAAAAACTTTGTGCAAATGACCAAGGCATTGTTTATGGTTTTGCAACCAATGAAACAAAAAACTATATGCCCCTTCCCATTACTCTTGCACACGCACTGATGAAAGAATATGAAGCGTTCAGAAGAACAAGAGCCGACTTTTTTGCCGATGCAAAAAGTCAAGTTTCTGTTGAATATGAAAACAACACGCCTAAAAACATTTCAATTGTTCTGATGTCTGTTTCCCACTCTAAAAACCTTTCACAAAAACAAATTGAAAAAATTATCAATGAAAATGTTATCAAAAAAGTTCTTGCACCTTTTGAAAAAATCGCAAAAAACACAAAAATCATTGTAAATCCAAGTGGAAAGTTTACAGTTTGGGGCAGTTTTGGCGATTCTGGTTGTGTTGGAAGAAAAATTATTGTTGACACCTATGGTGGAGCATCAAAAGTTGGCGGAGGTTGTTTTTCAAGCAAAAACGCAACAAAAGTTGACCGCTCGGGAGCATATTATGCAAGATATGTTGCAAAAAATGTTGTTGCACATGGGTATGCAGACAAATGTGAAATTTCAGTTTCCTATGGCATTGGTCTTGAAAAGCCTCTTTCAGTTTCAATTGACACTTTCGGAACCGAAAAAACACCACTTGAAAACATTTATAAATATGTTTCTGAAAACTTTGATTTTTCACCAGACAACATCATAAAAGAACTTGACCTTTTGAAACCAATCTATCAAAAAACCGCCTGCTTTGGACATTTCGGACGCGAAGAATTTCCTTGGGAAAAAATCAAAAATTAAAATATGATTGTATAAAATCATAAAATTTTATATTGTTTTTTACAATTTTATTTTTAAAACTATAAAAACATAAAAAACATTCTAAATAAACAAATTTTTTACATTCAAAAAGGAGTTAAACTTTAACGTCTAACTCCTTTTTATATGCTTTCTATTTCTTATTTTTTCTTTTGACCGCTGAAAATCAATCTTCTGAGAGTGTCGATATCTGGAACATTTTTCTTTGCCATTATCTTTCTCCTTTTTATATTATTTTTAATATATCTTATTTAAAATACACTTGTAAAATAAATATCACAAGCAAAAGCACATTCGAACATGAAAATAAAGTTGCAAAAAAATCTCTATATTGATATAATAAAATCACAAGGAGAATTCATATGCCACAACTTCCAGACCTTAAAAAGAACAACGACCAACTTCGTTTGAGACGTTTCAAACAACCAAAAACCGACATATATGACCCATATGTCGCAAAAAAGCAACTTGAAGAATTCATTAAAGAGGGTGAAAACAATGCTAAATAAACGAGACAACCCAGCCCTTTTTCGTGCCGCACTCGACGATTTAAACAGACAAGGTTATAAACTTGATACAATAATGACCAGTACTTTATCAGACGAACAAATTGCAAAAGTAACAACTCTTAATGTTCAACCAAGTTCTATGTCAGACGGCAAACTTATTGGAACAAAAGGGCTAGAACAATTCAAAAACCTTGAACACTTGTCAATTGTTGGTCAACCATATTATAAATACGCAAGAAATTTTAAAGCAATATATGAAAAGCAAAAATTTATCCAAAACTATGACATTTCAAGTGATTTGGCTTTTTATCAAAGCGAATATGAAAGCGGTCAACTTGAAAACCAAGACCTTGAAGCCATCTATGGTCTTGAAAACTTGAAATCTCTTAACCTTTCAAACCAACGCAAAATCTCAGAACTTGACCTTTCATCTCTCACTAATCTTGAAAATGTTACACTCACAAATGCAACTCACCTTCAAAAGTTGAGCGGTCTTGACAAAAACAACTCCATAATAAAAGGCGAAATAAATTACAATTTCGATTTTTCAGGTTGCACCGCACTTAAAACTGTTGAGAATTTTGATAAAGTTGTTCAAAACATACAAAATGCGAGAAGCGCAAATTCTGCTCAAATAGTATATCTTCCAACTGTTACATATGCAAGCACATATCGTGACTATGCAATAACTGAAAATAAAGACGTTTTAAATGAAATTACAAACGACCCAACTCTAAATCAAACTTTCCAATGGACAGAAATATGTGAGGGTGGTGTTAGAAAAAACCATTACACAGGCCAAATGGCCATGGCAACAAAACGATGTGAAGACATTATTCGTACAGTTTGCAAAGACAATCCTCAACCAGACCTTGAACGAATTTCACGTTGGTATCGCTGGATTTGCGACAATATAACATATGATGATGAATCCGTAGCAATAGAAGAAGACAAAGCAAATTTGAAATCAAACATCACTCGCGAAAAAGTTGTGAACGACACACGCTCTTCCTTTTTTACGCTTTGGAACAAGAAGGGCGTATGTGTTGGAATTCGAAACTTGTTTAACTATGGCGCAACTTTAATGGGATACACTGCTCTCCCATTAAATTGTATGGGTGGAGAAAAGCAAGCAAACACTCAAACGACACTTAACAATCATGCTATATCAATGATGTTTGCTGGCGACAACGCCTATTTCTTTGACCCAACCTGGGATCTCGGTAAAGCACAATCAGAATATTTCATGCTCACAAAACAAGAAATGGAAGCAAGAGCACACAACTTTTCGCTTGAAAGCAGCGGTCTTGCTTATGGCACAGCATCTTTTCAACAAGCACTTCGCGAAATGGGCTGTTTGAAAACCAAAGATCTTTCTGCCGAACAAGCCAAAAACAACTAAAATTTTGACCTTTCAAACCCTAAATTATCTATAAAACAAATTGTTTACAATCAAAAAGGAGTTAAACTTCAATGTCTAACTCCTTTTATTTTTATTATCTGATATCAAATTATAAAACAACCCAAAAACGATTGCGTCACAACACAAGATATTTTTAAATATTTACATTCAGTTATTTATCTTGTTTTACAAGTTTTAAATCATCAATTTTTACAGATATGCAATCCCCATAATAATTTCCGTTTTCATCTATACCCGAAAAATCAACCTCAATCTGGTTTTGAATTGCATTATCACTAATAACTGTGCCCTGTTCCCCTTTGCAAATACCATATTTCAAATAACGTTCATCATCAACCAAAAGTTCAACAACATCAAACATTTTAAATTTTGAAGTTTTAAACTGTTTTTTATTTTTGGATTTTATATTTTCGATTTCTGACATCAATTTATTTTCTAAACCTTTTGGCAACTTTTCTTTTTCCACAAATGCATCATATATGCTTATTTCAGCAACCAAATAATCTCCTTGGTTTTGTGGATTAAAAAATAAAACACTCAAAGATTCATTTTTTGAATCTATAACAATTCCGTGCATGCCATTTTCAAGATTATACTTTTCATATGGTTTTTCATTTATCAATTTTATCAAATCAAATTTTTTCATTCTATCCATCCTCCAAATGGTGTCGTATTTTTTATCTTTCCCTCAGGACAAAGCATCCACCCACTATAAAAGTAAACCCCGTTCAGGTTTATAGGAATTGCAAGTCTTTGCCCCCAAATATCTAATTCTCTCAATTCATACCGACCACGTAAATAACTATTTAAAGCCTGCTCACAATATTGTTCCTGTAAATATTCAGAATCATCTATCGAAAAGCCCATTTTATAAAAAATTTGATTTTTCCCTTTTGAATTGTTACCAAAAATATATTTTGTAAATTTTTCAATAGCGCATTCGCTACTAGCATTTGCTTTCACATCATCTATATTTATTTTTAGTCTCATACAATGACAACGCTCATGTAATGGCTGTTTGGGTCTTTTAATATTGAGCAGATAACATCCATTTAGCGCGCTACATTTTAAACAATGTTTCATCAACATCAACAAAGCCCGAATAATAGTTCTTAACCATTCGGGTTCTTTGGGAATGTAAGAATGAAACCATTCGATCCATCCTCTATAACTATCATCTAACCCACTACTATCAAATACTACAACATCTTTAAATATACTCATATTATATCATCTTTCCTTTGAATGTAAAATAATAAGGACACACTTTTTGTCCTTTCATTTTTATTTTCTCATGAAATTGATCAAAACACAAAAATTAGTGACAAACTTATATATGGTTTCACAAAAAAAAGCCAAACAAAGTTGGCTTTTATCTTATTTTTTCTTTTGACCGCTGAAAATCAATCTTCTGAGCGTGTCGATGTCTGGAACATTTTTCTTTTCAATCGGATAGGCTCTGGTTGTGTCGGGATAAACAAAAATATAGTTTTTTGTTTCTTTGATTTTCACAATGTCTGAATAAAACAATTTTGCGGTTTCTTGAATTTCGCCATGATATTCGCTTTCAATTTGCATATATTCTTCTGAAATTGTGTATATGTTTGTTTTATTTGTTGCTTGTGCATTTTTAACAAGTTTTCCACAAGTTACAACATACATAAGTCCAACCGCAAAAACAAGTGAACAAGCAATTAAAATTGGATAGTTATCTTTCAAATCAAGCCCAACAAACACGACAATATATGCAACAAGCCCCGCAAGACCAACGCTGAATGTTATCCACGCAAAAATCATCAATCCTTGTAAAAGTTCTTTCTGCATTTTTCCATCAATTTTTGTTCTAATTTGCATATTTTCCTCTTTTTTTTAACATTTTTTAGCATTTTTCACAAATTGTTTAACCAATTTTGCGTTTTTTATGCCATTCAATTTACACCCACTGTTAACATCAACACCAGCAGGATTTACAATATTTATAACTTGTGAAACATTGTCTGGATTCAGTCCTTTGGCAACAAACACTGGCTTACACAAAGTGGAAACAAGTTGTTTATCAACATTCCAATCGTGAACAAGTCCTGTTCCTTCAACTTGGTCTGTTTGTTTGTTGAAACTGTCAAGAAGGTAGAAATCTACAAACTTGAAATTATTGATGTTTGTTATAATTTCCCCGCCCAAACCAACATGAACCAATCTTATGAGTTTAACATTTGGCAAAGCCCTTGCAATTTTTTCGACCTCGGATTCTTGTATGTTTGAATGAAGTTGAATATATTCATTGCCTATAAATTTGGTCAGTTTTATAATTTCATCAGCACTTGTCAAGTGTGTAACCAAAACACAACCTGCCCTGCCATTTACAAAATCAACAATTTCTTTTGCTGTTTCTTTGCTTATAAAATCTGTGCTGGCATGTGCCTGACCAACTAAAAGCCCCAACAAATCAGCAGATGCATCAAGGCACATTTTTGCATCTTCAACATTTCGGTTTGCACAAATTTTCACAATTGGCTTTTGAACAAGCAATTGAAGATTATCAAGTTCTTTTATATTTTTCACCAAATATGTGTTAAACCCAAGTTTCTTTGCTGGCATCATGTCGTTTTCAATGCTGTCGCCAACAACAAAAATGTTTTTTGATTTGGCTTTTTCTTTCGCTTGAATTTGTTTGAATATGTCACACTTTGAAGCATCGCCGACATTAAACTGGTTTGCAAGAATTCCGTCGACATATGAAATGTCAAAACCATTTGCCTTTGAACTGTTCACAACATGGCTGACTGGCGAGTTTGAAACAATATATATTTTTGCATATTTTTTCAATCTTTTTATCTTTTCTGGATTGACATATTCAAGGTCGGACGCTTTTAAAGCATAGTTGTTTTTGTCTTGATGTTCATAAAAATCGCGAGCCGTTCCAAAGTCTTTAATGAGAGCAAAAGCAAGTTTTTGCCCAACAATGTTAAAGTCTTTAAACCCGTTTCGTTTTATGAACTCTTTTGCTTTGGTCTTTCCAATATATCCATTCAGAAACTCTTCAACATATTTTCCCCAACCGCCCAAAACCGAGCCATTGTAAAGAGTTCCATCATAGTCCAAAATTATAACTTTTTTATCTTTCATTTTCCTTTCCAGCAAATATAATATATCACAACAAAAACATCAACGCAAACAAATATGTTTGTGTTAAAAAAATTTGGTGAGGGGAAAAAATGAGCAATAGAAAGAGCAATAGGATGATTGATTATATTGATTGTTTAATAGTAAAATCAATGTGATAGTTGTTCTATAAAAAAATGCATGCAAAATAAACAATGAAAATATTTCATCTCTAATGCAAACGCAGTTCGCTTTAATGTGAACGCAGTGAACTATCATGTGAGCCATGCGAACTATCATGCAACATAGTTGCTTTCATTCAAATTTGTTTTGGTCATTTCATAACATGATAGACACTTTGTTTCATGATAATCAAATTTTGATAAATTTAACATAAAAAAAACTCAACTAATACAAGTTGAGTTTTTTTGGTGCCCCCGGCAAGACTTGAACTCGCAACCTTTCGGTTCGAAGCCGAACGCTCTATCCAGTTGCGCTACGAGGGCAAAAACATTTTCATGCTCCTATATTTTCTAACTTTTCAAAGACTTTGTCAATGTTTTTTGAGATTTGATGTTTGTTTTTTTTCGACAGATTTTGTCAAACATAGATTTATATTTGTTTGCAATGCCGTTGGCTTTGTGATAAAATAACTGTATGCAAGAAAACGAAAACAAAACAATTTTTTCTGAAACCCAAACCGACAACAACTCTGTTGCCGTTTTTAATGATGCAAAAATAGTTGAAAAACCAAAAACAACAAAAGAAAAAATAACCTCTGCATCAAAAACAAAAAGTGCGTCTGGCACAAAAAAGACTTCATCTGCAAAAACCGAAAGTGAAAACAAAAAAACTAAAACCACTTCAAAACCAAGAAGTGTTAAAAAGTTGACACCTGAAAAAGAAAATGCAGAAAACAAAGTTTTGACCCAAATTGCAGATAACAAATCAATCACTATTATAGCACTTGAAAGTGAACAAACACAAATTTCAAAAAACAACGAAGAAACAAACTCTTTGCTTGAAAACAAGCAAACCGAAAATGTTTCGGAAAACGAAAATATTAAAAAAGAGAATGTTTCATCTGAAACCGAAGAAAACAAGACTTCTGAAACAATTGACAAAAGCGACTCTCTTTTAAACATTGAAATCAATTCAAATGTATCAGTTCCGCACAAAGAGAAAACTTCAATTGTGAAGACAATTGAAATCATAACCGGAAGCACTGTTTTTCGATATGTTCTTGGAGCAATGATAATTTTTGCAATGTGTTTTATCACATCTCTTTTCACATTTAACATTGTTCTTGTTCCAGTTGAGGTTCAAGGGTATAGCATGCTTCCAACAATCAATGCATCTGCATCTGGTGACGGTGGCGAAACCTATACCGACATTGTGTATGTTTCAAAATCAAAAAACATTCATTATAAAGACATTGTTGTGATTAAAGGTGGAAAAACCCCAAGCGGAAAGCAGATTATTAAAAGAGTAATCGCAACCCCTGGTGACACTCTTACATTCAAGAAAGTTGACACAACCTATGAATATGGACAAATCTATTTTGTTGTTGACATTTATTTAAATGGTAACAAACTGAACGAAACATATACAAAAGAAGCACAAACAAAAATTCAAAACACCTATGAGCCTTCTGAATATTATGAGTTTTATAACGAACTTGTTGCAGGGCTCAAAAACACCAACACAACCGAAACCATAACTGCTGGCGAGTTTTCAATCACCATGGGCAAAGATGAATATTTTGTTATGGGCGACAACCGAAACAGTTATAACACTGCAGACGAGCGCAGTCATGGTTCAATTGACAGCAGAATGTTTGGAACCGTGAAAAAAAACGAGATTGTTGGCAAAGTTGCAATTCAAGTTAAATATGGAAAAAACATGCTTGAATCAATTTGGACAGCAATTTTTGGCACACGCTTGCAAAACGCGTAAAAATCAGATACAATATACACACTAATACCAAGGAGAAAAAAATGAAAGTATTCATTTCATCAGACAGTTCTTGCGACCTTTTGCCAGAACAAATCAAAGAAAACAATGTTTCCATTATCCCAATCTATGTTATGCTTGGCGGTGAAGAACATCGTGACGGAGTTGATGTTGACGAACAAACCATTTTTGATTATGTTAAAGCAACAAAAAAACTTCCAAAAACAAGCGCAATCAGCGTTGAAGACTATCGTGTGTTTTTTGAAAGCATTCTTGCAAAAGACCCAGATTCATATGTTCTTCATATCAGTCTTTCTGGAAACATTTCAAGCACCTATAACAATTCAGTGACCGCAGCAAACTATTTTGGTGGAAGAGTTGTTTCAGTTGACGGCAAAAGCCTTTCAATTGGAACTGGACTTTTGGTTCTTTATGCATGTGAACTTGCTCGTGCTGGTCTTCCACTTCATGAAATTGCAAAACGCGTTGAAAAAAGAGTTCCTTTTGTTCAAGCAAGTTTCATTATTCAAGAAGTTGACTATCTTTATAAGGGTGGAAGATGCTCTGCCGTTGCCCTTCTTGGTGCAAACCTTTTAAAAATTAAACCACGCATTCAACTTGTTGACGGAATAATGCAAAACACTGGAAAGCCTCGTGGAAAAATGATTGCCGTTCTGAAACAATATTTCGACGACACTTTGAAAGACTATCCAAACCCAGACAAATCAATTTGCTGTTTGGCTCAAACTTCTCTTGAACCAGAAATTATTGACGAAGCAGTTGAATATTTGAAAGCAAAAAACATTTTTAAACAAATTGTTGTTGTTCCAGCAGGAGCAACAATCACAAGTCATTGCGGAAAAGGCACCCTTGGCATTTTCTATATTAACGACGGGGGCAAAATTTAATGAAAAAGATTTTTACATTTATTTGCGCAGTTTTAATTTGCATTTGCCCACTTCTTTTCACAGCATGTGGCAAAAATGAGCAACCAATAGATGCATCAAGATATTTCGAAAGCAAAGTTATTTATAATGTTTATGACAAAACTGGCGATATTGAAGACAAACTTTCAACTTTCACCGACAATAAGTTTGATAACTTGACACAATATACAAAAGTAAAGTTCACTGGAATTTCTGATTGGCTTTATAACATGACAATCAACAAAATCTCTTTTGATATTTATTCAAACCAAACCGAAGAACTTCAATTTATTGTTCGTTTCTCTAACCTTAAAAACCATGACACAAAAGATGGCAACCCAAAATTTGTTGTTACAGTTCCTGCTGTAAAAGGAAAAGCAGTTTCAGTTTCTGTTCAAATTGATGACTATGTTGAATCATATTCTGAAACAACAACAGTTTCAATTGAGATTGACGGAACAATGTACTATTTCGCAAATGGTGAAAACACCGGTCTTAAAATTGACATTTCAAATGTCAGATTCTATGGAAAACACGACCTTTCAAAAATCGGAAAATAAATAAAACAAAAACTCCAAGAATTTCTCTTGGGGTTTTTTTATTGCACTTTTAATGAAAACTTATCTTTTAAGACTTTTTCCCCAACAACAAAAAAAGCACAGTTCTAAATATAGATAAGTATTCACGCTTAAAAACACAATTTAAGTGCATATTTTCACATACAAAAAAGCACCAAAATTTGGTGCTTTTTTATTTGCTTTTATATTTCAAAATCAACTTCACTTTGCAATAAAATTCATATACGAAAATCAATATTGCTCTACAATAAAAGTTTAAATATATATATCAATATTTATGAATCAACTATTCATTGTTTTCATCTGTGAAAGTTTCAGAAATTTCAATATCATCGTGAAGGTCGCCATCATCTGTCAAGTCTTCAGCAATATGGTCTGCAATTGCAACGCAAGTTACTTTTGCATTGTCTTTAAGACGCATAATCTTTACACCAACAGTATCACGACCGATAACACTGATGTCTTTTGCTGGGGTTCTGATGATGATTCCGTTGTCAGCAATCATCATGATATCTTCATCTTCGGTTGCTTGTTTAAGGTTTACAAGTCTGCCAGTTTTTGCATTGAACACGCCAGCCTTTACACCCTTTCCACGACGGTTTTGCAAACGATATTCACTTTGTGGTGAACGTTTTCCATAGCCATTTGCAGAAACAGTGATAATTTGTGTGTCTGGTTTCAAAACAATCATATCAACCAAATAGTCGTCATCGGCAAGGTCAATTGCACGAACACCCATTGTGTCTCTTCCAAGAGGACGAACATCATTTTCGCTGAACTTGATACACTTTCCTTCGTTTGAAGCAACCAAAATTTCATCGTCACCTTTTGAGAATTGAACAGAAATAAGTTCATCGCCCTCGGCAAGTGAAATTGCAATTTTTCCGCTCTTTCGAATGTTTGCATATTCTTTAATGTCGGTCTTCTTGATCATGCCACTTTTTGTTGCGATAACCAAATATCCTTCGGTTTGTTTTGGCATTGGCATGATTGTGTTGATTTTTTCGCCATCGGCAACTTCAAGCAAGTTGACAACTGCGCGTCCTTTTGCTTGTTTTTGTCCTTCTGGAATTTCATATCCTTTAATGGTGTAAACCTTTCCGAAATTACTGAAAAACATAATGTCGTCGTGCGTGTTTGAAATGAACAAGTTTTCAACAAAGTCTTCTTCTTTTGCCTTGTGTGCAGTAACGCCCATTCCACCACGGTGTTGACTTTTATATTCATCAACAGGAATACGTTTGATATAGCCAAAGTGTGTCATTGAAATTACAACATCTTCTTGTTCAATCAAATCGCCAATGTCAATGCTTGAAAGGTCTTGTGTGATTTCACTTTTTCTTGGCTCGCCATATTTTTCTTTAATTTCAAGAAGTTCGGTTGCAATGATGTTTTTGATTTTTTCGTCGCTTGCCAAAATGCCTTTAAGTTCAACAATTGTGTTCAAAAGTTCTTCTTGTTCTTCTTTGAGTTTTTCAACTTCCAAAGAAGTGAGACGTTGAAGGCGCATATCCAAAATTGCGTTTGCTTGTTTGTCTGAAAGAAGGAAACTTTCTTGAAGTTTTGTTGAAGCATCTTGACGATCGGTTGATGCTTTGATGATTCTGATAACTTCATCAATGTTTGCAAGAGCAACAACCAAACCTTTAACAATGTGCTCTCTTTCTTCTGCACGATTCAAATCGAAGCGTGTTCTTCTTGTTACAACATCTTTTTGATGGTCAACATAGGCGCAAAGTATTTGTTTAAGGTTCATGATTTTTGGTGTTCCGTTGTCAAGAGCAAGGAAAGTTACACCATATGAAGTTTGAAGGTCGGTGTGTTTTAACAAATAGTTTAAAACAACTTGAGGTTGATAGTTGTTCTTGATTTCAATTACAATTCTCATTCCTTTTTTATCAGACTCTTCTTTAATGTCTGCAATGCCTTCTACCCTTTTGTTTTTTACAAGGTCAGCAATTGCAACGATAAGTTCGGCTTTGTTCACTTGATATGGGATTTCAGAAACAATGATTCGACTTCTGTTTCCGTCATCTTCAATTTCGGTTCTTGCACGAACAACAATGTTGCCCTTTCCTGTTGTATAGGCGTTGGCAATGCCTTTTGTTCCAAGAATCAAACCACCAGTTGGATAGTCTGGGGCTGGAAGAATTTGAATGAGTTCTTCAATTGTAATGTCTGGGTTGTGCAAAAGTGCAACAGTTGCATCGATAACCTCTCCAAGGTTGTGTGGAGGAATGTTTGTTGCCATTCCAACCGCGATTCCGTCTGAACCATTAACCAAAAGGTTTGGAAATCTTGATGGAAGAACTGTTGGTTGTTGACGAGTGCTGTCAAAGTTTGGCACAAAGTCAACTGTGTTTTTATCAATGTCGCGAAGCATTTCTGCTGCGATTTTTGAAAGACGAGCCTCTGTATAACGGTAAGCCGCTGGGGGATCGCCATCAACCGAACCAAAGTTTCCGTGACCCTCGATAAGTGGGCAACGGATTGAAAAGTCTTGTGCCAAACGAACAAGCGCGCCATAAACCGCACTGTCACCATGAGGGTGATAACGTCCAAGCACAGAACCAACTGCTGTTGCACACTTACGGAATGGCTTATCATTTGTTAAACCATCTTCATACATTGTGTACAAAATTCTTCTGTGAACAGGCTTCAAGCCATCTCGAACATCTGGAATCGCACGTGAAACGTTAACTGCCATGGCATATGCCATGAAAGACTTTTTCATTTCGTTTTCAATTTCAACAGGAATGATTGTTGTGTTATCAACAATTTGTTCATATTCACTGCTATAATCATGTTTTTTTGCCATTTTATTCTCCTTTGCTCTGTTTTTCTTTCCATTCTGACAGACGTTTTAATGTTCTTTCAATCTTCTTGTCTCTCACGGCTTCAACTTTGTCTTCTCCAAAGAAATATTCAAGTTGTTCAACCATGTTTAAAACATCTGCAATTTCTTCTATCATGTCTTCTTCTTTATAGTCAGAACGTTTACGGTGACGCTTGCAAATTTCTTTTGTAAGTTCACTCATTTCCTCAATTGCCATCATGGCCTGAGCGTCATAGCCCCAACTGTCAAGAAAGTTTTTATAATGATTTTTATATTCTTGTTTCATATTTCACCCTAGATGTCAAGATCGGTTACAAGACTTGCATTTTCTTCAATGAACTGACGTCTTAAAACTGGATCTTCACCCATCAAAAGTGTGAACACTTGTTCTGCTTCGACAGCGTCTTTCATTTTGATTTGAACAAGAGAACGATTTGCTGGGTTCATTGTTGTGTCCCAAAGTTGTTCTTTATCCATTTCTCCAAGACCTTTATATCGTTGAACATCGCAACGAGATTCGCCACCAAAGTCGGCAACTGCTTTTTCCTTTTCTTCATCGGTATAACAGTAAATATCTTGTTTTCCACGAGAAACTTTATAAAGTGGAGGCATTGCAGAATAAACGTGTCCTTCTTCAAGCAGTGGACGCATAAAACGATAGAAGAATGTCAAAAGCAAAATTCGAATGTGTGCACCATCGACATCGGCATCGGTCATACAAATGATTTTATCATAACGGAGTTTTGAAATGTCGAAATCATCACCAATTCCAGCACCAAAAGCGGTTGCCATTGCTTTGATTTCGTTGTTTTCCAAAATACGATTTAGTCTTGCTTTTTCAACATTCAAAATCTTTCCACGAAGAGGCAAAATTGCTTGGAAACGACGGTCTCTTCCTTGTTTTGCTGTTCCACCCGCAGAGTCACCCTCTACAATATAGATTTCGCAAAGTTTTGGGTCTCTTTCCGAACAGTCTGCAAGTTTTCCTGGAAGTGAGTTTGTTTCAAGAACGCCTTTTCTTCTTGTGTTTTCACGAGCAAGACGAGCAGCCTCTCTTGCACGTTGTGCTGTTACACTTTTCAAGATAAGTTCTTTTGCTTCACGAGGATTTTCTTCAAAATATTCACCAAGTTTTTCACAAACAACTTTTGAAACTGCGGTTTGCATGAAACTGTTTCCGAGTTTTGTTTTTGTTTGACCTTCAAATTGTGGGTCTTCAAGTTTAACAGAAACAACCGCTGTCAAACCTTCACGAACATCATCACCTGAAAGTTTTTCGCTTTCTTTCAAAACATTGAGTTTATGACCATAGTCGTTGATGACTTTTGTAAGTGCTTTTTTAAACCCTTCAAGGTGTGTTCCACCTTCTTGTGTGTTGATGTTGTTTGCATAGGCATGAATAACCTCGTTATAACTGTCATTATATTGCAAACAAATTTCAATTTCCCCACCCTTGATTGAATCTTCAATATAAATTGGTTTTGGGAAAACTGTTTCTTTGCTGATGTTCATTTGGTCAACAAATTCAATAATTCCACCTTCATAGTGCATGATTTCTTGCTTGTCAACTCTGTGGTCGGTTGCAATGATTTTGATTCCTTTGTTCAAAAATGCAAGTTCACGAAGACGTGATTTGATAATGTCAAAATCAAATGTTGTTGTTTCGAAAATTTCGCTGTCTGGCATGAAAGTTACTTTTGTTCCAGTTTTGTCAGACTTTCCAACAATTGCAAGGTCTCTTTGTGGGATTCCACGATTATACACTTGTTTATAGTGGTTTCCGTTTTGGAAAACTTCAACTTCAAGCCATTCTGAAAGCGCGTTAACGCAAGACAAACCAACCCCGTGAAGTCCACCAGAAATTTTATATCCTCCGCCACCAAACTTTCCACCAGCGTGGAGTTTTGTCAAAACAATTTCAACCGCACTTTTACCCTCTTTTGGGTGGATTCCAGTTGGGATTCCACGTCCGTTATCTGTAACAGAGCATGAACCATCTTTATTGATTTCAACATCAATTTGGTTGCAGTAGCCGGCAAGTGCTTCGTCAATAGAGTTGTCAACAATTTCGGTTACAAGGTGGTGAAGTCCTCTTTCATCGGTTGAACCAATATACATTCCTGGTCTTTTTCTTACAGGTTCAAGACCTTCAAGAACTTGAATCTGCTCTTGACCATATTCATGTTCAACTTTTTCGTTTATATCGTCCATATTTAGCCCCTTTAAAAAATTTTATAGCATGTCTTTTGCTATCACCAATTATACCAAAAAAATGGTGCCCCATGCAAGCGTTTTTTAAACTTATATATAATATTATTATATATATTTATAAAATAAGGACAAAATTGGCACTTTTAAGCACAAAATAAACCCCGCGCAAAGAACTTTATGTGAAAATATAAAACAAAGCGTGAGAGCATGAAATATATTTTTGAAAAAAAGCCAATTTTCGACCCAATTTTAAAAATTGATAAATAAAAAATATGAAACAATATTTTTGTTTCAGCCCTATAAAAGCGCAAAAAGAAAAAGTGCCTTATTTTGACACTTTTTTTCTTGCAACATTTCCCTCTTTAATGCGGATTGTTTCAAAATTAGAAACAGGTTTGAACTTGAACTGTGTTCCTGTGATGATTGTTTGATATTTACTCATTTTTTCATAGAGTCTGCGTTGTCTTGTTGTGTCAAGTTCACTGAACACATCATCAAGAACCAAAATTGGCTCTTCTCCAATTTCTTTTTCAAAAATTTCAAGTTCGGCAAACTTTAAAGCAAGAACAATGCTTCTTTGTTGACCCTGGCTTGCAAAATTTCGCGCATCTTTGCCGTTTAGTCCAAAATAAATATCATCACGATGTGGGCCAACCGAAGTATAGCCAAGTTCAATGTCTCTGTCTAAATTGAATTTCAAAGACTTCAAAAGTTCGGCTTTAATTTCCTCAGCAGTTGTTCCCTTTGCCCCAACATATTCAATTTCAAGGTCATCTTTGCTTGAAGAAATAAATTTCAAAGCCTCTTTTGCAGGAGTTTTCAATTTTTCAATAAACGATTTGCGCGTTTTTATAATCAGTGACGCAATTTGAGCAAGTTGCTCGTCCCACACGCCAATTTGAGCAAGCAAAAGCGCGCGGTCTCTTTCGGTTTTCAAAAGTTTGTTTCTTTGAAGCAAAACTTTGTTATATCGCTGAATCAAATTATAATATGAGCCCGAAAGTTCGCTTATGTCGGTGTCCATAAAGTCTCGGCGTTTATCTGGCGAAGCAGACACAATTTTAAGGTCGTCGGGAGAAAAATATACCACAACCAAGTTTCCAAAAACTTCACTCATTTTTGAAACTGGATTTGAATTTATGAAAAATTTCTTTTCACCTTTGGTGTTAAGCGTATATGAAAGGTTCATTTGACCAAACTTACGGTCTAGCAAAATTTCAACTTTTGCCTCGGAAGAACCATCTTTGATAAGTTCGCTCATGTTGCTTGTTCTTGGGCTTTTTGTTGTTGCCGAAACAACAATGCTTTCAACCAAATTGGTTTTGCCTTGTCCGTTTGCACCCGACACCAAAGTTATCTGCATCGGAAAATCGACTATTTGATAGTCGTAGTTTCGAAATGACACAAGTTTAACAGTTTTTATTTTCATATTCAAATTATACAATATTTTCCGCTATTTTGTCTATCAAACCATTTATTTTGTTTTGTAAAATAACTTGTTTTTTTTGATAACTTATAATATAATTAGTTTTGACTATAAACATAAGAGGTAAAAATGGAGCAAGAATTCACAGACGATTTAATCATCGCATCAGGAAAAAATGTAGACATCAACGAAATTTGGAAAAAAGCGCTTGAAATTTTGCAAACCAGCAAAAAGATTTCTCAGGTTGCCTATGAGGTTTGGATTGTTACTCTTGAACCTGTTGACATTAAAGGAAACACATTTGTGCTGAGTGCACCAAGCATTTCACACAAAAAACGCATTGCAACCGCTGAAATTAAAAAAGAAATCACATCGGCACTCAACCAAACACACAGTTCTATCACCGCAGTCGACTTTGTTGTGAAAAATGGCAAAGAAGAATATGAAACCGAGCAACCACTTGAAATTTCAAAAGAAAATTCTTCTGAAACAGTTTCTTCTTCGTTTGACCCAAAATATACTTTTGACACTTTCGTTGTTGGAAGTTCAAACCAGTTTGTTACAGCAGCCGCCAAAGCAGTTGCCGAAAATCCCGCTGGAAAATATAACCCACTATTTATCTATGGCGGAGTTGGTCTTGGAAAAACCCACCTTCTTCACGCAATCGGAAACTATATCACCGAAACCAAACCTGAACTTAAAGTTGTTTATGTAACTTGTGAAAAGTTTGTGAACGAACTTATCAACAGTATCTACGACTCAAAGAAAAGCGCATCAACATCTTTCACCGGTTCTTTCCGTGAAAAATATAGAAAAGCAGATGTTTTGATTGTTGATGACATTCAAGGTATCATTGGCAAAAACGCAGTTCAAACCGAGTTCTTCCACACTTTCAACGACCTTAATGATGCAGGAAAGCAAATCATCATTTCATCTGACCGTCCACCAAAAGAACTCACTGCCCTTGAAGAAAGACTTCGCTCACGTTTTGAATGGGGTCTTATGGCAGACATTGGAGTTCCAGACCTTGAAACCAAAATTGCAATTTTGATTAAAAAAGCACAACTTGAACATTATAATGTTTCAAGAGATGTTATCGAATATATTGCCGGGGTTCCAAGCACCAACATTCGTGAAATTGAAGGAATGCTCAACCGTGCAGTGTTCTATTCTGGACTTATCGGTGCCGGAATCGTGACTCTCGACAACGCAAGAGAAGCACTCAAAAACATTGTTGTTGAAGACGAAAGCAAACTTGACGCAGGCAGAATTGTTGATGCAGTTTGCAGATATTATAACATTAAAAAAGAAGAACTTCTTGCAAGAAAAAGAACCAAAGAAATTGCAAGTGCAAGACAAGTTGCAATGTTTTTGATTTCTGACATGCTTGACATGCCTCTTGCAGCAGTTGGCAATATTTTCGGAAAAGACCACGCAACAGTTATCTATGCAAAAACTCGCGTTGCAGAAGACATGGCGAAAGACAAGAAGTTTGCAACCGAAATAAATGACATTAGACAAATGGCGAAAGGAAAATAATGATTGCAAAATTTGAAAAAGCAAGTTATAATATAAAAGATAAAGGAGAAAACTATGAAACTTATTTGTGAAGGTTTAGATTTGAGCGATGCAGTTTTGAAAGTTATCAAAGCAACAGCAACAAGAACAACAAACCCAATTTTGGAAGGAATCAAACTTCGCGCTGGTGAAGATTGCCTTACCCTTTCAGCAACCGACCTTGAAATTTCAATTGAAAAAAGCATTCCTGCCGACGTTAAAATTGAAGGTGAAGTTGTTGTTCCTGGAAAATTCTTTGCAGACTTTGTGAAAAAACTTTCAGGCGAGCAAATTGAACTCAGTTTAACAGAAAATAAAACACTTAAAATTGAATATACAGACAGTGAGGGTTTCCTTCAATGCATGAATGTTGAAGAGTTCCCAGAAATCAAAGACCTTGTGAACCCAGAAAAAGTTGTAATGAACCAAAAAGATTTGAAAGATCTTATCAACAAAACAATTTTCTCTGTTGCAATTGATGACGCAAGACCAATTTTGAAAGGATGCCTCTTTGAAATTGCAAAAGACCACATCACTTCTGTTGCACTTGATGGCTATCGTTTGGCAATGGCTAAAAAACCAATCAAGTCTACAACCGCAGAATTTTCAACAATTGTTCCAGCAAGAACACTTGGCGAAATTGCAAAACTTTTGGAAGGCGACGATGACAACGAGATTGAACTTTTGATTCAAAAGAACTATCTCATGATTAACGTGAATAACACCAGAGTTATCACCCGTCTTCTTGAAGGCGACTTCATTAACTATAAACAAGTAATTCCACAATCAACTTCATCAACAATCTTGGTGAACAAGAAACAACTTGAATATGGTCTTGAACGTGCAAGCCTTCTTGCAAGAATGGACAAAAACAACCTTGTAAAATTTGACATTCGCGACAAACTTTTAACAATCACCAGTGCATCAGACATTGGAAATGTTACAGAAAATATTACAGTTTCACTTGACGGAAAAGACATTGTGATTGCTTTCAACGCAAGATATATGAGCGAATGCATGAGAAACATTGAAGATGACTTCATCAAAATCAACTTTACTTCTCCAATTGCTCCATGCACTATTTGCCCAAGCGAAGGCGACGACTATTTGTTCCTTATCCTTCCAGTTCGAATCGTATCATAATAAAGGTGGCTTATAATAATGAAAAAAGAAATCAAAACAAACAAACTTATGACAGTTCTTTTATATGGCCTTCTTGCCCTTTGCGTTGTGCATTGCGCTTTCCTTCTTCTTGGACTCTTTGATGTTTTAACACCAGCATGCCTTGAAAGAGACTATTTCAACTATGTTATCGCATTTGTCCTTGTTGGCGTTTTAATTGGACTTTATGTTTTGTTCATGTTCATTGAAACTAAAAAGAATCTTGTAACTCCAACTTGGTTTAAAGTTGTGCTCTATGTTGGACTTTATGTGTTCATGAATGTTTACTATTATCTTGGACTTTATGAATCTCTTGCAGGAATCATTGTTGCATATGTTTTCCTTGGACTTGTTCTCAACATTTTCGCACTTGCAATCTTCTTTAACACACAAAAATCAGATGCCGGATTTATCAAAGCATCAAACACATATACTTGTTTCAGTGTTTTCGCAATTTCAACATGCTTTGCAACAATTTTTGAAGTGTTTGCAAGCACACTCAAAATCATCTTCATCAAATCAAGCACATTCGCTTCACTTTCAATGTTTGTTCTTGACATTTGCGTTGTGATTTTGGTTTCACTTCTCTTTGCAGTAATGTTCAGCATTTCACTTGCAAAAAGCAAACGCCTTATCAATGGTTGCCTTATCAAGGTATATCCAGCAAACAAACCAGCAAAACAAGTTAAATAATAAAACAAAAAGACCCCAAATTTTGGGTTCTTTTTTTGTGCAAAAATTATCGGCAGAAATTATACTTTTTACATAAATTGCCGATATCTGCAAAGTCAATAATTTTTTCAAGTTTTGCCGATAATGGCAAAGATGTTAAATTTTGTTTAATCTGCCACGGCAAACAGCCGTGCAGAAACTTTTTCTGTTTTTTCTTACTTTTGCGCCTAAAAAGTTTAATAATTGCTATTCTGCTTTTTCAAAAAAGCAGTAAACCACATATATAATTATATTATTATACATAAAAAACTATAATCAATTGAACAATTGAGGTTGACAAAAGCGGTCAAATGCTATTATAATAGGTTCACTATGCCTGTTGCATAGGAATGATTTTTAAGGAGCGACATTTATGAAAAGAACTTATCAACCTAAAAAAGCAAACAGAAAAAAGGTTCATGGTTTCAGAGCAAGAATGGCAACCAAGGGTGGCAGAAATGTTCTTGCTAGAAGAAGAAATAAAGGCAGAGCAAAAATTGCTGCATAGTTTTGGAGCAAAATAATGCTTAAAAGAGAATATCGTCTCAAAAAGAAATATCAGTTTAACTATGTATACCGTGTAGGCAAAACCGCACACGGCAAGTTTTTGGTTGCGGTTTATAGCCCAAGCAAAAACAAAAATGTTAGAATCGGAATATCAGTAAGCAAGAAGGTGGGCAATGCAGTTCAAAGAAACCGTGCCCGCCGTTTATTGCGTGAAGCGATTTCTCAATTTCTTGATAAACTTGACCCAAATTTCAACATTATCATTGTTGGAAAACAATCTATCCTTGAACAAAAGTCTGACAGTGTTACAGCAGACCTTAAAGCAGTTTTGGAAAGGACAGACCTTCTCTCATGAAAAAGTTCTTCACCTTTTTAATAAGCATTCCAAAATATATTGGACAAGGACTTATTTGGATATATAAAAAGTGCATATCTCCTTTTCTTCCCCATTCATGCAAATATATCCCATCTTGTAGCACCTACACTTCGGGAAGCATTCGCGAGTGGGGATTTTTTCGTGGAACAGCACTTGGAATTAAACGAATTTTAAAGTGCAATCCACACTCCAAAGGCGGTGTTGACCCCGTGAAAACAAATATTAAAGGAGATTATAAATGGCTAATGTAGCACTTCTCGCATCAGCAGTTTCTGCACCAACTGGTCTTTGGCCAACAATCATGAACTGGATCGAGTCGTCGGTTGTGAACTATGGCTGGGTGATTATTCTCTTCACCCTGCTTATCAAAGCATGTCTTTCTCCACTTGACTTGCTTTTGAAATTTTCAACCAAAAAGACAACTTTGGTTCAGCAAAAACTTGCGCCACAAATTGCAAGAATAAACAAACGTTGTGGCGACGACAAGCAACAAGCACAAATGCAAACCCAAGCCCTTTACAAAAAAGAAGGCTTCAATGTTTTTGGTTCTTGCATTGTAACCCTTGTAAACCTTGTTGTTACAATGGTTGTTTTCTTCACACTCTTTGCATCTCTTCGTCAAATGAGTGCCTATAAAGCGATCAACCAATATGCTCAAATGGAGCAAGCATATGTTTCAACCTTGCAGGTTAAAACAAAAGAAAATTTCATCAATCTTATCAACACAAACCTTGACGGAACCGGAAAAAACTATGACAGCGAATATAAAACCGCTTTTGAAGGTGATGGAACCGAAGAAAACAAAGGATATTTCTATTATTTATTCTCTTCCGAAGGCTTATCGGAAGAAGTTGTGAACACTTTGAAAACAACAGTTGTCTACACTTCATCAGAAGGCGTTGATGTTTCACTTTATTCAGTTTTGGAAACAGCCGAAAATTCTGCCGCTGTTGACGCAACCAATTCAGCCTCGGAAGTTTGGAAAAAAGTGAAAGACAGTTGGCTTTGGATTGGAAACATTTGGGTTTCAGACAACTATAAAAGCCCACTGCCATCATATTCAGACTTAAAAAGCATGGCGAACAATTCAAAAAACAAAGAATATAAAGCCTATGTAAACTCTATCGACCAAAAACTTTATGGTGTTGTTACATCTTCTGTTCACGCTCAAAACAGCCGTTGGAATGGATATTATATCCTTGCAATTTTATCTGCTGGTCTCACTTTCCTTTCACAATGGCTCACAGAACTTTTGCAAAAATCAAAGAACAAAAAAGTGAACGACCTTGTTCAACAATCAAACCAACAAGCAGGTGCAATGAAATTTATGAAAATTTTCCTTCCTGTGATGATGGTTATCTTTGTCCTCACCTCTTCTGCATCTTTCGGACTTTATATTGTTGCAAGTTCACTCATCTCAATGTTGATTTCAACTTTGACAAGCCTTATCGTGAACGCATGCTATAAAAAGAAAGAAGAAGAGATTGTTGCAACTCTTGAAAGAGAAGCAATCAGATCAATGAAAAAGAGCAAAAACGAAAATGTTCAAACTTTTAACAAACACAAAAGATAAATTCAGGAGAAAACTATGAAAAGCATTGAAACTCAGGGAAAAACTGTTGACCAAGCAATTGAACTTGGACTTTATAAACTTGGACTTACTCGTGACCAAGTGAAAATTACAATTTTGGAACAAGCAGGACTTTTCAACAAAGCCCGCGTTAAACTTTCGGTTGGAGAATCTAGTGAATCTGAAACAACACTTAAAACTCTTGCAGAAGAACTTCTTGCAAAAATGGGTCTTGAAATTATTGTTTCTGTGGAAGAACAAGAAGACAAGTTTTTGGTTGAAGTTGGCGGAGAAGACGCAGCAATTTTAATTGGCAAGCGCGGTGAAAGCATGGATGGTTTCCAATTCCTTTTGAACGCACTTTTCAACAAAGGCAAAAAACATGAAGAATATAAAAGAGTTGTTGTTGACAGCAATAACTATAAGTCTCGCCGTGAAGACACATTGAAAATCCTTGCAGAAAGAACCGCAGCCCGTGCAATTCGTGAAAATCAAGACATTCGTTTAGAGCCAATGAGCGCAAACGAAAGAAGAATCATTCACGCTGCTCTTGCATCATCTGACAAAGTTGAAACTGAAAGCAAAGGCAACGAACCAAACCGTTATGTTGTGATTAAACTTAAAAACAAGAAAAAGAAATCCGAAGAAAACCAAAATCGTGAAAATAACGACTAAAAAAAAGGCAGCCGCAAGGTTGCCTTTTTTATTGCACCTTTCAAAAATATTTTCAAACATCACTATAAAAAATGCAATAAAATAAACTTTGCTTTTAGCGGTTAAAACCAACATACTAACCCAATTATAATGATTTTATAAAACTGCAATATATAAATAATATCATTATAAAAAAGTTTTTATTGCATTTTAAAACATGTTGTATTATAATTTGCATATGAAAAATTTATGTTCAAACACAATTGCTGCAATTTCAACCCCACTTTCAAGCGGGGCTATTTCTGTTGTTCGAATGAGCGGACAAGAAGCAGTTCAAATTGCAGACAAAGTATTTTCAACAAAAGATGGAAGAACTCCATCATCTTTCACCCCAAGAATGATGACATTTGGAACTTTTGATGCCGGTTCTTTCAAAGAAAAAGCACTTTGCGTTGTGTTTAAAGCCCCACACAGTTTTACTGGTGAAGACATTGTTGAATTTCAATGCCACGGTGGCGTTACTTTGACAAAAGGCATTTTACAAGCACTTTTGAATAGTGGTGCAGTTTTGGCAAAACCTGGCGAGTTCACAAAACGCGCATTCATGAACGGCAAAATGGCTCTTAGTGATGCCGAGGGCATGATGGACATGATAAACGCAGAAAGCGAAGCCGAGATTCGCGCAGGATATAATCTGCTTTCAGGCGAACTTTCAAAAACTGCCTTTTCTGCACAAAAAGAACTTGTTGACATTTTAAGCGAAATTGAAGTTTCGTTTGATTATCCAGAAGAAACCATTCTTTATATCACAAAAAGCAACGCAAAAAATCGCCTTGAAGAACTTTCAAAAACTCTTGATAAAGTTTTGAAAACTTCTTCTGCTGGACAAATGGTGAAAAACGGCGTTAGCGTTGCCATTGTTGGAAAACCAAATGTTGGAAAATCTTCACTTTTAAACAAACTTGTAATGGACGAAAAAGCAATCGTAACCCCAATTGCAGGAACCACTCGTGATGTTATTGAAGCAACTCTTTCAATAAACGGCCTCAAATTTAACCTTTATGACACCGCTGGCATTCACGAAACAAAAGACCAAATTGAAAAAATTGGTGTGGACAAAGCAAAAAACATTATAAAAGGTGCCGACATTGTTTTGTTTGTGAAAGACAGCGACAATTTTGACTGTGAAGACAAAGAGGTTGAAGACCTTTTGAAAAAGCACAAACATCTTATCATCATTAACAAATCAGACAAACTCAAAAACTTTAAAGACACCGAAGATACAATTCATGTTTCCGCCCTTAAAGGTGAAAACATTGAAAAAGTTGCAAACAAACTTTATTCCCTTGCTTGCGAAGACAAAGCAATGCAAGACGGGCTTATGGTTGCATCTGAAAGACACATTTCTGCTTTGAAACAAGCAAAAGAAAACATTGACAACGCAATTGCTGAAATTGACAATTTTACACTTGACCTTATCACCATTGACCTTAACCTTGCCTATCAAGCGCTTGGCGAGATTACTGGAAGCACAACAAGTGAAGACATTATCGACGCAATTTTTAGCAAATTCTGTTTAGGAAAATAAAATGAAAAAAACATATGACGCAATTGTTATTGGTGCTGGGCACGCAGGCTGTGAAGCCGCACTTGCCCTTGCAAGAACCAATCAAAAAACCGCACTTGTCACCCTTGAAGAAGATGGGGTGGCTTTTTTGGCATGCAACCCAAGCATTGGCGGAACCGCAAAAGGACATCTTGTTTGCGAAATAGACGCACTTGGCGGACAAATGGGAATCAATGCCGACAAAACAACTCTTCAACTTCGCATGTTAAACCTTGGAAAAGGCCCTGCTGTTCACTCACTCCGTGCACAAGTTGACAAACATGCTTATCACGACGAAATGTTAAAAACCATAAAAAGCCAAGAAAATCTTGACCTTATTTTAGACGAGGGTGTTGAAATTTTAACCCAAAATGGAGCAGTTTCTGGTGTTCGTCTTAAAAGTGGAAAAGTTCTTGACGCAAGAGCATGCGTTGTTACAACTGGTGTTTATCTCAACTCTCGAACAATCATCGGACAAGAAATTGAAGACAAAGGCCCTGCAACATTCAAAAATGCAAAAGGCGGACTTGCTGAAAGCCTTGCTTCACTTGGCTATGAAATTCGTCGTTTCAAAACCGGAACCCCACCTCGCCTTGAAAGCAAAACCATTGACTATAAGTGCTTCGAAGTTCAAAAAGGTGACAGAAACATTCAAACATTCTCCTTCCTCACCAAAAAGCAAAACAAGAACACTCATGTTTGCTATCTTGGTTACACAACCGAAAAAACAAAACAAATCATTTTGGACAATCTCGACAAAGCCCCAATGTATAACGGAATCATCAACGGCATTGGCCCAAGATATTGCCCATCAATTGAAACAAAAATTGTGCGCTTTGCAGACAAAGACCGCCACCAAGTTTTCCTTGAACCAGAAAGCGTTCGAACAAGCGAAATTTATCTTCAAGGCATGAGCACATCAATGCCAAAAGACATTCAAGTTCAAATGGTGAAAAGCATTCATGGTCTTGAAAACTCGCAGATTTTGAAATATGGCTATGCAATTGAATATGACTGCATTAACCCACAAGGCATGCTTGCAACCCTTGAAAGCAAAAAAGTTAAAGGATTGTTCACCGCCGGACAAATCAACGGCACAAGTGGCTATGAAGAGGCTGGCGCGCAAGGCATTCTTGCGGGCATCAATGCAAGCCTTTATCTTCGAAACAAACCACAAATTGTTTTGTCGCGTGACAGTTCATATCTTGGAGTTTTGGTTGACGACCTTACTGTTAAAGGAACAATTGAACCATATCGAATGATGACAAGCCGTGCAGAATATCGCCTGCTTCTTCGCCAAGACAATGCCGATGCGCGTTTAACACAAATTGGCCGTGACGCAGGTCTTGTTTCAGACGAAAGATATGGAGCATTTCTTGAAAAGATGAAGAACATTGAAAAAATCAAAGCAAGATGCAAAACATATTTAAAGCCAACCGAAAAACTTGCGTCTTATCTTGAAGAAATCGGCGAAGCGCCTGCACCAAACGGACTTTCAATTGAAAATCTTGTGAAAAGAAGCCGTGTTGATGTTATGAACGTTGCAAGAAAACTTGGACTTTTCAGAAACTATAAAAAATCTGAAATTGTCGAGGCTTTCACCGCAATCAAATATGCCGGATATCTTGAACGCGAAAAAATGCTTATTGAAAAAGAAAAGAAACTTGAAGAGAAAAAACTAGACCCTGACACAGACTATTTTGCAATGAAAGGACTTCGAACCGAAGCAATGCAAAAACTTGCCGAAATCAAGCCTCTCACAGTTGGCGCAGCAAGCCGAATCAGCGGTGTGAACCCAGCCGACATCACCATTCTTCTCATGAACCTTAAAAACAACTAGACCCATATTGACAAACAACTTTTTGTGCTTTATAATATTTATGTATTTATTTGGAGGACAACAATGGAACCACTCAGAATTGGAAAAGAAGACCTTATCTATCATGCATTTTATCTTGTAAAATCCCGCACAAAAGCCGTTTCACCAAGCCTTTCATATGCCCAAGTGAACAAATATATCGAAGATGTTAAAGCAGGGCTTGACCAATATAACATCAACTATGAAATCTTCAATGGCGCAACAAAAATTTCTGCAAACAAAGGTTTCAGACAAGATGTTTTCAACCGCATGGTGAACGTTTATATGATAAACGACAAACAAAACAAAAGATATGTTCTTCCAAGCGAAATTGAAGAAGACATTCTCTATGCAAGAACATCATCTGTTGCCCCACTCTTTCTTCGTGGATTTTTGGAGCCAATAGGCTATGAAGAAGTTTTGAATCTTAACGCAAAAAACAAAGAATCAGAACCTGGTGACGACAATCAATAATCACAAATCATGAAACAAAAAAAGACATCTTTAAAAGATGTCTTTTTTTGTCCACTATTCAACCGTAACGCTTTTTGCAAGGTTTCTTGGTTTGTCTGGATTTTTGCCAAGCCCCACAGCAGTTTCAAGCGCAATTTGTTGCAAAGGTATGATTGCAAGCAAACTGCAAAGAGTTGTTTCAAATTCTTGAAGTTCAATCCGAAAATCCGAACAGCCTTTTGAAAAACTTTTTGGTGAAACCAAAACAACAACTCCCCCACGCGAATGAACTTCTTCTGCCGAAACAATGGTTTTCTCGTGCATGTTTTTGTCGGTTGAAATAACAAAAACTGGCGTGCCTTTGTCTATCAATGCAAGAGTTCCATGTTTCAGTTCGCCCGCAGGATATCCCTCGGCACTTTTATAGGAAATCTCTTTCAATTTCAAAGCACCTTCAAGCGCTGTGATGCTGTCATATTGACGACCAACAAAGAAAACTCGATTTGCATTTTTGACCATTTCCACAATTTCTTTTGAAACGCCAAAACAATTTTTTGTTGCCTCTTCAAGTTTTTCAAGAGCGGAAACATCAAAGTTTTCATCTTTCAAATACCCCGATAAAATTCTGAAAACAAGAAGCATTGCAACATAGGCTTTGGTTGACGCAACCCCAATTTCCTTTCCCGCGCAAAGCAAAACCGAAACATCGGCAAAGCGTGCCATGCTACTTTCTTTTGCATTTACAAGAGCAAGGATTTTATATCCATTTTCACGGCATTTTTCACCCGCTTTTAAAGTGTCTGCTGTTTCGCCACTTTGACTTACTAAAATTGCAAGAGTGTTTGGCTCTTTGGCTGTTTTATCATAGCGATATTCACTTGCAATGAACGCTTTTGCAGGAATGCCAAGGGTTTCAGACAAGATTTTTGAGCCATATAGTCCCGCGTGATATGCCGTTCCACAGGCAATGACATGAATGTTTTTTATCCCCTTGAAAATGTCAAGAACATCTGCAAGGTTTTCTCTTTTTGCATAGGCACTGCAAATGCGCTTTATGACTGCTGGGGTTTCAAAAATTTCTTTTTGCATGAAAAACGAACAACCACACTTTTCAATTTCTTGATTTTCAAAGTCAAGTTCTTCAAAACAAACTTTTTTCTTTTTTAAACAATTGTCATAAACTTGAATTTTGTTTTTTGAAACAACAGCAAACTCTCCATCTGAAAGTGCATAATATTTCGCCCCTTTTTCAAAACACAAAACATCACTTGCCACCATGTTTCCACTTTTTGTTTTTGCAACATAAAGCGGACTTGATTGTTTTGCAACGAAAATGTCTTGTGATTTTTTGTTTAAAAGCGCAAAAGCAAAACTTCCAACAAGTCTATCGCAGGCTTTTTTCAATCTTTCAAGAGGTTTCCCACTTTGTTTTTCAATCAAATTGCACACAACTTCTGTGTCGGTGTCGGTTTTGAAAACCACGCCTTCACTTTCAAGTTCATTTTTTATTTCTGCATAGTTTTCAATTACACCATTGTGAACAATTGCAAAATTTTCACACTCTGACAAAATTGGATGTGCATTTTTCTCGCACGGCATGCCATGGGTTGCCCAACGAGTGTGTGCAATTGCGGTTTTAAAATTTGCATTTTCGCAAAAATCTTTAATGTTTTCAACAAATCCTTGCTTTTTGAAAACCTCTATTTTCTTGTTTTTAATGCCAGCAATTCCCGCCGAATCATAGCCACGATATTCAAGTTTTTCAAGCGCCCCAAAACAAATTTTTGATGCGTCACACTTTGAAACAATTCCAACTATTCCGCACATATGCCGTTCTCCTGAATGATTTTGTACACCACACTTTCAAGATATGAAGCAAGATTTTTTGAAACACTTTCGTTTTCACTTTCAACCATGATTCGGATTTTTTGCTCGGTTCCCGATGCACGAACAAGCACTCTTCCATTTCCTGCAAGTTCTTGTTGAACAAGCAAAATTGCATTTGAAAGAGTTTCACTTCCAAGAACACGAAGTTTGTCTTTGGTTTCAATGTTAATGTTAAATTGCGGATATTTTTCACACTGGCAAAACTCACTTGCAAGCATGTTCGACTTTTTAAGGCAAGATGCAAGCGTTACTGCCGACAAAATTCCGTCACCAGTTGGCAAACAATTTTTAATGATAATGTGCCCCGACTGTTCCCCACCAAGAAGCAAATTTTGCTTTTTCATGATTTCAAGAACATATTTGTCACCAACATCTGCCCTTTCAAGCGAAATTCCACGCTTTTCGAGAGTTTTTTGCACGCCCATGTTTGTTTGGCTTGTTCCAACAACTTTGTTTTTGGAAAGTTGATTTCTTGCCTTAAAAAATGTTGCAAGACCGGTCAAAATTTTGTCGCCATCAAGTTCGTTTCCCTTTTCGTCAATTGCAATAAGTCTGTCCGAATCACCATCGAAAGCAAAACCAACATCGGCATTTTTTCTTTTCACAAGTTTTGCAAGCGTTTCTGTGTGAAGCGAACCACAACCGCAGTTTATTTTTTCTCCGCAAAGCGAGCAACTTGTTTTATATATTTTAGCGCCAAGTTTTTTGAAAATTCTTGGAGCAACAATGCTTGATGCCCCATTCGAGCAATCAAGAACAATTCGCATTCCGTGAAGAGGAACTCCTTTTTTAAGAAGAAACTTTTCATAGGTTTTTAAAAGACTTTTTTCATTGTATAATTTTCCAACATCGGTTGGAGAAACATTTTTTGTTTTGATAAATCCCCTTTCAATTTTTTCTTCCTCTGAATCTTGAAGTTTTTCTCCTTTGTGGAAAATTTTAATTCCGTTATATTCTGGTGGATTGTGGCTGGCAGTTATCATAATTCCAAAGTCGAAACTTTGCGACAAAAACGCCAAAGCCCCAGTTGGAGCAACACCAACATAGTGCACATTTGTTCCGCCACACATGAGCCCAGCGCAAATTGCTGAAACAATCATGTCACCCGAAACCCTTGTGTCTTTTGCAACAACAACTTTTGAACCCTTTTCAAGGCTTTGACTTATGCTGTTTCCACACTTGAAAGCAATGTCGAAAGTGATGTCTGAAAGTGCAACTCCACGAATTCCATCAGTTCCAAAAAATACTGACATTAGTTCTCCTTTTCAAGATATTTTTTTGCCTTTTCTGGTTTTGTTTGCATTCGGCTTCTTCCAATTGCAAAGCAGTTGTCGCCCACATTTTTGTCAACATTGGTTCCTGCGCAAACAAAGGCTTTTTCACCAATTGTGACCGGCGCAATAACGTTTACACTTGAACCAACAAATGCTCCGTTTTTCACAGTTGAGCGCGATTTTGTTTTTCCGTTATAGTTCACAAAAACCACACCACAACCAATGTTCACATTCTCGCCAACATCGGCATCGCCGACATAGGAAAGATGACTGACTTTTGAGCCCTTTCCAACCCTGCTGTTTTTGATTTCTACGAAGTTCCCAATCTTTGCATTTTCACCAATTTCGCAGTTTGGGCGCAGATGCGAAAATGGGCCAATTTTTGCGTTTTCCAAAACAACAGAATCTTCCAAAACCGAGCATGCAACTGTTGAGTTTTTGCCGATTTTGCAGTTTGTGATAATGTTGTTTGGAAACAAAGTTACACCATCTTCAAGAACGCTTTTCCCTGCAATAATGTTGTTTGGATAAAGAGTCACAGTCCCATTTATAACAACGCTTTTTTCAACAAAACAATTGTCTTTGGCATTCATTTTATAAATAATTTTAGAGTTTTTCATGGACAAATCCTTGTGAACAAAACAAAATTTGCTCACGCTTTATTTTATGTTTTTTGACTGTGAGGCGTTCATTTTTTGCTAAAACCCCCTGAAATGCCCATTTTTTCTAGAAAAATTGGCGATTTTATTGATTTTTTGGTCAAAATCGTTTTGCATGTGTTTTCAAATATGGTAAAATTAAATCAGATAAAGCAATAGTGAAATGCACTATATGCTTCTTTAAGGAGGCCTTTTAGGTATGAATAAAACTGAATTTTTAAGAGAAATTGCAAATGAAACTGGGGCAACATTGAAAGACACACAAAAATTCTATGATGCATATGTAAAAACAGTTCAAAACGCACTCAAAAAAGGAGAGAAAATTGCACTTGTTGGTTTCGGAACATATGAAGCAAAACGTAAACCTGCAAGAGAATGCACAAACCCAATGACAGGCGCAAAAGTTAAAGTTGAGGCTTGCAACGCTCCTGCTTTGAAATTTGGCAAAAACTTCAAAGAATCTTTGAACTAATAGGCATGAAAAAAGAACTGCAAAAGCGGTTCTTTTTTTGTGCTTTTTATTTGTCAACAGCCAAAAAGTTGGCTATATTTTCTTTTATAATTTATTCAAAAAATTTACGATAAAACAAATACCACAAAATAAAAATGCATGTATATTTTACATGCATTTTATATTTTTATACTCGTGATTTTTTCTTTACGAAAACAACAATCAAGATAAACAAAACAAACACAACAATTGCAATAAGCCCAACTGAAAGTTTTGTAAGTTTTGGCTGATATACCGCCGAAACCGACATTTCACCAGTAACGGTTTGGTTTGGTTCTCCCCAACGCACAAATTCATATTCAACAAACAAGTTTCCTTTCTTTTGTGGAGGGTCGATGTTTTGGTTCACCGAAGAGCCATATTCCAAAATTTTAGAATCAACTTCATGCCCATTTTCGTCAAGATATGTGATTTCATAGGTTCGAAGAACTTTATCATATTGAGCAACAATTTTCATGTTTCGAGTTATTGTTGAAAAGTCTTGGTCCCAACCTTTGAAAATATAGTCATATTGTGCAGTTGACTCTTTTGTTGGGTTTGAAGGAGCAACAACTCTTTCGTTCTCTTTCACAATTTGTTCTTCGCCATAAACTTCTCCGTCATTATAAAAGATGACTGTGAAATATAATCTTGCAGTTTGGTCTTCACCCCAAGCGTTGTCTGTATTGAAATATTTGCTGTTTTTATAATAGTTGTTATCATAAATTGCAAAGTCGCCTGTTCCCTTTTCGTCTTCTGAATAGTTGATTGAAGAAGAAAGATTTACACTTGACATGTTGTTGCGATGAACAACACTGCTGTTCATGTTTGTATAGGTTGAAGAAGTAATTGTCAAGTTGAGTGTTCCAGCAATGTCGTGAGTGATTCCAACAACGCTTCCAACATAGGCAGAAGTTTTATTGAACACATCATAAATGTTTCCAATTTGTTTTGAGCCGTCTATCAAGATTGTAAAGGTTAAAGATGCATATTTATCTCCAACACCAACGCCTCCGACAAAGCCACCAAGGTTTGCACCAGGGGCATATGAAACAATGTCTGCAAGAGATATGCAGTTTACAATTTCCAAATTGTTTAGCATTGTAACACCAACCATGCTTCCGGCAATTGGGCTATAATATGATGCAGAATTTGAAGATGAATCATATTCCGCGTCATGTTCGCTTGAAAGAACTTGAATTTGTCCACGAAGAAGAAAGTTTACAATTGAAACTGACGAGTTGTTGCTTTGAGAAACATTTGTTGCATAGCCAACAACGCCACCAACAACAACGCCAGAAATTGTTCCAAGAACATAGCAGTTTTCAATTTTGCTTTCAAGTGTGCTTGAAAAATAGGTGTTGCCAGTTCCGTCAATTCTTCCAATAAGTCCACCAGCAATGCCATTTGAAGAAACGCTAACATTCATTGCGGTGACAGATGAAATGTTCACTTGATTGAACACTTTTGAAACAACGCTTCCGGCATTGTTTCCTGTTGAAACAACATCTTCAAGAACAAGATCTTTGATTTCTGGAACATGAATCACTGATTGTGTCAAAAATTGTGAACTTGTGTCTTTTGTTGAAACAACTCCAAAGAAGCCAGGGTTAAACTCATAAAGTTCAAAATCACCTTCCGCCGTTCCCTTTGAAATTGAATAGAGCCCCAAAGTTGTAACATTGCTGATTGTGTGTCCGTTTCCGTTGAACGAACCAGTAAAGCCAAAAATTGTTGCTTTTTCAAGAATATTGCTTGAATAGGAATATCTAATGACACCAATGCCCGCCCAAACTTTACCTTTAAGGTCGATGTCTTTTGTAAGGATATAATATTTGTCGGAATATGCAGAATAGTAATACTCATTTGTCATCAAGTTTGCAAGCCCAGCAAGTTGTCTTGCATTTGAAATTTGGAATGGGTCAACCTCGGTTCCAGAACCCGCAAAATTATAGATTGCGTCGTCTAGCCAAAATTCAAGTTCGCGGAACGACGGCATTTTGTTTGCATTCACTTTGAAAGTTGCTGTCATGTCAAACGCAGTTGAGCCTTGAATCAAGAACCAGTTTGAAGTTGCATAGTAACTTTCATTGTCAAAATCAAAGTCGCCCGAGAAAACACTGTCGGTTGAAAGCACATTTTCTTCGTCTAGCAAAATTGCGGAACTTGCAGTGCTGTTATAAATTGGATGTTTACTGTCATTTTTCAAAGTGTTGTGTGAAAGATAAATATATCCTTGCCCAGCACTTCCCAAAATTTGACCAGCAAGCAAAGCAGTTTTGTCTTGATTTGTTGAGTTTTCAAAAGAAACCACAACTTTATTGTAAAGTGCATAACTCAAAACACCAGTTGGAAGCGCGCTGTTAAACAAATTGTCAAGTTGCAACAATCCAACAAGTCCACCCGCGCAAGCATTTGCGTTTGAAAGCGAGTTGATTTTTGTGTTTACAATATTGTTTATAAGCAAAATTCCGTTTGCTCTTGCAACAAGTCCACCCGCAAGGTTTGCGCTGATTTTTCCAGAAAAATATGAACTGAAAATTGTTCCTGATTCATAAATTCCAAGAGTTGGATTTTTCACGGTTTCAAAATGGCAAACAAGTCCGCCAACTTCTTCACCAGAAAGCGTTCCAGTTGCAAAGCAGTTTGCAATTTTTTGGTCGCTGTCTGAACTGATAATGTGTCCAACAAGTCCACCAACATATTTTCCAGTAATGTTCAAAGAAGACGAACAACCCGAAAGCGAACCTTTAAGTTGCATTGCAATTGCACCAGCATATTCGCTTGATGTTTCAACATTTGCTCCGTCAACATAAAGATCATAGATATATGCGTTTGTTCCACAATATCCGAAAAGTCCGCCAAAAGCAGAAGATAAAGCAGAAATTTGATAGTGAATAGTGTTGCTGTTTCCGTTGAAATAGCCATTAAATGGGTTCGCCTCGGTTCCAATTGCAATCCAGTCGACATCCGCAGTCAAAATAATGTCGGTTGAAAGTTTATATCTGGCCGTCGAATAGTTTCCCTCTCCACGGTTCACATAATATGCAACCGACGCAAGGTCAGAAACTGTGTTCACAAGATATGGACTTTCAATTGTTCCGCTTCCTTGCAAAATTGTCAAAGATTTTCCATTCCAAGTTTCAACACCCGTATATCCAGGAACGCCAATAGATGCAAAAACCGACTCAATTATTCTGCGGTTTTCATCTGACCAATCAAGAGCCTCGGCCGCTTTCACCATTGCATCGCAGAAATCATCAAAGCCCGAAGTTGAAGTAAGTTTTGTTAAAGTTTCATACCAAAGTTGAAGAATGTTATATTCTGTAAAAAATTTTGGATTCTTTTGATACATCAGATAGGTTGCATAGGTTGGAAGTGTGCAGTTATAGTGAATTCTTCCATAATCGTTAGCACTATTATATTTTCCTGCACAACTTGCAACATTTCGTTTGAAAGTTTCATAGTCACCAGCACAGCCAGTTGAGGTTGGGTTTGCCATGTCACGAAAAACCCGTCTTGTTCCAGAAATGACATCTTCACCCATTTGCCAAAAGCCTGTGCTTGAAATACCCTTGCCCTCTATCACGGCACCGAACATATCAGAAAATGCTTCGGAAAGAGCACCCGACTCTCCACTGTAAACAAATGGACATTTTTCTTCGGTGAAAGCATGTTGATATTCGTGACCAACAATATCAATTCCGTTCACAAAAGATTTTGTCCCATTTGCAGGATCTCCGTCTCCAAAAATGAAATATCCAATCACCGAATCTCCGCTTGGTGCAGAATAACCTGCGTTTTCATATTTACTATCAAAATGCACAATTGCAATCAAGTCGATGGTCTTTCCTTTTGTGTTTTTAATTCCTTCTTGCGCAACACCGAAACTGTTGATATCGGCATAAAAATCATAACATTTCAAAAGTGCATAATATGCCTTGATTGCGTCGTCATCATTAAATGAATAGGTTCCTGTTGTATCGTCATAATAGAGATATGAATAGTTAGAAGAATTTTCACCATTTGTCATGAAAATTTTCTTTTCAGTGTTTGAAAGCACATAAAAGTATGAGGTTGGGTCGATATTTCTTGTATATTTTGTAACATCAACGGTATAACTTTTGCCGTCAACAACATAGGTCTTTTGTTCAATTGTTTTTGAATATCCAGATGTTGGAAGTTTATCTCGAAGAAGAGAATTTCCAACAATCTCCAAAACAATTTCGTTTGTGACAGCCGAAACAAAAACATTGTATGCCTCGCCAATTGTTGAAACATTGAAAACATATACAACGCACCCGTCTTCACCTTCAAAATCATAGATATAGGTTTGCAAAAAGTTGATTTCAGCCTCGGAAGAATAGGAACTTTCAACAACTTTCAACGCATCTTCTTGTTTATATTTTATGGTTTTATCATAGTTCACATCTAAAAAATATTTTCCAAGAACCGATGTGACTCTGCCATTCTTTTTCACAGACAAATTCACTTCGCCACCATAAACCTGAATGCCATTTACAAGTTGTTTAAAGCGATATACATTTCCGCTGATAGATTGAACTTTTTTATCGAAATATAGTGCACTTCTTGAAGAAGAATATCCAAATTTATCTTTCAGTTCATCAAGCACATCATAGGCGTCATCAAGCGACTCAACTTTTGTGCCATTAAAAGTTCCTGTAATGCCTGTTAAAACATTTTCTTCTATCGTGACTGTGCAATTATCCGAAAGCGCAGAAACACTTCTTTGCGGAGAAAAAACAAACGCGAGCGGAAAAATCGCAACGCACAAAACCAAAATTAAAAAATATCTAAAAGATTTTCTATTCATATGTCTTTCTCCAAAAAGCACTTTTTCATATTAAATTATAAATATAATTTAAAACATGGTCAACCAATTGCAACGCTTATTTCATAGTATGGTCAAAAAATAAACTTTAATGACGAAATTTGTACATTTTCACAAAAAGATTTTTGTTTGTATTGACTTTATTTTTGCAATTGTGCTATTAAATATTGTCAAAAAAAATGTTTCACGAAATATTATAAATAGTGTGGAAAAATATATAAAGGAGAAAAAATGTTAAAACTTTTCAAAAAATTAAAGTGGCAAGAGTGGATTGGCGTTTGCTTTGTTGTTGGCCTGATTATTCTTCAAGTTTGGCTTGAACTTAAACTTCCAACATATATGAAAAAAATCACCGCACTTATCATTTCTCCAACCGCAACTCAAAAAGACATTTGGTCTGCCGGCGGAGAGATGATTGGCTTTACACTTGCCTCGGTTCTTGCATCTTGCGTTGTTGGTTTTATTGTCGCAAGAATTGCTGCATCATTTTCAAAAAGACTTCGCGGTGAAATTTTCAACAAAATTGAAAGTTTCTCTCTTGAAGAAATCAAACACTTTTCAACCGCAAGCCTTATCACCCGAACAACCAACGACGTTCAACAAGTTCAAATGCTTCTTACAATGGGAACTCAACTTATTATCAAAGCCCCAGTAATGGCAATTTGGGCAATTTGCGAAATGTCAAAATCTTCTTGGCAATATTCTATTGCAATTGGCGGAGCAGTTGTGCTTTTGATTGGTGTTTTAGCAGTTTTGGTTTGCGCATGCCTTCCAAAGTTCAAGAAAATGCAAACCCTTACAGACGACATCAACCGTGTCACCCGTGAAAACCTTGAAGGCGTTAGAGTTGTTCGCGCCTATAACGCAGAAAACTTCGAAAGTAAAAAATTTGAAAAAGCAAATGAAGCACAAACAAAAGTTGGACTTTTCACAAGCCGAACAATGGGCGTTCTTTGGCCTCTTCTATCATTTATAATGCCAACAATCACAGTTGCAATGTATTGGATTGGAGCCTATCTCATTAACGGAACCTCTGACATGGCAATGAAATATCAAACACTTACAGAAATTACAAGTTTCTCGTTCTATGCAATGCTTGTTATTTCGGCATTCATGATGATGAGCATGATTTTTGTGATTATTCCAAGAGCAACCGTTTCTGCAAAAAGAATCAACGAAGTTCTTGAAACATCTTCAAAAATTAAAGACGGAACATTTTCGGGCGAAACCGAAGAAAAAGGTTCAATCGAGTTTAAAAATGTTTCGTTCAAATATCCCGATGCCGACGAATATATTCTTGAAAATATTTCATTTTCAGTTGCTCCGGGCGAAACCGTTGCATTTATCGGTTCAACCGGAAGTGGAAAAAGCACCCTTATCAACCTTATCCCTCGTTTTTACGACGCAACCGACGGCGAAATTTTGATTGATGGTAAACCAATCAAAGACTATTCCCTCTCTTGCCTTAGAAACAAACTTGGATATATTTCTCAAAAGGCAACTTTGTTTAGCGGAACCGTGAAAGAAAATATAGAGTTTGGTCAAGAAAAACCCCTTTCAGAAGAACAAATTAAACAAGCACTTTCACTTGCTTGCGGACTTGACTTTGTTGAAAAAATGCCTAAGCAAGAAAACAGTTTCATCACCCAAGGCGGAACAAACATTTCTGGTGGACAAAAGCAACGCCTTTCAATTGCAAGAGCAATTGCAAGAAATCCAGAAATTTTGGTTTTTGATGACTCGTTCTCTGCCCTTGACTATAAAACCGACCATGCACTTCGCGACAATCTTAAAACTCAATTTAATGGCGCGACAAAATTGATTGTTGCACAGCGCATTGGAACCATTAAAGATGCAGACAAAATTGTTGTTCTTTCAGACGGAAAAATTGCCGGAATAGGAACACACAAAAATCTTCTTGATTCTTGCGAAATTTATAAAGAAATTGCTCTTTCGCAACTTTCAAAGGAGGAAATTGAAAATGACCTCAAATAAAAACCAAAAAAATCAAAATTTTCCAATGATGCACGGACCAATGCGTGGTGGCTTTGGAAAACCAAAGAATTTTAAAAAAGCATGGGGCAACATTTTTAAAAAGACCAACAAATATACCCTTCCAATTGTGTTTGCAGTGATTTTTGCAATTGCATGCACTGTCATTACAATTGTAAGCCCAAATCTTCTTGAAGACATTACAAACGAACTTTCAAACCACATTTATAATCTTGACATAAACTTTATCACAAAAACTTGCATTATTCTTGTTTGTCTTTATGCTTTAAGTTTTGTTTTGAACTATCTTTCAACATTTATCATGGCAACTGTGACAAGAAAAATGGCAAAAGACCTTCGAAGTGAAATTTCAAGAAAAATCAATGTTTTGCCACTTTCATATATCGACCACACATCTCATGGCGACCTGCTTTCAAGAATGACCAACGATGTTGACACCATTGCACAGTCTATGGACCAAAGCGTTATCACCCTTATCACATCGGTTCTAATGCTTGTTTCATCGCTTATAATCATGTTTGTGAAAAGTTGGATTTTGGCACTTTGTGCAATTGGTGCAAGCATCATTGGACTTGTTCTTGTTTCACTTATCATGAAATTTTCACAAAAACAATTTATTGCCCAACAACAATCACTTGGCGAAATCAACGGACACATTGAAGAAGTTTATTCTGGACATGCTGTTGTGAAAGCCTATGGCGCTGAAAAACAAACTTCGAAAAAGTTTAACAGCATCAACCAAGACCTTTATCAAAGTGCTTGGAAGTCTCAATTTTTCTCGGGACTTATGATGCCAATCATGACACTTATTGGCAATCTTGGCTATGTTATTGTTTGCGTTGTTGGCGGTGCACTTGTTCTTAACGGCACACTTCAACTTGGTGCAATCACAGCATTTTTGCTTTATATCAGATATTTTACACAACCACTCACCCAACTTGCGCAAGTTGCAACCCAACTTCAATCAGCAGGTGCGGCAAGTGAAAGAGTATTTGAATTTTTAGAGCAAAAAGAACTTGAACCAGAAACTGACAAAAAACAAAAAATTGAAAACTTTAAAGGCAATGTTGAGTTTAAAAATGTTTGCTTTGGCTATACCAAAGACAAACAAATTATCCATGACTTTTCAACAAACATAAAGGCTGGTCAAAAAGTTGCAATTGTCGGTCCAACCGGTGCTGGCAAAACAACGCTTGTAAACCTTTTAATGCGTTTTTATGAAGTTGACAGTGGCGACATTTTGATTGACGGCACAAGCATTAAAGATTTGTCTAGAGATGCTGTCCACAACTTGTTTTCAATGGTTTTGCAAGACACTTGGATTTATAATGGCACAGTTCGTGAAAATATTGTTTATAGCAAAGAAAATGTTACAGATGAAGAAGTTGTTTCTGCCGCCAAAGCAGTTGGACTCCACCACTTTATCAAAACTCTTCCAAATGGCTATGACACAATTTTAGACGAAAACACTTCTATCTCTGCTGGTCAAAAGCAACTTTTGACAATTGCAAGAGCAATGGTGCAAAACTCTCCAATGCTGATTCTGGACGAGGCAACCTCTTCTGTTGACACCAGACTTGAAATTTTAATTCAACAAGCAATGGACGCTTTAACCAAAAACCGAACAAGTTTTGTGATTGCTCACCGACTTTCAACAATCAAAAATGCAGACAAAATTTTGGTTATCAAAAATGGCGACATTATTGAACAAGGAACCCATGAAGAACTTCTTGCGAAAAATGGATTCTATGCCGAACTTTACAATTCTCAATTTGAAGAATAAACAATATATCACAACAAAAAAAGACACCAAATGGTGTCTTTTTATATGTTTTTCTTCATTCTTTCTTGTGCAATAACTAAACTATTTTGTATGCTTTTCAAGAATATTTTGTCTTTGAAGTGCATATTCTTCGTCGGTCAAAAGACCTTTGTCGTGAAGTTCTTTAAGTTTTGTCAAATCCTGTTCAAGTGTTTCAACGCTTCTTTCAGATTCTTTTGTTTGAACAGTTGTAACAGTGCTTAGTGTTTGTGGTTTTGGATTCAGTTCATCTTCTGTAATTTTTCCTTTTCGAACTTTTCCCACAAAAACCAATCGGTCTGCAAGAACAAGCCAGAAGCAAACAAAATACATAAACGCAACACCAACTGCGATATATGCCATGAAATCAATGTTGCCAGAATCCATGAATAAAATTATCAAAAACAACGAGATTGCACACATGATTCCATCAAAAATCAAATGTCCAACAAGTTTTGCAGTTGATTTTTTATAATCTCTTGGTTTCATTCTGATAAATTTGATTTCTCTTGCCCCCATTGTGATTGTCAAACCCGCAAGAGCAAGACCAAAAAATACAATGAATAATTGAATTATCCAACCACCAGCAACAAAATATACAAGTGTGCCTGAGTCTGATCCTTTGAAAACACCAAGGAAAGCAATCGCCAAAATTGCAGTTACAAACATTAAAAAGATGCCAAGCAAAATCATGAAAATTGATGACAAAAGAGTACAAACTCGAAAATATCTTTTTTCTTCCATATTTTCTCTCCAAATTACAGTGGTTTTTATAATTTTATGATAACATATCTTTTCATATTTGTAAATCGAATACAAAAAATTAAAAAATGCTCAAATTTGATGCATTATTCTGCCTCGAAGCAAAATAAAACTTCACAAATAAAGCCAATGCGCTTTTAAAAAGTAAAATTCAAAAAAGACAAAACAATACAAATATAAAATCTTTTATAGCATCATTTTGAAGAGTAATAGTCTTTGAAATCAACCATAAACAGCCTTTTCGCTTTTTGTTTTAAAAAATTTGTGCATCAAAAAACCCATGCGTTTGCATGGGGTTTGTTTTATTCTTCTTCGGTTTCGTTTGCTTTTCTGATTGAAAGTCCAATGCGTTTTTTTGCCTTGTCTAGTGAAATGATTTTTACTTTCACAATTTGACCAACAGTAAGTTCTTCGCTTGGGTGTTTAATATATCTGTCACAAATTTCAGAAATGTGAACAAGTCCGTCTTGGTGAACACCAATGTCAACAAAAGCGCCAAAGTCGATAACATTTCGAACAGTTCCTTTTAAAACCATTCCCTCTTTCAAGTCGTCAATTGAAAGAACATCGCTTCGAAGTTCAATGTGTTCGGCCTCGTCACGAATGTCGCGACCTGGTTTCACAAGTTCAGATGCAATGTCCATCATTGTTGGAACACCAATTCCAATTTCTTTTGCGACTTTGTCTTCGCCCGCTTTTTCAATCATGTCTGGAAGAGAAGAAACTTTTTGATTTTTCACATCTTCCTCACTCATTCCAAACACCTTTAAAAGTTTTCTTGCGTTTTCATATGACTCTGGGTGAACGGCGGTGTTATCCAAAATTTCTTTTCCGTTCACAATTCTCAAAAAGCCTGCGCATTGTTCAAATGCTTTTGCACCAAGTTTTGGAACATTCAAAATGTCTTTTCTTGTTTCAAATGCACCATTCTTTTCACGATATGAAACAATGTTTTTTGCAATGCCTTCGTTCAGTCCTGAAACGCGTTTCAAAAGGCTTGGGCTTGCGGTGTTAATGTCGGCACCAACCGCGTTTACGCAGTCTTCAACAACGCCATCAAGAACTTCGGTAAGGCGCTTTTGTGGCATGTCGTGTTGATATTGTCCAACACCAATACTTTTCACATCAATTTTAATGAGTTCTGCAAGTGGGTCTTGAAGTCTTCTTGCAATCGAAACTGCACTTCGAAGGTTTACATTATAGTCTGGAAATTCTTCTGCGCCAAGTTTGCTTGCAGAATATACCGATGCGCCCGCCTCTGAAACAATTGCATAGTCAACCTTTCTTGACAGAGTTTTAATAAGGTTTGCAACAAAAATTTCGCTTTCTTTGCTTGCGGTTCCGTTTCCAATTGAAATGACATCAACCTTATATTTTGAAATGAGTTCGGTCATTATTCTTTTTGCTTCGTCAATCTTTTTGAAAGGTTCGGTTGGATAGATAACGCTTGTTGCAAGAACAGTTCCGTTTTCATCGATAACTGCAAGTTTGCAACCCATTCTATATCCAGGGTCAAAACCAAGAATACGTTTGCCTTTTAAAGGAGCCTCCATTAAAAGTGGTTTAAGATTGAGTTCAAAGTTGTGGATTGCTTGTTCATTTGCCATGTCTGTCAAATCGGTTCTGATTTCACGCTCAATGCTTGGAGCAATCAAACGCTCAAATCCGTCTTCCTCTGCTTCTTTCAAAGTTTCTGCAAAAATTGTGTCTTTAATTTTGAAATTTTTCTCTACAATTTCAAGACATTTTTCTTCGTTATATTCAACCGCAACCTTTAAAAATCCTTCATTTTCACCACGGTTGATTGCCAAAATGCGGTGTGAAGGAACTTTTGAAAGTTCTTGTTTAAAGCCGTCATAAAGAGCATAGGTATCAGCAGATGAAACTTTTTGTTCATTTTCTTTGTCTTCATATTTATTTGAGTTGTCAATAACCTTAATTTTTGGTTTCTTTGCTTCTTTTTCTTTTTTCATGACTGATGAAATGAAGCCAGTTTTCTTGATAAACTCACGAAGTTCTTTTCTAAGGTCACTACTATCACTCACGGTTTCAGCAATAATGTCTTTTGCACCAGCAATGGCCTCTTCAACATTTTTCACACCCTTTTCTTCTGAAACAAAAGGAAGAGCAAGTTCTTCAAGTGTTTTTCCATTTTCTTTTTGAGCCAAAATAATGTCGGCAAGTTCTTGAAGCCCTTTTGCAATTGCTTCGGTTGCTCTTGTTTTTCTTTTTGGCTTATATGGTCGATAGATGTCTTCAAGTTCGGTGAGGGTTTTTGCCTCGTCAAGTTTTTTGACGATTTCTGGTGTCAATTTGCCTTGTTCGTCAATAGATTTTACAATGGTTTTCTTGCGGTCTTCAAAGTTACGAAGATATGCAAGTCGGTCGGCAAAAGCACGAATGATTTGGTCGTCAAGACTGCCATGCATTTCCTTTCTGTATCGTGCAATGAAAGGGATTGTGTTCCCTTCGTCGAGAAGAGAAATAAGATTTTTTGAATATTCTTCTTTAATATTGAACTCTTTTGAAAGAGCCTGAAACATTTCCATAGTGTTGTCCTTTTAAAAAATATTTTTGCCAGTTTTTAATAGCCCTTTAATTATACCAAACCGCAGTCATTTTTCCAAACAAAAACATAAATTTGAAAGAAAAAAAGCACACAATAAAGTGTGCTTTTGTCTATTTTTCATTTGTTTTAAAATTTCAAAAGTGAAACAAGTTTTGCCTTGTCAACAGCCATAAGGAAAATTCCAAGTTTTGGGCCTTGACCTTTTCCAAGAAGCAAATTATAAAGAATCTCGAAATATCTTTTTTGAGTTTTCTTCAAAATTTGAGGGTCGTCGGTCATATATTTTACAACTGCATAAAGGTCGGTTTGAAGAGCATCGGTTGAATCATATTCTTTGTCCAAGATTTCCAAAGTTTTGTCAAGCCAAGATTTTTCTTCATCAGACAAAGTATCATAAAACTCTTGGTTCTTTTCTTCAAGAAGGTTCACTTGATATTCTTTGCCATAGTTTTCAACCCAGTGCCATGCTTTTTCAAGACGCTCTTTATAGTATGAAGTTGTTGTGTCTGTGTTTTCTTTTTGCATCAATGTTGCAAGCATGTCTGTGTTAAAGTTTACAATTGGCAAGAATGTTGCAAGATATGAGAAGTTTGGATATTTGAGATAGTCTTCTGTAACTTCGGTAAAATCAAGAATTTGTTTGTTGCCTTCATCAATTCTGCCCTCGAAATACATTTTAACCCAACGGTCAAACTCACTGTAATAACGAATAACGTCGTTGTCAAAAGCAAGAGCAAAGTTTTGTGATGGTTTATATTTTGCATAGAACCACAAAATTTGATGACGATCATAAACTTTCAAAAGGTCTGTAAGTGTCAAAACATTTCCTTTTGAAGAACTCATTTTTGCTCCGCCACCCTTGATTCCAATGAAACTGTATGGCTCATATACTGGTGCCTCATATCCGAAAATTTCTTTTGCAACACGGGTTGCAACATCTTTACTTCCGTTTTGAGAAGAGTGATCCATTCCGCCGGTTTCAAAAGTTACATGTTCGGCTTGCCAACGCATTGGCCAGTCAACCTTCCATTGAAGTTTAATGTCACGGCAGGTTTCAATGTTCACAACTTCTTTATTTCCACATTCGCATTCATATGTAATGTCGCCAGTTTTGTCATCATAATTCACAATTTTTGCTTGATGATGACATTTTGAACAGAACACAGATGCTGGATAGAACTCGTCTCTTTCACCCTCTTCTGCATCTTGGGTTCTGAAACTGTCAATAATGTCAAAAATTTCTTTTCTTTTTTCAAGAGCAAGACGGATTTTGTCTTTATATCTTCCGCTTCTATATTCTTTCTCTTGATAAATCACTTCAAGTTCGTTTCCAACATCAATACCCATTTCGCGAAGTTCGCCAAGAAAACGGTTTTGAAAATATTCAGCATATGACTCGTTTTCTGTGAAAGGACTTGGCATGTCTGCATAACTCATTCCAATATATTTTGAATATTCTTCTGGAACGCCAGCAGGAACTTTTCTGAAACGATCAAAGTTGTCGATAGACAAAATGAAACGAACCTTTTTCCCAAGTTTTTTAAGCGCACGAGCCACAAGGCATGGTGTGATAATCTCTCTAAAATTTCCAATATGAACAAATCCAGATGGGCTCACGCCGGCTGCAACGGTATACACCTCTTCATCTGGGCGTTCTTTAATGATTTTTTCTGCAATTTCAAGTGCCCACATAACATTTCTCCTTATAATGCAAACAATATATACTAAATATGTGCAAAAGTCAATCATTTGCAAATTTTACTCCACCCCAAAGGCAAAAAAACACATATTAGCAAACCAAAAATAATATATTTGACTATAAAAAGGAGTCATCATGCCAAACCACAGCGAGCAAATTGCAGATGTTTTAAAAAAATATAAATCATCTTTAAACGGACTTTCGTCCGAGCATGTTTCAAAAAACAAAGAAAAATATGGCGAGAACAAACTTGAAAAAAAGAAAAGTGACAGTTTTTTAAAACGTTTTTTATTGCAGTTTAAAAACCTTATGATAATTGTTCTTATCATAAGTGCAATCATTTCAAGTGTTGTTGCAATTTGCAAAAAAGAATATGGCGACCTGTTCGAAGGTGGGCTTATTTTTGTTATTGTTTTTGTGAACGCACTTATTGGTGCACTTCAAGAAAAGAAAGCCGAAGACTCGATTGCACTTCTTGCAAAAAAGACCGAACCGAAAGCAAAAGTTTTGCGCAACGGAAAAGTTTCGTTAATCCCCTGCGAAGAAGTTGTTGTTGGCGACATTCTTTGTTTAAAGGCTGGCGACTTTGTTTCTGCCGACGCAAGGCTGATTGAAACAAACAATCTTAAATGTGACGAGAGCACCCTTACGGGCGAAAGCCATGCCGCACGAAAAAATGCAAACAAAATTTTGAAACCAAACACCCCGCTTGCAGAACAAACCAACATGGTTTTTTCGGGCACCAGCGTGACCTATGGCAATGCGAAAGCGGTTGTCACAAGTGTTGGAAAGAATACCGAAATGGGAAAAATTGCAAAAATGCTTTCTTCGTCGGTGAAAGAAAAAACTCCACTTGAAAAAAATATTGACAAAATTGGAAAACTTTTAACTTTTGCAATTTTAGGAATTGTTGTGATTGTGTTTTTGGTGGAAATCATCTTTTCCAAAAACATAAGTTTTCTTGAAGCCTTTCTGATTTCTGTTGCGCTTGCCGTTGCTGCCATTCCTGAAAGTTTGCCCGCAGTTATCACAATTGTAATGACTCTTGGAGTTGTTCGCTTGGCAAAACAAAAAGCAATTGTAAAAACTCTGTCAAGTGTTGAAACTCTTGGCTGTTGCAACGTGATTTGCACCGACAAAACTGGCACTTTAACTCAAAACAAAATGACAATTAAACACATTTTCACAAACCAAAAACTTGTTGAAAATTTCAATGAATCAAACACCGCCCTTGAAAAACTTTATCTTGCAATTTCTCTTTGCAACAATGCAACAGTTTCAGAAGACAAAAACATTGTTGGCGACGCAACCGAAACGGCAATGCTTTCTCACCTTTTAAAGCATGCACCTTTGTTTATTTCAAAACGTCAAAATTTTGAACGCAAAAAAGAATTTGCATTTGACTCTAGCCGAAAAATTATGAGCACCATAAACAAAACTGAACATGGATATGAAATGTTTTGCAAAGGTGCACTGGACTATATCCTTCCTCGTTGCAAAAGCGTTCTTGTAAATGGAAACATTGAACCACTCACACCTTTTCGTGAATCGCAAATTTTGGCGCAAGTGAAAGTTCTAACCGAAAATGCCGAGCGAGTTTTGGGCGTTGCTCAAAAATTGGTTTCGCCCGAAAACATTGATTCTGAAACCGAAGACAACTTTGTTTTTCTTGGACTTGTTGGCATTGTAGACCCACCAAAAGACGAAGCAAAACAAGCAATCAAACAATGCCTCAAATCAGGGCTCAAACCCGTGATGATAACGGGCGACCACCCCGACACGGCATTTGCAATTGCAAAAGAACTTAAAATTGCTAAGCACAAAAATCAAGTGATGACTGGCAGTCAACTTGACAACATTTCGGTTGAAAATCTTGCAAAAATTATTGACAATTTCAGTGTGTTTGCACGCGTTTCGCCCGAGCACAAATCAAAAATTGTAAAGGCTTTCAAAAAACAAGGAAAGGTTGTTGCCATGACCGGCGACGGCGTGAACGATGCACCGAGCATTGCCGAAGCAAACATTGGAATTTGCATGGGAAAAAGCGGAACCGATGTTACAAAAAGCGTTTCCGACCTTGTGATTACCGACGACGACTATTCAACAATTATTCTTGCCATAAAGCAAGGGCGAACAATCTATTCGAACATTCAAAAAATCATTTTGTTTTTGCTTTCAACAAACGCCGTTGAGGTTCTTGGAATTTTCATTTCGGCACTTGTTCTTCGAAACGCAATTTTCCTGCTTCCGTCGCAAATATTGTTCATAAACCTTGTAACCGACAGTTTTCCTGCATTTGCCCTTGGAATGGAAAAGACCGAAAAAAACATCATGGAAAAACCACCGCGAAACACCAAAGAAAACTTGTTTTCTGGAAAAATTGGAACCAGCATTCTTTATCAATCAGTTGTGCAAACCTTTATTGTTTTGATTGTTTTTGTTTGCGCTTTCCACGCCTATGGCAACATTGTTGCAAGCACAATGATTTTCATTATCATTTGTCTGATGCAAATCATTCACAGCATCAACTGCAAAACAACAAACAGCATTTTCTCAATCAACATTTTCAACAACCGCTCGTTCAACCTTAGTTTTCTTGGACTTTTGGCACTTATTTTGACAGTTGCTTTTGTTCCAGTTTTGCAAACCGCATTCGGCATTTGTGCTCTTTCATTAAAACAATGGCTCATTGTTATTTCAGCAAGCATTTCAATTGTGCCACTTGTGGAAATTTGCAAGTTTTTCGTGAATGGATATTATAAAAAACACGGCGAAAATTCATTTGTTCAAGAAAATCAAAACATTAAAGTTTCAAACAAAACCACAATTTAAACAAAAAAGAGAGTAAAATTTACTCTCTTTTAAAATGCTTTTTCTTTGTTAGTTCATTGTAATGATAACGCCGTTTGTTCCCGTTGCGTCAATGTTATATTCAAACGAAAGGTCGCCAAGAACCTCGATTCCTGAAAGAAGAACTCCACCAATTGCCTCGGTCATTTTTTCTTGTGTCATTTCATCTTCTGGTGGAAAAATGAAACTTATCATAAGGTCAATCAAAATTTCACTTTGTTTTGCAGTTCTTCCGTTTATCGCCATGTCTTGTGGTTCAATTTTCCAGTTGCCGTCTTCGCCAAGCGAAATTGAATAGTCAACAGTAATATAAAGAGTTTTTGGAATAATCATGTTCAAAAGGAAAATTGGAGTGTCCATTGCTTTTGCCATTTGTTCACGAACCAATGATGTATCAATTTTAAAGGTGCAAGAAATGTCTGCACTGTTGGTTGAATAGGTGAAACTTCCACCCTCTTGAACTTGTTTAGGGTTCACAATAAATTCAAGAACCGTAATTTTAATGTCGCCAAGATGGTTCAGGTTTTGAAGGTTGCTTTGAACAACCCCACTTGCCAAAATGTCGTTTAAAACACAAGCAAGTTCCTTGTCTGTAAAATGATAGACACCAGCATTCAAACTTGCCTCGCCTTTTGAAACTGAAACATAGTCAATTTTGCCAGTTCCGTCTTCTTTTGGAAAGCCTGCTCCAACAAGTTTTTTGTTTGCAGAAGTTTCGTCTGCTTTGGTGTATCCATTTGTAATGATTTCACTTTCTTTTGGGCTTTTATAAAGTGTTTGCATCATTCCAACAAGTTCGCCAAGGTCGTGGATTCCATATTGCGAAAAATATTTTGGAACCACAAGTTTGTCAATTGCAAAATATGCACCACAACAAATTGCAACCAAAATTGCAAGAACTATTGTAAGTTTTAAAAAAAATCCAGATTTTCTATGTTTTTTCATGTTCGCCTAGTTCACAATGTTATAGTTAATTTGCCCACGAAGAAGAAGGAATAAACAAATTCCAGCAATCACAATGCAAATTAAAATTTTCAAAATGCTGAATCTTTTTTTGAACATTCCCCTTTCCTCCACATTTTACATTATAAGTTTACATTTAGTTTCTTGCTTTGTCAAGCAAGTGTCCGCCTAGCATAAATAATTTTTATGATTTGTTCGGTTTTAGAAGTAATTTTCACATTTTCTGAAATGTCCATTCCTGCAACTGCCAAAATCTTGTTTCCAACTGCAAGAACAGGAATTTGGTCACGAAGTGCTCTTTCAACTTTTTTGTCGGTGAAATAGTCGTTAAGTTTCTTTGTTCCGCTTCCAAACTTTGTGAAAAGGTCGCCATCTTTTCTTGTTCGCCAAACCGCAGAAAATGGAATTTTTGCAAGGTCAAGATAGTGGTTGCCATCGCCAAACTCTGGGTCTTGTTTATCGGTTATGTTAATGGCATAAATTTGTCCAAAGCCTTTAAAATCAACCTCTCCAAGCACAAATGGTTTTTCGGTTTGTTTTTCTTTTATCTTCTTTTTAGAAATCACAACGCCGTCATAAACCTTAACGCCATAAAGCGAGCAAGGAAGCGACACACTTGCACCACTTTTCATTTTGAAAAGTTCCAAAACCGCCCGCAAATGTTTTTGTTCGATATCTGCAAAAACACCAATTTTTTCAAACGCTTTTTTGATAAGTCTAATTTTTACAGCAACAGGTTTTTCGTCTGCTTCTTGCATGATTTTGACCTCGGTTTTCCCCGCCTTCAAAAGGGCAACTGGAACTTGACTTTCAATGAAATCATCATCAATTTTGCAACGCTTTGCAAACTCGCAAAGAGCGTTCACTGCACCCGGATAGATTTTTTCAACCTCGGGCAAAACTTGGTGTCGAAGAAAATTTCTGCGGTAGTTCACATCGCTGTTTGTTGAATCTTCAACGCTTGGAACCTTGTTTTGTTTGTTATATTCTTCAATATCTTTTCTTGAAAAGTCTAAAAGAGGACGAATAATGTTTCCCGAAACGCTAGCCATTCCGCTTGCACCCTTGATTGAACTGCCCCTGAAAATATGCATCAAAATGGTTTCGGCTTGGTCATCTTTATGGTGAGCCACAGCAATTTTGTTGGCTTTTTCTTTTTCAAGAGTTTTTCTGAACTCTTCATAGCGAAGCTCTCTTGCACTTTGCTCAACACTTTTAGCATATTTTTTTGCATATTCAAGCGCTTTCACCGCAGTGCAAGTGAATTTCAAATTGTTTTTTTCACAAAACTCACGAACAAACTGTTCGTCACGGTCTGCCTCTTTGTCGCGAATGTTATGGTTCACATGAAGCACAACAAGTTCAAAATCGGTTTCTTTTTGCTTTTGCATTAAAAGAGACAAAAGACACATAGAGTCTGCCCCTCCACTGCAAGCAACAATCACTTTGTCGCCCTTGAAAACATATGGGTTCAGTGCGTTATAGTCAAGTTTCATGGTTTTTCTTCCTTTGCACACATTATAACGATTTTTCAAAACAAAATCAAGCACTAATATGATTTGCAGAAATTTTCAAAACAATAACCGTCATGTCATCTGGATGTTTCGTTCGGCTTTCCGCCTCTTCTAAAATGTCATCGGCAAGCATTTGAATGTTCATGATTGTGCTGTTGTTTACAAACGAAACAAAATCTTCAACCTTGTCAAAACTGTCAACAACGCCATCACTTGCCAAAACCACAATGTCTTGCTCTTTCAAAACCACACTTTGAACTTGTGGAGCAGAAACCTCGGTGATGCCAAGTGGCAAACTGTCACAATATATCATTTTGCACTGATTTTTAGATTTCACAACACTTATGGTTGACCCAACTTTCACAAAATCTGCAACCCCCTCGGAAAGGTCAACAATCATTGCATCAAGTGTCACAAAACTATCTTCTGCTCGTGGAAGCAAAATTTTGTTTATGCTTGAAACAATGGTCTCGCTTGAAAAGCCCGCTTTATAAAAGTTTTCAACCAAATTCAAAGTGTCGGTTGCAATTTTGTTGGCTTTTTCACCATGCCCCATTCCGTCAGAAATGGCAAACAAATAGCGATTGTTATCAATTTTCACCATTCCCGAAGTGTCACCCGAAACACTTGCATTGTCTTTCGCATTCGACGCAAAACCAACCGCCAATTTATATTTCTCGCTTGGCACAAAACAGGCAATTGTCCACCCAGAAAATTTGCTCATTTTTCTCTCTTCCAAAGAAAAATCAATTTTAAAAATTGCTTTTAAACCATTTGCAATTTCAGGCGACAAAGCATCTTTGTTTCGAACAACCAACACAACTTTTTTAACACCAAAAGAGTTTGTTAAAACCACACATTCGTTTATCACAACATTTCTTCGTGAAAGTTCGTCTTGAACAAATGTTGAGCGCACTTTATCTATTGTTTGTTCTTCAAAACTTGTTTTTGCAAGTTCTTTAAAAATTTGAGCAGTTGAGCCAAGTTGCTCGCTTATCATGATTTTTCCTTGGTCATTCTCTTTGATTGTTTTCTCATATTCAAAATATTGTTTCAGCGAAGAGTTCACCTCGGCAATCACGCTTGAAAGCGACACACATTTTTCGGCAATCAAATTGCTTGCATCAAGAATTGTAACTTTCTGCTTTTCCATTCCAAACAAAAACAACTTTTCAAGCGACTGCTTCACCTTCTGATTCTCTTTGCAAAAATTTTTGTTTGGGCACCTTTCACAAAGTTTAAGCATTAAATCTTCTGAAAGCATTTCACACGCCCCACTTCTTTCCGCAGAGCCAATGCTTAAATTTCGATATTCATTTTGCATTTCAGAAAAAAGCCCATTCACCATTAAAAGGCGGTTTTTCACTTTTTCCCGCTCCCCTAGAATCAAAAATTCAGAAAGCAAACTTCCTTCATATGAAAAACTGAAATTTTTCACCATTAAAAAAATTTTATTTGGAACAAACAAGAAAATTAAAACCGCAACAAAAAGCGGAATCACCGAAAAGATATTATATGAAACATATGCAT